>JAABUX010000188.1_pt1 | contig 109417 bp, 122 predicted proteins | sample 5561851 | NCBI WGS metagenome assembly JAABUX01 (sample SAMN10711883, study PRJNA513361) | rock metagenome | isolation source: Antarctica rocks | place: Antarctica: Victoria Land, Richard Nunatak red sandstone | collected 2016-01-03
GTGGGGGTGCGGAGGGGAGGGGGCGGCGGCGGGGGTGTTGGCTTCTGGGTTTGGGGATGCAGGAGCGGATGAGGGGGATGAGGAGGGGTCGTGGTGAGGGCATTGTGGTGGATGTGGACTGGCGACGATTGTTTCGAAATTGTTCGGAAGTGGGATGATGGATGACTGTAGTCTACTATGTATGTAAAGCTTGGCTGTCAACTGGAGCTAATCCAACGAGGGCTTAGCACACTTCATGCGATGATGATATGTCCTAGATCTTTTTCAAGTCAAAATTATTTCGCTGAGCGAGCTCTACCATCTGGGAAGGCGCATTCACCTCAAGTTTGCCTATTACTTCTTTACTCTTCACCCGGTATGGTCTTACGTTTGACCTGATCGATACTCCGCCGCCATCTCCACCCTCAGCTCTTCAAATCTGGATCCATGATAGTCAAGACATCGATCTTTTGTCCACGGACGGAGGCAGCGTTGCCGGGGCATGATAGAGAGGGTAGCGAGATGCCTCGAGATTGGGGGACATACTGCCTTACGAGGGAACAAGACGGGCCTTCGCAGTCGACGCCACCTACACTCCGCCTTTTGGGCCCATGGTGCCGGTAACATTGACCTACCGGCGTGGTGGATATTTCTATTGCAAACGCCAGAGTCTGCTTATGAGCCATCCTCAAACAGAAGAAGTGGGTATTTGCGGGAGGCAGTGTCTTCTGAGTTACAAGATATCTTCTTAGATTTTTTGTATCCTGTCCAGACTCTCGCTCTAATTCGACAACTCAAGCGGTCATCGAATGCCCATCGGCTGGCAGCACAAAATGCGAAACGGTATTCCAGGACATATGTGTCCATAGCGAAGGACTTCATTTCGGGGGCAAATGCGGTGAGGGCAGAGGCAGCCACTCCAGCCACGGGCTCAGATACTCGTCAAGCTGGAGATCTACTCAAGAAAAGTATCAGCGATTTGCTTGATTGCAAGGATCATACCGGTTTATATGATGAGTTGTGGCAAAGTTACCAAGACCTGCTCGAGTTACCAAAGTCGCTATCACCACAAGATCTGGTCCGACTGCTTCGATGTTTGGTTTTGTCTAGGCGAACTATCGACGTTGAACGCGCAGTAGCTCTGTTCGAGGGCATACCGGTCCACCAACGCCGAGCGATCCATTACAGCCACGCTGTCTCGGCTGCGCTGACCCTGAAGGACTTGGGCACAGCGATTACGATCCACCGCGAAGCTTTGTCCAGAATCAATGGCTCCATTGGTACTGCCGCAATCCTTTGTTTTGCCATACAAGAGGAATTGTGGAAAGAAGCCATAGACACATGGCATGGATTCTGGGAGCACAAATTATCATACTACGCCAAGCCCGAAATATGGGCTGCAGTGGACGCGTTACCACTGGTGGAATTGATCAGCAAGGCATCCTCGGCGGCAGACTTTGCAATATCCATCTCGGAGTCTACAGACGAGGGTATGGCAGCAACTGCTGCTCGCGAATTCGGCTTAGAGCTCATTCGGCGTGTTCTCAGTATTGTTGGAATCAATTTCAATGTTAACGCGCATTGGGAATTGGTAGCAAAAGCAAGGACGTTGGCCGGATCTAATGACTCGAGTCAGAAGTTGGCTTTGATTCAGCTACTGTCCGTGGACACTCGGGAACATGGGCATCGTGCACTGCACTTATATCGGATATTACGACGGAGCCCAGATTTCTTACCCACCAAGGATATCCTGAATGCGGTCACTTACAAGCTTTTAGAACACAAAATCGACGCCGGTTTGTTGATGATTCTTGAAGACTGGCGAACTCATTTCACTGCATTGCCAGCTCGACTTGCCACTCGGGTGGCTAGAGTTCTTGCTCAGAACGGACATCCCGAAGCGACTCAAAACCTGCTCGATGAGTACATTTCAACATATGGAAAACCTAAGACTGACGCACTTTACCATAGTCTGCTCTTTGCGTATAACCGGAGAGCAGATACCGAGGGTATCGTACGTCTTTTTGATGACCTTCGAGAGATGCATGGCTTCGAGCCTGGGGTAAAGGGTTGGAACTCCTTGATCTCAACTTTTGCTCGGGTGGGCGATATCGACGGTGCTCTGAACTATTTCCAAAAGCTTCGAGATGCAGGCGTACGTCCAGACTCGGCTACGTATTTTTTGCTGATGTCGATGTACGGAAAGAGAGGGGATCGAGATGCTGTCGATGATCTGTTCGCGCAAAGCAAGGCAGAAGGTATACCAACAACCATTAAAATGATTGATACTATTGTCCTGGCCAAGATCAATGACGGAGCTTTGAAAGAAGCCGAGCGGCTCGTTGAAGAAGCATTGCTGCTGGACCTGGACGGGCCGCGCACCTTCATGTGGGGTGTTCTCCTCAATGCTTACGCCCTACGCAAAGACATTGAAAAGGTTTCTTATCTTCATAAACGAATGCAAGAAGCAGGAGTACCCTCCGACGGGATGGTATATGCGGCTCTTATGACTAGCTTGACCGTAGCCAAACTTCCAGATGCAGCACGCAAAATCATGGACACTATTATGCCCCGGAACAAGGTCAAGCGGACAGCTCTACATTATGCTATCGTCATGGGAGGATATCTTCGAATAAATCAGTATGGCAGAGTGTTCCAGCTCTACAAAAACATGCTGAGAGACAACATGAGTCCGAATATGAGCACGCAAAATGTCCTTCTTCGGGCAGCTGGATCCGTTGATAAGGCAGCGTTATCAGGAGACGAAGACTCAACAACACAAACTGAGCTTTTACGAGCTGAGCAAACCTTCGAACAAACTATCGCCAACCTCGACCCAAGGGAACTCGCCGCTTCGGAACCTCGCCCATTCGCAGGCCCTCAGCCGCTTAATGAAGCGTTTACGTCTACTTACTTTGACTATCTCATCTTCCTTTACGGAACCGAAGGAGCGTTCTCTAAAGCCATCGAGCTTTACGAACGCTACGTTACCATGTCTTTACCTTTACAGGGCACCGATCGTGATATCGAAATCAGCCCCCCAACACGCCTCCTTAGCGCTATTATGGTTACCCACTTACGCACGGGCAATTACTCAGAAGTCGACCGCTGCTGGTCTCTCGCTTTGGAAAAGTCCGAGCAGTTAGCATGCAAATCCAAAGCTGATATTTTTCGCCCAGGATGGGTGCTCCACTCCCGACGCTTCATCATCAATCTCCCTCTCCACCAATACATAACATCTCTTACCGACCAAAATCGCACGGAGGATCTCATCGACACGATCGACGGACTTCACAGCGCCGGCTACGCCCTCAACAGCGCCAACTGGAACATCTACATTCAAGCCTTGGCTCGCTCCCCCCAGATGGTCCACCACTTCCTCGCTTTCGAACATTGCGAGCGACACCTCATGGCCGGATGGCCTGGCTGGGCCTCGTTTGGCAACCCCAATTGGATGAAGCCGAAACTACGAGCTGTACAGCGAGACATGTTGCTCAAGCAAGACCAGAGCGCACCCGCTTATCTCACGTTAGTGTTTTTAGCGAGGGCGTATCTGGAGTGCAGGAGTCAGGGGAAGTCGCACCTTACGCTGACCATGGAGAGATCGGGGCCGAGGACTGTTGATGCGATTAATAATATGCCTAGGTTGGATGATAGGCCGCAGAGTGAGATCTTGAGGCAATCGGCTTGAGTTTGGGGGAGGGAATGTTCATATTAGCGTAGCATGTTGATGATGACGGTGTCGATCCATAGGTTTCAAAACGTGGTCTCGCCGCGCGAGATGGGCAGTGCGAGCATAGATTTCATTTTTCAATGTAGATATGTATATATCTCTTAAAAGAAGCACTTAGATTCTTATACTCTGAAATTCAGCGAGATATCTTGGAGAAGGGGAAGGCTGAGCAGTCCAAAATAATATCATGACCATCCTGAGAGTCTTACTGAATCTATGGTGAAGACATAATCTTTGGATCTCTCACAAACGTCGGAGATCTTGACATAGAGGAATGGACAAGTGATCTGATGCATGGTTGCGTTAGATATAGCCAATACCTCATAGCTCGAGAGACTTCATGATATGTCAGATCCATAACATCGTCCCCACCCACTCATACCCTCTCGGCCTCACGCCACAATTCTCTCAATCATCTCAATCCCCAACCCCTTCAATTCTTCCCTTAGTGGGTCGCAAATCTCAGGCGTGTACGGCGCCAATAACCCCTTTGGCAACTTCCCCTCTAGAACTTGGAGAACGGCCAATCCGCAAGCACACCTACCACTTCCGCCATCCCCGAATATCCCTTCGGATCGCCATATTCGCACAGAGTGCTCGTTCTCGTCTCATACTATCCGTCCTTGTGTTCGGTCTCGAACTTATGTGGTAGGAATACTAGATCTCGCTCGTCCGCCTCATAGGCCATTTTCTTCTCCAAAGTCGCACAGAGGGTATCTAGCGGAGTGTGGCGAGGGATGATGGGCTCGGAAGAGAAGAGGCCGATCCAGCGGAGGCCGGCAATGATTCTGTTCTTTTGGTCTGTGTCTTTGAATTGAGTCTTTAAATCTATGGTTCTTGTCAAGTCTTGTTCGGAGGATGACGAGGACGATAGGGTTTTGGCGGTGGCATCTTTCCACTCCAAGGGAGAGTCCGAAGGTGAGAGGAACTCGTGCTTGTCTTGCGAGAGGAAGCCCATGTCTACGAGTGCGCGGACGAATCCGGGAAAACCGGCATAGCGTAGAGTTCCCCGGATGATGGAGTGGGCTTCAGGAATCGAGTACTTCTGTGCGAATGGTGTGGAATCGCGGTTAGGATAAGCGACGAAAGCGAAGCCGGTGAATCCCGTAGAGTATGCTTTTGCTGATACCATCAACTCCTTTCCAGGTATCTCCTTGGTCTTGCCATCCTCGAGGTACCGAGCTGTGTTGCCGAGGGCCAGTAGCATACCACGAGCAGACCACGAAAATTTGTAGCCAAGAGGGTTGTTAACATTCGGGACCTGGTAGCCCACCGCAATAGCTCAAGAAGGATTTGATCTTTCCACCAGCCTTATGCACTTCGTCGATGGTCTTGATGGGGTATAGGTGGTCCTGATAATGAAATCGTCGGTTAGTAATTGCCCTTCGGAGAACCCTCTTAACCTCTTATAACATGATTGAATATTCATGACTCTCAAAACATATCTAAAACTTCCAAGTTGGGGCACAGAACAAGGGGTTTGCATCGGACAGCACCTACGATCCCAGGGTCGAGACCACTTTCGTTCATGACCGTTATCCCCGCTTCATCGATCTCTTTCCTCAACTCCTCCATTGAGTCGCTGATGTAGCTTGTCGTGACTACGTTGACCTTTTTTCTGATCGCTGATTTGATGACGAGCGCATGGTAGGTTGTATGGTATTGAACTTATAGCGACTTTCCACAATTTAGTATGTACTCCTATTACCCATAGTTTAGTACTTACCATCAACCTTGCCAACCTCCGCATCCAATGCCTCTGCATTCTCGACGTCCAGCGAGATAGCTTCTACCCCCTTGACATCTTTGCACAAGCTTTCCGCGCTCTTCAGTGTTCGGCATGCTGATTCGTGTCAACCCAATGACATCCTCGACCGGTTGGCGATGAATACCGACTGTGACCTCCACGCTCTTGTCACTCAGCAAAGTCAAAGTAGGCTTGACGACAAAGCCTGCACCGAGAAGCAATGCCTTCCTAGACAGCAACTAGCATCATCTTCGTCGAAACTTAGCCGAGCCATGGTTTGAGCTGCCCTTTCCTCCAAGCATATTCTGCATCTGAGACATAATTCTCATCAATCTATGCCGTAGCATGACGTGGTCTTGGGAATATTGTGGCGGAGGGGGATAAACTTTTGACCGCCCCGCAAGCGAGATATCAGATGCACTCCGCACATTTGCGGTTGACAGCGACCATCCGACTATTCCCAACGACTACATAGAGGACCGCAAGTAGTAAGCCAATGTTGTTCCTACGTGGACGCTCCACCCTTCGTTCAAATGCTGATTCTAGTCTTTCTCCGCAGTGCAGATGTAAGCCCTCAAAATAACGACCTTTCTCTCCGCCCACCACCCTCCCTAACACAAGTCTACAGCTTCGTCAAGACCCTAACGGGCAAAACAATCACCCTCGAAGTCGAGTCGAGCGACACAATCGACAATGTCAAAGCCAAGATCCAAGATAAAGAAGGAATTCCCCCGGACCAGCAGCGCTTAATCTTCGCTGGGAAGCAGTTGGAGGATGGACGGACTCTGTCTGACTACAATATCCAGAAAGTACGATTACCTCCTCTGCCTTGGACCACAGAAAATCCTACCCAGTCTCCAAAATTTCTAGACAAAACGTGAAAATGCTAAACTTTGCTCGCTCCAGGAATCCACCCTCCATCTCGTCCTCCGTCTCCGCGGCGGCATCATCGAACCCTCCCTCAAAGCCCTCGCCAGCAAATACAACTGCGATAAGATGATCTGGTATGTCCCCAATCCTAAAAAAGCAAAATTTGACATCTTTGTTGACGATTACCTAGCCGGAAATGCTACGCGCGGTTGCCGCCTCGAGCGACCAACTGCCGTAAGAAGAAATGCGGCCATACGAACCAGTTGAGACCTAAGAAGAAGCTGAAGTAGGAAATACGCTGCTGGAGCATGGAATGGAGAGGTGTGGGGCATATGTATCCGAGAAGGAAGTGTGGGCTGTTGTGGTCGTATTTGTGGCTGAGAATGGTAGCATACAAATATGCAATCGGGTTTCCGTTCAGACTTCTTAGGGTCCCAATCATAGGCAACATGCCATGGTAGTATGTGATCCGCACACTGCCAAATCCTTTCACCGAGTCACATCTCGCTTGGTCCAGATTTCCTTCTGTACAATCATTACGTGAAAATACCGGCTCTGGCCTGGTCAATAATGCAGTATATTTTCTGTGTTGCACCGGGTACATCGTCATGATGCCAACCCAACTAGTGAGCGAGCCATGCCCAGTCTGAGCATGATACTTTTCACTTCAGGTCGTGGATTCACCATTGAAAAGTCATATCCTCATTACTGCATCACAACCTACAAAGCACTTTGCAACCGGTAGCTTACCCATTGCACCAAATTTGCAAGCCAATTCACATCGCCTGTGTCGACAGCTTCCCCAGCCAACTCCTTAAATCTCTCCCACCTCGCCTCGGCGGAATCAAAATCAGTATGGCTGTCCAGGTCCGGTTCTACATCCAACATTTCCTTGATGAGCTGCTCATCACCTCGTTCCACAACTCGCTGGAGGATATCGCCATTGATGTGCATGTAATGCGGCTTCCTTGTCGAGGGATCCACGTGTCGGAGGAAGGGACCACGGCCCTTGAACGGGCAAACGACCTTGTTGCGCTCAGCCATGTTTTGGATAAAGCGGAGGACGCGCCAGCCTTTTGCCAGGACATCAAGTTGGGTTATGGTCCCGTCGATGCTGGTACCAATGATGGCTTGAGATTCTCGAGGCTTGTCAGGATTGCGGTACCAGACGGGTCGAGTGACGTGGCCGAGACAGGAAATACAGCTTGGTAGTATTGCTTCGAGGAGGGGAGTCATCTTGTTATCGATTCTTCTCTCAGGCGGCTGCCAGAGGCCGACAACAGTGTTGCCGATATCTGAAGCTAGAATAAGAGAGTGTTCGGGGACGTGGATATGGTGCAAGCCCACCCGAGCAGCCTGGTCGCCATATTGGTAGACAAGGTTGCCATTCTCGTACTTATATATGGCCAAAGACTCTCCGCTGCTCGACAGAAATATGTATGGAGCTTGGATGGTCAGGTACCGCACAGGTGACCGCATTTCTGCTTTGATGGGAGCCTGCAACTTGATTCCTTGTTGTGTAAGGTCCAGACTTTGAAGGAAAAGGTCATTACCACTGCAGTAGACTATCGACTTTCCGTCGGGATACTCAGCAACACAGTACGCAGGCACAGAGAACATCATCTTCTTCTTGATGAATAACCTTGGCATCCCGTTCTCTTGTTTGGCGACTTTGAATACAAGTAGACGGCCAGCTTTCTTGGAATTATGGTCGAGCTGCGTGTTTATCACGAGGAAATGATACTGATCGCCATTTATAATTGGAAACCATTCGGTAAATCCAAGAAACTCCTCAGTCGCCTTGCGCTCCGATGCCAACAATTCATCATTCTTGTCTGATTGACCCTCCTGCTGTCCGTCCATCATATTGGGAAGTGGTGCGGAATCCGTCCTAGAGTCTAGGTCTCTGAATATTATCGAAGGCTGTAACAGGCGTACGCCTGGGACTTTCACAGATCCATTATTTCGTGGGGCCTTCGGGATCCCCCTCTTGTTGTAGAGGACGATGAGCTTGTTAAGGTAACGTGAGTATGCTAATTGCTTTGGACTTCCACCAATTTTCAGACGGTGGGGAACCAGTTGAGCCTCAGGATCCGAATTCAGCTTCCAAACCTGAAGTGACTCTCCATAGATACCGAGGAAGGCTCCGAAAGAGAGACCGGGAACACCATCGGGCAACCACGAGTACACAGCTTGAGTTACTATGTTCAAAGTGCCTTGTGTAAGGGCCGGCTGATGACGGTCAGTCATCCATATACTACACACTCTAGCTGGAGCTCTATATAAGGAATACTTTGGATACTCCAAGGTGCACAGCGATTGCTCACAGTGGCATATAACTCTGCTCTTCCTCGTGGTATCACTGATGACTGTTACAGATGTGTTGCCAATGACGAGCTCTTCGCATAGAGTTAGATTGTGGTTGGAATCCACATCAGTGTAATGGAGTGTTTGTATCAGGCCATTGCGAAGGCCACACACAATAAGATGCTGAGGTAAGGGGGTTTCCTCCGTTGTTGTTGTGATGATGGCAATGCTGTCACAAATTGCAAAAGGACTAACCGAAAAGGTATAGGAACAAGCTTCCAAGGGAGTGGGATCACGCTCGCCCACTATGAAAAGTTGGATTTTACCGTCCACTGTTGCCACAAGCGCGAGAAGAGCGTGCGGTGCTTTGTGTAGGTGTATACATGAGGACTGAGAACCCAAGAGCCACGGCTCACCTCGCGGCTCGTATTTCGTGTCGATGTTCGCAAGCTGGATGTAGAATTTTCCATCCCGTTGAACTGCTGCCAAAAAAATTGACTCTTTGCCTTCGTTGTGGATGCAAGCAGCCATGATGCGAGTTAAGGGATTTGGGATATGAAACGTATATTGAGGAATGACTCCTTGATATTCGAACCTCCTTTCTTTGGCCTCATTACCATCGGCATACTCCTTTTTTACGTGTACAAGGTGCGGTAGTGAAAATGTTGATAGTATGATGGAGCTTTCAGTAACTTGAACCAATTGCCCTCTCGCCGTAATGCCAGCAAATATCGTTCTCACAGAGAGATTGAGGCTCATATCTTCGACGAGCTCAGGGTCCTGCTCCAATGGCATGAAAAGGAACGATGTCTGTGTTGGGTGGGAGATGAGAATGTATGTCAAGTCCTTCAGCCTCTCCTCGGGGCATCGAAATTGGTACTCAGGATCCCCGAAAAAGCCATGGAAGGCCCAAATGCCCAAGACCCCACTTCTCATAGCATCACACGTCGGATCACTAGTGAGGTTGGCGGCTTCCAGAAGCTTAGATGCTTGAATACCGTAACGTAATTCCGAGATTGCCCCAGCCTTACTGATGCCCGTACATGCAAGTATCCGTTGCTGACCTGGACCCACAAGACCAGTCCCTGCCGGGTCCCCAGGTATATTCGATGGAATACTCGAATGCGAGACGATTGTAAGATTGCTGAGGCGAGCCCAATTCGCAATGGCATCCACAAGTGTTGGTCCGTCTTCTCGAGGTTCGAGGCGCCAAAGGCCTCCTTCGCCACCATCACCACTCACCACTATGAGTTCCGCCGTATTGGGGCCGAGGTCCAAACTTGCAAACGAAGTGTCAGCGTTGATCCTCAAATTGCCTGCCCGGTGAGTGCTATTAAGCATGTGGTCGACGTTATTGTGAATCTCTAAATATTGCACGATGCCGTCCTCGCGGCATAGGTAGATAGCGTCGTCAACTTGTGTAAATTGATGTCCCCTAAATCGCATTGGTCTTGCCCATTGAGTCCATAATGGCATATCCCTGGAGGTGCCAGGTTCTTCTGGAACCTTTTCATCATCGAGTTGCTGCACATACCGCGTAGGAGTACCTGTCAGAAGATCCTTATACAAGGTGATTGTCTTCTTACAAACCAACATGAAAGCGGTAAACTTCAGAAGAGGGATAAGCAGTAATGGCGACTGCTCATCCTTCGGTAGCGGATACCTGGCTGCCAGCAATTGGGAGTCTCGCAACGTATTGGCCGAGTTCCAATCATACCAAACAATCCTACTCCTCCTCTCTTTAGATATAACGAGGAGTAGAACGATCTGTGTGGGGTCATTGTGGGGCGAATGGAGAAATTCCATTCTCAATATGAAACCCTCTACCTGGATAAGTCTTTCCTATCAGATCATCAATATTAGCTGTATCAATAACGATCCAGGTGATCCGTCTACGCACTTCTTTGATCGGCTTAAGACTCAGTCCTTCGCGAAGCTCCTCCCGCAACGTTTCCATGGACTTCAATGCATACAGATACACGGCTCCATTGTATGCAGCAACTGCCATAGCTCGAGACCTATCCCTATTAGCGACTTTTCACTAAGAAAAGTGTTACAATGACCCACTTGGGATCCACGGCTATCCTTTTACCAAGTTGTTCAATTGGCGATCTTGCAATTGGCAACTGATGGTGGCTAGAAAGAAGCTGAGGCTGACTTGAAGGCCCATTGACAGCATACACGAATACCAGCTGATTGGATGCAAGGGCCAGTACGAGAATCTGTGGAGGAAGCTCTGGTCGATGATGCGCGACATTGCCAGGATTTCGACCATCACAAAGCCTGAGAGGCCACTCCTCCCGTATATGTGTGGTCAATGCGTCTCTTGTCAACGTAAATGTCGTTGCTTCTCTGTCGACGGCATTGTACTTGTCTCCTTGGTCACACTCTCGATGATCACCAAGTATTCTAGCGGCTCGAATGTGCGAGTCGAAGTCATTCTTGATAGCGACATTCTTCAAGACGTAATCACCGGATGCCTCCTTGATGGTAACACTGTCAGCGCTGATAAATAATAAATCATTTTTGGTCTTGTGCCTAATCCTCGCCGGAATGATCGATCTGGTGACAGAACTGTTAACTAGTGTTCGTGTGAGAAGGCCTAGTGAAGGTGCTCTCTCGAGATTGGTTGATGAAGCAGCAGTCTTTTCCTCTTCGCGGCGTGTATTTTGAGCCCTCACATGGTATGGATCTAGGCTTCTAGTGACCCATCGCCCATTTTCAAAGATACTGGTTTGAAGTGACATCTGTTAGACCGCCCCGATGACCCGGCCACTAATAAGGCTAACAATCTCATCTTCGAAACATGACCAAGACACAGATATTGAGACAAGGGGACGTGCACAGCGGATGACGGTCGGCCTTGCTGGCGCCAAGAAGAGAGACTACCGGACGCTGCTATCGTAGTAGCCTGTTCCCACGGAAAGGGACGCTAATCAGGCGGTTCACTTGAATGAAATGCAACATGGAGGGAGACTCTATCGGCAGAGAGATTCGGGGGCGGTATACAGCTTCGAAAAGTCTTCGGCAAGCGCTTTAATTCCTCACGTGTGAATGATATAAGGAATATCGTCAGCTAGGCGTACTGTAAGGTAGGCAATGCTCCAACAGCGCTTAGGGCCGACTATGATCGAATTGCAGGGTATGAACCCAAGCAATTGGTACAGATTACGCAGCTGTGAGTATCGACTGCATACCTACCAAAGATCTCAGATGGACTTCTGTTTCCGCACGCCGGACTTGCAGGACTGTAATAGGAGTGCATCCTCAGGCAACACTTGGCTACGGCGAACATCAAGTCATCAAGTGAGGGACGCAGAATGGACGTAGCCATGTGACACCGGCCTCGGCGACGGACCGTGCCGATCTTCCGCCACCAGTTCTGTAGTAAGGTATTTATTCGTTACAGCCCAACAAGAACAATTCAACCTCAACCACAATTCCATTCCATGAATGCCGGCGGAGAGCTTAATCGGTCGCAGGACCACAACATGCAAGATGATATAGCAAAAGACCAAGCTTTCCAAATTTGGCAAGGACGAGAGCTCTCATCAATTGAATGTGGCAAAGTCAAGCAGATACTAGCTGCTTGTGAGGACTCTGGAGATCTGGAGACCCTGATTGCATTGGCATCAAGTACGAACGGCTTGATCAACGATGAGGTACGCAAAACAGCTTGTATGTTGCTGGGAAAATTCCACGACTCACATCGCTCACATCGCACCTAGGGCCCTTGTTGTTAGGAAATGCTGGGAGAATTGCCCAAATCTCCGAATCTCATCACTCTTGGCGAGATCTGCCACAGCATAAGGATGAAGGTCAAGTAGAGCTAGATGTCAATAGATCTTTCATCTACTATCCTCAAAGTACACCAGCCTGAGGCTAATGTATCATCGGTGGTTTGCTGATGCAAAAGCAGATGAATCAGATCGTCAATTGGATCGGCGGAAAGAAGAACTCTCGTCTGTCATAATCGAAGTGCTCAGGGAACACCCGATGCTCTCATATTTTCAAGGCTTTCACGACATTGTCCAGGTCTTCTTGCTAGTCCTCGGGGTCGAACATGCTTCTGAAGCTGTGGCCTATCTGTCGCTGTTACGAATCCGTGACTTCATGCTACAATCACTATCGCCATCGCTGACTCATCTGAATCTTTTACCCACCATCCTTTACGCTGAAGATGCGAAGCTATGTCGACACCTGTCGCAGACGCAGCCATTCTTTGCGCTGGCAGCTACTCTTACTTTATATGCTCATGATATCCAGGATTATAGCGACATCGCTCGCCTGTTTGACTTCCTAATTGCTCAACCAGCTGTGGTCTCCATCTATTTCTTCGCTGTTATAGTACTATCCCGACGTGAGGAATTGTTCGAGATTTCAGCCGACGAGCCAGAAATGCTTCATTCGGTTCTTTCAAAGTTACCAAAGCCTTTGAACCTGGAAGCATTGATTTCGGAGACATTGACACTTTTCTGTAAATGTCCTCCTGAGCAGCTGCCGGCGCGAGCTTGGACAAAGATCCCATATTGCAGTGTCTTGAAGACCACCAGAGAACCGGCTCGGACGCAGACTCTCGAGGATGGAGAAGAATTGTTCGAGATGCAGACTTTGCAGCTCCGGAGACAAGAGCTACGCAAAGAAGCGATCACTAGAATCTGGAAATATAGACGTCCGATTGGTGGCACTGGACTAGCCGTCATTATTGGGTTGATCTCGTTTTGGCTAAGAAAGAGGGGACGGGAGGGCATTCATGGCTTTGGAGTGAGAGAAGTTTTGGAGAACATAAAAAATGTGTTTTAGAGCATCAGTGTCAATATATAGAAAATTTGCCGGTTTGTCCGAGGTCCCTCGGCTAAGTTGCTGTCTTAGGAGAGCTCTCCAAGTCTGGGACACGTCAACTTTCAAGCTCTCTAGGACATTGGCCCCGTTCGGACTTAAAATTGAACACTCTAGCGATGTCAAATCGTGGATACGATGTCGTCGTAGATGTGGATGAAGGGGTAAGATAGTCATGGGCGGTAAACTCCAGACGCAGAACATTACTAACGTGATTCTTAGGGAGATCTAGGTCATACAGACCTCCAAGAAGATCTCGAGTTCCACTCCTCCAGTAATTCCTTCAAATCACGCTTCATGCATCATTTTCTAATGTGTCCATCACAGACTTCAGCGACCCACCCAATTCCCGCTCTAAAATTCCACCAGATACCTCAGCGCCCTACACGGTCGGCCAGAACACCACACCCTCAAAACGCTTCCTCTGGACTCTCTCCTTCTATGCCCAGTTCTTCGATGTCGATACTTCCGAAGTCCTCCGTCGCTGCACCTCATCCCTTTACCCCCGTACGCCCTTCCTTGACATCTTAGATGGCAACCCTGATCTCTACGGTCCTTTCTGGATAGCTACAACCCTGGTCTTCATCCTCTTCCTCACCGCAACCCTAAGTCAATACCGTCAATACCTCTCCGAGAAGGACGTCGAACATTTCGAATACAATTTCACGTTACTAAGCGGAGCGGCAGGATTGATCTACGGCTATACAGGCCTTGTGCCCGTCGCACTGTGGGGATTACTGCGGTGGTTTGGAGCCGAGTCAGCGACGCTGGTCGAATGCTGGGCTTTGTATGGATACGCAAATGTAATATGGATACCGGTGGCCCAAATCAGTTGGAGTCAGTTCGCGATCCTGAACTATGTATTTGTGGGCATAGGCTTTGCGCTTAGTGCGGTATTTCTTACGAGGAACCTTTGGCCTGTGGTCAGTGTGACGGAGGCAAAGATCAGCAGGGTGCTCGTAATCGGAGTGGTGGCATTACATGCCGGATTGGCGATTGCGATAAAGTTTACGTTCTTTGCGTAAGTCCACTTATATTCGCTGTTGCACGTTAGGTTACTGACCGGTGTTGTAGATATAGAAATCCTACTGTAAAGGATGCACCCAAAGGAGATGAAAATCCAGCGGAAGGAACTGAGAAGATGATCAGATCATTATTAGGATTCTGAGAGCTGTTTTTGATTCAATCGACGACTTTCATCTCCGTGGCTCGTGCTATGCTGTTTTAGTGCCAAACGAGATACCAATAATAGAAGGGCAAAGCTTTGCAAACTTGGACATCGACTCAACAGCCACCATTGCCATTGGTCATATTCATTCAAAGGCAGCCACTTTCTGAGACATAGATGTATCATCTCTACATAGACTGTACGGCATCATGTAGACCTATTAATAATCTGGTTCATATCTCACAACTCTTGTGTGAATCTCCCATTATTCTGGCTTTCATATCCAACGCTGGTTGTCCCGCCCGCAACTGATTCAATTATAGAATACAGTGAGTGGTACGCTTCCCGGCCCATGATCGACCTCCAAGAATGTACACACCTTGACGCAGAAAGAAATCAGAACACCTTTAGATATCGCAGTCCGAAGGCTCGCCGCGCTGTATTAATTAAGGCTGGTCTTGGAGGAGCTTTGTGTCTCGATTCCTGTCGGAGGCGAAGACGAGCTTCCAATGTACTCTAATCGCACATTTCTAGATTCTACCTTCACTAAATTAGATAACCATAAATCTGACCTGAGCCTTCACGCTTGCTACCATTACTTCGACAGCGATCCGTCGAGATGGCGCCTAAAAAGAAAGGCAATAAGAAAGGGAACGATGACTGGGAGGCTGATCTAGGAGAGGACCCAATAGCTGCCGCAACAGAAGAAGCTAAAGATGCCGACGTGGCTCCAGATGCTGACGAGGACCCGGCAAGCGGTGGGGGCGGGGGTCTCATGGCTGCGCTCAAAAAAAACAAGGCCAACAAAAAGAAGAAAGGCAAGGCAGTGGAGGAGGATTGGTTAGAAGGCGAAGACGCTCCAGACACGAACGGTGTGAACGGCCACGCAGAACCCGATGGCATCCAGGAGTTGGCGAGCAAAGCGCCTGAAGAGGCCAATGCGGACGATCTCTTTTCCGCTCAAGCTGCAAAAGTCAAAGGTGGAAAGGGAAAGCAGGGGAAGAAAGAGGGAAACCTTGCACCAAACGAGGACGCAGAGGCTTCCGGGGACGAGGGAGGCAACATCAAGAGTAAGAAAGAGAAGGAGAAGGAGAAGAAGGAGAGAGAGAAGCAGCGTAAGAAGGAGCAGGTATGTTGCTCGCTTCACCCGCCCTGAGATCCTAGAATTATGGAATCTAATAATCGGCGTAGGCTGCGGCGAAGAAAAAGACAAATCCGGTACCAACAACCAAAGAGGAGCTGACTAAACCCGTAGTCGAAGCCAGACCAGAACTTGGACCTGCAGCTGCGGATACCGGTAAGGGAAAAAAGAAATTACCGCCAGCTCTCGCTGCTTTACAGAAACAACAAGAAGCTATCAAGAGACAACAGGAGGAAGAAGCGAGAGCGAGCGCTGAGGAGAAAGCTCGTATCGAGGAGGAGGAACGATTAGCAGCAGAAGAGGAGAAGAGGAAGGAAGAGGCACGAACAAGGAGAAAGGAAAAGGAAAGAGAGAAGAAGGAGCAGCTGAAGAAGGAGGGGAAGCTTCTCACTCCAGCTCAAAAGGAAGCAGAGAGACGCAATCAGTTGAAGAAGGAGCAGATGCTCGCTGCTGGTATCACAGTAGCTGGACTGGGCGAAGAGCCAACGGATGAGAAGAGAAAGAAGCCAACGTATGACAATAAGAAGAAAAAAGGACTGAAGAAACCGGGTGACGACGCCAAGGCACAAGAAGAGAAAGAAGCTGCTGAGGCAGAAGCTCGCAGGCAAGCCGAAGACAGAGAACGTCTGAGACTGGAGGAAGAAGAGAAAGCTAAATCTGAGGCTGCCGCTGCAGCTGCTGGTGAGCCTGAGAGCGATGGACTTGAAGACTGGGAAGCCGTAGCAGACGCGGAGGACTCAACTATTAAGGAGAGCTGGGAGGTGGACTCAGATGAAGACCAAGAAGCAGTCAGAAATGCGTCTAAACCGCCAGAGAAGACTGCTTCAGTCACTGATGGGGTGGAGGGATTGACTGATAGCCAGAGAGCAATACCATCACGACCTGCGCACCAGCCACGGCCTCAAACTAAGCAGGACGTCGAGTCGAGCTCCGATTCAGACTCGAGCGATGAATCTGCTGACGCTGGTGGGACAGCCACCCAACGTGCAGCCGCACAGAAGAAAGCCGAAGCTGCAGCCAGACGGAAGCAGCAACATGAAGACGCACTCGCTGCTAGATCCAAGGACAATCTCCGCTCTCCTATATGTTGTATCTTGGGTCACGTAGACACCGGTAAGACCAAGCTTCTGGACAAGATCCGACAAACGAACGTACAGGAAGGCGAAGCTGGAGGAATCACTCAACAGATCGGTGCGACGTACTTTCCTGTCGACGCCCTAGAAACCAAAACGCAGGTAGTCAATAAAGATGGCAAATTCGAGTTCAAAGTCCCTGGTCTCTTGGTAATCGATACGCCTGGTCACGAGTCATTTACGAACCTACGTTCTCGAGGATCGTCACTGTGTAATATTGCTATCCTTGTCGTTGATATTATGCACGGGCTAGAGCCACAAACACTCGAGTCAATGAGACTATTACGAGACCGCAAGACCCCCTTTATCGTTGCCCTGAACAAAATTGACCGTCTCTATGGCTGTAAGTCATCTTTTCTCCTCACATTCATTCTTTTAGATTTAGGCATAAGTCTTGTGACATATCTGAAGCGATCTCACCCCTCAAGACTGTCTGAAATTTCTCACCGCTTACCTAAGGGAGTCAGAAGCTGACTTCGTTATCATACAGGGAAGAAGATAGACAACAACGGTTTTCAAGAAAGTATGGCCCTCCAAAACAAAGGCGTCCAAAACGAATTCCGAGATCGTCTGGAAAAAACCAAAGTAGCCTTTGCCGAACAAGGTTTCAATTCCGAGCTCTACTATGAAAACAAATCCCTGGCACGGAATGTTTCCCTCGTGCCTACCTCAGCACACACTGGGGAAGGCATACCAGATATGCTGAAGTTGCTCGTTAGCCTGACGCAAGAAAGGATGACAAACAAACTCATGTATTTGTCCGAGGTTGAGTGCACTGTTCTCGAAGTCAAAGTCATTGAAGGTCTAGGGACTACCATTGACGTCGTTCTATCGAATGGTGTCCTACGAGAAGGCGACCGAGTGGTCCTTTGCGGTCTCAACGGCGCCATAACCACTAACATCCGAGCATTACTCACCCCTGCACCGCTAAAAGAACTCCGACTCAAGTCCCAATACGTCCACAATCAAGAATGCAAAGCCTCCCTGGGTGTCAAAATTGCTGCCAACGACCTCGAACATGCCATTGCCGGATCTCGCCTCCTGGTAGTCGGGCCTGGCGACGACGAAGAAGATCTGGAAGAAGAGGTCATGTCCGATATCGAGAATCTTCTCCAACGCGTCTCCAAGACTGGCCGTGGCGTCAGCGTCCAGGCATCCACTCTCGGCTCGCTAGAAGCTCTGCTCGAATTCCTCAAACAGTCCAAAATCCCCGTCGCCAATATATCCATCGGACCAGTCTACAAGCGCGACGTCATGCAAGCGGGCATCATGCTCGAAAAGGCCAAGGAGTATGCCGTGATGCTCTGTTTCGACGTCAAAGTCGACAAAGAGGCTCAAGCGTATGCCGATGACCAAAATATCAAGATCTTCACTGCGGATATCATCTATCATCTCTTCGACGATTTCACGAAGCACATGGCGCAACTCGCGGAGCAGAAAAAGGAAGATAGCAAACTTCTCGCCGTCTTCCCCTGCGTGCTGACTCCGGTCGCGGTCTTCAACAAGAAAGATCCCATCGTCGTAGGAGTGGATGTTACAGAAGGAAACCTCCGCCTCCTCACTCCCATCGCAGCCGTGCGGACGAACCCTGTGACCAACGTCAAAGAAGTCATCAACATGGGCAGAGTGTAAGTCTTTCCCCTAAAAGCCTTGAACTATTATCCATATCCATAAACCTAACACAATCCAAACCCACCCAGCCAATCCATCGAGCGCGACCACAAACAGATCCCCATCTGCAAAAAGGGCCAGCCCTCGGTCGCCGTCAAGATCGAGGGCCCCAACCAGCCCATGTACGGCCGCCACCTGGAGGAGAAAGATATGCTGTACTCGTTGATATCGCGGCAGAGCATCGATACGCTGAAGGAGTATTACAGGGCGGATGTGGGTAATGATGAGTGGGCGCTTATCAAGAAATTGAAGGGCTTGTTTGATATTCCTTGAGAGTGGTTTGAAAGGGACGATGGAGGTGATGGGGGCATTTGTTGGCTTGTTGGGAGAGATGTAGGTGGTTCGATGTGTTCAAAAGTGGAATGGTTGCATGCATGGAGTGGCATGCCATAGCATACTTTGTATATAGTTGTGATGGATACTTATCTCCCATTGCCTGTCTCATGTTCATGATTGCGACGGCGTTGATCTCGATGCATCAAGTAGATGTGTTGATCATCGTATAGGTAAGTAAGGAAGGCGGGTAGACTCAGGTCCTGACTTGATGGATGCGGATGGTTCCTTCCGAGGTCTATAAAATTGAGACTTCCTTCGAGTCACCATCTATCTTTAGCTGAAGGGCTGGCTGGTAGTAGCGAATACAGGCCAGATTGGTTGACAACTTTAGCAAGACCATGGAAAATTAGGCCGTCATTCAGTGGAGCAAGTTAATACTTGCTGTCAGATCCTCTGCACCAAATCCCAGAAATCAATGCATATTTTCCTTGAAGCAGGTCGAGAAGAGGCTACTCCTTCGCCTTCGCCTTCTGATAAACAATCAATTTCCTCTCCAGCTGTCCCACAGCCAACAGCAATGTCTCCACCTTTATCCCCGCAATCTGCGCTACCTTCTCATGGAACACCCTCGCACACCCGTCCAAATCCTCAACTTTACGGTAACGTTTGTAGAAACTGCCAATGCGGGGGACCGGATCACCTGAATCCTCTGAGGTGATGGCTCGGAGTTTAAGACTGCCCGTTACAGCATCTAGAGTCTTTTCCCGGAAAGTTTCTTCTTTCTCTTCTTGTTCCTTGTAGGTGTATTCAGCTGGGGAAGAGCCATCGAGGCGACCGGTGGGAAACATGTCGAGTAATTGCTCTGGTAATCCCCTGCTTTTCGTCTTGGCACGTTCCTCGTCGATGAACGTGCGTTCGTAGAAATCCATGTACTGGTCCAATTCCTCGCCTGTCATTTTCATGACGTCCTCCTCCGTAACGTTGATCTCGCTACCTCGAAGCAGATTGCCTTCAGGATGAAGACGTGCGTCTTGGTCTTGTTGTGCTGAGACCCATGCGGCCCAGTCTATTGTTAGGGCTGCTGGATCGGTGAGGGAGCGGGCGTGTCTGGGATTGCGGTCTCCGTCGAATGGGTGGTAGAGCTTTGTTGCTATGACCAAGAAGCCGATGAGGGATATTTCGGGAAGCGAAGAGACTCGTTGACGGTTTTTAGGCACCGGAAAAGTAAAGGATGTACCTAGGAGGGCGGAGATCGAGAGTATAATTGGATGTAGCGTAACTAGTCAAAGATATACTGTTAGTCTCGTGATCTTTAGGTCTCAGATGGTGAAGTATACTTGGAATAGCGAGATGCCGCATATGTTTATACAGGAGCAATGGAGCATTGATCGGTGGCAAGATGAGCTTGAAATGGTGAGCGTAGAAGAGAGATACACTGTGTATCGCTTTACGGAGGTGGTCCGGTTCCAGAGAAGTCTAAACACATGTTAGAGAGCGTGATAGCTGACTCATTGAGTCTTGGTACCATAGTATCGAGCGCTTTGAGGTACTCTGCTGGTAGCTTCTGCTTCATGACAACAGGTACAAAGCGTATTGCTCTGATGAATGGAATATCTTCTCTCACAGCACAGCTATATCGACAGCATTAGTTACTGTTCCCAAGTCCATGAATATAATCATGTACCAATGGATGTCCCCCATGCTGACCGGCAACCGCAGAAGCACCAAACCCATATAAAGCAGAGCCAGGGACTCGACAAGTGTGGGCAATTTCTTTGCTTTCACCTTCCATTGCTGGCCATCTCCCTCCTCATCGTGTCCAGTATCCGTGTCACTGACAGGCTGCGAGCTAAAGACCGTATCCTCATCAGAGGTAGCGTTTGCCTTCTCTTTCACCGATTGGAGCCGCAACGCCCATAGATCTTTGACTATCTGCTCGAGCTCCTTCGTCAGACCTATGGTGTTGATAAGGGCGTAGCATTGTTTCCAAAGGATGAACTGATAGCACTGGAGATAGAGTGAGGTAGCTGTGTGGCCGCGGTAGACTTGCGATACTTTATCTTGACTTTCTCGTCTGCGGCGAGTTGTGCGGCCCTGTGTGCCGATGTCCTCATCGTCCTGTTGGGTTTGAACCCCCTGTAGATTCGATCAGCTGAAGTGTTCAGATGCAGACTGTCAAAAGCTTTTGGGGTGTAGACCTCTTGCAGGTGCCCGCATTTAAAGCAGTATCTTAAGCCATCTTGCTCGTAGTACTTAGTGGATTTACAATTGTCAATGCCGCATTCGCGAGACCTGATCCAATCCTTGACCTTCCCAGACATCGTACGGAAAAGGCATTATGCTGAACATGTGAGCCAAATTGTAAGAATTTGGGGCTTTGTGAGCGTTGAATGATGGTTATAAAGTATCAGGGTTGGTATTGGCAAGGCAAATTGCAAATCTTATGAATTATCGGTCATGAACTTCCCATTTAAGAATTCATACTCTTGCGTGACATGAATCTCTGGATTGTTTTCTACATTGGTATCATCTTGAATCATCTCATGCAGTATCCATCGCCTAGTACATGCAGAACTTATATGCCGTGAAACCCAAGATACCTTCTGCGGCAGATCCTTTATGATTTTTTGAAGCTCAAGCTGGGCTGCCAGCCTCGATCCAGCGCTAAAGAGCATACTCCAACCAACGATATTATGTTACCCATTGTCCACGTCCCGTCCAGAAAATATAGGGAAATCTAGCCTTTAGATGGAGCCTCCTTAGCTTCAATGGCAACCTCTTCACCCATGGAAGTAAGGACGATAACGTCTGTTCTCGTCAGTCAACCAGAACTTCTGACATCGCTGAGAAGGTTCGGCTTACTGGTATCCTTTTCCTCAGTGCGGAAAAGCTTCTCGATCTTCTCGCCAATTTCACCATCAGGAACCTTGACATCATCCTTGGTCTCCCCATCATCGGCCATAAGAGAGAGGAATCCGTCATCAGAAACGTCGAGCTGAAGAGTAGTTAGCCAGTGATCATGCCGGTCTTTTGTGGTTTTGATTCACAAGCTGAAATTCCTTGCGGATCACATTGGGAACATCCATGTTGTGGGTGGAGGGGCAAAGATCTTCGAGCTTCTTGCCAGTGAAGATGTCAATGGCAACGAGATGGACCTTGGCGTGACCGTGCTTGCCGGTCTTCGAGGTACTCATCTCAACGATCTTGCAGGGGCGAGATTTGATGACCACAAAACCGTTCTTGCGGAGAGCAGAGCACTGCATCGGATAGGTGGTCGAGGCGCCAGCATCGGCGCTCTCAAAGGTGTGCTCATGCTGTAAAGGAGCTGCTTAGCGGAGGCTGGCAAGAAGAAAGAAGAGTAGACTGCCCTCCAGTGGGGAAAGGAGGAGTCTGTTTTACTTACTTGCGCATCGTCCGCCATGATCAAAGATAGGTGCAACTGGAGGTAAGGAGTTAATAGATAGAGCTCATAGAAGTGCTGATCGGAAGGAAGGCAAAGGCGGACAAATTGCGGGAGTGGGATTTGGGCCTTGGGAAACTTGTCGTGGATGATCGAGAAGCAAAAGTGCGGTTTGGCGGGGCGCGCTAGCTTTGGCCATCTAAGGTTAGGCGCCGAGTGGGGGTATCAACATCTCTAGAACTTCTCGATGGACTCTAGCTCGTCTACGGCTCGCTTTCATGTAGGAATTGCATAGCTGTTGTGCCTCGGCAGAGCAAGCCTCCCACCGTGCCACCAAACCATGACAGATCATCACCACCATAGTTGATTTCAGTACCTCGAAACATGATGTTTGGCTCTAGTAGATTCAACGCTGACACGGATATCCCAGACTTGACGGGGAAGGTCATCCTTGTGACTGGAGGTATGTAACGTACAAACTGATCCACTCGTATTTTCTTTAGAAACTGATGCATTAGCAACTTTTTCCTGCGTACTTGATCCTAGAATATGTGATACTGATCAGAGCCAGGGAATAATGGAATCGGTGCTGCAAGCATCAGCCAGCTCGCAAAACACAATGCTCACGTCTACATGGGCGCTCGAACTCCATCCAAAGCAGAGGCTGCTATTGCAAAGATCAAAGAGGAGGTCCCAGATGCGAAGATTACATTTCTCGAACTTGATCTCGCCTCTCTGGAATCTGTCAAGAAGGCCGCTGATACTTTCAATGCGTCCGCGAATAGATTAGACGTATTGATGAACAACGCTGGTGTGATGGCTCTGTCCCCATCTACCACAAAAGATGGCTACGAGATTCAATTCGGCACAAATCATATCGGACATGCCTTACTCACCAAGCTTCTCCTGCCAATCCTCCAACGAACTGCTGATGAGAATGGGGATGTTCGTATAATCAACGTCAGCTCGGCCGGACACCAACTGCCACCAAGCGGCGGACTCGCGCTCAAGGAAGTCACTACCGATATGAATTCATATAGTACATGGGTACGCTATGGCCAGTCGAAGTTGGCTAACATCCTCTTCACCCGTGAACTTGCCCGTCGCTACCCTGCCATCAAGTGTGTGGCCCTACATCCAGGGGCCGTCGCCACTGGGCTATCTCTTGGCTTCCAAAACTCACATCCATGGCTCGCGGTCTTGATGCGCCCTATCGTGCTCTTCGTGAAGACTCCGCAAGACGGCGCCCTTACGCAGCTTTTTACTGCTACAAGCTCGGACGTGAAAAGCGGACAGTACTATGTTCCTCCCGCCAATGAAAATCCTGGATCGAAGTACTCGCAGGATCAGGGATTGGCGGAAGCGCTGTGGGAATGGACAGAAAGTGAATTAGCTAAGCATGGCTATTGACTGGTTCTCATATGGACTGCAGGTTAGATCATATCACGCAGAAAGCTATTCTCGAGCACGAGAGCAATTCTCGAACGTCGAGCGCTGCGGTGCTGAAGAAAGCGTCCCCACGAGTCAAAAACTGACTTGGCGTCCAGCCGTCTCTCCATCTCCTAACGCTCTCTCTCTTCTGCTTGCAGGCATCTCTCTCTCTCTCTCTCTCTCAAACGTGGATTGCATCGTGATCAAAGTATTGAATCATATTTTGCATGGTTTCGGCACTTCTATACTATCCTAACGTCTTCTTCGTCCTCCTGCATATATTACTCATGATTAGCGTACTATATACGATGGTGCTCTGGAATTCCACACGATGCTCCACGATCGGTATTCACTGTGCTCGTTGCCTCGTAACCCTACCAAAACTAACGAGTGTCCGGCAAACTCCATAATCCGACGCTCCAAAAAAAACTCACAACCTATCCCTTTCCTTAGCACGGACTCGACAATGACAGAGCCTTGCTGCTCAATTCATTTGGAAAGTGCCAAATGCGCCTGTCTTCTGATTCTTGCGACGACGCGCTCCGAATACAGTCTCAACGTTGATAACGCTGGTGGCTGCTGGTCGAACTAAATTGCCCCCGGCGGCATCAAGACCACAGACCAGTGCTGACACGGTCGGTGGGGAGGGCGCCACTTTCGACTCCATACCCTACCTATTGCAGCTCGCCCAAGAAACCAATCCCATCGTCATCATTAAATTTACGAATCTTACCCTCATGCCGGTGGTCGTGTCTAAGGACCCAGGATTCAGGTACAACCTACAGTCTCAGAGCCTGATACATGATTACCTACCCGTGACATTGGAAAAACAGTCTCCATCACCGTCCCCCTCTCTCCAGCTCAAGATGAGAAGGAAGGGAAGGAGGGAACCATCTCCCATGTTCGCTGCAGCAAATGCCGTCCGTTGGGAATACGCAGCCCCCCACATCAGCTCGCCTCCTGATCTAGGTATCGAGTACCTTGATCAGAGAATGCACTACCTTCAAGAGCTAGAAGGAGTCTCAGCTGAAGCTACCTACCTACCTACCTACCCACCTTACAGCACAGATCCGCACCACCAATAAAGCCTGCCTCAACCTCGAGAAATATCGTGGATTAACCCACCCACCCTCCCAAAATAACTCCACCCACCTGACAGACTCAACTAAATCCAGCTCCGGGCTCTCAACCTGCCAAATCGGCCTTTTCCCCAATCGTAGTCTCAGCCCAGGACCGCTGTCAGATCGGTTTGGAACTATCCACGTTAATATTATGAAATCCTCGTAGTCTTTAGCAACCCCCATTCCCTCCATTTCCCCCATTCCTCTCATCCCACCCCCTTTAGCCATACATATCCCTCTCCATCTTCCTCTCCGTCCACGACTCATCCAATCCCTCCCCTTCTCCCACCCCTAATAATCCCCACCCAGCCCCCCATCTCGCCATCCCCTCCCCGCGCCCTCCCAGGAAATAAACTCAAAGTCCCCACACAACAGCATTTATACCGTCATCGCCCGGATAGGACGCAGGAACGATATCTGAATGGCACACCAGGAACAGAAAACTCACAGCGCCGCGTCTTCGCACAACACACCGAAAGGGGCAACGTGGGTATGGACCATTCAGTTATCCTACCTATATACCGCCCAAGGCCCGTGACGCATACATGCATGCATGCATGAATCTCCTTCAAAGAAAAAAAGGCGGAGAAAAGCACGCTCCTCGCTATGCAGACATCAAGGTATTCATCCATCCTGACAAGACCAGAAAGCAGAAAAAGGTAGTATCTCTCCCGTAGTCGTCACACTTGAGGCTTCTGACTTCTGACTTCAGACACAGGGGGAATAGAACATGAGGCATACATCGCAGACAAGACTTTTCCCTACCCTCCGACTATGCGCATCTCATGGCGGGTATCAGCGCGCTCTTTTGCTGCTGATATACATGCTATCATTCGGACTACTTGGGCTTGCGCCAGAAGTATTGCTGCGCGCCTTGTTAGCGGGCTTCCCCACGATTAGGATAGACTTACTTTGTGACTCTTGCGACAATTCCTCAACCCCCTACCGCCGAGCCCCTCCACCATCTCTCTCCTCTCCTCGTCCGTGTCAAACTCGGGTTTGTAATAGTACTCGCTCTCCAAACATTTGCCGGCGGCATCTTTGCCCTCGCGTTCCACGGTCCCGACGCAGGGTTCACTCTCAAGTAGCAATCTGAGCTGTTGGGCGTTGATTGAATCGGTGGTGTTCTCCCTCTTTGAAGATGTGGTGGATGAAGAGGCGGCTGTCAGGAATGTGGGAAGATTCTGCATTAGTGTAGACAGCGGCGTGGACGAGAGACGTGAATACACAAGCTGGCTGATCACGTGCTTTGTGATAGGATTCTGCTCTCCTCCACTATGGAAAGAGTCGGAGACATCATGATCTGAGTTGTGGCGTCGACGCTTGGTTGCAGTACTGCTCCGGGGCCCTCGCTGAGGAGATATGCTCTCTTCCTTTAGCGGGTTGAGAGGGGCGCGGTAGGGTGAGGGCTGTGTGGTGAAAGCCTCCATACGAGCTCCGAGATTGGCACCGTAAGGGCCGAACGAGGTTATGAGAGGGTCATTTTCTTCGTCATTGTCCGAAAAGTCATGAAGAGGACTGGATGGCAACTCCTGCAGGATGGTACCAAAAGGCTGAGATGAGATTTGAGTTGAGGCTTGTGTAGCTCCTGCTTCCTCTTTCTCTCCATCGGACGCTTCATCTTCATAGACTTTGACTGGTACCACGACGGGGGGATTGGACGCGAGATAGCCAGATGGGGCAGCATGGGTAGTCTGAACAGCAGGGGATGGAGATACAGGTGACTGCAATCTATTTTGTTGCCGCAGCGGACTGGTATATGGAGGCCTCGAATGTGCAGCCGCAGCAGTACGCTGTGGAGAGTTCTCGCTATCCCACGTTGAGTCCGTATCTGTGGGCGTGGCCATCTTATTCTCGAGTAGTCTTGGCCAAGTCAACAAGACACGTGCATCTTGCACGTCCACCATGATATCCGCATCTTCAGTCTCGGACGTGAACGTATCCCCCTTCATAAGCTCCCATGCCTTGCCCTGACAGTGCACTCTGACCCCGTTCCAGCCCGTGCATTCCACTTGCACTTTATTGGAGCCCGGTGGATCAGCCGCGATGTAAACCGCTCGTACGTGTACGCGAGAGATCAATTTGTTAGTCGAAAGCTGATAATGGGACGAGTTGCTGGAGCGGCCCATGAGTGTTGGCTCTCCATGCTCCGAAAGTTCAATCGACGGTACAGTCGACAATGGAGCCCGTTCCGAGAAGGTGGACAGTGTTCGTGAAAGAACCGGTCGACGTGTGTACGGTACCTTCGGAGGAGAAGAGGAAGGTATTATAGTGGAAGAAGTAGGTACAGGTGTTGGGTAAAACCGCTCTCTCTTAGCCGAGGCCTTGGACGGAGACGCGTAGGCTGGGCGTTTTGCAGGACGTGGTAATTGCGGTGACGAGGAGAAAGGCTCGAAGGCTGGTAGTAGGGAAGGCGCTGGACGCTTTATACCAGCTACCGGAGATACTGGAAGTGGGACATGTTGCGGAGAAGAGCCCATACTTGCCTGGATGTGTGGGTTCATGCACGAAGGTCAGAGAAAGGCCCTTCTGATATTGGATATAGTACGAATGTACGACAGTCAGAGGGTTTCGGAGATGCTCAATTGCAATCACCGGAGGAGACATCCAACATCACGAATGGTTGATAGCATGATTTTGGAGGGAGATGGTGGTTGGAGAGCGAGAAGGTCGCGGACACGGTCAATTGTTCTCGCCAATTTCAGTTGGCGCGTGGCTCGCGTTCCCAGCTGCCCCACTTGTCCCGAATATCTCAACACCACCGTCAAGCACGGAGAAAGGAATTACATGAATTGATTGGATGGTTCATAAGAATAGGAATTTATGCCCGTAAAACCGATCGCTGCTAAGACTCGACACCGGAGACTTGCTTGGGTATACCATCGTCCCCAACGCCGACTGAACATCCATTGATATCGCCTTCAAACTTCGGAACAACAGGTCTCGCAAACATATATCTCCAGCCTCCAGAAGTCAAGGGAGAAGCTGCCTCAGAAATCAAACGTGACCTTGACCATCAAGGAGAACGACTGAAATGATGTCATTAAACATCGCATCCTACCAGCTTCTAATCCTCTTTGTCCGTGTCTTCGTTGGCCAAAAGAGCTCTGTTATCTCCCGCCGCAATAGGAGGGTTTGATAAGTTGGAGCCGAAGATTGGGCTGTTGGTGGTAGTGATGTTGCCATCATTGAGCTGACGTTCTACCATCGTCAGCAACATACTAGTAACATGCAGGTAACAAACGTACCAAGCTCTCGAATCCTCTGCCTTAGCATTTGATTTTCCCTCGTCAAATTCTGTGTCTCGGCCCGATAGTAGTCGTTCGAATCAATCACCGAACCACCAGGACCGCTATAGAAGAAGTCATCGCCTTGTGCATACATGCCAGCCGAGGCGGGGCGGCTACGGAGGGAAGGCGACCTCGTACGGTTGGATGTCTGCGAACGGTGGGAGGACTGGCGGGACAACTCGCGGGACCCACGGAGGACTGGCGAGCTTGGGCGTGGGATCTGAGTACCGGCAGGCAGGTTGGATGGGAAGTCGGCCGGTAAATACATGTAGGCGCGTTCGATAGGAGGCGTGACCTCTCCGATAGCTGAGTTGTCCAATTGAGAGCTCGAGGCTACTGATTCGCGGATAGCTTGAAGTTGAGCTTGGCTATCACGAATCTGCGACAGGAGCCGGTTCTGAAAACCCGACCAATATCCTTTAGCACTACGAACCGAAATACAAACGCCTGGCAAGGAGGGGTCGTACCACGCGAAATTCTTGTTCTTGCTCCAATTCTTGGTGAATCTCTCCTAAGCTCGGGGTACGACCACGGTACTGATTTGGGGACCCATAGCCATGAGGGTTGGTGGTACGGGGATCAAATGTGCCTGGTTGTCGTATATCGCTGGTATACAATCTTAGATCACCAGTCTGTAGCTCACCAGGACCTGGAAGCGCACTATTATGATTGCTGATAATCGCGCTCGACCTCTGTCGCTCATTCAGTCCGAATTGGGGCGACCGGTCGCTAGCACGAGGCGAGGCAGCAGATGAGCGGCGAGAAAGATCATGCTGCAGGCTTGCATTGTTCATCGTGGCGGCCGCTGCAAGGGAAGGAGGAGAGGCTCGGGGTGAGGGCGTTTGTTGAACATTACCGTCTGTCCGAGGTGGGCAATATGGTAGAGGGATCGAGTCGATGTCGGGCATGGCGAAGGGGCTGGAGCCGAGGCCGGACTTTGAGTAAGGGGAGTACGGCTGATGCTGGAAATCTTAGGTATTGGGTGGGGAGTAGGGATGATGCTCTTTTGAGATCGGGATGTTCGATCTGAGCCGAGCCGCTAGAGAGCGGACCGATCCGCCTGCCGGTACTAGTAGAATATTCTTACTTGTGCACCGTCTCTGATTGGTGCATATTTGGGTACTTTTGCTAGACACAATCAATCAAGGAGGGACGGCGGAGAGTAACCATTGATGTGTGAACAGGCATACAAATCTTCTGGGTCTGGAAAACCCCGAACATCTCTCATCCTGGCGAGAACCTCATTCCGTCATATGCGCTAAGTATCTCACAAAATTCAAGAATAGTAGCAGGCAGTAAGAGCATCCCCTTTCCCTATGTGAAGTAGACCGACCCATGGTATCACCCAACAACTCCAGCCTTCGATACAGAGTACAGTTTCAACTAACCCTCAGATCCGTAAACATTCTTTGAGGAGCCCCGTAAGAGGGATTCCATGGGCCATCTAAAGACCCGCGGAACTTCCTCTCGGATACTCGGATGGGTGGAATAAAAGGATGTGGCGCAGCTCCGTCGAAGTAGTTGTCTGCGCGCCACGAAACTGATATCCTGGATCTTGGGCTCGCAACATGAGTATAGACTGGGGGTGGCTCTCGCCCAACTCGTGATATGCTTCTACATCCTTGAGGCTGATCTCGCTGTGGAGGTAGCGGTGATGGTTCGCGAGTCAGATTTGGTGGCGACTCATCCGAAAGAGGTGTTAGACCTTCGACTTCGAACGCTGTCTTGACTCCTACTTGAGGCGATGGGAGAGGCGGCGGGTCTGCCATAGCATCACCCCGTTCTTCCAGGTTGACAGGGTGGCATGACTTTCGGTTATCCGCGTAATTCGCCTTTGCAGCACTTTGACCCGGCCCGTGAGCCAGGGATGGACGATTTGTTGCCTTGTCTCTGGAGACAGGTTGCACGTTGCTCGCAGTCTGCACCGCTGAAGGAAGGTTCCATGCCTGTTCATGCGTGGCGAAAACTGGCACAAACGGCACCGGCGGCGAGGACTCAATAAGGGATGATGATGGTTCGGAGACTGGGACAGTTGATGCTAACGCTATTGGCGGTGGCAATATGGAGTAGCGTGCTGGTAGCTTTGACGCTGATGGTATGGTGGGTAGAGCTGCGGTGGGAGGTGGTACCAACGACGCCCGATACGGCGAGGCTGCTCGAGGTAGAGGTGGCAATGCTGCTCTTGGCGGTGGGTGAGGGGATGGCGATTGCCTCGTCAACTGAAGTGGAAAAACCCCTCGTGAGTACTCTAGCGAGGATAAGCGGCGAGAAAATCTCTTTTCACTTTCCGATGAAGGAGGTTTGCAGTGGCCAGATGAATGTGGGGGTGTTGATAAGATATCCTTCTCTGCTGGAAAGGTCCTTTTGGCGCATATAGGGCTTAGATTTCGAAGATGTTGAAGCTCGCCTATGGTAGAATTTCTCTTACCGGTCATGCCGCCTTCTTCAACGACGATAGGCATATCAGGTGGGTCGTGATAATGGGTGGCAGGGGGAGTTTGCTTGTCCAATGTCATGGACGACAACGTAGGCGAGGTCGATCGTCGCTGAATGATTGGGCGGGCACCATTGGGCGCTGTAGGAGAAGAAGTCCGTCTTTGCGATGCCCGCGGTGACGGTGTACGTACAGGCATCTGGTGACTGGCACTCGAACAAGGCGCTTCGTACTTTGAGCCATACACTGGTCCAAGATGCGTGGAGAGCGTTGGCCGTTTTTCAGCGAACTCGCATGATATACTGCGTGCTCCAGAGATTACTTTGTCGGACGAGTGCTTGGGTGATGATCCTCGAGACGTTGATGTTGTGTATGCGGCGGTAGATGCATACGACTGTCGAGGACTTTCTCTGAGGCGATCAAGATAGATGTTATTGATAGAAGCCGTGGTGTTTGAAGCAGAGCGTGACTCTACCGATCTCAGTGTAGCCGAGGACTGTCTTTTTAAAGCGACCAGGGCTGATGCCTCGGTGTCTGCTTGCGGTAACTGTGCTAATTGCCAGGTATTTGTCCGGCCATGATGTGAGGGCGCATTCGGGGCTTTCTCGGAAAATCGATTTGGATCTCTTTTAATTAGATATCGTTGGCTTGGTTTCTGCTGTAGCTGTGGAATGGGCTCTTCGGTGGTGGTTTTACTGTATTCATCTGGGTTATACTCCTTTCCGCCTATGGCTTGTATTTCTCTTCTCACCGCCACAAGCCAGTTGGTCAGCTCCTCGGGACTATTCAACACAAGCAAGAAGGTTGATGTGGATCGCCTCATCTCATTGCGGAGACCTAACTTCTTGAGCATTGATCTTGAAGCGTCCTTATCAAGAGTGCCTTGATCATCGGATACTTGAGAGACCTGAAGAACATAAGGTTGGCCTGGGATCGCATCGCTTGCAAAAGCCGCGGACTCCTTTGTAAGAGGCATGATCTTCTCCGGAGATCTATCGAAGGAGCCGTCTCCAGCATATTGTAGAAGATACCCTGATGTAACCAGCACAAATGTCTTGCAAGTCCAGTCCCCCTTAGATAGCGAATCTGCCGCTTTATGTCCTTTCAACCATTTCTCCTTTGAATCTCCTGAGGAGTAAGGTTCCGGGGTGTGCGAATCCGATCTTGGCTTCGCACTATGGTTTCTGTTGGCATGGATGCGGATGATCGATTCCGCAGAGAGACTCGGAGCACGCAATGTAGCGTATTTGACGGCTTGAGGATAGGCTTGAAACAAGGGAGGGGGGTCCCACGTCTTGATACTGATATCTTTCTTGAATGATGGCTTGGCCTTCAGATACGGCTTCGAGGTTCGGTGTCGTATGTGGGTATCTGGAGACTCCATCGGAGGAAGGGCTTCAAACTCTTTCGAGACGTGGGATGGTCCAGTCGGTTGTGATGTTGCACATTCTCCTGGCTGCAGCCTCTCCGGATCTTCGTCCGCTTCCAATGCTATGCATAATCTTTCCTGCTTCCTTTCGAGATCTGGCGCTCTGGACCTGCTGAAAAGACTTGCCAGTCCGAATCTAGATGTCCGCCTCTTCATGTTCACTGCTTTAGTATCAGGAGCAATTGAGTTGTAGTTGTCTCGCAGCTCACAAAGCCCTTCGCCTGCGATGACGTTGTAGGGCTTTTCAAGTGGAAAATTGACTGCAGGCGCTGGACGGTGGGGCCATTGGTATGCTGGCCTGTCGGACAATCTCTGTGGAGGTGGCTGTCGTACAGCTTTGATTCGATTCTTGGGGACGTCTTGAGCTGAGTCCATAGCGTTGTACGTTTTGGTAGCGAACGGAGAGGCCGCCAGGGCTGGGATGCTGATCTGAACTGCCTGTAATCTTCAGGTCAAGTACTCCGGTATCGCGTTCATTCTGCGCGGAGACATTGCCTCCAGGTTCAAGGTCAAGGAGAATTTCACGATGCAAGAGAGTAGATGCTAAAGGTATATGTGGATCAGCGATGTAGATGTGTGACGTTTCTGGGAATGCTGTCTGAAAGACGCAGAGATCTCAAGGGAGCATGGCGCGCAATTGCGAGGTTACTGCTCATCTAATGACGATACGAGCGTGAGCTGGATGATGAGAAGGGCTCATACGTGGCAAGAATGCGGCATAGGGTACAAGATGAAACAAGTCAGGTGAAGAGGCAGGCCTAGGAATTGACAACACACGGTGTTGAGGCGATGCTAATTCTTCCTCGGCACTTCAATGAAAGACAGATTCTGTATGTTGTAAGGTAGGGACTGCAAAAGGTGGCGACGCGAAAGTCAAGAGTGTCAATCATAATGTGTGGAAATGAGTGAATTGAATGGAATGTTCGTGGGAGACGCGCTCCCTGCACCCGGTCACAATGACGATCTCACCAACGTGCCGCCCACCATGGTCCTTGTCTAACTGTACGACATTTCCTAGTTGTATCGTATGGTATACCTTATACCTTATACCTTACTCTGTATACAGTATACCAGGGTTGATGTGGCCCAGCTGAGGCCTGCAATTTCAACGTTCGCAAGGGCAAGGGGCATCACACAATGCGACGATCGTTTGATCGACGAACCCCTGACTTCGGGATAAACTATTCTAACGTGGGTTAGGCCCAAGATCAGGTCCCCTAGTCACCTAGTGCACAGGCACACAGGCCACCCCTAAGATTAGGATCTAGCACTGACTTCACGAGAGTACCTTCCCTTAGTAAGGCACAACACCGATTCTACTAGTAGAAGAACATCCGCTGGAGATGGCTCCGCTGCGACGACAAAGCGAAGCTGATCTTCCCTCATTCAACGTTGATATTGAACAACGACAACACCTCGCAGCCGTACCTGTGGCAGGTACGCACTCGACGAGATAACAAATCATCACGGACTGAACACACATATCAACCATTCTACTAGTGCGTAGAAACGAGATGGAGTACCGCATATATTCTGGATCATGACCCGCGTCGAGGCCATTCCCTGGTCGTGTCTGCTGGTCTCCTATGCATTCGCCGCTTTCCTGTCCATTGAGTTTGCATGGAAAATACCTCTTTGTGGTATATTCTACAGCTCCAAGTCTCTGGGTGTGCGTATGAGCAAGAAGTATTGACTACAGGCCGACCAGTATTATGGTCTTATTTCATCATCATCGATATTCACGGATGTCGCATGGCGCGAATGGCGCATGCTATCTAGCTGGCAATACTGTTCCTTCCCAGATTTCCTTGACCATTTGCTGTACGTCTACGAATGTCTGGCCGTCAATTTGAATCCTTTGCTTCAGCTTCCCTTTCTTAGCTCGATGTTCGGCGTCCAGATCTCCCTTGCATTTCTTTGCGCCCTTCAACTCTCCGTGTTTGCTCAGGCTCTATCTATTGAGAAACCCAGTCCACTATCCATCACACAGGCCCAAGATCTGTCACGGCCGAATGCCTCGGCGATCTTCTCCACTACCGGGTAAGTTTCTGCTTGAACCATAACAAGTCGGATATCGAGATTGACCTCCATAGTCGCACAAGATTTCCGATTCCGGAGAGCTCACTGACGCTCGTCCTTCAACAAGGACGAGCGCTGAACCCAGGAGCGTTAGAAGCTGTCCTGGACGCTGCTGCCGCCCTTGTTGCCAAAAAGATCGTCGAACATGGCGGAAACGCCGGATGTGATCTCGTACCGTTCGGACATGATCTCGCAGGGGGCGTAAAGCTCGACATCTGGCCCACGGTTGACTTTCTGACATGGGCTCAGCTGAGAATGGTCATCCGCGGACTACAGATTTTCCAAGTCGAAGGTAGAAGGTTCCATTCGTACCACTTCGAAATCCACGACTCGGAAAAGCTGGATATATATACGCTAATCGGCTGGGGTAACACTGGAAAGCCGTGGGGATTCCCCAGAACGCAACTGCTAGAGAGCGCGTCCTCCAGCATATCAAGTCGCCTTGCCAGAAGAGCCGTGGATCTGCCCTCTGCTTCACCGAACCATAAGATATTCCGTGTCCCTGGCAGCCAATTGATACTTGTGCTCCGACCCAGAGCAGCTATACGACCAGAGTTTGCTAAAGCAATTCTCCTAACGGCAGACACATGGGTTGCGCGCAAAATCTCCATATTCGGCGAAAATAGTCCTGCGGATGTCATTTTCGACTATAAGACCGGAGACAGACCGTACACGAGATTGATAGTATGGAGTTCGATGGTCAAGAACTTGACTTGGGGCCAGTTGAAGACGGTGATCGATGGATTGTGGATCGTCCTTGTTGACCGGCTCGGATACCGGTACACATATTTCGAAATCTTCGATCGCAAGGTGGACGTCAGATCGCAGCTTGGGTGGGGAGCTGTTCTGGAGAATGGTGATTTTGGTCGAAAGCCGTCGTTGGAAATCACGCCATCCAATTCCACGCTGGACTCGACGTCTGCAACCTCCCTCTCGACGTCTAAAAGGGCACTTCGATTATCCGCTGCAGGGAGACTGGCCGCCATCAACGAATCCGATCCAACGTAAGCGGCTTCCGAACGCTCACGATCTGGAAGAGCGAGGACTGACTAGCACTCGTAGCGTAAGTACATACATCTTCGAAATCCCCAATTCCGATATGAAACTAGAAATCCACAACCTCACCAACCCATCCTACGACTGCGCACGACGTTCCTTGCTAGCACTGGTCCTCAACGCCGCGGCCGAATTCAACGGCGACGTTGCGAGGTTCGGCAAGGACACGCCTTCCGCGGGACTGGAGTATGTCCTCATGATGCCCGGGCTCGAGCTTCGTCTCCTGAAGGTCTTCATTCCTCCGTTCGGCTACATGACATACGACCAGCTGCGGACCGTGGTGCTGGGCTTGCAGCTCTACATGATTATTGGGAAGCGTCCGCAGGCGATTGGGTTCAAGGTGCTGTTTGGTGACGACGATGTGGTGCTGGGTTATGGTGCGATTACAGCGCGTCGGTATCCTGATGTTTCGTAGGGCGGAGCCAAGTGAAAGAGAAAGTAGTACAAAACGTCTGCAAGGTAATCGGAACGACAAATACAAATACAACATATCAGTATGCTAAAGCCCCATAACTCACCAAGGTACCCAACTTCCAAGCTCATAGCAACATCCCACACATCACACCCCACACCACAAACACCACACCACCGAAACACCACCTCAATTCCCCACTTCCAAACATCCCCCACGACCAGTCCCCATCCCCTTCCCCCTCCATCCATACCACATAATCCTACAACATACACATCAAGATTCCAAATCACCAAAACCAACTCACCAAACCCTCCATAGAACATAGACCTAACAACCACCTCCATCACGCAAAAATCTGGTTAGAAAGGGCAAAACAAGCAAAAAGGTATGTTAGGTAGAGATACCTACCTATGTTGAAAGATCATGATCGTGTCTCGTTCTCAAAAGAATGAGCGTGGAAGGAAGTGTGGAAGGAAGCGATTACAATATACTTGGGGTGTGAGGATGGGTATGGTGGTGGATGGATGGGTGGTTTTTTTTGATAGGTATGTATGTGGTGGTGAGGAGATGTGTAGCTACTAGATTTGGTGGTATGGTGGTTGGAGTAAGGTAGTGCATGTTAATGCCGTTGGTGTTTTTCGGTTAGGAACTGCAGTATGGAGGTTATTTGGTTTTCTAATAGCTATAATCAATGTTATGTTGGTAGGACTATGTTATGGTAGTGCAAGCCAAGGCCGTTAGTGTTCCTTATATAGGAGATGTTATCTGAAGGATATTTCCTTCACGCATGATGAAGAACCATCGTGATTTAGTGCATATGAAGGCCGTCATTGTATTTCGATTGCTATCTGCAACATGAAGGATGTTCCGTTTTCTGATCGCTACATACATGATGAAGAACCATAGAATTACCTGCCAGGTTCCATTGCATGTTGATTGTAGTAGTGCATGTAAAAGGCCGTTGGTGTTCTTCGATTAGTCGCTGCAACAGGCAGTAATGCCCTCCTTTCCACTCCAAGCCTGGAGTCCTCATCACCACAGCATCTCGAAGAACCATAACTCATTGGTTACCCTAATCTTGCAGTGACCGGCTAATACAAGGCCGTAAACAATATCCTGCTATCGTAGCCTCCCATCCGTCGCCTAAACGACGATCTTTATCTTTCTAAGCCTTTGATTTGCAAACATCTCGTTCATCCGTGCGCTATAATAATATGATTCGTCAGTTAACAAAGTTCCAATAAGACAACGACGATATCATACCCCTCTATCACCTCAACGCAAACATCACCAAGTTCGGCTAGCTTGCTCACGAAATTCAAGACCCCCGAAGGCTCAACGAAAGTGACATCAATGATCATTCCATCAGGCTTACTACCGAATACTATAATGCGAGCTTTTAAGCTTCGCGGGACTCGGATCACTTTGCGTACCGATTTCGGGGAGAAGGACAGCGTGGGGTGTAGGTTCGTCACGGATACCCAGGAACGATAGTCGCGAAGGTCCCAGCCTTTCAGCTGGGATCGATAAGCCTGGATCGTCTGCGTTTCGGTGTCGGGCTGGAGCGACATCGTGTTTTCAGAGCTGACGTGGTAGAGAGCATCTCCCATGCAGATGGAAAGGACGCTAATCGTCCAATGTGAATCTGTTCCCGTAGCCCAGAAATCCAGCTTTTTGCCATTTTGAATAGGAGCAGGAGGGTTGGTAGCCTGCCTTTTAATCCCAGGGCCAGGGTCTAGCTCTACACTAGCCCCTCTCTTCCGTGAAGGCGAGCCTGATGAAGGGCTTCGAGCGGGAGTTGCGAGAGAAGGAGAGTTCGGCTGCGTCACGATTGGGACCTTTAGACGTCAGCAGATTTCCATAGTGCAATGCAGGAGAATGGACTGCGTACTTCGAAGATGTTCATAATGCGCTTGTCAATGAACCTAGTGTCTATTTGCATCTCGGCCATCTGCTCGCGAATCTCCTTCAACTCCTTCCACCTAGCAATATCGTCGTCAAACGTTCTATATCCTTCTGAGCTGAAGATTTTAGAAAGGCTGGCCCCGAAGTTCATTTTGAGCTCCATGGCCTTTGTCTCTTCCATGACGGCGGTTAATTCTTCCACTCTTTCAATACGCTTGTCAATCTCTTCGGCAGCTTCAAAATCAAAGGCCTTGGCAACGTCGATATCAATACTCCCTATATCCCTATGACAGTCCATCATGACCTGTCTATGGTGCATAAGTCGTCTGAATCGTAGAACCGAGGAGTTATGCTGGCTTTGGTCTGAGGTGGCCATTGTCGATTCGAGTTTGGAACTTGCCACAAGGGGTTAACGTTTGGTGTGGGGGCAAATTGTTGTCTTGTGTATCCACCAGACTTGAGGTTCTCCATCAATGAGTTTTGCTGTAGAATTGTCTGAAAAGAGAAGATGCCGGCAGTGAAGTTAAATAGCGCCTGGGTAGTGAGGGCGAAGTCTCAAGTGAATTCAGTTCACCCTACCTTGATTCACTTCACTTAGCTCAGCAAGGGATCCCCAGCATATTCGTCTCTTCTTCCATCATCTCAGTCTCATCGTTCGAGTGCTCTACCTTGTTGGCACCATACTAGTGGCGTTGGAGGGCAATTCTAGTCATCCCATCACGCTAAGACCCCAGAAGTACGCTCGTCCTGTATGTTCGACCATCTTCATGACTGACATAACTTGAACCCAGACACCCTGAGTGCGCGTGCCAGAGCCTAGGATGACGCGTGCAGGACTTTTGCATGACTAGCGTTTGCTGACACAGTGTTTACGAGCTTCCTCTGGTGACAGTACAGACTAAAGAGACCTAACATAGAAAGAAGTCCTCGAAGCTCTTGAAGTCTCCTCAATGATTGTATTGACCCAGGGAAAGATGTATACAACAGTCTTAGCATTCTTCGTGTCCTATGACCATGTGCCACATACCGACATTGGCTCGTTTTGTAAACGTGACGTTGACTTCAGCATGCTCTAGGGACTAACCAGTGCACTCATCGTACAAGTCGTGGGCACTTGTCTCACCAAACAAGCAGAGGACCCGTGCCTGCTGATATTCATCAGGTGCCGTGGTGGTGGCGGTGCCGCTTGCTCGGTACAAGGATGCAACGAATGTACCAGAGAACACCCGTCTTGTTTCCAGCAAATTAGCTAGGGCCGTAATGTGGGCGTTATAGATGACCGCCGTATCAGCGATGCCATATGATCTCTGAAGACGGGAGCTGAAGCAACCCCGACGCCCGTGTCATGATTTGCTGTCACATCCACAGCTACATGATCTTCGGTGAAGTGGGAATAAGCCTCTTCAGTGAGAGGTTCTACCACCCATCCGGCGAAGTGAATCATACATGGTTGAGGGACGGGTCTCAGCAAGATCGGTAAATTTGACCTATCAGTGACACTCTGTGGTCGAGGCCACAGACCAGATATAGGATCTAGGCAAAGAGTATACCGCAACGTCTACGCTGAATTACCCGCTTCCTATGAAGACAAATGGCAATCTAGGTACCGAAGGTTGGTGGAATTTCCAACATCGGGAGCGCTGGGCAGACACATTTCTTGGCAAAAGTCTTGGCAACAGCGAGCAACGACCTACGAATGTTTGTGCTCTTACATGGTGAGACCCGTTTAGTCATGGTCTCAATTCCCGCGCAAAAGCCATTATCAGACTGTGAGGTCTAGCTGATAACCTCGGTGATATGGCCAACGTGTTGCTTGATCGTTTCTCTGGTCACTCTACTCCATCTGTTTCCTCACCGCCAAATAGATCATTCTCGCCAGCGCCTCGACGGCCTAGTCATCTAGGAGGAGCTGCTGCGAGACCTGGCTTTAGCCCCCGCTCATCGTCACTGAGCGTTGTTAAGCTCCATTCGTCTACCACATCGCTGAACTCTACGCGACTGCCTAATGGCTCCGGTCTAAATCGACAAGTTACACCCCCTGTCGACTTCACAGACTCGTTGAAGGTTCTCGAAAAATTGGTTGGGAAATCACTGATAGATGATGGCGTTGATGGGGTGGGCGTTGGGATCGAGCAGCCATCCCAGCTCACACAGGACATCGATTTCGCTGGACTAAGCTTGCACGAATTTTTGCATGACGAAGACGCCGGGAATACGGACGGAACGGATAGTGCTATGCAGTCGGCCGAGGAATGTGAGTATGTATGCTCTTACCATATGGCAAGAGTATTGGTGCTAAATTGGTCCAGATGAGAGAGACAAGGACAAATTCGAGGACCTCCATAGATCAATTTTAGTATGCTATTACCCAAAGTGGTAGGTTGTCGACCGTGCTGACAAGAACGAAGGCTTGTGATGACGTTCTCCAATCGGTCGAGCTCTCTCTGACTAATTTCCAAAAAGACTTGGGAGCCGTTTCTGCAGAGATCGAAACCCTTCAGTCACGATCTACCGTTTTGAATACAAAATTGGAGAATCGAAAGACTGTGGAGAAGCTCCTAGGTCCTGCTGTCGAAGAGATATCCATTGCGCCTGCGGTGGTCAAGAAGATATCAGAGGGGCCAATCGATCATCACTGGGTGAAGGCACTGGAGGACCTGGAGAGGCGATCGAGGACTATTGACAACAAGATCAAAGGGCCTGATGGAATACTAGCAGCCTCGGACCTACAGCCTCTACTTGAGGACCTTACAAACTTGGTAAGATTGTTTGCCTTTCGCGAATCTTTCAGGGACTGACTGTTCGCGTAGGCTGTTGAACGAATACGTGACTTCTTCGTCTCCCAGATCAAGGCTTTGAGATCGCCAAGCATTAATGCGCAGATAATCCAGCAAAAATCATTCTTAGCATACAGAGATCTTTATGGGTTCTTAGCCAGACATCATGCTCAGCTTGCCGAGGAAATTGGCCAAGCCTACATCAACACCATGCGCTGGTACTACCTGAGTAACTTTACCCGATACAAAATTGCCCTTGACAAGGTCGTCTTAATTAGCGTCGATAGTCATGATGCTATTGCGGCTGATCAGGCCCGCCAAAAAGGTACTTGCCCCAATCTTCTCAATCTAATTACTTTGCACATGCTGACAGAAAATAGGTGCCCTCGGCGGCTCGAAAGCCACCCAACCCGCACATGACGCCCTCTCACTTGGTTGCCGGATCGATATACTCAAACGAGTGTCCTTCTCTGCACTCCCGGCACATGTTGCTGAAGAGTCTCGATCGCCGATCTACCCTGAAAGCCCTTTTCATGCCTTCAATACTGCGCTTGTTGACAATGCATCTTTCGAATATTCCTTTTTGACAGCCTTCTTTCCCAACGTGTCCTTTCAGACGCTCTCGCAATACTTCAACTCGATATTCTCTCCAACTTTTGCTCTCGGACATGCATTGACAAAACAGCTTATAGTCACTACGTACGACTGCCTAGCAATCTTACTGTGTGTTAGGCTCAACCAGCATCTAGCCTTCGAGTTACAAAGGCGGAAGTGTCCTGTGGCAGACGGATATATTAATGGTACTAACATGTTGTTGTGGCCGCGGTTTCAAGTGGCGATGGACATGCATGTAGACTCTATTCGGCGCGCGACAGCTGCACTCTCCGGAGGTGCCAGAGCAACCCTATCCCTGACGAGCTCCAATGCGGACAGTAAAGGATCGACGGCTCCCCATGTTCTTACACAGCGCTTTGGCCAATTTCTCCAAAGCATCTTAGCACTGAGCAGCAATGAAGTATACATACCTGGCACTGGGGAAGCAGCTACGAGTGATAGTGAACCGGTAGCTCGTAGCCTGGGACGCCTGCGAACCGAAGTTCAAAATTTCCTCATCAAGGTAGCGAAGAGTCTTGCGCAGGGCAGAAGGGAAAGATTTCTGGGAAATAATTACAGTCTTGTCCTTACTATTGTGGGCGATACCGGCGGAGAATTGGCGCAGGAGATGCGTGAGTGGTTTGAGCAAATGAGGGAAAGCGTGGGTGGAGAGTGAATAAGGATGGGTGAAATTTATTCTTACCCACAAGGGTCCCTATGAAAGATTGAGAGCCTTGTTAGATATCCATACGGGCTATAAATGCAAAAGGCTGTCTTTTACAGCATGAATAGATAGCTTGGGAAAGTTATTAATGAACGTGAAGAGGATTGTTCTTTGACCTCGGATTCTCGAGGACATGCCCCTGAAATTACCATTATTACAGATGCCCGGAATCACTTGATCTATAGTAGCCCCACGCAATGCACAACTGTTAGGTCGTGTTCTTACCGTTGATGGAATTCATAGGCACGACGTTATAATTGGTGGTAGGGAGCTCTTAGTGGTAGGAGGAATATATGCACATTGATTTTGGCGCGGTTCTCCATCTGGTCTAGTGTCCGAATTATTCTGTCGGTTTTCCTTCAGAGCTTATCTTATCAGCATCTTGGGCTGCCTAAACGTGGCCTCAGAAAAAGTTGTGGAGTGTATTTAGTGTATTTGTACAACACTCTACTCCCATAACGTTTGACACACAAGAAACATTCGTGCTCCAAACCCATCATGGCCGCCCCTCCTCCTCCGGGGCAACAGCCCACTCCACAACAGATGGCCCAGATACAACAACAGATTGCCCAAGAAGCCCAGCGCCGCGGGATGACGCCTCAACAATTACAACAGGAGCAGCGGAGGCAACTCGAAGCCGATGCAAAGAAGGCCGGCTTAACTTTCGAGCAATATATCAACAAGCTCAAACAAGAAGCATTCATGAATCATCAACGTCAGCAGCAACAAGCCCAACAGCAGCAAGCCGTTCAACAACAAGGTCAGCCTCAGGTACAGGGACAGCAGGGGCAACAGGTCCCCATCACGCCAGGGGCGCCGGATCCAAGGGCGCTGGCGCTGGCGAAGTGGTTGAGGGGACAGGATCTGAAGACAAGAACGTGTATACTCAACGGGCAGAGGAAGGATATGTTCAAAGGTAGCTACTGCAGCGCCCTCGGCTGCTAACCCTACAGCTCTGACAGGATACAGTGAAACGTGCCCTCCGAGCCATCGAGTCCCCTGCCTACACAAAAGCCGCATCGAAAAATTCTCTGCTACCCCCTTTGACGACCGCCACCCCCAAAGCCGAAATCTTCAAACTCCTACCTCTCTCGCTCCTCGCCCTCCGCGTCTCCAAATCAGATCCTCACGCCGGCCACGATCATGCTCCTCCCGCCAAACAGAAACGGGTTAAGGGTCTATGGACCGTCAAGATTGAACAACAACAGGACATCTCTGACGATCTACATTATGTCTGGCTGTACGATGGACCGCAGTGGAAAACCAAATTGTATGCTGGTGGGGCATTACTGCTGATCATGACCGTGGTGATGTTTCCGCTTTGGCCAATCACACTGAGAATAGGGGTGTGGTATCTGAGTATGGCATTCCTGGGCCTGATCGGATTGTTCTTCGTCATGGCCATCGTCCGACTGATACTCTTCTGCGTGACCGTCTTCACCGTTCCGCCCGGTCTGTGGCTGTACCCGAACTTGTTCGAGGATGTGGGCTTCTTCGACAGTTTCCGCCCCCTTTGGGGTTGGCAGGAGGTGAGTCCGCCCTATACTTTGAGCTTTCGGCTTGGGGTCGATGGGGTGAGACTAATTGCGGTTGATGAACAGGATAAGAAGAAGAAAGTCAAGAAAGCGAAGAAAGGGGGGGACAAGGGCGAGAATACCACTACTGCAACCCCGAATGCCAATGGTGGTGAGTTGACTAAGCGGCAACCGCATGTTCATTCGGCACCTCGTGTGGAAGAGGTCGAGGACGAATAGGCTTGATTGGTTGGTTTCTTGTACCATTACCATGTTACTTTTATGGATAAACTGAACCTTGCACGGCGTCGGTACGAATGTAGGCTTAGACATCTGGTGAGGGCATATCATATCTATCACTGGTGTACTCTAAGAATATCATCGGTATTCAGGATACGAATACTTCTATAATCAGCCCACGTTTGGCAAAAAACAATGTCAATAATCTCGCAGTCCTCCCACGTCTTGCAAATCACACAGCTCTTTCTGCCTTCTTCATCAGAAAAAAAGCCGCCGAATGTATTGATGATCCTATTTCCGAGAAGCGGTGAACGAGGAAATATAACCTTTCAATTCGAGACGGTGTAGTACGGGGTGAATGCAATCCACGCTGAATACAGATGTCCTATTGTCTTCGTGCCTTGGATCGATGGAGTGGGAAGAGTGTATGGAAGCTCTGGTCGTCAAAAAGGCGCTTGACAAATGAACTCTTGGTCGGATCTTGACCCGATGAATCTTTGAAGGGATTCATATTCTGGGGCATGTCTGAGGCTAAGTGAAAAGTCTGACTAGGAATGGTGACTGTATTCTTCTCTTGCGTCCAATTGGCGCCTCATGCTCTACCCATTACTTCCCGCATCCTCCTGGAGGGAGGAATCATCAGCTATAGCCCTGACACCTACTTGAGCTAGATATCAATGATAGTTACGTGCGAGGTCCTTAAGCAATGGCTTAGCCGTTGATCGGATGGTCTTTTTGCACATTTGCTGCTACAGTATAATGCGTGTCAGATTTGGCCAGGGGGGGGTGTCTTGGTCAGTGGGGACGGTTTTGGTGGTTTGGTATTTAGGGGGTGCTGTTGATATATTGGGTATTATAGTGGTGGTGCTTGTGGGTGGGGGGTGGTATGTTGATTTATAGGATTGGGATGCTGATGTCGTGAGAAGGAAGTCTTCAGATGTAGTGTTTCGATAGGAGCATGGATGTGTGCAACGTCTCGATGGGAGCTTTGGAATGTGATGGCTATGCGTACTTCATCTGGAAGATTAACTGCGAGGAGTGGTATGGCCTGAATGGATTGCTGAGGTGCAAAGCGTGGGCCGTCGAAATTTGGTCTTATTTCTGCGGGTGAAATCTTGTGGATGTGATAGGCTAGACTTCTGATCCAATATTCTACGCAAGAGTTGAAAGATTGAAGACGCCATCACTAAGCGATTAGGTAGTGTCTGATTCGGAGGAGGTCCATCATTGGCAACGTCCCCTTGTGGTCTGGAAAGAGGTTTGGGTATTCTGTACGTTGAAGGCACGTCGCTAGACGCTGCCACACTGTACTGTTTGTAACAAACGGATCTAGAGGTAAGATATAACCCTATCATGTCTAGTATACTCTGCTTGGTGGTTCCCAACGTGTATATCTGCAGACGCAAGCAATGGAGGATAAGGCTCGAGCACTATGGCATAAAGAAAGGCCAAGAAGTCGAGCACATTCGACCGGTGCGGTTTCTTCGTGTTAATATGATAGTGGCGACGACCAGGGAGCTGGCGAGTTTGAAGTATAGTTGCTGACACGTGTGCGGGAAGGATAGTGTTCAGACGGTGAGTATGACGAGTGAGACGGAATTGTAAATGGATGTTGCTACCAATGTATGCTTGATTCTGTTTAGTACGATGATCAATGCAGCGTCGTTATAGAGGACAAGTTCCACTACATCCCTTGAGATGTTGGCAGGTCCTCGCAAGATTTGCCAGATACTCATAGCATAGGCTTCTCAAAATTGAGTTACCCCGTTGGAGAAACATCACCTTCATGCATCCTGCTTCGTAGGTCGCTCCTGTTGCGGTGGTTCCGCTACCTTGTATTGACACCTATAGTCTCTTAGTGGCTATTGCAGCATAGATATCACCTAGAGTTTCGGTCATGTGAGCGCTTTGATGGATCTTGAGGACGGAGGAGGATTCAAGCAGACCAGAAGGTAGACAGATTTCTTGGTGCTATAAGTAAGAAAGAACATTAAGACTTGGGAAGACTGAAACCATTTACCTAGGGCCGGTAGCGTGACTGTACGAAGTCAATACTTTCTCATTCACACAAAGAAGCAGACTCACTACTTAAGAAACAAAATAAAACACAGTGTCTCCGGTAGAACCACCAGTGTAAGTTGGGGAGGGCAAGGCGTTTTGTCTGTATACAGAGTGATGAAGGGGGAGGTTTTCCAGAGCAAGTCAGAAGAGATGGGGTTGCTTGGGGGCTGATACCGTGAGTTCGCTATTCATATCACGAAATTCCAGCACAGTCAAATGAACGTGTAGAGCATCCACCCCCTTTCCACCTACCACAGCATAATTTCTGCAATGAACGACCTTGCTTCTTTCCCCTAGATAGTCTGAAACGACTCCATCTGCCCACTCACTAACATGCCATGAAACAACAGCAGTCCCTGGAAGCCCGACCGTGAGAATCAGTAACCAAGTAGTATGCACCTATTATCATCACCTGAAGTCGCAAACGTACCTATCGTGTTCGTTGTTCTTTGTAGAAAGGATAGCTGCACGATGTTCCACATCTAGATAGACCAAATTCGAAAGTCTGTTTCATCGCTTGTGCTTAGGTTGCGAATACCTCCGTTGGAACCCATCCCATGAGTACAAAAGGCATTGGCCCAAAGAGATACGATATCCTTATCGAGGAGGTTCCATTATCACCAGAGCAATTGAGTACGTACAAGGCTGCCTCAATCATGCCTTTTGACAGGTCCGAGAGCACCTTGCACACTCATTGATCCCCTTATCAGACACAGACCGTGTCGACCGTGTCATGAAGACTGCATGATGATTTCTCAATGCGGCCAATATGAAGCAACAAAGCGTAGAAACGGTATAAATAGAGTAGCGATGCATCTTGATTGGTGGATATGTATCACATTTTCATGCATGTTCCCTGGCTGTCTGCAGGTCTACCTATCCCGAGATTTCAAAATGTTCCCTGAGATCAGTTCGGGCTTGTGAAGCAAACAAGATTCTGATGACTTTGTGATGTGAAGACGTCCACAAACTCAGTGACTCGACCTCTACCGTTGAAACGTTTGATACCCAGGGGAGCACCTTTGGTGCGCGTTCTTGTAAGGCTGAGACCCCTGTCGTTGATTTTTCCAGAAAGACGCTAACAAGGTGCCCCTAACTGCCAGAATCTTGACATTCGTCCTCAGGAAAACACTACAAATTGTGTTGATACACAGCCTGCACTACGTTGTGGCATCATTCGCTTGCGAATCGATACATCGAAGGAGACTGTCGCCCTTGTAATAGATGGTTTTGGCTGCAAAAGTGAGGCACAGAAGAGTAAGTCGCGGTCTGGATACACTCCCGTACCTCCCCAAGGGGGAGACTGCTATCCTAAAGAATCGCATATATGAGCGCTCGCTGACTTCGGACTACATTTCAGGTCAATCACTACTTTTACGACTGATTATTCCTTCCTCAATCTCTTGAAACTGTCAAGATGGGTAAGCGGTCCCATTCTCTTTCACAACAATCTCTTCCCCGACCGACCTCCTGGCATTATACAAGACAGTATGTCACAAGAGCAGCACTATAATGTCTATCCTGCACATGAAGACTTTGAGATTGGCGATATTCTACGAGTCTCTACTATCAAAGGCAGTGCTGTCTACATTAAAATCGGAGGCAGCAGAGGGCCCACACCTGAGCATACACCTCCAAGCCTTCAACGTGCTGGAGTCCCATCAACTGTGTCTAATGACTCATTTATAGCCACCAATGGACCGTTACAGAACGGTCCAAGAGCCTCCCCAAGCCCTCAACAAGGCGGCCCTCCTGTCCCAAACGGCAAGCCCACGTCACCATACAATGAGCGAACCAACCCAATGAGCCCCAGCGCACAGATCGCAGCTCAGACTGTTAGTTCGAGAGACCCTAAGGCGGCAGCACAGGCTGCTAGTGACATGAGGAATGTTGTGCGGAGGAAGCTTACCGGCTACGTCGGCTTCGCCAACCTACCCAATCAATGGCACCGCAAGAGTGTCCGCAAGGGCTTCAACTTCAACGTTATGGTCGTTGGTTAGTGCTCTGAGGAATACAACGAAATGATGAGTACTGATTATCAAAGGTGAATCTGGTCTCGGAAAATCCACCCTTGTCAATACCCTTTTCAATACTTCTTTATACCCGCCGAAGGACCCAAAAGGCCCTAGTCTCGACATCATTCCCAAAACTGTTTCTATTCAATCGATAAGCGCCGATATCGAAGAAAATGGGGTCCGTCTACGTCTCACCGTGGTCGATACCCCAGGCTTTGGTGACTTTGTCAACAATGACGACTCGTGGAGGCCTATTGTCGAGAACATTGAACAACGCTTTGACGGCTATCTCGATGCGGAGAACAAGGTTAACAGGATGAATATTGTCGACAACCGAGTCCATGCATGTGTCTACTTCATCCAGCCGACAGGCCACTCGTTGAAGCCACTCGACATTGAGGTGATGCGCCGACTGCACACGAAGGTCAATCTGATTCCGGTCATTGCCAAGTCAGATACTATGACAGACGAAGAGATTCTGTCATTCAAGGCGAGAGTAAGCGATGATATGATTCTGGCTTGATTGGCTTGGCACTAATGACTTGCTAGATCTTGGCCGACATCCAACATCACTCTATCCAGATTTTTGAGGGCCCGCGATACGAGTTGGATGATGATGAGACGATCGCAGAGAACCAGGAGATCATGTCCAAGGTCCCCTTTGCCGTCGTCGGCGCCAACTCGGAGGTGATTAGCCCAGAGGGCCGTAAAGTCCGTGGACGTCGCTATCCATGGGGAGTCATTGAGGTTGATAACGAGGAGCACTGCGACTTCGTCAAGCTACGACAGATGCTAATCCGCACACATATGGAAGAGCTAAAGGAACACACCAACAATGCGCTATACGAAAATTACCGCTCTGATAAGCTCACCGGGATGGGTGTACAACAAGACGCGAGCGTGTTCAAAGAGGTCAATCCTGCGGTGAAGCAAGAAGAGGAACGTACGCTACACGAGCAGAAGCTTGCCAAAATGGAATCAGAGATGAAGATGGTGTTCCAGCAAAAGGTCGCCGAGAAGGAGAGCAAGCTGAAGCAGAGCGAAGAAGAGCTTTATAACAGACATCGCGAAATGAAGGAGCAATTAGAGAGGCAGCGGGCAGAGTTGGACGAGAAGAAGTCACGCGTGGAAAGCGGACGACCATTGGATGAAAAAACTAAGAAGAAGGGTTTCTCTCTGCGTTAACAACGGTCCAGCAACTTTGGGCCTGCTTTTCGCCCACGCTTTAGCTTGGTTTACACAGGCATGAGCGAACCTTCGATGCAGCGGTTTCATACTTCTCGATATCCCCAACGTGATTTCCTTGGTACTAAATTCCACAGACGGACACTGTCGAAGACTAATGGATAGGGGATTATTGATTAGTGGGGCGGTGCCACGATAGCTTTCAGAATTTGTATTTATCTCATGTTCTTTAGCCAATGCAAGCACCACGCATGCTTAAACCAAGTGTTTTTCTCATCGGTACTGCTGTGGCTGCTTCTAGAGCAATGTGGTACTCCGAAACATCCACGGTACATCTTGTAAACAATAGAGTAGAAAGTATGAACGTTTTCATTATTTGGTAGAGCAGCGTTCACACGTGACCTTTCGGTTTGTGGAGCCGGCCAAGGTTCGCCAAGGATGACGCTTGTCGTGTGCCAGAGCCAGCTTTCCCTCCCGCGACACAAAAACTCCCGTCTGCTTTTCAACTGTGTTTCCACTCATCAGCTCTTTCTTGTGGACACCTATCTGTATCCTACGTTTCAGATATTTCATAAGCCCTATACATTCGTGGAGCTTTGAAAGACGCACAGTATCGACAAGGCTTCGCAATGGTATGTTTGTATACCCACTGTTTACCTGCCCTCCGGAAGAGCAACATTAACAAGATCTCCTCCGCAGGCACCTCCTCCGCAATCCGGCTCTCTCATGGATAGGGCTCTCAAGCTCGCTCAGACGTTACAGCGAGTATTCCCAGAGATTGATATATCCTCTCCAAAGACGCATATTGACGACTGGGACCAGGTTTGCCTGGTTCTTTGGACACGTTACTTTGCTCCTTTGCTCTATCCGCTATGGGGTACGCATATGTTGACCTTATCTGGCAAGTTATACAGTTGACTGAGTGCTCATTAGCTCTCGTACGTTACATTCAACTACAACAGCGCATGGGCTCGTTACTCCTACCGCACGGCATTTGTGGCCGCCGCTGCAACCTATGGTATCGTTGTGTATAAAGCCTACCGTGCAAGAGCACGAGCTGGCAGTCGCCCACAGGGTGGTGCCTTGGCTTTGGCGGGTGATGAAAATGTGCAATACTTAGGTTTGTGGCTTATCGACTCTCTATTGAAATGCAATTAGTAGCTGATAACTTTTGTCTCAATAGTAATGGCACTGGTTTGGCTATTTGGCCGTCAGACTCCTCTCGCTCTCCTACCATTCATGGTTTACTCGATATTCCACGTTGCGACCTACACTCGCACCAACATCCTCCCTACCATCTCCCCACCCCAGCAATCCACTGTAAGCGCTTCTCCAAGCTCTCGTCCCACTGGCAAGGCTTCTCCTTTGTCGGACACGATTGGCAAATTCGTCAAGGAATATTACGATGCTTCCATGACACTCGTCGCCAGCCTTGAGATATTCCTTTGGTTCCGTGTCCTTGGCTCCGCAGTTCTGTTTCAAAAGGGCAGCTGGATCCTCTTGGCTGGTTATACTGTCTTCTTGAGGGCGAGGTACAGCCAGAGTACATTCGTCCAGGGTGCTGTCCGCCAGATGACTGCTAGGGGGGATGCTTTGGTAGCCAATCAGAGCACACCTCCTGCGGGAAGGCAAGCGTGGGAAACTGTGAAAGGAGTGGGTAGGCAGGTTCACGATGCCACAGATATCAGCCGATATGTGAACGGGCAGCAGCCCATGAAGAAAGCGCAGTAATCGTAACTTTGGCTCCAAAGGGGACAACCAAGCGCTCGGCTGGAGGTGAGAGGGCTGTGCGGTTGGACTCTGATATGGATTGGCTTGAAGCTTCGATGCCAAAAGCCTGGGTTTTGCCCTTATGACCTCGGGATAGTCACAAGCGCTTGGAGGCACATTCAAAAGACGAAACGGTCAGTCGTTGGCTGGTCACGAATTTGAGAAGTATGATGGCGATATTCTTCTCTGTGGATCCTTTTCCTGAATGGCGTTTCTCTTGCAAGCAACTGTGTTCTGTATACTAGTATAGACCCTCATGAACAAACAACAACAATAGTAGCTGGAATCCAAAGGATGAAATCATGGACACTTAGCAAATCAATAATTTGTCTGGCATATACAAGCGGAAGATTTCAGCCTGCTGACTTGTGAATTGGAGGATCGGCAAAAGCACTGCTTTGCAAGCAGCAACTATGAATGTAGAGCAGACAAACCACAATCTTCACGACAGCATGGTTTGCTTCATATACTTGAGTACAATACCACATATCCCCGTTGATAGGCATGTTACTGCACCAATGATACCAACTGCATCGACTTGAATCACAGCCTCAGGCTTCCCATACCTCTAGACTATCCCAATGCCGTCCCGTTCTACCTCCCATACTTCTTCCTACCACGATCAAGATACCCTCGCTACGCCACTGCAGCATACCACCTCCGTCGCTTCGAATCACTCACAGTCCCGTCTCGCCTACCATCGCCCCTCCTGTCAGCAAGAACAATGCGAACACGGCTTGCTCTCCCCACATGCTTCTCGCCCAACCAGCTCCTCTTCTGTACGCCCTCCAATCAGCTACAATCCATCCTGGAATTCTCCCACGGATTCAAGACATGAGCTGCAACATAGCGAAGCATCAGAGTACTCACAGAGTGGGAATGGAGGCGTATTCGGAGGACGATATGCGGGGGAGGAGAACTTAAGACATGAAATCTTGGGTGATGCGGTGGCGGATGGAATCCTAGGAGGAGAGCCGGGGGATGAGCCGCCTGATGGAGGTGGCGAGGACGGGGAAGAGGCCAGGAAGAAGTGGAAGATGGGGATTCAGGGCATGAGTACGACGCAGTGGCTGGCGAGGAAGCATGGGGTCACAGGGAGGAGGAAGATGTACGTACCGCTTATCTTCTGCTCTCGAGTGTGGAAATCTGGAGAGGTGAATATGACCAAAGGCAAAGGCGAGATTTGTATGCGGCCTGAGGAAGGGTGTCTGCTAACGAATATGTTTTTACAGGTATCTAGCATACTATTTCCCATTTTTGAATTGGATAACCCAATACGGCTGGTCCTACCTTCAAGGTGATCTCATCGCCGCGCTGACAATGGCCTCTTTCTACTTACCCATGTCTCTTTCCTACGCCTCCAATCTCGGTCATATTCCTCCTATAAACGGCCTTTACTCGTTTGTCTTCAACCCTTTGATCTACGCCTTACTCGGCACTTGTCCGCAGATGGTTGTTGGACCCGAGGCTGCGGGGTCTTTGCTCGTTGGGACCGTGGTGAAGGGCAGCGTAGATCTGGGGCATAGTGGCGAAGAGGATGATGCAATGAATGCTGCTATCGCGGGGACAGTGACTGGCATGGCTGGAGCAGTCATTCTTATCGCTGGATTGACTAGGTTGGGATTTCTGGAGAGTGTGCTAAGCAGACCCTTTTTGAGGGGTTTTATCACCGCTATTGGGTTCGTGATCTTTGTTGACCAGCTCATTCTTGAGATGGGCTTGACGTCGTTGGCGAAACATGTTGGCGGGGTCAGCCATGGGAGCAGTCTTGAAAAACTTATATTCTTGGTAAGGAATGTGCGGAGTGCGCATGGATTAACTTGTGGTTTTGCATTTGGGAGCTTCGCCTTTATCATGATTTGTCGGTACGTTTAAAAATTCTTTCGTGGCTAGACGCTTATCATGCTGAATATCACGAAGGCAGCTTAAGATACATATCCAGCCGAGATACCCATCCGTCGCATACGTCCCAGATCGCTTCATCATCGTTGTTCTCTCCGCCGTCGTCACTTGGAGCTTCCGCTTGGACAGGCAAGGTCTAGAGATCCTTGGTGACGTTAAGCCAAGTACAGGTTCCCCTTTTCCGTTCCGGTGGCCCCTCCAGCCAGCTCGCATGCATCATGTACGAGAAGCAATGGGCACTTCCTTCCTAATCGCCTTACTTGGCTTCTTTGAGTCGTCCGTTGCGGCCAAAAGTCTCGGAGGCGGCGAGGGCAGGCCTGGCGAAGGCATTCGGGGGATATCTCTCAGTGCCAATCGCGAACTTGTAGCTTTAGGAGTTGCGAACATCGTTGGTGGCTGTTTCATGGCACTACCAGCCTTTGGCGGGTACGGGAGGAGCAAAGTCAACAAGTCCACAGGAGGCAGGACACCAATGAGTAGCATCATACTCAGCCTGGTCACTGTCATCTGCATACTTTTTCTTCTGCCATACTTCTATTACCTACCGGTAAGCTCCACTGGGAGGATTCTCTCCCGCAAGCATTCTAACACCCGTCTTAGAAAGCTGTACTCGCGGCAATGATATCAGTGGTCGCATACTCCCTCATCGAAGAGGCTCCGCACGATATCAAGTTCTTCATCCACATCCGAGGCTGGTCCGAATTGACCCTCATGTTCCTCATTTTCGCCGCTACAATCTTCTACAGCTTACCCCTGGGTATCGCCCTCGGGGTCGGCCTGTCCCTCCTCTCCGTCATCAAACACTCGACAAAACCACGCATCCAAATTCTGGGCAAAGTCCCCGGAACCAGCGACCAATTCGAAAACGCAGAAGACAATCCGCAAGCACTGGAATTCTTCGAGGGTTGCCTGATCGTGAAGATGCCCGAGCCGCTCACTTTCGCCAACACAGGCGATCTCAAGAACCGATTGCGAAGACTGGAACTCTACGGCACGACCGCCGCACATCCGGCCCTCCCGCGCGTGCGCGCACCGGAACATAACAAGAACATCATCTTTGACGTTCACGGCGTGACTTCTATCGATGGCTCGGGCACGCAGGTCTTGACTGAAATTGTGGATGGCTATGTCGATCGAGGGGAACGGGTGTTCTTCTGCCGGGTGCCGAAGGAGAATAGTCAGGTTTATAGGATGATGGTGAAGAGTGGGATCGTGGAGCGGTGCGGAGGGCCGAGTCATTGTCTAAAGAGAGTGGATGAGGCGTTGAGGATGACAGAGATTGAAGGCATGAGTGATATGTATAGGGATCATCCGGAGGAAAGGGGAGTCGAGGGGTTAACGTAGTCTCCGATTGTTTTGTCTTTGTATTCGCATTGGGATGGGACGAATATGATACCAACGGGCACAACGAACTCCACGTCAAGTACACGATCATAATGTTTCTATCTACGCATTTGACCATACGACGCAACATGTAAACATAATGGAAAGTAAACAACCAAGTATTTCAACGTTTAGCGTGCCATCTTACACTCTTCGTTAGGTATTCGATGTAATATACAGAGATATTGAGCCGTATTGTACAGCCCTATCGTATCGTTGGAGAAAGCATTGGTACCTTACCCTAGCATCCCCACCACTTTCTCTGACAATGAAATGTACCTTAGTTTTGAATTTCCTGGGCTGGCGCTCCGCGAACTTCTATAACGCGAAGGCATGTATAGCGGATGGAAAAATATGGATATCCAATCTTATAGATCTTCTTGTCTTTTTCACGTTTCATGAGAGCTTCCACAGATCTTTTCATGGAACACTTCCGCAAGCAAGCCATTACGGTGTGTGCTTCGCTAAGTCGGAATACCTGGCCAGTCGAGGACGTGGGAAGCATTGTCTGAAGAGTCTCTGTTGCCTGGCTTGATTGGCTGCTGTCTCCAGCCTTAACCATTCCACCATGCCTTGTATCCTCGTAACCGGAGCCGCCTCAGGTATAGGCAAAGCTTTTGTCACCGCATTCCTCGAAGACCGAAACAACGTTATCTTCGCTGTCGACAAGGACTTCCAGCATTGTGGACTACCATCGTCTGACGGCGCCAGTGTATACGTTGGGCGCTTCGATGAACACCCTCCAGAAAGCTTCCATAAGTCGAACGATCGACTTACCACCTGGGTGGTAGACCTTACGGATGAGCACCAGGTCACGCAGTTAGCCAATCGGCTTGCTCTTCGTACCATCGACCTCGTTATTCACAGTGTCGGCATACGCGGATTGTTAGATACCGTTCCGATTGTGCAAGCTTCTGATGTTGCGAAAGCGGAGACCATGGATGCTATGACCGTACAAACCATGCAGAACACGTTCAATGTGAACACCGTGGGAACATTTCTACTTCTCCGCGCTCTGGTGCCCAAATTGGGTCCTGGCGCCAGAGTCGTTATAATGGGTTCTCGGATGGGCTCGGTCGGTCACAATGCTATCGGAGGCGGCTATGCGTATCGTGCATCGAAAGCGGCCCTGACCGCAGTAGTTAAGAGCTTCAGTGTGGACGTGCCGGAGGTGATCTTTGTCACCGTGCATCCGGGTCGTGTGGAGAGCAATCTAGTAGGCAAGGGCATGATTGAGTCAGGAGCGGTCAAAGCGGAGGAGAGTGTGCGAGATATGCTGGGCCTGATCCAGATATTGAAGAGAGAGGATAGTGGGAGGTTCATGGATCGATGGGGTGTAGACATCCCGTGGTGAAAAGAACCAACATGTAAGCATTCCCCGAAGCCTTGACACGTTGAGCTTTGTGTGATTCTTATATGTCTCATCGATCCCTCCTCAGTCCATGGTCTGCCACATATTTGACGGCGCATATAAAGATTATGGCCGTCGATAGCGGTCATCGAGATACGAAGACTCATCGAGTAGAGCTGGGTGCTGGGAACTTCTCGACAACGATGAACGGCTACTTGAGGACGAATCTCGCCCACAGAAACAGAGATTTTACCCCAACGAATCTGAAGCACAGAGTCATAGGAAAATACAACGAATGAAAAGGTCCGTAGCCCCTTGCACGTCTCGAACCTCTGTCTTCACCAATGTGGAACATCATTATCTTGATAACACAATCCAAGCAGTGAAAAAATGCAAAAATAAGAAATCCAATGCAGAACTCCGAACTCCGAAATCAAGAATTCAATTTGCGATGTAGACAAAGGAGAGATTCTTTTGATATGAAACCCATTGCGCCAATTATGTCTAAAGACGTGAGTGTGATGCTTATCTCATCATATAAACATGGAATTTAATTCCGATACTTTATACCTGACTTTCATCTTCCATTCTAAAGTATGCATTACACGGCGTAGAAGATTTCTTATGGGTATGCACATGGAGTGCAGTAACAGTGCTCGTTTTCTGTGTTATCGTCCAAAACAGGCAATTGGTGGACTCGGTGACCCGTCCTTAACCCCTTCCTTCCATCTTCAACATTCACCCACACCAAGGCTCACTTCTGGAATTTTGCGACCGGACAGCACATCATGCATATCAAGACACTCTTTCTACTTCTAGCCCCATTGCCATACTTTACAGTCGCTACATCTTCCGACCATGCCAACGTCTTGCGTTCACTCGATACCGCGCCTGTGCTGCACTTTACCCTCACTCGACGTGGGGGCAAATTCGCTCCTACGGTATCTGGTGGCGATTATGTGAACCTGACCTATCTCGCACAGGAACTGGAGAAGACGGAAGCGAGGTTCAATCTTACGCAACGCCAGGTCAAGGGAAACAAACTTGTAAGGAAAGCCAAGGATCTGCTGATTGGGGACAAGGAGGAGGGGAAGCTGATGGGCGAAGTAGCTCAAGATGGAAGTTGGTGTGTCTTCAATGCGGTTTGCCCACCATTAGATGGTATGGATGACTGATGTCGCTGTAGGTACGCCAGATTAAAGGTTGGGAGTCCACCGCAGGAGGTTGAGGTGGATCTCAACATGCTTGTGTCAGACTTCTATATTGTTACAACTACAAGTCGTAGAGGAAGCAAGTACGATGATTACTTTTCTCAGTCAATCGGTGGGCCACTTCGTCTCCTATACACTCAATAATTGCTGATGAGCTCACAGTCAAGTCGCTGGACCGACCATATCCGACGTGCTTCGAGCCCACAGAAGTCTTCTACTTACCTACGGTCAATATCTCGGTGCCTCTCCCCTTTGCATACTGCCGCCCCTCGAAGTACTCATCCAGAACGCTTGGAGCGTCTGGCGGCACCTTAGGCTTGGCTCCGTCCGAACATCTCAGTCAGATACGAACACCGTCACTTTTCAAGCAGCTCCTTGACAAAGCAGCAATTCAGCGTCCAGTATTTTCACTGGTCCTCATCAACGGCCAAGACGGTGTACTCAGCGTTGGCGGTACAGCTGCACATGCCATCAAACTCGTAGAAGCCCAGACAAAGACGGAGCTTGACGCACTTGCAGATGGCCGCCAGGAGGAAGTGCCGTCCGCCAAAATCCTTCCCAGACTGGAGAAACGAGGAAGGACCGGCAAAGCAATCACCACGAGGCAACCCAACTGGGAGGACGATTGGGCTTGGAGCGAAGTGCAAGGCGCTGAAGGCTGGTGGCAGGTGCTGATGCACGGGGTCTGGGTCGATGGAAGTAAGGTACTGCACAATCAAGCCGTGGTTGTTGATGTAGGTTTCGCCTATCTACCCTGGGTGGGAGCCAAGTCTGACATTGCAAAAGATCAATAGCCCCTTCGTTCTCGCCCCCCCATTAGCCGCTAAAGCTTTCTACGCCTCGGTGTCCGGCTCAAGACCACTACCACCGCCCTTTTCCAACTTCTACGTCTTTCCGTGCTTGAACCCACCAAAATTGCATTTTGAATTTGGTAGAATCAACTTTGCTTTCATGCAAGGGGGCCGAGGCGCTGAATGGACTGACATCCCAGGTGGCAAATTTAGCCTGGGTAGGTTAGAGGGCGGCAGTGGATATTGTGTTGGTGCTGTGGTGGAGACTCGAATGGGCATCAAAGAGGAGCGAGACGAAATGGTGCATGATGGGAAAAGAGGGCGTTCGACCGGCCGAGGAGGCTTGGGGGGAAATGGTATGAGGGATGTATGGGTAATAGGGGAGGGCTTCTTTCGAGGCGTAAGTGGAGTGTTCGATGTAAGTCAAGCTGCCAAACCCTACAGATCAGCACGCCTAGATGTTAATCTTTGAGCAGTTTGAGAAGCACAAAGTTGGGTTCCAAGCATTTTAATCATGTTGCTTTAGATGGAACATGGTGATAGAAGACGGTTGGAAAAGTTTGAGATGAATGGCATCTATAGCTCAAGTCATTAGCTTTGTAAGAAACATCTGCCATCTCTAAAGCTAGAGTCGTCATGGGTCAACCAGTTGCTATATCGGCAAAGGCCAAGATCTTGGAAGTCTCAGCCTTGATAATATGAGCTTACAGGCCTACTGATACGGACAGCCGCGTCAATCCAAATATTGACCATGGCAAAAGTCACCCTCCTTTGTTCTTTTGAGTACGAGATGGATCTGATACATCCACCTAACCTATTGCCAGGCCCTACGAACATTGATCACCGTGATTCGTATCAGAGGTCAGGCAATACACTGGAGGCTGAGCCCTTAGGCCCATTGTATATCACCAGCTTCCCAGCAGTTCGACATAGCGTTTTTGGATATTACCCATCCTGAAGTTGAAATACGGTCTTTGGGCCAAGGATGATACACACATCAACCTGTTTTATAGGTAAAGAATGGATGAAGGTTATCGTTTGCAGGTTCAGGGGGCTTTTACTTGTCACACCGAATGATATCCACCAGTGGAGTGATGGATATGTCGCTTAAGTTTGGATCTGCACCTTTTTATCAGATCACTACTTAGTAGACGACGATTTGAGACAAGGACCAGCAGGTATTCATAGGTTTTAGCAATCATAATCTTGCCACTAAAGGTGACTGTGGCCTTTGCGTGATCTAAAATTGACAGAAGAGTGAATGCATAATAATTTGTAGGGCTTGAAGTAGAATAGGGAAAGGCAGCTCTCTCGTATTCGAAAACTAGACCCAACATCTGTGACCTCTTCCATGAAACAGTAGATCTCGTCGCAAAGGTCGACTGACAGTCTGGCAGGAGTACTGAGCTAATCCTCGACCTTTAGATGTGGTTGTCGCTTGCTCCGTGCTTCTTATACACAACAACAAGTCATTGAATGTTTGCGGAACGGAGATCACCTGATTGGTTGTCGTCTATGTAAGGTACGGCGGACGCTAGATTAGTAGCGTATCGCATTACAAGGATCTGCGATAGCGTAAGATATCAATCGCCATCCCACCTTGGATATTGCAACTCCCCACGCTCCTTGAGGCTCTGGCAACTCTGCAACGATACGCCCTTGCCACCACTTTGTTGTACGACGAGAAATCGATGTCCAATATACCAGAAGCTAGTATCAGACACATGAAGCTTCAGGGCGTCTGTGTCACTTTTGCCCACATGAGAGATCCATAATATATATTAGGTCAACAGCCGAGAGGGCTTGCCGGGTGATGGATCGCAAGAGAAAATGTAGACCTCCTAACCTCCTTTTCATACCAGAATGGGCCGCAGCTGATACGGTCTTGCAGGTGAGCTGCGGGAAATCAATTCCAGAGTATGGAGAGGCGAGACGGGTAGAGGAACCCATCTCCAGTGGACGAGGAGAAGAATCGTTGACTGGTGGACTAGACCTGTTCGCTATTAACAACTCCTTGGACTCTTCTTTGAAGAAGAACACCGCCTTCATCAAACGTCTACGAACCGCTATTACGGCTGCCAGCTCTACCGCCTTTCTTCAGGAAATAGGCGCACTATCACTCCACAAATATCTATCAGAGGTCATTTCGGCCAGTTACGAAGGGCTCTGTAGACTAAGAACACCGGGAGAAATCGCAGCTGGCGTAGAAATCGTGAGCGCGCTACATCAACGATTCGGACCTACCGAATTCACAAGCTACCTGGGATGGTTGATAGGACGAGGCTTGAGCACACCTGACAAGGGTCAGCTAAAGAATCTTGGGCAAGAAGCTAGGGAGAAGGAGGAGAAGGAGCGTCTGACAAGGCAGAGAGTGCTTCTCAAGGTTGTGACAGAGCTTTGGCTTGTTGAAGTGTTGAGAAGTCTAAATGACGTGGCGAGGCCAGAGGATGCAACGGCCAGAGGGAAGGAGAATGCTGGACCGAGTGCGGCGAACAAAATCAAAGCTGCCCCAGGGACGGCTAGGGTAGACCGGAACACGGACGCTGAGCCTTTCCCTCTCGAAGTTCTTAAGGATCTCTTGGGGCACGATAAAGAGCACGCGAACCTACCCTTGGTAGTCTTATTCGTAAAGAACTTTGCCTGGGATGTGCTCGGTATTAGGTCGACTGCAGAGGTCCAAAAGTCCATCAAAGCAGATGCTGCTACATCAACAGCGCCTGAGACTTACGATCAGAGTTCTACCGATGAAGATCCAATCGCAAGAGTCGACGATCCTCTTTTGACACCCCCTGAACTTCAACAGCGTTTCAAGAACGTTCTCACTAGATTTTTCGAAGACGTCAAGATCCGTATTGTCAAAGATAACCAAAATATCGCTGCTCAAGGACGACGCAATGCCGAAGCCTACGTGAAATCAGGCGAAGTCTTTGAGGATCGTCAAGCCAACTACGATAGGCTGCTCAAGTCCCAAGAGAAGCTGATCGCCAACGCTCAGGTCCTTTGTGATGTACTGGAAGACCAAGAGATGCCTAACTTGAATGAGAAAGACGTACCAGACGCTACGTCAGTAGCAGGTATTGGTCTTGTCAAAACAGGAGAATACCTTCGCGGCCAAGCCGATGGTGCAGGTATCTGGGAAGACGACGAAGAGCGACGCTTCTACGAGAATTTGATTGATCTCCACGATAGAGTTCCTGGAATCTTACTGGAAGACGCCAAGAAGAAGAGGTCTGAAGGAGATGAGCAGGTGGGGAAGCGAGTGGATACCAACGGCGACGCCAAAGACATACAGGATGGCTCTGCGCCAACTACGGCATCGGATGATCAGTCCATTGCGATTGCAAGTAAGACAGTGGGTGTGCAAGTCGATGCCCTTCTTGCACGTCTCCCAGAGCTCCAAAACAAAGAGCAGATTGACCAGGCAGCCATGGACTTTTGCTTCCTGAATTCTAAGGCGTCGCGCAACCGCTTAACCAAGGCCATCCAAGAAATACCCAAAGGCAGGTCAGACTTATTGCCATCATACTCTCGCTTGGTTGCGACACTAGGAAAGTATATGCCTGATATCTCCCACGGCCTAGTAACCCATCTAGACGAAGAATTCAGAAGCCTCCAACGCCGCAAACAGAAAGACTTCCTTGGCCAAGTCAGAACTGGTAACATACGCTACCTAGCAGAACTTACCAAGTTTGGTGTCGTTCCTGAGCACGTTATATTTCACTGCCTAAAAGTCAGCTTGGACGATTTTTCCAGGATGAACATTGAGATCATTGGTAATCTTCTCGAGAATTGCGGTCGCTATCTATTGCGCAATCCAGACACTGCCCCTAGGATGAGCTCCTTCTTGGAAACATTACAACGAAAGAAAGGAGCACAGCACCTGGGTCAGCAGGAACGAATGCTGATTGAAAATGCCATGTACTATGTGAATCCACCAGAGCGAGCAGCCATTGAACAAAAAGAAAGAACCCCCGTCGAGTTGTACATCTCTAGACTTGTTTACCTTGATATGAATAAGCGCACCTATACCAAGGTGCTAAAGTCGCTTCGCAAGCTTCATTGGGAAGAGCAAGAGGTAGGCTTGTTCTGGTCTATTCCTCCACGCCTGCTCACACTGCCTAGGTCGTCGACATGATGGAGAAGATCTTTTCTAAGCCTGGAAAAGTCAAGTATAGCAACATATATCTTCTCGCAGTCCTAATAGGATCGCTGTACCGCTACCACCAAGACTTTGTGGTCATGGTCATTGATAATCTTCTTGAAAACATCACATTAGGCTTGGAGCAGAACGACTTCAAGTTCAACCAACGCCGACTTGCGGAGGTCAAATACCTGGGGGAGCTGTACAACTACAAGATGGTGGATTCATCGATCGTGTTTGACACCCTTTACCGCATAGTCAGCTTTGGACATCCTAGCGGAGTCCCTTCAGAGGACAGGTTGAACCCTCTTGACATGCCCGACGATTACTTCAGGATACGTCTTGTCTGTACGGTCCTTGAAGTCTGCGGTCTTTGCTTTGATCGTGGCGCTGCAAAGAAGAAGCTTGACTTCTTCCTAACCTTTCTCCAGTATTACATTCATACAAAGGCCGCCCTCCCAATGGACATCGATTTCATCATTCAGGACACTTTCGCACTAATTAGACCACAATGGAAACTAGCTGCAGATTTGGAACAAGCTGGCTCTGCCTTTGCCGACTTAGTAAAACAAAACTACAAATCACAGGAGCACGAGAAGCCTTCGGACGCAGAAGAACCCGACGATGGCGTTTCCTCGGACGAGGAAGCTTACGACAACGACCCACGACTCACAGGAAAAGATGCGCATTCTTCAAGTGATGAAGCCGAGGCAGACACTGAGGCTGAGGTATTCTTCTCCATGATGTATCGCCTTTCATATCATGTACTAATGACAGCATAGTCTCTTACAAATGGGAAGGTGAAGAATGACTCAGACTTTGAAGAAGACATCGTCGTTACACGCCAAGAAGAAGAACGTGACCCAGAAGCGGAAGCTGAATTTGACAGAGAGTTGGCCAGGATGATGAGTGATAGCTTGGACGCTCGTAAATTCGACCGAAAGCCCATGTTCGATGTTCCACTACCTATGCGCAAAGCGCCACGGGAGCCATCAACGGCGACTGCTGAAGACAGCGGTAATGAGGGTACCGCAACTCCGCCCAAGACAAACACCATGGCGTTCTCGCTCATGACCAAGAAAGGCAGCCGGCAGCAGGTAATTCAGTTCATTGGTGATGAGGAAGTGAGAAGTACCTGATCTTATATATAGACCCGCACTATTGAGATGCCTTCGGACTCCCACTTCGCTGTCGCCTTGAAAACACAGAAGGACGCCGAGCGTGCAGAACAGCAACGTATCAAGAACCTTGTCTTGAGCTATGATCCCGACTCAAGCACAGACCAGACTGGTATAGCTCACGATCTTTCTTTTGATCACTTCTCCCAAACCAACCCCAACCTTTCTAAGCAAAGTTCTGGGTTTCCCTTTCTGGCCCCCCTGGTCCCCCTGGAAGTGAACGCGCTCGCTCACAATGATACATCTCAAGGTCTGAATGGAGAGAAGCACGGTACTTCCCACCATCAACACAATGCATCCCTGCATCAAACGTCGTCGAACAATGCGAGTACCCGACCTTCGGACAAGTCTGGCACGAATCGAAGCGGTCATCGTGCAAGGAAGCTGCAGCTCAGTGACGTTGATTGGTATGAGCAGAAGCCCGGCTCTTCCGGGAGTGGCCGGCGTGGAGCTCCTCATCGTGGGCCCCGTCGAAGTAACAGTAGGACTGCTGGCTGATGAGACCCCATACGGGTGATATAGGACCTGACGACTCGCAATGTGTCTGACACTCAGGCTAGACCACAATTATCTCCAAGAGATCGAGAGCAAACCCGGATCATTCGATCCTCGAGTATCAGCATCGACTGAAAGCAGCGCCGCAATTGCACGAGCAAGACTCAATGCAGGCATCTCTCCACGCCAGTACCACGATCGGAAAGATCAGGAGGAGGCATGGGAGAAGGAGGGTGTCGCAAGCGGCGGTTACGTAAGTTGAGATAGGAGAGGTCGACTTGGAGGAAAGCAGTCATCAGACATATTGTATGCGGTCAGGATTGGCCTGCCATTCTTTTACGTTTTCATTTGTCTAGAGATGTATCAAATAGTAGTTGCGGTAAAGAGAGGTTGGAGGGCTGAGAGGGCCAGAGTGTCCTTGGAGCTTCAGTGTGTTGTACAGTAGCATGGTGACAGGATTCGGAGTGGGAGACGATGCCAAGTACTCTAGTCTGCTGTACTTCATTCCCAAGCTGGGTGGCTGGTGGATCATCCATTAAAGGATGACATGCATACAACATAGTGGCTCACTCAAGAGCCAGACAATCCCTGCAGCGATCATCCAGGGGTAATTCTCCGTATGGCTGTGCTGACCTGTCCTGGACAACACCTTCGTAACGCTGCATGCAAGATGATGCCTTGATCCTGAATTCGATGCATAGAAATAGCCCAAACCAGGTGCGCCATTCACTGATGTCATGCAATGCATCATTGACCAATGGCGTAAGGGTAAAGGTAAGGTACCTTGGCTGCACTCTGCAGGGCCAACGAGGTGGTCTCCCATAATGCAGCTGCCCGTGGGTTGGTGGGTTGGTGGGTTGCGCAATACTGCACCATTTTCTCCTTTCTCCTTTCTCCTTTCTCCTTTCGTCCTAAATGTCTAATGTTCTTTTGATTCCACCTGAATACATAGGCACCTACCTATGCTCGGGAAAGAGAGATACCCGCTTGCGGGTATGTTTTGCATCTTGCAGGTGTAGTCGTAGTTATTAGTACACACCTTGAACAGAATCAATCGCGCTTCTCATTCGGTCAATTAAGTAACTACTGTTGTACTTCACTTTTCATCGACCCTTGCTCGGTGAGACTCCAACAGAAACCCGAGCAGGAACATTACGGCATTCGAGGAAGCCCAGATCCAAGATCCTTCACAGGATGCGAGCCAACAATCTTTCTTAATCCTGGAAGCCCAACGTTTCCTGCCATTCCTTTGATAATCGAGGTGCTGAGACGCAGTTACCAATTGTCGTAAGCTGAGACCTTCTTTCACGCCTACATCGTGCCTTTGACAGCTGCCAAGTCGCCCTTGCTCCTACCCCACGAAGGAGCCAACACTTGGCCATGTTCAACACCTCCTTGCTCCTTCGCATGCCTAAAGGATTGCCATGGCTGATCTTCTCGTGTTCAACGCAGCTACCCGTGTCCCACATAGAATTACCACGCGGCACTTCATCCGCCGAGGTTCACTTTTTTGTGCTACCAGAGCGCTGCTGTTGAGATTCTCACTGTCGCTACCGCTTCAACTTTGTTCATGTTTTCGATGCACTAAAGGTTCGAGATGGCAGACACCGGTGGAACGCCGACCGTTTCGGGGAAATGGCCCCCGGCAGATGTGTGTTATATGCAATGTGTCCGGGTGATGAATGGGGTGCTGATAATGGGTAGATTGTGTATGTCGCCATCATGGGCTTTGTTCTAGCTGCTGCCTTTCTCGAATGGTTCCTCTGGCTTGCCGCATTCCTCTACTGTTTGATCAAGGTGTGGCAGAAGGCGGAGCACTGGACTGTCAAATTGATGGCTGCTTTGATGATGATTGCATTTACTGGACTCAGGTGCGCTACACCAACTATCATTCCCGCGATTAAGCTCATATTTCCACAGGTGCATCTTTCTCCCTGTCATGGTCGTCACCCTTCCACTTCCTCCGCAGATTACCTCAAAGTTTCCTCCCCCAATGGTCTCATTTCTGCAGTGGTTCGCCTTCTATTCGTTCGCAGGGCTGCTTATCATACCGTGGTTATTCTGCATCTACCAACTTGTTGTCAACAATCTTGGACGAACCAAGAGGATCACAACGGTATTGGATGAGGACTCAGCGCCCAAGACAGTCATTGTTATGCCCTGCTACAAAGAAGCGCCGGATGTACTCCTGACCGCGATTGACTCGGTGGTTGATTGCGATTATCCTCCCTCTTGTCTCCACGTTTTCCTCTCGTTTGACGGCGATCAGGTGGATGAACTATATCTGAAGACGATCGAAAAGCTCGGCGTGCCATTGACGTTGGAACACTATCCTAAGAGCATTGATGTCACCTATAGAACTGCGAGGGTCACAGTATCCAGATTCCCACACGGTGGAAAGCGACATTGCCAGAAATCAACATATAAGCTCATCGACAAGATCTATACGGAGTACCTCAAGCGGAACGACAACCTCTTCGTTCTTTTCATTGACTCGGACTGTATACTGGATAAGTACTGCATTCAGAACTTCATGTATGAGATGGAGCTCAAGCCAGGTAGCAAACATAATATGCTGGCTATGACCGGAATTATTACCTCGACGACAGTGAAAAACAGTTTGATCACTCTTCTACAGGATATGGAGTACATTCATGGGCAACTGTTCGAGCGCTCGGTGGAATCAGGTTGCGGTTCTGTCACCTGTCTGCCTGGTGCACTAACAATGCTTCGCTTCTCGGCGTTTCGAACAATGGCAAAGTATTACTTCGCAGACAAGGCGGAGCAGTGCGACGATCTCTTCGACTACGGTAAATGTCATCTGGGAGAAGATCGATGGTTGACTCACCTTTTCATGATCGGAGCCCAACAGAGATACCAAATCCAGCTTTGTACTGGAGCATTCTGCAAAACGGAGGCTGTCCAAACTTACAAGAGTCTTCTGAAGCAGCGACGAAGATGGTTTCTAGGCTTCATTACCAATGAGGTCTGCATGTTGACGGACATTCGGCTGTGGAAAAGATACCCTCTGCTATGCATCGTGCGCTTTGCCAACAATACCATCCGGACAACAGCCTTGCTCTTCTTCATAATGGTAATATCAATAGTCACCACATCCAATAAGGTCAAGAACCTTCCGGTCGGCTTCATTGCGGTGTCTCTTGGCCTGAATTGGTTGCTCATGGTTTACTTTGGCGGGAAGCTGCGACGATTCAAGGTCTGGTGTTACCCGGTCATGTTCATCATCAACCCGTTCTTCAACTGGGTATACATGGTGTATGGGATTTTTACGGCCGGTCAACGTACTTGGGGAGGTCCAAGGGCAGATGCTGGAGCAGCGGACGCTCATGTGACGCCCCAACAGGCTATCGAGCATGCTAAGGCAACCGGCGACGATCTAAATGTCATTCCAGAAACGTTCAAGCGTGCTGCGAGCGTCAGGCACAAGAAGCTTGTCGCCTCCGTCCCATTGCAGCCTACGGCACAGATTGAAGGCCTTTTTGCTCCTGCAGAGCAACTCCCTGGAGGCTGGTACTTACAAAACAATGACTCTGGCTCTACTATGCCAAATATGGTGCCAAGAGATCCTACTCTTCCACGCATGCCCCTTCATCCTCGAGGCTCATTCGGCTCGCTGGTCTCAACTGCGTCACCGCACAACTCTGTCTACTTGCCGCAGCGCGTTGAGGACTTCATGAGTGAAGATGACCAAAGAAAATACCGCATTGCCCAACGAGCACAACAACAACCAACCGGGGCATATATGAGCTTGCACGCTCAACGTCGCGGTCATATCTACGAAATAGGCGACGAGACATTGCAGAAGGGAGAATGGTCGGAGTCAGCTGAATCATTAGCGTCGAAGGAAGAGCCTGAACCCTACGACCCATACATCCTGCCACGCTCTCGAGCCTCCAATGCACACAGTGGTAACGTACCAAGCTCTCGCTCTTCCAATTTCCCACCCAGACGGCTAAGCGTAGAGCTTGGCAATGTGCGCGCTCCTGACCTATCCTTCAGCACTGGAGAGCGGCCTCACTCCGGTAATCCACGTATCAAAGGAGAGCGTAGTCCGCTCAGTCGAGGGCCATTGAGCAGAAGACAGACTGATAAGGAAAAAGAAGAGGAAAAACCATCGCAGCAGGACGAACCTCTCATGGGACACCGCCCGCAGCAGCGAGGTTCAATCATGGATCGACCCAGACGGCATCATAGCCCACCACCAGCAAGTTATCGACCGCCACGCCAGGAGGAACCGCTCATACCGGATGCTGCGAGCAGGAGGAGGTCAATGAGCGGAGACAGATCGGAGACAGACAGTCAAGGGAAAAGACGACGGGCTAAGCTGCAGAAGCCAAAGCCTGAGAAATGAAAGCATTATGAATTGATGATTGGGGAGGGCATTAGCATATGAATTTAGCGAGCATAGCGCTGGTGGCAACAGCGTTTTCAAGGGAGTGAGCTCGTCGTCGAAGAGTTGCGTAACTGGAGTCTACACGAAGGGAACATGCACATGATGCGCATGGTATTAGGATAAAAAGTGTGTTGTTCTTGCTGTGCTCGGGCACGAACGCAGGACCGACAAGGGTAAAGCATCTTATGAGCTACTACTCCTGACATCGTACGCTGTAATGTCCATAGCAGCCACATAATACCGTTCTAATAACTTTGACAAATGTTGTTGTACTTTGCGGATTGCTAAAGTACTACGATCCCTCATAGAACCACATTAAAGGAGCGGCGTTGCCAAGGCTCAAGCTCAAACTTGTTCGTTGGTGACAGCTGCTAGTTTCTTCGCGAATTTTCGGTCATATTCGACGAGGCTCCCACGCTTGGAACAGACCCACCGCCCAAAAGCTCCTTCATACGCATGCTCCTTCGAACAAGCAGTGCACCTCCTAGAGCGTCAAGACGTATCCTGATCTCACTCTCGTTACCTCTGCAGCTATCATAATTGTTTGCAACCACCAATTTTCTCTACAACGCAAACACAAGCCCAAACGGCACGATGAGTGTCGTGGGTGTGGACTTCGGTACGCTCAACACGGTTATTGCTGTTGCCAGGAATCGAGGTGTCGATGTCATCACCAATGAAGTCTCTAACAGGGCGACCCCGTAAGTCATATTTCAATTTTGTACGACCAGGGCACAGCTCATATGTTCCAGATCACTCGTAGGGTTCGGCCCCAAGAGCAGATATCTAGGCGAGCCCGCGAAGACCCAGGAGATATCGAACCTGAAGAATACCGTTGGCTCTCTGAAGCGACTGGCGGGCCGCAACCTCAATGACCCCGATATCCAGATCGAGAAGGAATTCGTCTCGGCCAAGCTCGTGGAGATGGGCACGACGGTTGGGGCGGAAGTCACTTACATGGGCGAGAAGCAGCAATTCACGGCGACACAACTCGTCTCTATGTTCCTCAGCAAAGTTAAGGCTACCGCATCTGCGGAGTTGAAGCTACCAGTATCGGATATCGTCATGAGCGTTCCAGCTTGGTTTACGGATGTGCAGCGAAGAGCTATAATGGATGCATCCGAGATTGCTGGACTGAAACTGCTGAGATTGATCAACGATACCACCGCGACAGCACTGGGGTACGGCATCCCCAGGACGGATTTACCGACAGCAGATGAGAAGCCCAAGCGAGTTGTCTTTGTCGACATTGGTCACAGCGACTACACTTGTTCGATAGTCGAGTTCAAGAAAGGAGAACTAGCGGTGAAGTCCACAGCTTACGACAGACACTTTGGTGGACGGGACTTTGACAAAGCTCTGATACAGCATTTCGCCCGGGAATGGAAGGAAAAGTACAAGATTGATATCAATACTAATCCTAAGGCCACAGTAAGAGTGGCTGCCGCCTGCGAGAAGATGAAGAAAATCCTCTCCGCCAACGCACAGGCTCCAATCAGCATCGAGTCACTCATGAACGATGTCGACGTACAAGGCGTGATGAAGCGTGAAGAGCTGGAAGTGCTACTGCAGCCTCTCCTCGACCGAGCTACCCTCCCACTGGAACAAGCTCTAGCTGAGGCTAAGCTGAAAATAGAGGATATCGACTCAATAGAGATGGTTGGTGGGTGTACACGTGTACCGTCGCTAAAAGAAAGGATCAGCAAGTTCTTTGGTAAACAACTTTCGTTTACCTTGAACCAGGATGAAGCTGTCGCACGTGGCTGCGCTTTCAGCTGTGCGATCCTCTCTCCCGTCTTCCGCGTACGGGATTTCTCCGTCCACGACATCGTCAACTACCCTATCGAATTCTTGTGGGAGCAGTCACCGGATATTCCGGATGAGGATACAAGCCTGACGGTGTTCAACAAAGGCAATGTTATGCCCTCGACTAAAATTCTCACATTCTACCGAAAGCAGCCTTTCGAATTGGAAGCAAGATATGTCAAGCCTGACATGCTGCCTGGCAAGATGAACCCCTGGATTGGGAAATTCTCGGTCAAGGGCGTAAAGGCAAGTGGAGAGGACGACTTCATGATCTGCAAGCTCAAGGCTCGTCTCAGCCTACATGGCGTTCTCAACGTCGAATCCGGCTATTACATTGAAGATGTGGAGGTAGAAGAGCCAATACCCGAGGAGAAGGACGGAGAGAAGAAGGAGGCAGAGAAGAAGGAAGGCGATGTAAGTATTGATTTTCATTCGTATATACCATCCTTGCCTACGAATGACTCTTTGAAGACATCTGCGAAAATCAAGAACTTCGCCAAAGGCCTCTTCAGCAGCTCAAAGCGTCCAACCTCTAGCGATGGACCGCTAACAAAGTCATCCAACCAGGCAATGGAGACTGAGTCGAATGGCACCGCCGAGCCCAAGCCAAAAACACGGAAGGTCAAGAAGCAAGTCCGCAAAGGCGACCTACCGCTCTCATCCGGGACTTCTTCACTCGATCAGGCTACTAAAGATGCTGCCGCGGAAAAGGAAGGCGCCATGTTTATGGAAGACAAGCTCGTCCTGGATACCGAAGATAAAAAGAACGAGCTGGAATCTTACATCTACGAGCTCCGAAACAAGATTGACGACCAGTACTCGGATTTTGCGAGCGACGAGGAGAAGTCCAAACTCAAGGCCAAGCTCGAGCAGAGCGAGGTTCGTCCGCACCCTCTACTCGCGCTCCACACACGCTGATAATATCTACAGGACTGGCTCTACGACGAAGGCGACGACGCCACTCGCGGCGTCTACGTCGCCAAAATGGACGAAATCCGCTTCGTGGCCGGACCCATTGTCGGCCGCTATCAAGACAAGGTCGAGGAAGAGCGACAGGCCGCGCTGAAGGTCGAAGAGGAGAAAGCGGCGAAGAAGCGAGCGGAGAACGAGGCGCGGAAAAAGGCGGAGGAGGAGGCGAAGAAGAAGAGTGAGGCTAAAAAGAGCGAGGATGCCGAGAAGAAGGATGCGGGTGCTGCAGAGGGAGAGGGTGTCATCAAGCCGGATGGGGTGGAGCAGCCAGGGGATGTCGATATGGATTAGATGGGATGGAGTGGTTTCAGGGATGGGTCTGAGTAGATGAAGAATGGGAGGGACGGCGGATGGATTACGACCTTGCATAGAGTGTGTGTGTGTGTGTGTCAGAGAGAGAGAGACTTCGAAAGGGACTGAGGCACTATGTTGCTACTCATGTGGCATGTGCTTTTCACCCTGTTGATGATTCTCGAAGCAAGCGCCGGCATTCATGAAATGATAGATAGACGAACGACTTCTTCTACCACAGTTTAGATTAGCAAATGGAATTGAATGATTTGAATGGGAAATTTTCATGAAAGGCGGTGTGCTTGAAGACGGGGCAAATGCCATGCCTGCTTGCTTGCTTGCTGGATTGATGGAATGAGATATCCTATATGTGAATTGTAAGTTTAAGGTGATATTTACGTCCTGGCAACGAACCACACTCATGACACACAATCTATACCACACAAAAGATCCACGCGATGCTCATTCATCCCAATGCTTCCCTCGCATCGGCCATCCAAACAACAGAAACAGAAAAACAGCTCACATAAAAAACTCGTACGAACATACAATCTACCACTCAATCCCCCCATTCCCCCCCGCCGTAATCTCCCTCGCAGCCCTGACCTCCCCGGCCCCATCTTTGAAATGACTATCCTGCAACGGTTTCCGCCCCTTCATCCCCTTCAACCTCTCATCCAGCTTCACAAACGGCCCCTCCCCCTCCGTCTCCTCCTTCCTGACCCTCCACCGCGTCGTGCCCAGTCGCGCGTCCAACTCGTCGACGGGCGGCAACTTGAGATACACCCACCCATCATCGCGTTCCTCGACGGGGAAGACGGCAATGTTGACCGCGTCGTCGTTGGAGCATTTGCCCGCGTCGGCGCCGTTGAGGGTGTAGTTGCGCTTGTGGAAGGGGCAGGAGACCCAGAGCTTGTCGGTCTTGGCGTCGTCGCCGAGCAGGCCTTCGCTGAGGGCGAAGGTGCGTTTGTGCGGACACATTTGCTGGCTCGCGTACCATTTTCCCTTGATCTTGAAGACGGCGAGTTGGGTGTCGCCGCGTTTGACGTTCTTGCTGCTGCCGGTCGGGGTGTCGACGAAGTGTTTGGCTTCGATGATGGGCTGCCATGTCAGAGCCGACCATTTGGTGCCTCGGAAATCTTCGGTCGTGCTTCCTTTGGGCCAATATGCGGGGCGTTGTTGACCTCTTTCGGTTACGGGCTCGACGATGGAGAGGGTGTCCTTGGTGTTTCCGAACTGTTGGAAGTGGCTGCGGCGTTCGGGGTCGTTGATGGCTTCGGTCCATTCGCAGAAGAAAGTGCCAATGAGTTCGTTCATTTGGCTTTCTAGTTCGGCCGCTATGCCGAGCTTATCTTCGAGTACTACTTCCCGTAGGTATTTGATGCCACCCGGTAACTGCTCGATCCAGCGGGCGGTGCGTTGAAGTTTGTCTGCTGTGCGAATGTAGAACATCAGGTAACGATCCAACATTGGGATGACGTCGTCAGGCGGTACGTCTTTGGCGAGAAGTTCACTGTGTCGAGGATTTGCGCCACCATTACCGCCTACGAAAACATTGAAGCCTTTCTCAGTAGCGATGAGACCAAAGTCTTTGTTTTGTGCTTCGGCGCACTCGCGGACGCAGCCGGAGACACCGCCCTTTATTTTATGCGGAGAGCGAATTGACTTGTAGCGTTCTTCGAGGCGGACAGCCATGCCTACACTGTCTCCGATGCCGAAACGGCACCAGGTTGTACCCACGCAGGATTTGACTGTCCGGAGGGATTTGGCATAACCGTGCCCTGACTCCATGCCACCGTTCACGAGGGCGGTCCAGATATCAATCAGGTCCTCTTTCTTGGCGCCGAACATGTCGATACGTTGGCCGCCAGTGATTTTACAGTAGAGATTATACTTCTTGGCCACAGTACCGATAATGATGAGTTTCTCTGGAGTAATCTCCCCAGCAGAGACGCGCGGAATGACGGAAAAGGTACCATTGCGTTGAATGTTGGCAAGGAACCTGTCGTTGGTCTCTTGAAGACCATGCAAGGGTCTGTCCATTACATGTCGGTTGTAGAGTGACGCGAGGATGGAGCCGATGGTGGGTTTACAGGCTTCGCATCCTAGGGATAGTGGATCTTTGCCGCACTCTTTCATCACGTCGGAAAACTCCTTTAGCTTCTTGACAGTGATGATGTTGAAGAGGTCGGCTCGAGAGTGGTCGAAATGAGGACACAGGTGGTTAAGCACTTCAGACCCCAATGCCTTCATCTGCGTGTTGAAAATGGTCTGGATGAGAGGCATACAACCACCGCATCCTGTACCAGCTTTCGTACAAGACTTGACATCTCCAATACTCTTGCAGGTTCCGTCCTTGACTGTCTTCGCTATGTCTCCCTTAGTGACATTATGACATGAGCAGACCTGGGTGTCGTCCGTTAAATCGTTCCCGTCGTCTTCTCCGTCTTTGGCGGCCCCAAGAATGAATTGGCTTGGTGGGACATCTAGCATGGTCTGATTCTTCACCATCGGTACCAATTTGACATAATCTTTCGTATCGCCAATCATCATCCCTCCTAGGAGATGTTTGCCGTCCATAGTGAAGAGGAACTTCTTGTACACAGCTGAGAATGGATCTCTGTAAGTCAGGGCCTTTACTGGGGGTGGGGATGGTCCATCGGTAATGTCTTTGACCTGCTCCTCAGCGATGTTCTTTTCCTCTTTCTTGGCTCCATGCCTCTTGATTGGAAGATTCTTGGGGCCATCTCGGTCTGCGAAGAAGTCGCCAAAGCTGGCAACTTCTACACCCAGTAGTTTCAGTTTGGTACTAAGATCGGGTCGCTTGAACTGTCTGACTGCGTGGACCTTTGCCTGTGTAAGATTGAAAGCCAAGACTTCTGCCATTTCGATGCCAGGGGCGATTAGGCCGAAGGTTTGGCTCTCCCAGCTGGCACATTCGCCGATAGCATAAATGCCTTCCTGACTGGTCATCAAATGGGGATCCACCACAATACCTCCACCCCTATCGGCACACTTGATCCCTGCTTTTCTCGCAAGCTCATCCCTGGCTTTGATACCAATGCCAAACATGAGACATCTGCACTCCATCCGTTCACCGTCTTCAAAGACTACTCCTTTGACAGCGTTGTCATCATCGACCTCGATTTTCCCGACCCGCTTGCTCAATAGAACGTCCAACCCCAATTTTGAGACGAGATCCACAACCATACTACCAGCATCACAGTCCAATTGTCGACTCAGTACCCATCGGTTGCGCTCAATAAGTTTCACTTTCTTGAAGCTCTCGAGATCCATCATCGCTTTGGCTGCTTCCAACCCAAGTAGGCCACCCCCAACAACCGCACCCGTCGTTCCTTTACATGTTTCCGAGTATACGATAAGCTTCTCTAGGTCGTCGATCGTGCGATATACAAACACACCTTTGGCGTCGTGACCGGGTGTGTGTCGCGGTAGGAGAGCGTCCGAGCCTGTAGCAAGTACCAGAATATCGTAGGGTACTGTTTCGCCTGTGGAGGTTGAGACTAGTCTGTCCAATGTATGTATTTCTGTAACTACCGTGTTGAGATGATAGTTAAGAGATCCTTCAGGCTTTCCAGAGTACTGCGCACACAATGAGTCAGCGGAACAGCCTGGGTAATCTAGGTTGTGATGTGCGAGGGCATTACATACCCATTCTTTAGGATTCAGGTAGAGATTCTCGGCCTTTCGATGTTGAAAGAAACTGGTTAAACCGACGCGGTTGTATGCTAAATGAGATTCCTCTCCAATGACAACTACATCGTATTCCCTTCTCTTCGAATCCATCTTGAGCAATTTCTCACTAATTGCACTTTGTCAATCCCAACTTCATGACCTCCATATGGCGAGTAATCTCACATGAACGCAATTCCCACCATACCCAAGCCAACCACGACGATCTTCTTCCTCTTTTCTGGCGGTCTTGGATACTGTGGAGCATCTTCTTCTGGGTCATGTCCATTGACAGGAACTTTGCCAGCCTGCATGCCGGGGGATGAGTCTGCCCACGACATCTTGAGTGTAGGGTTGTGGGATCGATTGAGGCGTGGAAGGGGAATTCCAATATTTCGTGCTCTCTTGTCAATGCTGGAAGAAAGACATCAAGCAATTAAGCTGGCATCCGCGCCGTCGTATTTTTGCAGTGACGACATTGAGAAACCCAGACTGGCTGCATAAGATCTCATTCATGAGGGAAAAAGAAGGCCGATCGAGTGGACATGGCTACCCACTGTGCCACTGTACCACTCTAGGCATGGAGAGGCTCTGTGTGCATATCTCCCATAGGGCCCGCGGGGAAGCCTGCTCCAGCTCCTTGTGCGGATGCTTATCATCCTGCAGGACCCCTTACCTCTCTTGCAGAAGAACATGGCGATCTTCTTCTGATGGAATAGACAATTCACAGACAGACTTCTCCTCGGTCGGAGTAATTGGGGGTATGGCTTGCTGTGCAGAGAGGGTGAAAGGTTAGTGTATTGGACGGGAAGATAAGAGCTCGGATGCTCATTAGTCAAGACCCTGCCAAGTCATGTCGAAGCTAGTCCCTACCGCGCTAAGCCCTGAATGGCTCCGAGGACAACGACAGGTCGTCCACGTCGTCCTCTTGTCAATGGGAATGCCCGCTACTCGCCGCTACTCGGGGTTCACACAACGATGGAGGAGAGTAGTGTCTACAGAATCAACATACTGAGCACTGCTGAGTGCTCATCATGTCTGGCGTTGAAGACTCCAAACGTACGTTGGAGTTGTCCAGCACGTTTGTCAACGCCGTGACCTGCGATACAACATGCATAAAGAACTCCCGAACGATCAGATACGCGAGATCGTGGGGCTTGGCTATGTTGTAACTTGTAAGGTACTTATTCCTCAATCTTCATCTGCTCCGGATCATCATTCGCCATCTCGTCCTTTCAGGATTCGGCACGTCTGCTGCGGTGCTGCCGGCCTCCCTGCTCCCTTATCTATCACGCTAGAGGATAAAGATATATTCTGACTTTACTCTCTGACTGACTGGACTGGACTGGACCCTCTCTCCCCTTTGCGTGGAGATACGGCATATGGCGCTGCCACCTCTCCACTCGTAACGTCACCGTCGGCTCCATTTCCGCGGGCTGCTCTTCCTGAGCCATGCTCTACCAACCCTTGCCCTTTCGTTGCGCTTTTCTTTTCGGATCGCCCGAACCAAAGCTCCTTACTACGGAACATGGCGATCTCGCGCGGCCTGGATAAACCTCACACTGGTACTCCCACCATTTTTGGGTGTGCCCTGTCAATTGGCACTGACCTCTCTGCTCCCCTTGCTTTTGGCTTCGCTCCCTATTATTGCACCAAGAAACTGGTTTGAATGGAGCTGCCTCATCAGCCTTTGTTCTCATAATATGGAGGACCCTGCGCAGGATAGACACTCTCGAATGATAGTGAACAAGCATGAACAATTACCACCTTCACCGGCTCAGACTGAAGAGAACGACTCCGAGTCCAGCGATGAGATTGAGATCCCGCTCCCACCACCTACCAACAAGCCCACCCAAATTCTCGATGTCGACAAGAAGACTCCAGATGCCCACGTTCCAAGGGACCCTAGATTAATACGTTTGACGGGCGTTCACCCGTTCAATGTCGAGGCACCCTTGACTGCACTTTTCAATGAAGGCTTCTTGACTAGTCCGGAGCTCTTCTATGTTAGGAATCATGGCGCTGTGCCAAACGTCAAGGATCCAGACATACCAAATTGGGAATTCTCCGTGGAAGGGTAAGCTACGTGTCTTGGCTCGGCAGCAGATGTCTAAAACCCATTTTCGTAGGCTTGTCGAGAGACCGTTCACCCTCACACTTCGTCAGCTCATCGCCGAATATGAACAAATTACCTGCCCCGTAACGCTCGTCTGCGCTGGGAACAGGAGAAAAGAACAGAACCAGGTCAGAAAAAGTAAAGGGTTCTCGTGGGGTGCTGCCGGTGTTTCTACAGCGTTGTTCACTGGCGTTGCAATGTCCGAATTAATTAAAAGAGCACGTCCAAGGAAAAAGGCGAGATTCGTGTGTATGGAGGGTGCCGATAAACTTGTATGGGCAATGCTTAGATGACAGGAAAGGATACGGCTGACACCCAATGCGTAGCCTAATGGGCTCTACGGTACTTCCGTCAAACTCAATTGGGTCATGGATCCAAACCGAGGCATGATGCTGGCCCACAGAATGAACGGCGAAATGCTACGACCGGACCATGGGAAGCCGTTACGAGCCGTAATACCAGGGCAGATTGGAGGTCGGAGTGTGAAGTGGCTTAAGAAGCTCATTGTCACAGCCGCACCGAGCGACAACTGGTATCACATATATGACAACCGCGTACTGCCGACTATGGTTAGCCCGGAAGAGTCTGCCAACGATCCAAAATGGTGGATGGACGATAGATACGCCATCTACGATCTAAGCACAAATTCTGCAATTGCGTATCCCGCGCACGAGGAACAAGTCTGTTTAGTCAACGGTCCAGAAAAATATCGGGCCAAGGGCTACGCGTATGGTGGAGGAGGTAGAAGGATCACTAGGGTCGAAATATCCACTGACAAAGGCTGGACGTGGCGATTAGCGGATATCGACTATGCAGAAGATCGGTATCGAGATGCGGAGCAGACTCTGTATGGGGGTCGTCTTGACATGTCGTGGAGAGAAAGTTGCTTCTGCTGGTGTCACTGGTCATGTGATATACCAACTTCCGAGCTGGGCAATGCGAGCGATCTTGTTGTCCGAGCAATGGACGAGAGTATGAATGTACAACCGAAGGAAATGTATTGGAGCGTCTTGGGAATGATGAATAATCCTTGGTTTCGGGTCACAATAAGCAAAGAGGGTGATTTCCTGCGATTTGAGCATCCTACGCAGCCAGCACTAATGCCGGGAGGCTGGATGGAGCGAGTCAAGAAGGCGGGGGGTAATCTCATGAACGGTCATTGGGGAGAGAAACTCGCAGGGGAGGAAGAAAAGCACGTCCAGGAAGTAGCCAAAGAAGTGCCCATGACGAAGGACGGCTTGAAGAACGACATTACGATTGACGACTTACGAAAGCATGATGGTGGCGATGACCCGTGGTTCGTGATCAACGGCGAGGTCTATGAGGGGACTTCATTCATGAAAGAGCATCCTGGTGGCGCACAGTCAATTGTCAGTGCTGCTGGGCTTGACACGAGCGATGAGTTCATGGCCATTCACTCTGAAACGGCCAAGGGCATGATGCCAGGCTACCATATCGGTACCCTTGACGCAGCGGGCAAACTCGCCCTGACCAAGCCACAGTCCGAAATTGCAACCAACGAAATACGCGAGACCTTCTTGCAGCCACGTGCCTGGACCAAAGCCGTCCTTGGCTCCAAACGACGTATATCTGCCGACACCGTCATCTTTACCTTCACCCTCGAACATGACTCACAGACCCTTGGGCTACCGGTCGGCCAACACCTCATGATCCGCATCCGCGATCCCGTCTCTCGGGAAGCCATCATCCGCGCCTACACTCCCATATCCGAAATAACACGTAGAGGCCATCTAGATGTACTGATCAAATTGTACATCGACGAAGGTTCAGACAAAAGCGGTAAGATGTCCAAAGCAATTAGTGCCCTTCCTATCGGCCACGGCGTCGATTTCAAAGGCCCGATCGGCAAATTCGTTTATGAGGGTAAGGGTCTTTGCCTCGTCAACGGCGCGGAGAGGCGAGTGAAGAGGTTCGTTATGATCAGTGGCGGGAGCGGTATCACGCCCATCTACCAGGTCTTCCGCGCCGTGATGCGAGATAGATCCGATCCGACGACTTGCAAGCTGTTGAATGGGAATCGTCTGGTTGAAGACATCCTATGTAAAGAAGACCTCGATGCTTTGCTGAAAGGTAACGAGGCTCGAGCAGAGATCATCTATACTCTCACCAAGGCACCGGATACATGGCAGGGTCTCAAAGGACGCATTGATGGTGAGCTGACTCGCAAGCACTGCCGGAGGGACGACGACACGATGGTTTTGATCTGTGGGCCTGGGGCGCTGGAGAAGAGCATCCATGTTGCGCTCAAGGAGCAGGGCTGGACCGATGATCAGATTCTGTTCTTTTGATTGAGCATCGCGACATAGGGCGAGGACGAAGGGAGGGAAGATTGGAGACTTTTGCATAGCGTTCTGGAATCGCCATTTCGCCATTTTGCATGCATATGTGTCTTTTCTACCATTCGGGGTGATTGTATATACCTCCTTGCCAGCATCGTTGTCAATTGTTCCTCGTTCATCCCGTAGTATAATATCAGCAATGCTACTCATGGTCATTCTTTCGAGAGAAAATGTAGGCCTGTTCGAAGCCCATCGGTCCGTTTCTACCTACCGACTGCCAACCTTTCATTGCGGAGAGGCTAGCCTCCTGTGACGATTTCTACGACCTTGACTTCCTCATACTGGTATTTGTGTCATCGTCAACACCCTCGCTGCGGTTGTGAATCATAATTACCGTCATCCGCTTTAGCGGGAGGAAGGATCATAGAAATGAACCCTATACCACTTGTTGTGAGTTGCCAAGCGCACTGTAAAAGGACGATGGGATCGTAATCGATACTACATGGCGTTTAGGAAGAGAGTCTGTAGGTCATTGTTTATTATAGTGTTTTGCTATGCAAAAAGCGGTATTGGTTGTTTTCTCTTCTCTTTGGGATGAGGTTGCGGTTGTGTTTGTATTGTAGCATGTCGGGCGAGAGAAGGGTCCAGGCCAAGAACGGCCACTATTCTAAGGTAGTTTCCATTCGGCGTTTTAGACACGTAGCAATCAAGATGTTTGAACAACGTGTTTCAAACGTTTCTTTGCAACATCATGGCAAGTGCAAAAGCAGAATCCTGTCGTGGACGCTACTGATACGATGTCTAGAACTCTCTCTTCAATTCTGCGCTTAAACAGTCCTCCGCCGTACGCAAAGATCTTGATGCCTTCGCCGACGCTCCCGGCAGTTCTTCGCCGGCTCTACAAGGTCAGCACTGGTTGAAATGTGGGAAGGGTGGTTGGGTTGATATTCTCTTCAGGCCAAATCTCCGCTTCCCTCACCTCCCTGTCACGTACCATAGACGAATATGCCGAAATGGCAAAGAAAGAGCTCATACCAGCCAAGCAAGAGAAAGCCCATGAAAGGATAAAGAATTTTCGCAGCGATCTAGCAGACTACAGGCAGTCTTTGGAGCATTTGAAAAAGGATAGGGACGATAGTGTAAGGAAGTCCAAGACTTTCTAGAGGAACGCCGTTTCAGAGCCCTATTGAAGGCCCAGCACACGAGCCAGTGCTGACCCTTCGTTGTCTCCAGCAAACCACACAGAATCGCACAGAGCTCCTCGGCCGTCGGCCACATCATACCGCAACTCCCGAAAATCCATACGCCCAACCCAGTCTCGCCCAAAACTCAGCATTTGCTCCCAAGCAATCCCAGTCTCTTTCCCTTGGCGCAGCGCCGCAGGATTATACCCGAGAAACGCACGCGTTTCGAGAACAAAACTTTATGTCGTCCACGAACGCTGCGCTAGATGAATACCTCGAGCGAGGCCGCGCTGTTTTGGGTGATTTGGGAGACCAACGAGACATGCTCAAGGGTACTCAGAAGAAGCTTTACAGCGTCGGCAATACATTGGGAATCAGTGGAGACACGATACGGATGGTCGAAAGGAGAGCGAAACAGGACAAGTGGATATTTTGGGCTGGTGTCATTGTCTTCGTTTTGTTCTGCTGGCTGGTGATACATTATCTCCGGTAGCAGTTGTCTCAAACCTTGTATCTATTATGCCTATGTCTTGAGAATGGGGACTTAGCGTGGCGTTGGGGTTGAGCTATATACTGACATTGTAAAGTCACTGGGAGCTATACATCCGATGCATCGACTTTGTTCTATGCCCCAATCATAACCATTTTCACATCGTCCTCGAGGATTTATAAACCCTAATAAATATCCTAAAAGTATGCGAAAGCGAAAATAAACGCATTGTTTACAATACAGAATGCTGGTCGGCTGGAACCGGGAGAAAGGGTTGAAAGTTGACGTAGCCCTGACGATCAAGATTCCCGGGCCTTGGCACTATTTGAGTCTTGGAAGCTAATCCACCTCTCCACCTCACGAGATCAAACAACCTTTGCAGCCTTCATATTGTATCACCCGTCACTTGCACTGACATCTCAATTGTAAGAATCTCTGCTATACTTCAAAGTGAGAAGCTTTGTCAAGCTGAGTCGCTTATCGCGTGCTGCATACTAATTCAATCTATCAACAGGTATCCATCCACCTTTGTCACGAGCTCTACACGCAGCGAAGATGTCGTACGCACAAGCTGCTCAGAGAGGCCCGAAGCAATCGCCTGAAGATGTGAGTTTGGGTTCCATCGGGCTTGAGCGCGCGATACTAATAGATTTAGGCGTATGTATATACATCTCGTCAAAAGCAATGAGCGATTATTTTGCTTCACATTCCACCTTCGTTTTCGCAGCCCCATAAACACCCTCCAACATATTACACAGGTTCCATGCATCGTCATGCATCCTCTCCCTCCAGCATGTATTTACAGTGCACAACCACTGACACCGCACCACCCAGAATGCCAAATACTGACATGTCCACAAACGGTACAGCCGCGCCCCCGCACCCCCATCCCTGAACTCATCCTCATCATACGAAAACATAGATTCCGAGCAGCTAAAGTCCGAAGCCTCCGACACCGCCGAGCAGACCAAGCAAAAGGCCAAAGACGCCTCCGAAACCACCAAGGAGAAATCCGAATCCTTCGCCAAAGAGGCCAAGGAGAAGGCCCGCGAAGCGTCTCAGTACAGCAAGGAGAAGGGGTCGGAGTTGGCGGATAAGACGAGCGAGAAGTACGGGCAGGCCAAGAGGAGTGCGAGCAAGGGTGCCAAGGAGGCGGAGAGGGAGCTTAAGAGTGCGGGGCAGGATTTGAAGGAGAATCAGGATAATCCGGTCTACGTCGCTAATGGGATTTTGATCGTGGCTGGGAGTGCGGCACTGGGGTATGGTGCGTATACCAAGCATGCGGCTGGGCAGTTGGATTGGGAGCTGGTTGGAACATGGGCTGCTGCTGTGGGTGTGTTGGCTATTGGGGATTACTATCTGAGCCAGTAAGTCTATTCCTCCGATTCGACCTCTGAGCGCTGTGCTCAAGAGATGCTGACTCGCGTTCAGATACCTATTCAAAAACAAGTACCCAAAGAAGTAGTGAACGAGTTCTGCCGAGACTTGGGAAAGGCCAAGGGGGGGGGGACGCTACACGCTTTCCCAGTAGATACATTCCGACTCGACTCATCCTCATCATCTTTCGGTGCCTTCTCTGCTACTGCGTTTGGGAGCCATTCGCCATATCACAGTGGCGGCGGTATACGGCAATGATCACCTGTACTGTTGTTTTGTATTCCTATCATGTAGTGTGGTAAACCTGATATCCTTGGCAATAACATCTTGATTCCGAAAGAAACGTGCACTGCTAACTACCTATCTCACATACATGCGTAGAGAAGGGAGGCCCATTATGTTACAGACGGAACACGATTCAACCAAACGAGCCCAGGCCATACATGGTCAAAGCCATCAATCAGCCGTCCTGTCTACCCGTAGAGCCTTGTAGATCAAAAACCACCATGCCTATCTGTACCCATGTCTTATCTATGACCCTCTTGGAAATGCCGCTCGATGCATCGTGGTACACTATTTACAAATTCACTTTCACTGTCACTTTCATCTATTTTTCCGTATTGGCACTCGTGGCATCGTGCGCTGCTTTTGGCACTAAGATTGCGCTTTCGTCTGGAGAGCGTTGGGTTGTGGTATCTGCTGTTGTTGTGGGAGATATTGAAGGCGGAGAGTGTGAGGGTGGACTTTGGGATGGTGATGATGGTGTAGAGGTGGAGGTAGCTGCTGCGGGTACCTCTCCACCCTCTACCGACACTGGCGCTGGCGCTGACGTTGATGGTGCAGAAGTAGCTGCTGCAGGCATCTCTCCACCCTCTACCGAGACGGGCGCTGGCGCTGGGGTAGGATCCGGGCCCGGTGCGTCCTCTAGTTCTTGGCCCTCTTCGTCATCATCCAATTCCGCGCCATAAACATCCGGATGTTCGCGGAAACAATCTTGCATGTTCCTGTTCCGTATGTTAGCCTGACTCGAGGCTCTCTAGTTTGACTTCCCAAAGTACCCCATAAGGAAGCAGGGATTCGACCTACTTGAAGTTCGGTATACAATCCATACCCTTCGGCTCATCTTTACTGAACACGAAGCAGCTGAATGCCGCTCTGAACTGCTCGCCGCACGGCCCGTGCGCCATGCCGCCTAAACAGGGGCATTCCCAGTTGATCTCGCCCGTTGCTTCGTTGAAGGCGCCTTCCTGCGAGGCTTCCTCTTCTGTGGCTTCGAGATCTTGGGTGGTTGACGGCATGGGGTTTGGATTGGCGGTTTCTGGAGGGGCGCCGCTGGTTGGAGGTATTGAGGTTGGGGTGGCATTTTGGGAAGATTGGGAAGCGGCGAATTCGGGGGTGGGAGGGGGTGGGGTACGGTTCTTGATGGCGAGGGATTCGAGGGTTTGGAGGGTGGGTTCTTCTGTTGGGGATTGGGGGGGTGGTATGGAGACTGCAGAGGGAAATACATTAGCTGTTGTTACGTTGGACTCTGGTGCAGGAGGGTCCTGTACATGGAGGCTCTTCGGCAAATAGCTGGCTGGTGTTGTAATAATAGACTGCCCCGAATGCGAGTCCTAGTCGTGCTGCATAGCTCTTCCAGCTTCGCGGCTTTTGAGCTGGTGGCGCGGTGGAAAGGAAGCGGCGAATTGGGGTTGCGCGGAGAGACGGGGGTGCCCGGAGGAGTAGACGCGGGCTCTGTCTTATCATTTTGGAAGGTATGTGGAGATACAAGCGAAGAAGGAAGGGTCTGGAAAGTATGCGAATTCGTGGATGAGAACATGTATGTTGTAGATTCGCTCCTCCGGGAGAAACAATTTGTCAGCGGAAATTCGTCCGCGCTCCATGACGCGCAGGAGATCTTACGCTCTCTTTTCATCAATATTCTACTACAGAGCAATGTATCGGTGACAAACAGGTTTTAGCGATGATAGCAGGAGTGTTTCATGCTCATGGATAGTGCAGATGTCCTATTCATCAAAAGGAAAACAATGGCTCCCCGCACGCTTCACTACCGGAGGCGGCGGTGGTTTGGAAGACGCGAGTCCTTTCATAGTCATCATCTCAAACCAACCGCTGGAAAACAGAAGTTTACTGCTTGAGCTTTGTCGCAAAGGTGAACGGCTTGGGATAACCAGCTGGAGGACTATGGAGGACTGATATACTTGCCAGCTCTGCTTGTGGTATGTGCGGATGGTGGCGCAAACCGCTTGAACGACTTGGCGTTGATAGAACGGGAGGAGCAGGACTGCGTTCGTGGTCTTTGATGTCGATTCCTAATCTCTAGCTGCTCACATTCAGCAGGGACTTAGCATGATTTGTGGAGACTTGGATTCTGTACGGCCTGGAGTCCTTGAGTACTACTGGGGGAAAGGCGTCAAGATCTTCAAGGATACGGACCAAGATTCAACAGATCTAATGAAATGTCTAAAGTCCGTTACTGAAAGCGAGATGCTTGAAACGGCCGTGAAACAGCGTGTGCCAGATCATCCAGAACCATTCGATCTAGAAATTGATATAGTACTTCTTGGTGGTCTTGGTGGAAGGGCTGATCAAGCATTCTCCCAGCTGCATTATCTTTATATTACAGCGAACCCAAGTCCCAATATTTGGGCAAAGGATGTTTACCTCATCACGACGGAAAGCGTCATTTTTGTGCTCGAAAAGGGGCTGAACAGGATATATGCACCTGTGAAGCCAACAGTGTTCACGGAGAATGTCGGCATCATACCAATTGGGAGACCATCTGTCATCACCACTCGTGGTCTCGAATGGGATGTGACAGAGTGGCCTACGGAATTTGGTGGGCAGATGAGTACCAGCAATCACATCAAGGCAGAAGTCATTGAAGTTGAGAGCACGGAAAGGGTCTTGTTCACTCTTGAATATGATCATAATGTTCAGAGGTCAGAGAGCCGCCAACATTAGTCATTCGCGAAGAGCAGGGCAGCGCTCGCAAGTGTTTGCCGGAAGTGGGGGAAGATACACTGCCTTGTATCAGCATCTGTTGCTTGGAAGAAGCCTCAATGCTGTCAAGATTACATGGTACTTACTTGGTGACGAAAGGAAATTCTGTTCGACGGAGCTGCATTGAAGTCTTCAACAAACTAAATACCTGCACGAGGTTACCGTCCCACGCCATTGACCATAGCTTTGGTCGGTGCCTCACTGCTCGATCGTCAGTGAGCAACTTCGAAAAAATAAGCCCAACTATCTCGCCTATCGAAGGTCTCCCAACATATCGAAAGTTGACGTGCCATCGTCTCATCAACCCGCAAAAGACTGCCTTCTAGTCGATGTACGGCCAACTTCCTAATCGTGGTCCTAGACTCCATGAACAGGATTCCCATGGTGCCATACCCATCAAATAACGTATTTGACATAGACATAGGCATCGCTTGAAGGGACTGCAAAAACTCATCATTGAGAGGACTACGATCGAGGTTTGCATACTGTCTAGTATGAAGAAACTCGCGAACGCTTTCGACACTGCGAATAAGGCACTTTCGTTTGCTCTAGCGCATCGTATCAAGGTATCCTCATCGCTAGGCTGGTCATTTCCAATACCATCCAGACTGTTGTAGGAAAGTCGAATACCCTGATGATTTCCAAGTCTGCATCTGGCAATAATTACTCTTTTCGTCATGGCCGATATGGGAGAATGTTCACAAAGCCTTCCCCCTGACATCCTCAAATTCCTCCTACTCGACATCCGTCAAGTCATCATCACCATCTCCCACTATAGGATCGACAACGTAGTGAAGCTTCCTTTGCATTGAGTGAGAATGCTGGATTATGTCTTACCATGTCCTATTTTGCAATTGAAGACGCAAGTCTTTTGCAAGGCTATACCCGAGGATGATAGAGGAGTTCGGGGATGCTAAACGCTTTACTGAATATAGAATGGCTGTGGATGGTGAGATCAACATCATGCAGCAGGACAGGTAATAGGACTTCCTTGCACATACCTTCTGGGACACTATCTAGTAGATACTGATAGCAATATATCGAACATTTGAATATTCCCTTTGGTTAAAGGCCGAATCGTTTATCTCCCAAATTTAAGACTCTAGACATTTCATACACCAATCGTGCACTTCTGCCCTCAATATTCTAAAGCAGAGCATTCCAACTTCCACCGTTCCCATCACCCATCCCCAACCCCCCAATCATCCAGATCTACTTCCATCCCCATCATACCTCCCCCCATACCTCCCCTCATACCCCCCCTCATCATCACCCCTCATCATCACCCCATCTATCCAATCATCCCGCACCCTTCCTCATCCTCACCTCCATCCCCCTACTCCACTAGCAACATCAAACCCGATCCTTACTACAGTACATGAGATTTGTGACTTTTTATGTCTAGTTTTCAGAGGTTAAAAGGGAGGGTGGTGGATATAGAAGCGGTGATTGTTGATTTGATGTGGAAGGGTTAGGGTGTGGGTTGAGGGGTGGGATTGGGAGTGGGGTGGGAGGGGTGGGGAATGAGGGGGTTTTGGAATGAGGGTTGAGGGATGGGAAGGAGGGAGTTTGGGGGTTTTGGGATGGGATGGGATGGGTGTGGTGAGGGAGGTGATTGGGGGTTTGATTGGGATGGGAGTTTATGACGTTGGATCTGTCGGGATAGAGACTACGTCGTTCAATTCCTTGCTATTTTCAGGAACTGTGTCAGTAGACAATACCCTTGCTGAACTTTTTGTTGTTCGTTTTGCGAGTAATTTTTGGGAGTGTGTGCTTGGTTTGGGTGTTATTTAAATAGTTCCTTTGTTTTGCAAGGCACCCAATTATCATCGAGGCCAAGGTATGAGAATTGATATTTGCGTGCTCATTAGGTAGTGTGCAGGATTGAGTGGTATGGTTGTGTCGATTTGATGACCAAGTAACAATCTATCATTGGAAAGGAGGTACCGGGAGAGTAGCTGATTGTGTTCGCATATATTGGAATTTTAGAGCTATGGCTCTTCGCGGCTCATGGAATTTTGCTGATGATAGTGTGCTAGAGATCCTTTGACGTGGTTTAGCATCTTCGGAAATTAAAGATGTTGAAATTAATACCATGGGGGAGACCAAGCTATAGGAGTAGGGTCAGCTGAGCGCCTTATTGTTCTTTAAGTCTCGAGGAAGCTTGCCGGCCATCCTGTTGAACTATCTTGTCAAGCTTTCCTATTGCTAAGAGGAGGTAAGCTTACGCCGTTGCGAGAGACAGAGCGTTATGCACGTGTGACTGATGCACTCACCCAAAATATAGCTTCGACACGAAGATAGCCATCACCAATCCACTGGACCTTCGGGGCTGTTTGGGATGCACGCAGTAGGTGCTGCTTATGAACTTGACACAAATCTTCCAATTTGATCCCACCCTCACTGCACAGCTGGATCGTGTCAACAACGACACAATTAGGGTTGCGCCAAATTATTATGGCCTGTTGCAGTGGCGGTTTAGCAACGAAGATTCCCTTCCACGAAGCCTCAGCATTGCCACGACTGAGATCTTGCAAAGCCTTCACGCTTAGGGGGGGGGAACTCCAATGGCCATCCTGGTATCGTATAGGAATACCTGTATTCCACAGAGCGTCATCGAAAACATGGCGGCCAAGCTCGAACATGATTGGATTCCATTCATAGTCATCGATCGCTTCTCTGTCACTGAACTCCTCACTGGGTATAGTCTCGCGGACTGCGGACCTGAAATGGATTTTGTCCTGGATACGGTGCGAATTCTGAACTACATGTCGCCATGCTCGATCAACACGTTGCCAGCAGAAGACATTCATGTCATCCGCATACTCCAAGATTAATTCCAGCAGCTCAGGAATCCCAAGTACACGCTGAGCTGTAGTCATGGCTAGACGTGAGGTGATCAATTCCCTGAGGGTGAAATATCAGCTCAAATTCGAGATGGCAAGAGGAACACTTACCTGGTGTACTGGCTGTGGAAATGATAAAGTCCGCGGTATCGTGAGAGGAAGGTGCTTGTTTTGGCGATAAGTTATTGCGATGGAGCAGAATCATGAAGAGTTGGATGATATCTTTTTGGGACCTGACCTGACCTGACGTGAAGTGAAGTGAAGTGGTGTAGGGTGAAATGTAGCGAATTCAAGCGAAGTGAAGAGTGAACCTATAGTGAGGGCTGTGCAGGTTCCATGCCTCATATCAATGCTTTGGTTGCCAATGTTTTATTATTACAGAAGCAATAATAGGTTAAGGATATCTCTCAGGAAAACACCTCTCCCATACTGTTGGGTGGACGAACCGCTGAAATTTTCGAACCTGTACAAGTTCTTCCGTTCTTATCAGGACATGAACTGACCCTTTCCCATCCAAACCCAAGCTGACAGCGTGGCATAACCATGTTAAGACTCCTAATAATCAAAATCTGCCATCTGACTCATCCGAATGCTGTCGAGGCTAACGCGACGATGGAGAATGTAATACTGGCGATTTCGCTTCACGGACAACGACAGGTTTGCAAGCTCGGTAACAAACGTCTTTTACTAACCGGCACCGAGATAGGCTTTGCCCTTGAGAGTGATGAAGTCTAGATTTACTGCCTTGGGGCTTACATTGAAGCGCCGTGATAGCAATGAATTCCATCCAAGTTTGAAAAGTAAGTGTGTTCGGTCTTCATCTTGGATGTTTCTAGGTGAAGTCGCTTTGAACCATGGTCTTTCTTGTGGATCACTGGATGACGGTATGCCAGATTTTGCTAACACACTGGTTGAATAACGCATCGAGAAGAATGAAGGAGGACAGCCTCGAGGAGCTCTGGTATCTCGAGGCCACCATTTGGTGAGGACATGTCTTACTATGATAGCTGCTCATTCACTCTAATGACAAGCTAAGTGACGAGTGCTGTGTCTTATATGGGCTTGTTGCACGATGCCCGCTTCGTACTCTGTAAAGTCTGTACCTGGTCATATACTGTCAAGAGACTTTCTAAGAAAGATGACCCGAATTGAGGTGCAAAGAGTAGCAGATCTCGCACGGAAGGAGAAAGATGATGGAAACACTCCAGATCAAGATGCTGTTCAAGGGAAGGACGAATTAAGTAGTATCACCTGTCCAGACCTAGCTGGAAGTCACAATCTACCACTCTAACTAGGTGTATCCAGTCTGCCTTTGCAATATATCAGGCGAAAATGAATTTGAAGATTATACGGAAGTGTCTTGTAGTCCTTGCGCCTTCCAAAGGAATGGATCGACTAAGAGGTGGGCCTTTGGAGAACGGCTTGCCAACGCTTACTGCAGTTGTTTTGAAGCAATAGATCTTTGACCGGTACGGGCGGGCGCTGGTTTGCGCTTTACGATAATTATAGAGGTAGGAGGAGGAAGGTACGGGTTCGCGGGCTGGATCGATAGAATAGTCACGTGTTAATCACTCGGACTCTCCAATCTGCCAAGCATTATTGCACAGCTAAATTTACCCTCGATCGTGTATGTTTTCATCGCAGAATTACTATGAATTAGGGGACGCTATAGGCGATAGTCTAAGGCTTACTGAACTCTCCATATACGTTAGAATTATGCTCGATGACTCGGCCATGATCTACTATTACCAAAACAGGAGCTTGTGGACAGTAATCAAGAGAAACGATGCAGCGCGTGTGATGATCCCCAGCACCGCTTACCAAATGTTGGATACTTCTGAGACTTGAGCTGCCGATTGATCCCCAACCTAGCACGTTGGGGAAACATGATTTGCACTTGCAATAGGGCGAGAAACGGACTAGGATCAGTACTTTCCTCTTCCGTCATTCGGGCAACTTTCATTGGGTGATACGTGAATTGACATTTCTGTGTTGAGTATGTATATATTGTATATGTACCGGAAGACGCCAGCAATCCTACAAAAGCGCTTTTCATCAACGTTGTTAGTAATGACTAGACCCGAACGCCTGTCGAGTAGCAACGCAGCCTCACCATTCCATGTTCGACACCGCCCTTTGCGCCTGCTGTAAACCACATTTACAGACCCTTCTTGATAGAGTCGGCGAGCTTCTCCGCGACCATATACACGGGTGCCATTGAGTGTCCAGGAGCAATCAGCGGAATGATTGAAGCATCAATGACCCGCAAACTTTTGACCCCAAAGACCTTTCCGTGGTTGTCAACCACGGCATTCGTATCATTCATCTTACCCATAGGGCAAGAGGCCACCCCATGATACCACGGCAGGGCATTCTGCTTGATACCTTCCAAGATGTCGGCGTCTGTGGTCCTGGGTCCAATCTTAAGTTCTGGTCCCGTCGTGAGACCGGTTGCCTTGACGAATTGCTGGAGCCTTTTGTAGATCTGGACACCTAGTGCCTGCTCCGTTGGTGACGAAAAGGTGTTCGGATCGATGATGGGATTGTCACTCGGATCCGCCGACTTGAGGCCGATCGTTCCCTTTGAAACGACTGCGAGGATGGCTGGTGTAAATGTGACATAGCTCTTCGAGGCTGCCTGGGGTCCATGTGATGCTATGAGCCATTCAATTTCAGGCTGGTCGCCTGGGAGCTGCGCCAGGTCATCCAGGGCGCTCTGGTTGAGCGCTTTTCGATATGGGTTTGGTAATTTTTCGAATCCTACGGCGAGTCAGTCAAGGTACATAACATTGGAGATGATGAAGACCGACCGAGAATATCCCCTCCCCAGCTGGTGAGAGGGCCAGTCTGCGTTTGTAGGAATTCCTGCGTGGCGTGCTCGAGGTATGGCTCATCGCCCTCCAGGGCAGCATTGCCTTCGACGTTCATCTCGTACTGGAACTCAAATGCGCAGTGATCCTGGACAATCAGCAGGTTCTTCTTCGGATTATGATTGAACTTACCTGACAATTTTGGCCGACTTGACGATCAACAATCACAGGGATGTTGTGTTGGGTGAGAATGTCTTTCGGGCCAATGCCAGATACCATAAGCATCTGAGGCGAGCGCGTCTATTGCCGAGTCAGCAGGTATCAGTATCCGAATCGATGTGACTGACCACTCCAGCCGAGACGATCACCTCCTTCGCGGCTTCGAGGGTATATAAGAGGCCGTCCGTCTCCACTTGAACGCCGGTTGCCGTGGTACCGTCAAATAGAATTTTCTTGGCTATCGTTTCTTTATAGACTCTGAAGTTGGTAGCATTTAGTGCTTCTGTCAGAAAGGCTGTCTCCGAGGAGTCTTTGAGTTGAGTCTCTGGGTCGATTGAGACGGCAAGGTATCCGTAGCCTTCCATCTTGCCGCTGCTGAAGCCAGTCTGGGCTGTAAAATTGAGAGCTTCAAATCCTTTGATCAAGCCGGGGTTCATAGGTTGGTAGTAGTTGCTATACGTCACATGGAGCGGTCCACCAGGGCCATAAGCCGCTGGATCATAAGGAATGCTGACATTAACTCCCATTTTGGCCTTGTTTGGTGGGGTGAAGTTGACGCTCTTTTTGAAGTAGGGGAGAATGTTATCCCATGCCCAGCTTTGGTCTCCAACTAGATCGGCCCATCGCTGGTAGAAGCCCACTGTTCCTCTGATAGTGTTAGCAGCGTACGGCTTGTAAAACATGGCAACCTACCGAGTGAAGATGTTGGAATTACGACCGGTACTGATGGGCATTAGCATTTGGCTGCGTGATGGGTTGTTTCTATACCTTCCACCAAGGGTTTTGCCTTGTGAGTAATGGAATTTGCGATTTGCCAAACCCTGCACGATTTAGCATCGGTTGGACACCGCTATAAGTTACTGACAGTTTGGGGCTCTGTAATATAAGCCCAATCAATGAGTGGCTGTATAGTGTCGGCAACAGGCGTCTGGTTAAAGTTCTTCGCGTAAAAGGCAGGAATCGTGCTGAGGTTGCCATTGTCCAACTCATAGAAGTTTCCAGCCTCGATAACGGCCACAGATACCGAGGGATCCTCAGATAATCGTTCAGCAACGGTCAATCCAGCAGTGCCACCACCAATAATCTATCTGGTCAGCTAGTCCCAAAATCTGACTTGGGGAACGCACAACATAGTCAAATTTGGAGCTAGATCCTGGGACCCCAAAAGAGGTCCCAACGGGCCTTCGGGTTCCTCCAACTAGCTGCTCGTCCAATAGCGAGGGAGCTGCAAAAGAGGCCGAGACTATGCTCGACCACGTAAGATATCGGGGAAGAACCATCTTGGAGAGTAGAACGGAGGAGTAATATAAGGTACGGCTGCTCTACAGACAGAGTTCTTGAGAGGAAAGCTGGGAGGAGACTCCATTATATGCGAATTTGTGTCTATTGTCGAGTATTTTGTGGTGTAGTGAGTAGCCCACAGGGCGCTTTCAGCGTTCAACAGCCGCAGAATATTGGTAGAGGCGATAGAATCCTTCGCGGAATTCTATAATTGGAGGAACTGGGCTCTCTATCATGTTCTCAATCAGCAAGTTTTCGGCGATATTCCCCTGGCTTGTGCGTCCAAGCGAACCCTGTGGGGTTCAGCAGCCGGGGATTTATTTATGGTAACCAGTCGCCTTCTGCAGCCTCGACGTCTCACCTTCTTAGCCCCAGAGATACTGTCGTAGAAGCGCAACGAAGGCGATTTACCCGCGACAACAAGTCAGCCGAATAGCCTTACCAACCGAAATGCCGACAATGATTTGGCATGCATTCTCGCGCGCCAGCGCCAGCGACGGTTTCAGAACTGATTGGTTGTTCGGCCAAGCAACGGTGCTGGTATAACCGGGAATTCTTGCATGGCATTGTCCATACTTTACCATCCCAAACATCGCGTTTGCGAGCATGCAGGTACTATTGCACTATACCTGTAGATAGCTCGCTTCGAGTGTAGCCGCTCATGATTATCCTGCTCACACCTGGACACTCAATGATACCCCCAGAGCACTACGAAGCCGCGTTCAAACCGACAACGTAGAGCCGACAGGTCGCTTCCGGGCACTCCGTCTGGGGGGTGTGGTTTAGTCACAGATCAACGATTGTGGAAGACTGCAACACAACTCACTGTGACTGCGCGGATCTGATCGTTAATGTATGTGAGGATTATATTCGAACTTCTGCGACTTCGAATTCCCCAATGCTTTCTCAATATAATCGCTTCCAGACTCAAGCGCTGAGAATATTAGGTCTCGCACGTTTCGTTCTAGCGATTTTAGATGTATCTCCTTAGTTTGGCTCAATCTTCCTACACCTAGGCTCTGCAGCGCCTTATGACCCTTGCCGTTTGCTCTCCTGCTAGCCTATTTTGCATTGGTGAATCCTTTGCCCTCGGGAAGCGACTTAGCCATGACTGCTACTGTCCTTCCTAGGGACTCCAGGAGCACCAACCTTCGACCCTCATGTCTCGTCCCTTCGGGAAAGTGAGCCCCACATCTCTACGCAAAGTGAATAGGATCGTATGGCATCAGAAACTCTTAACATGTTTGAGGAGATGAAAAGTGAATGGATTAGAGTGTCGAGAATGTCGCCAAGTTGCTACACAGTAAACTTTTCGTCGTATGGCTTAATATATCGCGCACGTTCTGCCTCGAAGCTAAAAGACATCGACCTTGCTCACATTGTACCCTGGGACTGTCACTGCTTTCAGAACATTGATTCTTTCGTTCTCCGAAACATGTCCGTTGCAGCCTACTAAGATTTGATTGATATTTGAAGAGGTGATGCCGGAATAATGATCTATACGCAAAGATGTAACAATAACATTGTAGACTGTGGAGTCAAGATGTCGAGATCATCTGGAGAAGGGCGGGGGGCAGTTTCAAAAGTGACCGGCCGGCAGTAGTCTCCAAAGCTTGTGGTTGAGCATCTGTGGTGGATGAAAGTCCCTAATACATCGTCACGCACCTCAGGCTACCAGTCGCAGGTAATGAATGGTCAGTGTACCATTTGAGGACAAAGGCAGAGGAAGGCATCAGTCCTAAGAATGTTGCTGATCATTATTGTTTATGATCGAACAGGATTTGATGAAACGCAAGGATCACTTAGAGACGTGTGCGTAGCTGGGGTATCTGCAAGACGGGTGATGAAATGTGCGTGCCTCAGGACAGGAACCGAGTGTAGAGAACGATGTATCAACAGTGATAGGTAGATGTCTCGGTATCCCAAAGTGGTTAGATCTGCCAGAGGACGGATGGGCCCGTACCTCGGCTGTCGTGATTTATCTTTGGGACTCGGTTTCTCCACACTCGATTCGTCATCTTCTGACTTCTACAAGTTCGCTGTCTGGATTATCATTGTTATACAGGAGAAGGAGACATTGGGCAACCATGGCTACGGAACGACTGAACTCAATCCTCAGCCATCTCACCCCCAGCAAGAGCGGGCTTTCCGCAATGTACGTTGCTTTCCCCGCCGTTCGACCATGCACTGATCTCAAGTCAATAGCACCCAGCAGAATCCTGACGATGTGGTTATCACTCTTGCTATACGAACACCCCTCACCAAAGGCTTCAAAGGGGGCATGAAGGACACACCATTAGAGTTCATCGTTTACACAGTACTGAAGCAAGTCCTTGTAAAATCAAGGCTCGACCCCCAGATGATTGAGGATGTGTGTCTCGGCAATGTATGTGTCATCACAATACCTTTCGACCTCGAGGTATATTGACACTTTGACAGGTTAACAACGGCAAAGCCGCCTACATTGTACGCGCTGCCTCTCTGGCCGCTGGCTACCCTACCACCGCTGCCGCGTCCTCCGTCAACCGCTTTTGCTCCTCCGGTCTGAAGGCCGTGCAAGATATAGCCAACCAAATCAGTACGGGTAGCATTGAAGTTGGCGTAGCCATTGGTGCTGAGTCCATGTCCGAAGGCGGTGACCGCCTAGAAAAGCCCTTCCATGAGTCGATCCTACAGAACCAAGACGCCAGGGACTGCATGCAGCCTATGGGTCAGACGTCCGAGAACGTAGGGCGAGACTTTGACATATCAAGAGAGAAGCAAGACCGTTTCGCTGCAGAGTCGTATCAGAGGGCCGAGAGAGCGCAGAAGGCTGGATGGTTCGACGATGAGATTGTCCCGTTCACGACCAAGGTCAAAGATCCGCAATCGGGCGAGGAGAGAGAGATTACTTTGACTAAAGATGAAGGACCAAGACATGGAACGACGTTTGAGTCTCTAAGCAAAGTACGACCGGCATTTCCGGCCTATGGCGACAAAAGCACTGGTGGAAATTCAAGTCAAGTGACCGACGGAGGTACTGAACAACTCACTTATACCCGTATACCGCACCGTAGCTGACATGTCATTCCAGCTGCTGCTATACTGATGATGAAGCGCTCGAAAGCTATTGAAATGAACCAGCCCATCCTAGCCAAGTTCTGTGGCGCAACCGTAGCCGGCGTGGCTCCCCGTATCATGGGCATTGGACCCTCCCTCGCCATTCCCAAGCTCCTTGGCAAGTTCAATCTCAACCTACAGAACGACATTGACATCATTGAGGTCAACGAGGCATTCGCCTCAATGGCCGTTTACTGCACCAACGTCCTGGGTATCGATCCGGCAAAAATGAATGTCAGGGGAGGGGCTATCGCTCTGGGTCATCCTCTCGGAGCTACAGGAGCACGACAGATATGCACTGGGCTAAGCGAATGCCGAAGACAGAAGAAGAAGATCCTGCTCACTAGCATGTGCATTGGTACGGGACAAGGCATGGCGGGTCTCTTTATTAACGAACAGCTATGATTTTGTGTGATTTATGAATTGAATGAGCGTCTGGTGCACATATTTGTACTCGTGTATATAAGGGGAAATTCGCTAGCATATGTACACACTGGGTTTTGATAAACCAAACACCATTTTCGGTGTCCGACGAGCTCTGAAATTCCTTACTCGACACCGCTCTTGGAGTCTAGACTGCGTTATCAGTATTTCCCGTATTCCAGTATGTGACTTGACTTCGAATACTAGTTTGTACTTATGATTTCAACTTTTGAATCACAAGCTAACTGAACGCTGATTCCTCGCACTCTGTGTACTGACGTTCCTATCGATTCAGAAGTGGAGAGTCGCATGAGGTATAGATGCTTGTTACTATTTTAGACACCCTCGAGCGGGAACATTTCCTCATTTCTCTGAAGGACGATTGTGAGTGCGATTGCCTCTTGATGATACCTGCGCGGTTGCGAATTGTATTAGAACCACTCTCTCTCTATCCAGGCAAAGAGAAGAAGTCTGCATCCACTACGCGAGCCCAATTCCATGAATCATTTTGCAATGAGCCAAAAGGAGTTACCAATCTGTACCGCTTGCGGTAGTCAATACGACTCCAAGCCTGGTGTCACACCAACAAATTGCAAAATCTGCGACGTGAGATATTCCAAAACCGACATAAACATCACATCCTCTCTCCTAAAACACAATACTAATCACAAACCCCCATCAGGACCCCCGCCAATTCGTCCCAGCATCCGGACAATCATGGACAACCCTCAACCAACTAAAACAAACCCACCACAACGTCTGGCAACGCGACCCACTCGACTCTCGCATCTCCTACTTCTGGACGGAACCAAAATTCGCAATCGGACAACGAGCTTTCTTCTTCCAAACCGACGCTGGGAATATATTATGGGATATAGTCGGCCTTATTGACGACGCGACAGTAGAGAAGATCAAATCTCTCGGTGGGCTGAAGGCTATTGTAATCTCGCATCCGCACTATTATACTACGTATGTGGAATGGTATGAGAGCTTCAAGTGTCCTATCTATATCGGATCGGATGATCAAGAATGGCTGTGTCAGAAACCTCCTTCTTCGCAGACGCTACGCTTTATCGAAGGCGGGGCTGGAGCAACGCGGCGTATTCTACCTGGCGTGACGGCTATCAAGACCGGAGGACATTTTCCCGGAAGTCTGGTGCTGCAATGGGAAAAGAATTTGTTTATTGCCGATACCATCGTTACCGTACCGGTCCGCAATCCCTCATTATTACATCCAATATTCATACATACACCGAGTATCCATTCATTCCTGTCGTCCATTCCTATCGCTAACTAACGACCCTCATCATGTAGTCGGCATACACGCCTCATCCGCGTCCAGCTGGACAAACGAGCTACGCGTTCCTATGGTCGATACCGAACACGATCCCCCTACCGCCGGACGCGATCAACGGTATCTGGCAAGCTATCAAGCCTTTCGAGTTTGATACTACGTATGGCGCGTTTGTGGGGATGGATGTTCGGGATGAGGGGCTGAAGGGGAGGATGTTGGGGAGTATGAAGATTCAGGTTAGGGGTGAGGGGTGGGTGGAGCATGGGATTTTGGGTGAGCAGGTGGGTTGATTGGGTTTATGGTAGATTCGAGCTGGAGGTTTGAGCACGGGGTGGGTATTATGATGTTTCTTCTCGTATCGTGGGTACTGAGTCTGTGGGATGCTGAACGTCTCAATCCTTGGACTGTGCCGGAAATTTGAAGGGGAAGGGTAAGGGTAAGGGGACTGCTCTGTGATCTCACTGAGGCACAATATATAGGATTCTTCTGGGTAAATGTATGAGATTGTCTGTTCATGGTTCGATTGACGACCGGCTTGTGGGTATTATGGTATCAATATGTCTCAATACCAGGTAAAAGGCGGAGAATCCCTACACGTCTTTACTTGGGATTTGTGATTGTGATTGAAGACAGATAGTCGGGTACGTATTGTATGCTGATAGACGCCGAGATCTAGTGAGGTGTGTATGTGGCGACAGGTGTGCAGACGCTTGAGCTTTCGGTGGCTGTAATCGCATTTGAAGAGGAGCGCGATGTCATGAATGAGAGTAAGTATTCAGTTCTGAAGAGCGATTGTTGGCCCATGTCCTGGGTGCCTGGCAAGGCATTCGGGGGTTTCTCCCGCGAGGCAGGTGGCGAAAATGGAAGGACTGTCTGTATCGCAGAACAAATCTTGGGCATTACTTTCCTCGTCCCGCTCCGCGACCCATCAGGTATTCTATGCTGGGTATTGAGAGCTCATTTTATTAGATCGCACTGCTAGGACCCCTTGTAGACTAGAATACGACGACAGGATCTTGTGGGACTGAGGTGGGATTGGGAGCATGACTGGGTTATAAGAAGATGAGCAGGGATGTGGAAGCGAGATATTCAGGTGATGGGTGCGCTCGTGATATTCCAAGCGGTTGGTCGACAGCGAAGCGGGTGAGAGTGTTGGTGGTGTGGCTCTATGGAGAGGGAACGGTACAACATACCTTACTATGGTAGACAACAGGGAAGTAACATAGTGGGAGGCTATGAGGATGACAGATGGAGCAGGCCTTGACGCAGTGGCCCGTATTGGTCTGACCCGAAGGATGTTGCAGGGCCGGAAAGGGATGCATAAGCAATAAGGTATGATGGAACACGAGGTCCCAAGGATGCAGCTTGGCGATGGACAGCTCTATTACCCTCCGACATGGTATCTTCTGTGATCATTGACAGCCTATGCAGAATCATCAGAGCCTTCATAATCGGATATAATTGGATCAGAGTCCTGTCTGGCAAACGGAGATGGATTGAAATTTGCAGAGTGTCCAGTCAGCAGACAAATAGGGTTTCGATAGCGCAAGCTCTAGTCTATATCAGTCGTTAGCACCGGAGATTAGTGATGGAGAAAGTGCAGGTAGCATCCCGTCCTGAACACACCTTTTACCACCCTGCATTGCTGCTTCACTCCCAATGGCAACGAGTCAGCACGGTAAGGTAAACACGTAGAGACTGACGTGACAAATCCAGATGGATTCTCCCCATCAGCCCCCGTGTCAGCTGACCCTCTCTCTTCACAACAACCATAAAAGCCTTCATCCTGTAGACTCACTACTTCCATTGCCAACTTTCATCTCGCTCCCATTGAAGAACCATTTCTTCTCACCTTCGGAAGGTTCTCATCATGCGTCTTGTCTCCTTCTTTCTTCTCACCTCCGTCAGCTTGGGCCTCACTAAGCCACTGGTCCATGATGTCGCAGCCAAAGAACTCCCGACGTGGGAAATAAGGTCAGTGTCTTCGGATAACTCCACCGCGGTCCCAGCTTCCAACACCGCCTCTTCTACTCTTCAAGACTGTCTTGCGGCCAAGAATGTCCCCGTCTACTTCATCGCCTCACCAGGCTTCTCTCAGCTCGCTCAACCTTACAATCTCCGTCTGGCATACACCCCAGCAGTCATTGTAGTGCCTACATTGGCCAGCCAAGTCTCTGATGCAGTTCTCTGTGCTGCCGCGAGCAATGTCAAAGTCCAAGCCAAGAGTGGCGGACACTCCTATGCCAGCTTCAGTAGCGGTGGCAAGGATGGCAGCATGGTCATTAACCTTCAAGCCTACCAAGACATCGTTGTTGATCCCCAAGAATACTACGCAGCCAAAGTCGGTGCAGGTGTGAGGCTCGGTGATATGGCACTATCTCTGTACAATCAGTCACAGCGTGCTCTACCTCACGGTACCTGTCCAGGTGTAGGTGTCGGTGGTCATGCAACGCACGGTGGCTACGGCTACACATCTCGAGCCTGGGGTCTTACTCTTGACCACGTTATGGGTGCTGATGTCGTTCTCGCCAACGGTTCGTTCATTCACGTATCAGCGATGGAATATCCGGACATCTACTACGCTCTCCGTGGTGCTGCTGACTCCATCGGTATCATTATCTACTTCTACTTCTCGACGAAACCTGCGCCTTCCTCCGTCGTGAATTGGTCGTATACCATTCCGGGAATGTATGATTCTGCTGCTAAGAGCGCGGCTGTCTTCAAAAAGATCCAAGACTTCGCTCTCAACCCTTCTATCGTTGATCGCAAGCTCGCCTTTGGGTAGGTTCTCTTTCTCTGTTCTGTATTCACAAGTTGGTCCAAGACCGTGGCTGCAGGAGCTATTCGGCATCGTGTATCCAATGACCCGATGGCTCAATAGCCGTCGTAATCAAGGGTAAAGCTGACCGTGAGTCTTCTTCCAGTGTCCATCTCGATGGCTCTACTTTCAGTATCTCCGGCACCTACATCGGAGACATAGCCAATTTCACCAACACCATAGCCCCAGCGTTACTTGGGGGACTGCCCACGCCCTCAGCATCATCCGTCACGGCCAATAGCTGGATCGACTCTCTGACGAAGCTCGCTGGATACACCCTTCAGCAGCCAACTACAGGGTACAATCTCCACGACGACTTTTTCGCCAAGAGCCTAGTCGTACCATCTTCTTCCCCCTTCACAACCGCAGCACTGGAGAGCTACTTCGCCTACATCATCCAGAACGGCGTCAACCCGCCAAGCCCATGGTTCAGCATCATCAACCTCTACGGTGGTCCTGACAGCCAAATCCCACTCCCTCCTTCAGCTTCCGCATATTCAGACCGGAACGCACTATGGGTGCTACAGCACTACGCCTTCACCGGCAACACCAACTCGCCATTCCCGCCAGCTGATTTCGGCTTCGTCGGCGGACTGAATAACGCTATCAAAAATGCGATGCCGGACACGGTCTTCGGTGGGTACCTGAACTATGTCGATCCGAGCATGTCGGCCGCAGAGGCTCACAGCGCATACTATGACGCACCTACTTATGCCAAGTTGGTGGGTATCAAGAACGAGGTCGATCCGGGGAATGTGTTCTCGAACCCGCAATCTATCGGTAACTGAGCCGAATGTCATACTGGTGCGATTACGGCAACAGTCATAGATTGATGGATGATGAATTGTACGATGCATGAATAGCGATAATGAGTATATGGATTAGGTAGGCTCATGGCATCAGTATGTATCTAGACTCAGTAGCTCATGGCACCGAGTATAATGGCTCATAGCACCCAGACTCCAACATAACATAACAAAATAATATAATATAAAACAAGCAATCTCAGAAAGTCTGTCTCCCTGCTGTTTATCGAATACATCTGCCGACGGCTCGAAACGCACTAGACCATTTCATCGCCCCTTTAGAAGACTTGAGCTCCATACACCGAGCACTGAAATGTGGCACAATGAGAATGAATGTGCTTACGAAGTCCGAGAAGTGAAGGTTAGCTCGGTTGGAGGGATTTGTACTTTCCTGGAAGTTTAGCGGATGAGAAGGCAAGAAGCGTAAGGTATGTCCGGATCGTCCATCGTGCGTCGCTGTCTCTACTATTCAAAGTGAAACTAGATTGCCAGTTGGGAAACATGCATGTCCTCCCTCAATCAAGGTCAAGATCGGGATCGAACATTGTTGATACACAAAAAAAAGATTTCATCTATTCCCATCACCATCATCTACCACACCCCCCAAGAACCCTGCCCCCCCCTTCTCTAAAATCCTCCCCAGCACCCAACGCATGCCCCAAAATCAAGGATTCGACTTCACAAACCCCACCCCCTTCCCAATATTCTTCTTCAGATCCACCAAGCACGCATCCAACAGCTTCTGCTCCGCCGGCGTGATCGGCCCCACCTCATGGATCTTCTCCACGCCATTCGGTCCCAGCTCGACCTTGCTGGCGAAGAAATCGATGCCTTGGTCTTTGTATAAGGGGCTGTCGACGAATGTCGGTTCCACGACGCCCGATTGGCCGGAAGCGGCTTTGAGCAAGGACTCGGCGAACCGCGCGCCGGCCATGGCCATGGAGAGCGTGGCGGATCCGGCGCCGTCTTTGGCCTTGACGACCTCGTCGCCGCCGAATTGGACTCTGTATACGAAATCGTCCAGGTCTTTCCCGCTGAGTTCGTAGCCAGCTTGGCTCAACAGCGGCACTATCGTGGCTCCTGAGTGTCCGCCCACGACGGTGATGTTCTCGTCGGCGGGATCGGTGCCCTTGTGCTGCGAGATGAAGCGGCTGGCGCGCACGACGTCGAGGGTGGTGACGCCGAAGAGGCGCTTGGGGTTGTAGACGCCGGCGGCTTTGAAGATTTCGGCGCAGATGGGGACGGTGGAGTTGACGGGGTTGGCGATGACGAGGACGTTGGCGTCGGGGGCGGAGGCGGCGATGGCTTTGGCGAGGTCGCGGACTATGGAGGCGTTGGTGTTGAAGAGGTCTGGGGGGTTTTGTTAGGGTTTACGGTGATGGGAGGATTGAAGGGGGAGGTAACCGTCACGGGTCATGCCGGGTTTTCGGGGCACGCCGGCTGGGATGAGGACGATTTCTGAGCCTGTGAGAGCTTCTTTGAGGCCGTTGGCGTCGTGGTAGCCGGTGACGGTGCTCTTGGTGTTGATGTGGCCGATGTCAGCGGCGACACCTTGTCAGGTATTAGCAAGGTTTCTTGGACCAATTGATGGAGGAGCTGACCAGGAGCGCCTTTGATATCGTAGAGAGCAAGCTCGGTGACTCGTGGGTTCAGCTTCATCAGCAACGATAGAGGCTGTCCAATGCCTCCTGCCCCACCCAGTACAGCCACTTTAGACGCCTATAGATATTTATTAGCTTTGTTCCTGTGCATGCAATGCTTGATGGGAACGATTGCCGAAGATGATGGGAATTTCATACCTGTCTTGCTGAGGCGGAGAAGGCCCTTCGCTGACAGGCCCCGAAGAGCTGTTGTGATAGACGCATGGTCGACATGGTTCGTGTGACAATTGAAGGAGAGGATAGACAATGGTAAAGCGATTGGGAGTACGAAGATACGGTCCAAAGGAAAAATAGTTTGAGCTTCAAGATCCCCATTCGGAGCTCGGCGGTTTTGTCTCTCTGGAGCTAACCTACAGAAGCTAGACTGCCAAGCTGTCCCGTGGCACTCGACCACATATATACTCCGTACATAGAACATACTCAGTAACATACTCACCATCCTGAATGCTAGTGTGTGTTGTTTTCAAAATCTCGTTAATGCGCTGAACTGCATCCGTACTATTTGGCACTATATGAATACCAATGGTAATAGTAATGCATGTTGTGTTGATAGCATTGTTGCTTCTTTCTTTTAAGGATGGCACGAAGTTGTCGTAGTTGAAAGCCTGTTCTTACACATCGACCCAATGATATGCAATGCTGACAGTCTCTCAGCTATGGTTCGCTTCCTGTCGATAGCTTCAGCTTCGGCGATGCCAATCGCTTTCAATGATTGCGTTGTGAGCGACAATCCTCAAGGGCTCCCCACCTTAGCGTGAAGGGTAGACCAGCACTGAAGATAGGTCTTGGGACGTAGCCCTCTCAATCGGTATGATCTTTTCTCCACCGGCTCGCCATGCACCTTAGTTCGTGGTGGATCTCGATGGCCCATCAACACGTGGAGTGTCTACTGGCGGCCAGATCAGAAAGTCATGAAAATGAATCCGACAGTTTTGCGAAAGACGCCACAAAGTTTCTATGCCAAACAATCCATCATGAGACTGAAAGTTTGCGAAACGCACGGTTATTCTGTATCTTCGAACAAGCGAAAAAGTGGCCTTCACACATCGATAACCTGTCGCTTGCGGCAAAACATATCGATTACTACCCGATGCCAGTACATTTTCTCCATCATGTTTCAGATGCGTGATAGACAAGTGCTCTAGTCGATGCCACATGACATAGTTCACGTAAAGATGTGGGTCCCTGTGTGCATGGGAAGCTGCTACGAAAAGGTGTTACGAGACTGTTCTGTGACGTTCCGATTCTATCAGTTTACACTTGCATATTGAAGTGAAGATTTTATAATCTATATTGCAAAAAGCACAGATCTTATCGTTTATCGTACCTGATGGAGTACGCAACCATGTTGATCACCTTTCTACTCCTCTGGTTGTCTGTTGCCCGAGATACTCATATCTCTGCATCAGCATCCCGCGACACGGTCAGCAGTGGGAATTATCTGATCCATCTCTGTGACTCTGGGAAGCCCAACTCGAATGCGATTCATCTGCAGGAGCTCTTGCCACAGATCAATGCAAATCTTCAAGCCGTCATTGCAGACGCTCATCTGGGGACAGCCTCTAAACGAGGCTATGGCGCCTTCTTCAAGACCAACGACAGTATTCACGAGGTGATCAGAGTATATGAGCAGATGGCAGCTGGCACGGACGTCATAATTCGGTCAATACCTGGTCGCCAACTTCCAGGACCGCTAGCTGCAAGGCCAACTTTCGTGTGCATCAATGACATACCTGGGACCGGGGCCATTCATCAGCAATGTGTCAATGAACATTCTACCACTCGCTTGGTAGTATGGGAGGATTCGGAACTTATCGCCCTCTGTCCACTGTTCTGGGACCAAAAGAAAGTACCACTGCGGAATGACTGTCCTCGACTGAAAGGCAATACTTTGACACCGAACAATATGCAGCTTTCCGCAAATCAAGAAGCTATGATTGTGTACGGGCTGACCCATCTGTATGTTAATGTGACTAAGTGGCCCAATATGGCCTTGAACATACAAGACGCCGTGGATTTGAACGAAACCGATTCTTTGGCAAATCCCACCAATTATGCACTATACTACGCAGGTCAGTGCTCGTTACTGTTCCGTCCATCTTGGTGTTTCTCCTCGGCAATATTCTCATCTTTCGACTTCGTTCCCCTCCATTCTGCTGCGTCATTGAAAATGAAATCGCTAACCCTGTCCCGTTCTTCAGGCGTTCAAGCCGGCTGCAAGAAATGGCCAAGGCTCAGGAGTCGGGGCAATCGTGGTTTGCTCGACATTGCTGCCAATGTATCCAACGTCATCACCTCCAATACACCAATTCAATCTGCAATTAAGACTGTTACTACTGCCGATGTAGAACCACCGGCGAACAGCCCCGACGCTTTAATTCTACAACGCAGACAGTCTTCTTGTCTCAACTGGGCAGAAGCGCCGAACTCAACCGTGTGCTGTGATCAAAATTCGGGAGAGTGGATAGAAGCGCCCATACAAAGAGATACTGCCTCTACTGATCCGGCGTGCCCAACAGTAGTTGAGGGAGTCGGGTCAGACGGACAGATGGTGGCATCAAATACCCAGACTGCACCGGCTGTTGCACAAACGACATTCTCGAATGTGCAGACGAATTATTGCACCGGTCAGATGCATTTGCCCAATTCAACCGTTTGCTGCGACATGAGCTCCGGCTTGTGGGTGCCGGCGCCTGTAATTAGGGATACCATGGCCACCATCATGGTGTCTGCCGCCTGTCCCACTACTAAGAGTATGGGTGGGTTGATCAATACTTGAGCATGCGAGCAATGACGACATGGACATCGAGGCCGAGAGGGTGCTATTCATGATTCATGATTTCTTCACCGAATTTCACTCTCGCTTTCATAAGTGCCTCCTTACGCTGTTTGCATCCGCCTCCATCCGTCGCTAATCCCTTCATCAGTCTCTGCGTACTCAGCCGGTCAGGCCTCCCACTACTGCAATGCAGCTACTAATCCACAATAGGCAGGCGAGTCTATCAATCTGGCATAGCTCCACATCCATAAGCCACAGCTGCGATAACATATTGAATCTTCTTCGTCCTCACCGCTTCAGTGAAGTTGTTGCAATAATCAAATCATCGCCCATTGTGAGCATGTCTTCAGGTCAGTTTGACTGGGCACAAAGCAACCATGAAATCAAACCCAACAATGTCAACGACAAAAGCATGATCGACCTCGCGACGAGAGAGATCAGCCAACCGCATCTGAAAGACCTTTCGGCGGAGTCCCACGCTCTCCGCGCGACCCGTAATGACGAGAAGGATATGGACAGGATGGGCAAAGTCTCCCAACTAAGGAGAAACTTCCGCCTTGTTTCTGCCATCAGCTTTGACTGTGTCTTGGTCAGCACCTGGGAAGTCCTTCTCCTGGCAAACACTCAAGGACTTACGGATGGCGGCTTAGCCGGTCTGTTCTGGAGTTATCTGTGGACGATGGTAGGATTCGGGCTCATCGCTGCCTCCTTGGCGGAGATGGCTTCCATGGCTCCAACCTCTGGCGGGATGTATCATTGGGTTTCCGAGTTTGCGCCCCCAAAGTATCAGAAGTTTCTGAGCTATATGACAGGTATGATGGTAGTTTTTGTGATGGTTAAGGCTCACTCATTAGGATAGGCTGGATGGCTGTACTAGCTTGGCAAGCTGGTAACGCAGGTGGTGCTTTTATTGCAGGCACAGTTATACAAGCCATCGCCTCCTTTAACAACCCGAGTTATCAAGCTACCAGTTGGCAAGGAACTCTCATCGTTTTCGCTACTGTGCTCCTCATATGGGTGATCAATGTATTCCTCATCCAATGGCTTTCAACAATCCAGAATGTGCTCATGTGGGTTTACGTGTCTGCTTTCATAGCAATCACCGCGGTTTTATGGGCAAAGGCACCTCTCAATACGGCCGCTAAAGTTTTCACAGTCTTTGCAGACGGCGGAGGATGGGAGAGTGTGGGGCTCAGTCTCATGATTGGCCAGATCACGGCCATTTATGGGATTGTTGGTGAGAGCATGACTCTTGTCCAGAGTGGAGAGCTTTGACCGATTGAAGTATTCTATAGGCTCGGATTGTGCAGCGCACATGTCAGAAGAAACTCGCGATGCAGGCCTAGCTGTACCAAGGGCGATGATGTGGAGCTTTGGCATCAATGCTCTCCTAGGCCTGGTTTTCCTCATAGTCCTCCTCTTTGCAATCACCGATGTCAATGCTGCAATTAATGATCCTTCGGGATACCCGTTCATCTGGGTCTTGGTGCAAGCTTTGCCGGGGTCTCCAATCGGCATCAATATCATCACAGCTATCATGATCATCCTGTCGCTCGCAAGTAACCTCGGCTTCAGCGCTTCCACATCAAGGCAAACGTTTGCATTTGCACGGGATAGCGGATTGCCGTTTTCGGGATGGATATCAAAGGTAGGTTTCCCCCTCGATGAATTACATAGTTGGTTTCAATACTCTTCTCGGACTGAATATCGAAGGTTCACCCAACTCTCTTGGTACCAATGAACGCCATAACCTTGACCTGCCTTATCGCTTGCGCCCTTGCCCTCATTAATATCGGCTCCAAAGTCGCCTTCAATGCTATAATTTCGCTTATGCTCGTTGCGCTTACGTTCACATACATAGTCGCGATCGCGTGTGTTCTTTGGCGTCGTACCTCGAATTGCGAAAAGCACCGGCTACCTGAAGCACGCTGGAGCATGGGCAGACGGACAGGTGTAGTCGTCAACATTGGCGCCTTACTTTACTCGGTCTTCGCCTTCTTCTGGTGTTTCTGGCCAAATAGTACGAGTCGGGGAGCGGCCTACTTCAATTGGAGCGTTGTGTTATTCGTGCTCGTGGGGTTTGTTGCGCTAGCAATGTGGTTTGCTAAGGGAAGAAAAGAATATCGAGGGCCAGTTGCTATGGTGGTTGGAAGGGACGAGAGATAATCGCTAGAAAGAGGGATGGTGATCTCAACGGCGTTAACGATGGAAACCGAAAATTTGGACATTGGACGAACATGAAAGACCTTGGCTATTCACAAATTGACAGCGATATAAGGTTGACAGGAGACGACGTTCAGCCATATCACACGGACATATAGTCTGGACAAGACAGTTGAGAACCATTTGATAAGCGTTTCTCAATCTTTGTAGCTGACGAAGATGGCATACCAAGAGCGACATACTGATATGCCATGGACAAACTTGTTTGGAAGAAAAAACTTGCCACTTACACCGCCACATACGCTACCAACGAAATGGCATGAGATTCATCAGAAATGCCATCTCAAAGCGAGCCCGAAGGCTCTCTCGTTATCGTTCCCCATCTCAAAGTCACGTTAGATCAGTCACTTTATACACGTCAAGCTAGTTAGTTGTTCTGGAATTGTACATTTACTTGACCCCGATTCTTTATTGACAAATCAAATCGGTCATCTGTTTCCTTCACCAAATTGGCCACCAAGTGAGGCGCTTACTGGAACACCTTGTCGGCTGGCATCTCGTTGTGATGCCGCAATATTTGACTCTTCTGCCTTTGAGACACGGCTGCCTAGAAAGATGGCTAGTAACATCAGCAGGCATCTTTAAACATGAAAACAAGCAGACGAATATATGGGGAGGCGCATAAAGCAGAGGATCTAGACGAAAGTCACGCATCGAATGTAAGGTGGGAGATGCGGTCTTATTGGAGTTGAATAGTGTGCCTCCATGCAAGCCAAGGCCCACAGAGATTTTGGCTTCGGGCTTCATTTGCCATGTGCAACCACCCGCAGCATCATGCGATTAGCTTGGTAGCTCCGCTCGATCACGTTAGTGTCATCGGGTCGATGGGGCTCATTTGTTGGTAGACCCATACGAGCTTCGCTTATAGCACGCAGGCGACTGAATCAGAACCCCCTCCCCCAACAACCCCAGTCATGCATCCCACCCGCCATTCGTTCTCACGATCGATGAAACATGGATTCTCTTGGGCAAAAGGTCAGTTCTAATGATTGGATTCAGGATGGTCGGTATAGGATCAGGGAACGGAGCTGTCTCTCTACCCTTCATACAGCCTGCTTTGAAGTGGGTAGCTGAAAACCTCAACTGCGCTCTTGAATGTGACCGCCATGACTGGATTCGGTGGTCTCTTTGCTTTAGCAACTCTCTACTCCTCAGCAGCTATCGCAGCTGCATCACCAGCGAACAACGCTTTCTGGGTGCCGTTTGCACCTTATACTTCCTCCCATGCCACAATATCATCAAAGCTCTCGACCGCACCCGTGGTAACACAAGTGCCTGCACCATCAGGAGCACCAGTACTGTCACCTGGATGGAACCTCGCCCTGCCGAACCCTGAGTGAGTCAACTGCAAAGGTCTTGCTCTACCAATTGCCTTTACTTCATGCTAAAATCTCATGCAGCGGTCGACTCACAAATCCGCTCATATACCCCATCCCAGATACGGAAAAGACAATCAGCTTCACCAGCATCAACTCACCACTCCCAGATGCGCTAGTCATGATGTGCTTCCTCGAAGCCAGCAACAGTATCCTCAATTCCGTCATCCGCGCTGGCCGCGATGGCTTTATCGAGAATGGTAGATTCACTGCGCAGTCCCAAAACGGAACCACTAATTACGTCGCGATCACAGTTCAGAACCAGATTCTGACCGGGCAGAAAGTCACTTACGGGACGTTGGCCATTGTACTGAGGGGTCTAGGCCAATTCATGATGGCGCAGGATAGCTTTTTCGAAGCAACTTTTAACATTTACGATGGGCATTGGGGGCAAGTAGGGTATGGCAGTATTATTGGCGGTAACCCAGGTACCACAGCGTAAGGGTAGAAGCCTACCGGCGGCTTTTCTTTTGAGCTGCTCTCCAATAGCATGGTGCATCATTCGATACACTGTCGTTCCCAAGAATTTCAAAATTAATGCGATACCTGGTGGGAAATATTCGGATTCGAGGCCTGGGCTCGATGTCAATCCCGTACCGACTCCTTGGTAGAAAAGGAAGAAAGAAGAAAGGCTTGACTGCATTTTGACATAGTATTAGTCTCGCTACATTCAGGGCTTCATAGCACACTCATCCTTATATCATCAAGCTTGCCCTAATATCTGATTCGACATCGAAAAAACCTACAGGCCTTGAGTCTTTACACACCGAATTGAAAAGAATATCCTCACCAACGCAATAAATTAGTATCGCAGTACTCTTCCTGATAAATCACTTACTGTGATAGCACCTTGCTAACGGTGAACGCAAGACAGCCTCCTCCCCTGTGAAGATGACCCATGACTGAACATGACACAGGCCACACGGCTTACGAAAGTATGTCGGCTATCGCATGACATCCATCAAAACTCCCTGCAGCCTCCTAGCCGCCAACAATACCGGATATAGAACCTCTACCGCGAACACGCCCATGCCTAAGACCAAATTCTTTCACACAAAATGCCTCAACCGAAGATTCCAGACCCATAGACACCACAACCAACCTCCCACACAACCACTCAGAACCAAAAAAAATGCTCCAACTCCTCCTCACAACCTTACTCCTAACACTCTCCACCAACGCCCTCCCCCTCACCCTCCCCCCTCCCCTCACCCTCACCCCCCCAACAACCCCCCGCCCCTGGCCCCCAACCCCCTACCACATCCCCCTCGAACCCCCCCTCTCCCTCACAATAACAGCCTACGGCCCCCTCCTCCCCCCCTCGCGCAAAACAGAAATAGTCCGCAGCATCAAAGACATCGAGAACGCCATCCGCGCCATGGG
>JAABUX010000189.1_pt1 | contig 107792 bp, 104 predicted proteins | sample 5561851 | NCBI WGS metagenome assembly JAABUX01 (sample SAMN10711883, study PRJNA513361) | rock metagenome | isolation source: Antarctica rocks | place: Antarctica: Victoria Land, Richard Nunatak red sandstone | collected 2016-01-03
AGCTCTTCGGGCTGGGCACCTGGGCACCCCGCAGTTAGGTCATACGCCGAAACCCGCACCAGCAACCCACCTGACCTGCAACAACAGTCAGCCAGCATCAAGATCGTCGGAAACTCGGGCTAGAGGTGGCGGCGGTTCTCGGCGGCCGCTGCGGACGCGACCTGGACCTGGATGCGGCCGCCCAGGCCATCGTCGGCTACACCATCCTTAACGACTGGTCGGCCAGAGACCTCCAGCTCCGGGAGATGCAGGTCGGTCTGGGCCCGGCCAAGGGCAAGGACTTCGCCAGCACCCTCGGGCCCATGCTGGTCACCGCGGACGAGCTTGCCCCGCGCAATCGCGACGGCTTCCTGGACTTGCGAATGCGAGCCGACGTCGGCTCGCGCACCATCGGCACCGACTCGCTGGCCCAGATGGCCTGGTCGTTCCCTGAACTCGTGGTCTACTCATCTCGCGGCGCGCCAGTCGTCGCCGGCGACGTCTTCGGCTCGGGAACCTGCGGCGGTGGATGCCTAGCCGAGATGCGCGGCCGCTTCGGGCCCGAAGCGTACAACTGGCTGGGCGCCGGTGACGTCGTCACCTTGAGCGTGGAATGCCTGGGCACACTGCGCAACCGAGTGGTCGGCCCGATGACGCCCCCGCAGCCGATCTCATCCGCCCGCCGCCGGACCTGGGACGTCGGGACGCCGCCGGCCATCGTGGCCCCGTGATCACCGGCCCAATCCCGCCAGCGAGCAACCGGAATTCGCCGCACCATCTCGCCCCGCGTCGTAACACGCCCCACCGCGCCAGGAACCACCCGCCACCCCACTGTGACGGTCGATACCAGGGAGCTGACCATGTCGATGCACCGCCGCACCATTTGGCCTCTTTCACGGCTCGCCGTGGTGGGTATGGCCGCGCTCGGACTAGCCGTCTCGGCCTGCGGGTCTAGTTCGCCGAAGACCGCTGCATCATCCACCGCAGCGCCCGGAGCGGGAAGCTCAGCTAGCAGCGGGGCTACCCCTACCTCCGGCAGCGGCTCCAGCGCGATCGTGACTCAGGCCAAGGCTGCTCTCGTCGCGGGGTACGCCGGTACGGATCGTCCCTTGCCTACCTCGGCTCCCACGCCCAAGAAGGGCGAGAAGGTGGTCATCGTGACCTGCGGCCTGGTCGCCGAGGGCTGCGCACCGCCGCATTGGCCGAGCAAGAGGCCGGCAACCTCATCGGCTGGCACATGAGCATCTTCGACGGCAAGCTCGACCCCTCCCAGTACGTGGTGGGGGTCCGGCAGGCCATCGCCGAGGGCGCCCAGGGGATCATCCTCAACACCGTCGACTGCGGGACGGTCAAGTCCGCCGTTCAGCAGGCCCGCGCCCAGGGCATTGCCGTCCTCGGCGTGGAAAGTCTCGACTGCAACGACCCGAGTCAGGGCTCGGGGCAGTCGCTGTTCAGCGGGACGATGGGCTACGGGAAGTACACCATCCAGACCTACAATCAGGACGTCCTGGGGCCAGCTATCGCCAACTACATGATCGCCACGACCGACGGCCACGCCAAAGTGATCGAGATGCACGAGGACGACGTCGCAGGCCTGGTGTCCCTGGACAAGGGTTTCGAAGCCCGCATGGCGCAGTGCACGACCTGTGTCGTGTACCGGACGGCGTTCTCGGGTGCTGACCTCGCCAACGGCGGCCTGAAGTCGAAGGCCGCCGCGGCGCTCGTGGCCCACCCCGGCGCCAACGCCGTCTACTCGCCCTACGACGCAGCCGTCCTGGCTGGTATCGGCCCGGCAGTCAAGGCCAGCGGACAGAAGGTAATTATAACCGGCAACGAGGGCATCACCGCTTCCATCGCCTCCATGCGGGCCGGCGGCTATCCGACCATGGTGCCGGGCACACCGCTGCGCTGGAACGGGTTCGCAGCCATCGACGAGATCAACCGGCTGCTCCACCACCAGCCCCTCGTCGATGAGGGCATCGGCTATCAGATCGTGGACCGGGCCCACATGATTCCCACGCGCTACAAGTTCTACGACGGCAACACCAGGACTGACTACCAGGCCGCCTACAAGAAGATCTGGGGGGCCTGACTTGGCCGTATCCGCCGGAACCGGATCCGACCCGCTGCACGCCCCGGCCAGAACCGGCGCATCCCTGCTCGAGGTTCGCTCGCTCGGCAAGTCGTATTTCGGCGTACCGGCGCTCTCCGGCGTGGACCTCGCCGTGCAGGCGGGCGAGGTCCACGCCCTCCTCGGCGGCAACGGTTCGGGCAAGAGCACGCTGATCAAGGTGCTCGCCGGCCTGCATCACGGCGAGCCGGGAGGCACCGTGCGGGTGGGCGACCAGGTCGTTGGCGCCGACGTCCTCACACCTCGCTGGTCAGCGTCCGCCGGGCTCGCCTTCGTCCACCAGGACCCCGGCCTGGTGCCGGAGCTGAGCGTGGCGGAGAACCTGGCCCTGGTGTGGGGCTTCCCCCGGTCAGTCACCGGCATCGGCTGGCGCCGGCTCCGCCGCGACGCCGAGGCGGCCCTCCAGTCGTTCGACCTCAACCTCTCCGCCGATACCCCGGCAGAGCGGCTACGCCCGGCGCAGCGGGTCCTGGTAGCCATCGTCCGCGCCCTGGCCCCCCCGCCCGGCTTGGACCCAGCCCGGCACGGCAACCGGGTGCTCGTCCTCGATGAGCCCACCGCCGCCCTCCCCGCCGGAGAGGTCCGCTTGCTTCTCGATGCGATCCGGCGCCACGCCGAGCAAGGCCGCACAGTGCTTTACGTAACCCACTGGCTCGACGAGGTACCCGAGGTGGCCGACTCCGTCACGGTCCTGCGCGACGGCGTTGTGGCCGCGCGCCGCCGCGTCGCGGATTTGCGCGAGCGAGAGTTGTTCACACTGGTCGCCGGGCGTGAGCTCGGGGACGTTTACCCAGATGCGGGCACCGTAACACCTGGGGAGCCTGTGCTGCGGGTGCGGGGCCTGTCGGGCGGCCCGGTCCGGGGAGTGGATCTCGACGTGCGAGCCGGCGAGGTCCTCGGAGTCGGCGGCCTGGTCGGCTCCGGCCGGTCGACCTTGCTGCGGCTGCTCTTCGGCCTGCAAAGGCGTACGGGCGCCGTCGAACTCGACGGCGTCCCCCTGCCGTCCGATCCCGCAGAGCTGGTCGAGCGCAAAGTGGCTTACGTACCCGAGGACCGGGCCCGTGAGGGAGCCTTCCTCGACCTGAGCGTGCGGGAGAACCTCCACGCCACCGACGTCCGCCGCTACTGGCGGGGCTTCTTGCGCAGCGCCCGTGAGCGGGCCGACGCCACCGCCACCATGCGACGGTTCCAGATCCGGGCGGCGTCGAGCGAGGCGCTGGCGGCGTCGTTGTCGGGCGGTAACCAGCAAAAGGTCGTGCTGGCCCGCTGGCTGGCCCGCGCCCCCCGGCTGGTGCTGCTGGATGAGCCGACCCAGGGCGTCGATGTCGGGGCACGCGCCGACATCTACCGGCTGATCCGGCGGGCCTCCGAGGAGGGCGCAGCGGTCCTGATGGTGAGTTCTGACCCTGAGGAGCTCGTCAACCTCTGCGATCGGGTCGCCGTGCTAGCCAAGGGTCAGCTGGTCGCCGAGGGGTCGCGGGGGAACATTGACCGGGCCTGGCTGCTGGACCGGGCCTACGCTGCGCCGGCACCGCCCGCCGGGGGCGCGGCGTGAGCGCCCACCCCCAGGAGCTAATGCCCGCAGGAGGGCCACTGCCCGCCGGATCTGTCGACGCCCGACGGCGGACCGGGCTGCGCGCCCGAGCCGTCGGCGTCGCCGAGCGCTACGCGCTGCTAGGGTTCACCGTCCTGCTCGGCGTCGTGTTCAGCGTGCTGCCCGCCACGTCCGCGACCTTCCCGACCATCGCCAACCTTCGCAACGTGGCGAGCAACCAGTCGGTGGTGGCGGTGGCCGCCCTCGCCGCCATGGTCCCGCTGGTCTGCGGGCAGTTCGACATCAGCATCGGCGCGGTACTCGGGGTCAGCCAGGTCGCCGCCGCCGCGGCGATGGCCAACTACGGACTTCCGGTGTGGATCGCGGTCGTGATCGCCGTCGCCGTGTCATGCGGGATAGGGGCGGTCAACGGCGGCCTGGTCGCCTACGCCGGCATCAATCCGCTGATCGCTACGCTCGGTATGGCCTCCCTCCTGGCTGGCCTCGTCAGCCTGTACACCGGAGACCGCTCCATCGTCAACAACATCCCGCAGTCCGTATCCAACTTCGGCGCCCAGAACTTCATCGGCCTGCCCCGCACCACGTGGCTCCTCATCGCGATGGCGCTGGTGCTGCTGTGGGTACTGCGCCAGACGCCCTTCGGGCGGCATCTGACCGCGGTTGGGTCCTCGTCGGCGGCGTCCCGGCTGGTCGGCCTGCCGGTGCGGCGTTTGGTCCTCAGTTGCTTCGTACTTTCGGGCGCCTTGGCCGGGATGGCCGGCGTGCTGCAACTGACGACCACCGGGTCGGCGGACCCGGTGATCGGCCCTGGCTACACCCTGCCCGCCCTCTCGGCGGCGTTCCTCGGCGCCACGGCCATCCGCCCCGGGCGGTTTAACGTCGTCGGCACGCTCGTGGGCGTGGCCTTCGTAGCGATCAGCGTCAACGGTCTGACACTGGCGGGAGCCTCTGGCTGGGTCGGCCCGGTGTTCAACGGCGGTGCCCTTATCGCGGCGGTGACCCTGTCAACAGCCATCGGCCGGCGACACGGCACCTCCGGTTAACCACAGGAGGTGGAAAGTGGATCGGTTGCTCGTGCGCGCTGCATACGTGCTCACGATGGATCCGGCCCGGGGCGATGTCCCCGGCGGTGAGATCCTCATCGAGGATGGCCGCATCGAAGCGGTAGGGACGGACCTAGGAGTCAGCGACGCGCGTGTGATCGACGCTACCGGGGCGATACTCCTGCCGGGAATGGTGGACACGCACCGGCACACTTGGCAGGCACTGCTGCGGGGGCTGTGTGCAGACTGGACCCTCGGCGACTACAGCATGGGCGTCCGCCAGACGATCAGCCGCCACTTCAGCGCGGAGGACGTCCGGATAGGCAACGAGGTCGGCGCCTGGGAGGCTCTCAACGCTGGCGTCACCACCATGCTGGACTACTCCCACTGCGTCAACAGCCCCGATCACGCCGACGCTGCCCTCGACGGCCTGCGAGCGACCGGCATCCGGGCCCGCTGGTGCTACGGGTTCTACGCCCCGCCCAGTGCCAAGCCGGTTTTCGCCGACCATGCCGCCCGGCTTGCCGATTTCCGTCGCATGGCGCGACGGCTGCCCACATCGGGAGCTCTCGTCACCCTCGGCGCCGCGCTGACTGAGGTAGCCCTGGTGCCCTTCAGGGAAACAATCGCCGAGGTCAGCGCAGCGCGGGACGTCGGGGCGCTGATCGCTGCTCATACCGGCTGCACCTGGGGATCACCGGTCTGCATGGGGATCAAGGAGCTTGGCGCCGCCGGCCTCCTCGGCCCGGACCAGGTCCACATTCACTGCAACTGCCTCGACGACGACGAGTGGCGCCTGCTCGCCGATGCCGGGGCCGCCATCTCGATCAGCCCCGAGACCGAGCTCAACATGGGGATGGGCCGGCTGGTCTTCGACCGCTGCCGCCAGCACGGGCTCGTGCCGTCGGTGTCCTGCGACGTCGTGTCGCTCAACTCCGGTGACCTGCTGACCCAGATCCGTCTCGGCATTGCATTCATGCGCTGGGAGGAGAACCTCCCGGCCAACGAGGCAGGCGGGATGCCCACGGTGCTGCGGACGACCGCGCGCGACGCCCTGCGCTGGGCCACCGTCCAGGGTGCCACCGCCTGCCGGCTCGACGGCGAGGTCGGCACCCTGACGCCGGGCAAGCGCGCCGACCTGATCGCAGTCGGCGGTCCGTCGTCGTTCGCTACCCGGCCGCTGATCGACCCGGCGGCCGCCGTCGTCTTCCAGATCTCACCGGCGGACGTGCACACCGTCATCGTCGACGGGCACGTCGTCAAGGAGTACGGCGTGCTCCAGGGCGTGGACCTGCCCCGGCTGCTGTCGGCCGCCGAGGACGCCGCCACGGGCATCCTGGACCGGGTGGCGGTCACCGGGGCTCCGCTGCGGCCTCCCCCCGACCCGGCGGCCTGGGACGCATTTAACGCCTGGGCTGCGGCCAACCTCGCTGACGGAGCCCCCGACATAGGAGCGGAACGATGAAGCTGGTCTGCTACTCGGCCCGCAGCGGCCCCGCGGCCGGAGTGCTCGGCGACGACGGGATTCGCGACGCCGCCGCCGTATTCGGCCTCCCTGCTGGGTCGATCCGGGACGTGCAGGCTCTGCTCGAAGCCGGCCCAGACGTCCTCGACCGCCTCTCCGCTGCGCTGGCGGCGACCGATGTCGAGGTGGTTCCCGGAGCAGCGCTGCGCGCCCCGCTGCTCCAGCCGCCTGCCATCCGTGACTTTGTCGGCTTCGCCGAGCACGTGCGCCGGGCCGGCGCCCGCGTGGGCCTTGCCGGGCAGCCTGACGCCTCGTGGTATGCCGATCCGGTATTCTACTTCTCCAACCCCTCGACCGTGGTCGGACCCGGCGAGACGGTCTGCGCCGACGCCGACGCCGCAGTCGACTACGAGGTAGAACTCGGTTTTGTCATCGGTGCGGAGTGCTGCGACGTCGACGCCGCGGCCGGGCTGGCGTCGGTTGCGGGGGTCACGCTGTACAACGACTGGTCTGACCGCGCCCGCTGCGGCCCGGAAAAGGCCGGATTCGGGTTTCACAAGGCCAAGGACTTCGCCCAGGGCCTCGGCCCATGGGTCCTGACCCTCGACGAGGTCGCCGACCGGCTGGTCGACGGGCGCCTCGACCTGCGGGTTCAAGCCCGAGTCGACGGCCGCCTGACGACTGACGCTAACACCGGCGGCATTCACTGGTCGATCGGTGAGATGGTCGCCTATGCCAGCCGTCACAGTCGCCTGCGGCCCGGCGACGTGCTCGGTACCGGTACTGTGCCGGGCGGCTGCCTCTGGGAGGACGACGGTGACGCCGACCTTCCCGCCGGCACGTGGTCGAGATCACCGGCGAGCGCCTCGGGACACTGCGCCAGGAAGTGCGGCGATCATGAGTGACCCGGCGATCGACATCCCCCGGCTACTGCGCCTGGCCCACCCGGCCAAAACACGCGGCGTGCGGATTCTGCCCCACCCGGAGGCTCTCGACGACGCCGTCGTCGCCGGGCTTCTGGGCATCGATGTCGCCCAGGTTCGCACGGCGACGGCCCGGCTGCTCGCCGAGCGCGACGAGGCGGTCGAGCAGCTCCTCGGCGACGACGCCTTCAGGCGCCGCTTGGACGACCTGCCGTGGGGCCCCGCCGACGTAGTGGTCACCGTCGGCGACTCGCTCACCGACGACCTCCATTCGTGGGCCGAGCTGCTGCGAGCCTGCCTCGAACGGACTCGCCCCGAGCCGCCGCGGGTCGTCAATGCCGGCGTAAGCGGCGACACTACCCTGCACGTCCTCGAGCGGTTCGGGGACCTCATGACGCCGTCCCCGACGGCGGTGCTGGTGCTGCTGCTCACCAACGACACCCGGCGCGACGGGCCGGGTGAAGGCACTCCGATGCTCAGCGTCGAGGAATCCGCGCGCAACCTCGGGGTGCTGCGCGCCCGCCTCGCCGCCGAGGCCCCCGGCGCGTCGCGGTGGTGGCTCTCCCCGCCGCCCGTCGATGAGGCCCGGCTGACTTCGGGCTACCTGCGCCAGCTGCAACTGCAGTGGAGAAATGATGAGCTGGCGCAGCGTGCTGCCCTGCTCGGCCGCCTCGGCGATCCGGTGGTCGATGTCTATGGCCGGTTCCGTGATCGCCCCGACTTGCCACGGCTGCTGATGGCTGACGGGCTGCACCTGACGATCGACGGGCAGGTCGAGGTCGTGCGCTTGCTCGTCGAGCACCTATCCGAACGAGGCGCACAGCAGACCGCCTCTCAGCCGGGTCCGGGGACAGTGGCCGGCATCGGCCACGTCGGGCTGTACGTGGGCGACCTTGCCGCAGCCGTGGCCTTCTGGACCGGCGCGGTCGGACTTGAGATCACCGACGGCAGCCTCGAGAGCGGGGTCGTCTTCCTCTCCTCCAACCCCGTTCTGGAGCACCACATGCTGCTGCTGCGACCTGGCCGGTTCCCTGCCGACGCCGTGGTGGTGCAGCAGCTATCCTGGCGCTGCGCTGACCTCGGCACCGTTCTCGCTATCCGCCACCGGCTCCACCAGGCGGGCGTCGACACGATGGACGTCTCGCACGGTAACGCCATCGGCGTCTACTTTCACGACCCCGACGGCAACCTGGCCGAGGTCTACTGGCACACCGGACTTGAAGCCCGCCAGGTTTTCAAGCTGCCGGTCGACCTCGACGCCCCAGTCGGCGAGGTGCTGCGCCAAGTACGCGCTGATGTCGCCACCCACGGCGCCACCGGCGTCCGTGCGGACGTGCCCTTCACCGGTGGACGCCGGTGAGCTACGACTTCGAGCTGGGGCGCATCTACCGGATGCCGACACACTTCGGTCCCGCCCCGGGCCCCCGCCAGCGGCCCGACGGTGGCCGGTTCGACAACCGCAGCGACCCGTACACCCTCACGGCGTGGCTGAAGTGGCGGGCCGCCGCCGCGGCCACGGCACGCCACCTCCCCCCTGGCTTCACGCCGGCATCCGAGCCGTCGGTCCTCGTCGAGTGGCGCCAGCGCCGCAACCTCCCGTGGCTGGCCGGCCGCGGCTACAACATCGTCGTCGTATCCCTGGCTGCAACCCCCCCGTCCGGCGGGCCGGCTGGCCGGTTGCAGGCCGTGGTCTGGGAGTCGCTTCCCGACGCGGTGCTCACCGGACGGGAGGAACTCGGCGTGCCGAAGCTGTGGGCCGACGTTTCCGAGCTCCGTGTGGACCTCCGCGGCGGAGAGGTACGCGCCGAGGCCTCCTGGCTCGGTTTCCGCTTCCTGGAAGTCACGCTATCCGGGCTGGAAGAGGACGCCCCCGAGGACCGCCACGACATCACCGGCCCCGACTACTACCAGTGGCGGTACTTCCCGCGGCCCGGCACCTGGGGCGACCCTGAGGTCAGCTACCCGACGACAACGCCCGGGGCGGTCCCGGACCGCCGGGTGCAGCGCAGCTGGCGCGGCCACGGCGCCCTGCGCCTGACCGCCGGAACCTGGGAGGACCTCCCCACGCAGCACCACGTGGTGGCGGGACTGGCCGGCCTGGCCCCCAGCGGTGCTGTCGCCGCCGGGCTGGTCGAGACCCTTGGCAGCAGGGACCTCTCCGACCAGCGGCCCCTCGAGGCAGCCCCGTGAGCACAACACAGGTCACAGAGGCCGATGTCGTGGTCGTCGGGGCCGGACCGGCCGGGCTCACTACGGCGATCGAGCTCGGCCGACGGGGCATCGACACCATCGTCGCCGACGCCGGCGAGCGCGGGGCCTATAAGTCTCCCCGCACGATGCTCATCAACGACCGGAGCATGGAACACCTGCGCCGGTGGGGCATCGCCGACAGGCTGCGGGAGGACAACCCGATCGACCCCGAGTTGGTACCAGACATCATCTTCGCCACCACGCTCACCGGGCACCCACTGCACCGCTTCGTCCGCCCGTTCGTCGGCACCGGGCGCGACAACCGGATCGCCGAGCGGGCCGAGTGGACCCCGCAGCTACGCATCGAGGGCACGTTGCGCGAGCACGCCGAGACGTTCCCCTCGGTGTCTTTCCTCTGGGAACACGCCTTCACCGGCCTCACGCAGGACGCCGACGGCGTGGTCGCCACTTTCACTTGTCCCGACGGGCTCGCGAAGAAGGTACGAGCGGGCCACCTGGTAGGCGCCGACGGTTCCCACAGCCTGGTCCGCAAGAATGTCGGGGTGCGCATGGAAGGCCGCTCGCACCTGCTGCGAGCCGCCAAGTATCACGTCGTGGCTCCGCTCAAGGCGCGGGCGCAGGTCGGGAACGCGTCGTTCTACTGGTTCGTCAACGGCGCCTTCGACGCCGGGACCAGCGTCTTGCTCAACGCCCTCGACGCCGCTGACGGTTGGGGCCTGAGCTGCTACCCGGTGCCCGCCGGGATGAACGGCGATGACCACGACGCCATGGCCAGGATCCTCTTCTCGGCGGTCGGCGAGGAGGTACCGGTCCGCTTCATCTCCGGCCGGGCGTGGAATATGCACGCCCTTGTGGCCCCCACCTTCCGTGTCGGGCGGGTCTTCCTCGCCGGCGACGCCGCCCACCTGATGCCGAATCTCGGCGGGTTCGGGATGAATTCCAGCCTGCTCGACGCCGTCGATCTCGGCTGGAAGCTCGCGGCGAGCCTCCAGGGCTGGGGCGGTGAGCGGCTGCTCGATAGCTACGACCTCGAAAGGCGCCCGGCCGTGCAGTGGGTGCTGGCCCAGCAGGTGGCCAACGCTTCAATCCTATCCGGCGACCTCTACCGGCCGGGTCTTGAGACTTCAGGGCCGGCCGGCGACATGCTGCGCGAGGAGGTGGGCCGCGAGGTCGAGCGCACCAAGCGGGCCGAGTTCAGCAGCCTCGGGGTGCAGAAGGGCTATCGCTACGACGACAGTCCGGTGCTCGTCCTCGACGGCACGCCGCCCGCCCCCCAGGATCCGGTCGAGTACGTGCAGAGCGGCCGCCCCGGCTGCGTGGCGCCCCACCGCTGGCTTGGCACGGCCGAGTCGCTCTACGACCGCTTCGGCCCCGAGTGGACGCTGCTGCGACTCGGTCCGGACGCACCGGACCCCGGGCAGCTGGTGCAGGCGGCCCGCCACGCCCGCCTCCCGTTGGCGATCCTGGAATTTCCGTTGCCAGCCATGGCCGAGGAGTACGGCGCCCGCTTGGCGCTGATCCGCCCTGACCAGCACGTCGCGTGGCGCGGCGACGAGCCGCCCGAAGCGCCGGAGCGGATCGTAAATGCGGTCCGGGGCGCATGAGCGGGGTACTTGCTGGCGCCCTGCGGTCCGGCTCGGCCGATGCTCCCGGCGTGGTGGTCGCGCTCCACGAAGGCTTCGGACTGACCAGGTTCGTCGCCCGACAAGCGGCCGCGCTGGCAGCGACGGGAGTCGAGGTGATAGCCCCCGCCCTCTACTGGCGGGAGCCGCCGCTGCGCTACGGCTACCACGATGAGGCCGCCGCAGGCGCCCGGGCCAGAGCCCTCGACCTCGGCGCCGCCGCAGAAGATGTCTGGTACGCCGCCGCCGCCGTGGCGGCCGGCCGTCCCGTCGCCGCCGTCGGCTGGTGCCTGGGCGGCGTGCTTGCCGTCCAGCTTGCCACCGACCCCGGGCCGCTGGCCGCCGCCGCCGCCTATTACCCGGTACGGGTGGGCTCCTCGGTCCCCGCCGGCGCGACGCCCCGGGTGCAGCTGCTGATCCACGTCGGCGCCGACGACGAGTTCCTGACCGACGCCGACCGCAGCCGGCTGGCGGAACTGTGCGGGACCCCTGGCGTCGACTGCCGAACCTACCCCTCGGCGCGACACGGCTTCGCCAACCCCGACCGTCCCGAGCGCCACGACGCTGATGCGACCGCATCGGCCGACGACACGACGGTGTCCTTCCTCCGCCGGTCCCTCGGTCTTCCCTGACAGGAGCGCCGCTACGACCTCGCTTCACCGACGGCCTGGTCGCAGCCCGCCGCTCGCTGCACTCGTGCAGCAGCAAGAGACGCGCAGCACATGTCGGCAGCGCCCACCGGATAGGCCAGGTGATTTCGTGGACAGAAGTTGTAGCGGCAGGCGATCCCAGCCTGAGGCCGGTCGCCTTAACCATCGGTATAGGGACGCAGGGCCGCCCATGGCGGCGGAGCGTCCCTGGCTGGCATCCCGGAGGTCACGATGACGATCACTCAGCAAGCGGCGCTGGAGAATCTGTACGCGGGCTTCGCCGCGGCAGGACTGATGCCCCTGTGGACGCAGCGCGATGATCTCATGCCGGCGGTACCTAAGCCCGGCGCTGTGCCGCACGTGTGGCGGTGGGCAAACCTGATGCCGCTGGCGGAACAGTCCGCACGGCTGGTCCCGGTGGGCCGCGGGGGCGAGCGGCGCGCGATCGCCTTGTCTAATCCAGGCCTGCCAGGGCTGCCCTACGCCACGGCCACGCTGTGGGCCGCCATCCAGTACCTCGGCCCGCGCGAGATGGCTCCCTCGCACCGGCACACGCAGAGCGCGTTCCGCTTCGTCGTCGAGGGTGAGGGAGTGTGGACCAACGTGGACGGGGACGCGATCGCGATGCGCCGCGGCGACCTGCTGCTCACCCCCAGCTGGGCCTACCATGAGCACCACAATGCCACTGACCGCCCGATGGCCTGGCTGGACGGGCTCGACATTCCGCTAGTGAGGACGCTGGATGCGGGCTTCTTCGAGTTCGGCCCGGACAATCTGGCCACGACGGCCACCCCGGACCGCTCCCGGGGTGAGCGGCTGTGGGGACACCCCGGACTGCGGCCAATCGGCCAGCCGGCCCAGCCGAACTCGCCGCTGGCCGCCTACCGGTGGGAGCACACCGATGCGGCACTTGCCAGCCAGCTGGAGCTGGAGGAAGAAGGCGCGGCCGGCGTTATCGAGCCCGGCCACGCCGGAGTGCGCTTCACCAACCCCACAACCGGCAGGGATGCCTTGGTCACTATCCGCACGGAGATGCACCGGCTGTCCTCCGGTACCAGGACCCAGCCGGCGCGGAACGTCGGCTCGGCGGTCTGGCAGGTGTTTGACGGGCAGGCGGTCATGGTCATCGGGGACCAGCGGTTCCAGGTCATGACGGGGGACCTGTTCGCCGTCCCCTCCTGGTGCGAGCTGGCGCTGGAGGCCGAGACGAACGTGGACCTGTTCCGGTTCGGCGACGAGCCCGTTTATGAGGCGCTGGGCCTAGCCCGCCGAGAGCCGGCAGTATCCGAGTGATTGGGGCCGCTGGCGCGGATGCCACCGCTGTCATATTCCGGGGCGCGGGCGTGCCCCGGACGCCGATCCGCCGCATCGCGGGCGGGACGGCGCGCGCCCGATTCGGCGGCATCGGACGGCCGCGCAGCCCTTGCCGCGGGCGCAGCCGTGAGCCCTGCCGTCACCGCTGGGACGCGCTGGAGAATCTTCTCACCTGGGCGCGGGCCGGCAGCGAGACGCCCATGAACGCCCCCCGTCCCATTGCTGGCGCGGTGCCTGCCGGTGCTGCATGCGTGGCTGTGAGCAAAGGCGGCTTGATGTGAGGGTGGCGTGCGTGGGCGGCGGGCCGGGCGGGCTGTTCTTCGCGACACTGCTCAGGCGCGCCCGGCCCGATACCGAGGTCATCGTCTTCGAACGTAACCGGCCCGATGACACGTTCGGTTTCGGTGTGGTGTTTTCTGACGCGACGCTCGGGTCGATCGACGCCGCCGACCCGGTGCTCAGCGAGGCGCTGGCCGCGCATGGCCGCCACTGGGATCAGATAGAGATCCGGATCGCAGGCGCGCGGGAACGCTGCGGGGGGAACGGGATGGGCGCGGTGGCTCGCAAGACCCTGCTTGGCTTGCTACAGGCGCGGGCCCGTGCGGCCGGCGTGGTGATGCGGTTCCAGCAGGAGGTGCGTGATCCTGCCGAGCTAGCAAGCTTCGACCTGGTCGTGGCTAGCGACGGCGCCAACAGCCGGTTCCGGGAGCTGTTCGCCGCCGGCTTCGAGCCAAGCGTGCAGGTAGCGAGCGCGAAGTTCATCTGGTTCGGCACGACGTATCAGTTCGGCGGCCTCACGTTCGTGCACCAGGCCGGGCCACATGGGCTGTTCGCTGCGCACGCCTACCCGATCAGCGACACGCTGAGTACCTTTATCGTGGAGACCGACGCGGAGTCGTGGGCCAGGGCCGGGATGGATGAGTTCGACGCCTCGGTCCCGCCTGGATTCAGCGACCAGAAGACGCAGGGGTACTTGGAGGAGCTGTTCGGCCCGGAGATCGGCGGCCACCCCCTGGTGGGCAACAACTCGCGGTGGGCGAGCTTCGCCACCCGCAGCGCCCGCACCTGGCGGTACGGCATTGAGGGCCGTTACTGGGCTCTGCTCGGCGACGCCGCGCACACCGCGCACTTCTCAGTCGGGTCCGGTACCAAGATGGCCATGGAAGACGCGGTGGCGCTCGCGCAGGCGCTGGCGGAGACGCCCGGTGACATTGCGGCTGCGTTGGGCGCCTACGAAGGGACGCGGCGGTCCCGGGTCGAAAAGATCCAGGGCGCGGCCAGGCCCAGCCTGTCCTGGTGGGAGCACTTCGGGAGGTACGCTCACGCGCTCGAGCCGGTGCAGTTCGGGTTCCATTTCCTTACTCGCAGCATCACCAGGGGAAAGCTCAAGGTGCGTGATCCCGCCTATGTTGCCCGGGTCGACGGCTGGTGGCGCCAGCGGTACGGAGCCGCGCCGCTGGCGACCCCGTTCCAGGCAGGCGGCCTCCGGCTAGCCTTGCGGTACCTGGATACGGCCCATGTCGAACCGGAGGATTTCAGCGACCTGGACTGCGTCTGGGTGCACGCGCCAGCCGACGAGGCCGGCCTGCCCGTGGCCCTTGACCGGGTGCGGGCTGCCGCCGCGGCAGGCGCGCCACTGATCGGTGTTCGCAGCGGAACGCCCCTGACTAGAGTGCTGCTCGCTGAGGAAGCCCGGCTCGGGCAGCGGATACCGGCCGCAGTGGCCGGGCCTTATGACGTCGATGACGCCGAGACTATTATCCTGTCAGGCCGGGCTGATCTTGTGGTCTGCACGGCATGAGCGCTCTTGACCCGCTGTTGGCGCTGCACGCGGTTGCCGTGCTGGGAGCCTCACGGAACCCAGGCAAGTTTGGCGCCGTCACGACCGAGGTCGGGCTTTTGTGTCCCCCACCACTGGCTCACGCCAGCTTCGTCCCCGTCCCCGTCCCGCCGAGTTCCAGGCCGGCCCAGTCGCCGTCGTCACCGCGAGCGGCCGGATCAACTTTGGCCTCGCGTTCATGCTCGCCGAATGGAAAACCGACATACGGCTGGGCGTCGGGCGGCGAAACAGCGTAAACGTCACCGAGGCCGAGGTAGCGCTCGCTGCTTGCCGATGAGGCGGTCACCGAGTGCGAAATAACTCCGCTGTGGATCCTACCCGACGGCAACGTCCTCGCCCTGGACGCGATGCTGCTGCTGACCACAAGGCATGGTACTGATGCCGGCCTATCCCGGAAGGATGCCTGATGCGTGACGGTTTTGTTCCCTGGCCAGCCGACGAGGCCGGACGGTACCGTAAGGCCAGGTACTGGAGGGGCCGCCCGATCGGCGATTACGTGCATGAGTGGGCCGATAGGTACGGCGACGCCGAGGCGCTGACCGATGGCGCTACCCGGCTGACCTACCGCCAGCTTGCCGGCGTCGCGGACGGCCTCGCAATGCGGCTGATCGATGCCGGGCTCGCCCCGGGCGACACGATGCTGATCCAGCTGCCCAACGTCTGGGAGTTCGTCGCGCTGACCCTGGCCTGTCTGCGCGCGGGCATCGCGCCGGTAATGGCGCTCGCGGCTCACCGCGGCCATGAGCTGCGCTACCTGGCCGAGCATGCGGGCGTGCGGGCCGTTGCGGTCCCGGATCGGATCGGCGACTTCGACCACCAGGCTCTCGGGCGGAAGATCGCCGGGCCGGGCCGGCTGCTGCTGGTGGCGGGCGATGACGTCGACGACGATGCCATGGACTTGCGCCGTCTTGCCCGCCCGCCCGGCAACCCAGCGGCGGAGCGGGCCAGGCTTGACGGCCTCGCGGTACGCAGCCGCGACGTGGCAGTATTCCTCTTGTCCGGCGGCACCACCGGGCTGCCTAAGCTGATCGCCCGCACGCACGACGATTATGAGTACAACGCCCGACGCAGTGCCGAGGTTTGCGGATTCGGCCGTGACACGGTCTACCTGGTGGCCCTGCCCGGCTCGCATAACTTCCCGCTCGGCTGCCCCGGCATCCTGGGCACGCTGATGACCGGCGGACGGGTGGTACTGGCCCGCACTCCGGACCCTGCCCAGGCTCTGCCGCTGATGGCCGCCGCAGGCGTTACCGCCGCCGCCGTGGTCCCTGCGGTAGCCCAGCGGTGGCTCGACGCAGTGACCAACGGACGACATCCCGCGCCGCGGACGCTGCGCCTGCTGCAGGTCGGTGGCGCCCGGCTGGCGCCCGAAGTGGCCGCCCGGGTCAGACCGGTGCTGGGCGCGAACCTCCAGCAGGTCTTCGGAATGGCCGAAGGGCTGCTCAATTACACCCGATTGGATGATCCGGACGAAGTCAAGATCCAGACTCAGGGCCGCCCCATGTGCCCCGATGACGAGATCCTCATCGTGGACGACCACGGCGACCCGGTCCCCGACGGCCAGATGGGCGCGCTGCTCACCCGAGGGCCTTACACGCCCCGCGGGTACTACCGGGCCGAGGAGCACAACGCCCGGTCCTTCACCGCCGATGGCTGGTACCGAACCGGCGATATCGTGCGGCGTCATCCCAGCGGCAACCTCGTGGTCGAAGGCCGCGACAAGGACATGATCAACCGCGGCGGGGAGAAGATCTCCGCGGAGGAGGTGGAGAATCTCCTGTACCGGGTGACGGGAGTCAGCCGCGCGGCAGCGGTAGCCGTCCCAGATGTCGACCTTGGCGAGCGCGTCTGCGCTGTAGTGGTCACCGATCCGGGCCACGGCATAACCCTGGATCGTATCCGCGCAGAGTTGATAGCCATGGAGGTCGCCCGCTACAAGATCCCCGAGCGCCTTTTGCTCGTCGGCGAGCTGCCGCTCACTAAGGTCGGGAAGATCGACAAGAACGCCCTGCGAGACCTGGCGTCCGGGACATCAGCCTAAAGCCCGTTGTCCGTCATAGGCCGCGATCATGGGGCGCCACGCAGAACACCGCGGACCGACACAGCTCAAAACCAAGATCAACTTAAACTGAGTGCACTGGGTCCGGCCGCCGCGCCGCGGCCCTTCATCCCGGGCCCCACCTGGTGCTGCCGCCCGAATGTCGGCAGGGCGCGGCAGAGTGGCCATGCGCGCCAGATGCCACCGCCTGCCGCAACCGGGGCGCCGCCCCGGCGTGGCTGCGCTAGCCTCGCGGCAGCGACTGGGAACATGGCGCGCAATGGCCGATTAAGGGAGGGACATGGGCAAGGCGAACCGGGTCCGGCGCCAGGCGAAAGTACGGGCTAAGGCACGAGACGAGCAACGCAGACGCCAGCGGGGCGGCGGAGCACCAAGGGCGGCCGGGGGGGCAGGGGCGGCCGGATGGCAGGCGTTCGCCGGCGCGGGGCAGCGCCGCACCGCAGGCCCGCGGCTGCCTCTCGCTGCGCGGGCTGACGTGCTGGTAATGGAGGGACTGCACGCGCAGTTCCGCGGCGATTTTGCCGCGATGGCCGGATGCGCGGCTGAGCTGGCAGCCCAGACCAGCGGGGCAAGCTGGCAGCGGGCTTCCGGGCTCGCGCTGCTGGCGGCCCTGCAGCGTGCCGTCACCGTCGGCTGGCACCAAGGCTGGCAGCCCGCCGAGGTTTCCCGGCAGGTTGGCCGCGAGTTCAGTGCCCTGCACGCCCGGCTGGCGGTCGACATGATCGCCGCGGAGATGCGCGGCTACGCGGCGGCCACCGTAGACGAGCGGTGGGCCTCCCAGCTTGCCGCTCTCGACGCAACCGCCTGGTGGTCGGCCGACGACGGCTACCTGGACGAGTGGCTGGAGCGCGAGCATCTCGGCAGGCTCGCCGCGGTGACCTGCGCCCTGGAGGTGCTGTTCGCGCTCGCGACGCTGCCCGGGCTCAACCAGATCTGCCCGCTGCCCGGTACCGCGCGGCGCGGCACCCTGGCCGCGGAGCGCAGCTCCCGGCAGTCGGTCGACCAGCGCATGCTCGGACGTGTCCGGGGCCTGCTGGCCAAGGCCGAGTCGACGGAGTTCCCGCAGGAGGCCGAAGCGCTGACAGCCCGGGCCCAGGAGCTGATGGCCCGGCACAGCATCGACGAGGCACTACTGGCGGCCAGTGCGGGACCAGCGGGGGGAGACGGCCCGTCGGCCCGGCGGATTTTCGTCGATAATCCCTATGAAGGTCCCAAGACAGTCCTGCTTGATAACGTCGCCAAGGCTAACCGGTGCCGGGTTGTCTGGCATAAGCAGCTGGCCATGAGCTCCGTACTCGGCTTTCCCGCCGACCTGAATTCAGTTGAGCTGCTGTTCACCTCCCTGCTGGTGCAGGCGACTACCGTGATGCTGCAGGAAGGCTCGCGGCGGGACGCTTACGGGCGGTCCCGGACCCGGACGTTCCGCCAGTCGTTCCTGACGTCCTACGCGCAGCGGATCGGCGAGCGGCTCACCGACGCGACCGGGACAGTGGAGCGGGCGGCGGCAGCGGAAGCGCCGGGGACGAACCTGCTGCCGGTGCTGGCCGCCCGGCACCGCGCGGTCGACGAGGCAGTTGACGATATGTTCCCGGAGCTGACCCATCACTCGATGGGCTCGGCGAATGATCACGAGGGCTGGATCACCGGCCGGGCAGCCGCCGATCTCGCCTCGCTGCACGGCCAGCGGGAGGTAACCGGGGACGCTGCGTAGGCGTCCGGCCCGGCGTCCCGGCGGATTCCGGCGGCCGCGGGGATGAGCGGGACGACTCGTTCGGCGCAGGTGATCCTGAAGATCAGGCGGGGCGGCGCTGGCCGTAGGCTCGGGTCCGGCCAGCGAAGGGGAGCACCGATGCAGGAGCAGCGCACTGCCGGGCGGGCGGTGATCGGCCGGGCGCGACTGGCCGCGCTGATCGAGCGCGAGCGCCGCGGCTACGAGGACGTGCACCCGCGGTCGCGGGAAATGTTCGGGGCGCCCGGCGGCAACCTGCTCGGCGACGTGCCGATGACGTGGATGCGGATGTGGGCGGGCGGCTTCCCGCTCTATCTCGCGACCGCCCGCGGGGCCCGGCTGACTGATGTCGACGGAAACAGCTTTGCCGACTTCTGCCTGGGCGACACCGGGGCGATGGCCGGCCATTCCCCCGCCGCCGTGCAGGCCGCGCTCGTCCGGCGCTACTGCGAGCTGGGCGGGGCGACCACCATGCTGCCGACGGACGACGCCGCCTGGGTCGCCGCCGAGCTGACCCGCCGGTTCGGGGTAACGCGGTGGAGCTTCACGCTGACCGCGACAGACGCGAACCGGTGGGCGATCCGGATGGCCCGGCAGCTGACCGGGCGGCCGAAGATCGCCGTGTTCAGCTACTGCTATCACGGCAGCGTCGACGAGGCGTTCATAGTGGCGACGCCGGACGGCGCGCGCTCACGGGCGGGCAATGTCGGTGCCCCGGTTGACCCGCGCGAGACCAGCCGGGTGGCTGAGTTCAACGACGCGGCCGCGCTGGAGCGGGAGCTGGCCCGCGGTGACGTGGCCGCGGTGCTGATGGAGCCGGCCCTGACCAACATCGGCATCGTGCTGCCCGAGCCCGGCTACCTGCAGTCGGTGCGGGAGCTGACGCGCCGCTACGGCGTGCTGCTGATCAATGACGAGACGCGCACGTTCAGCGCGGGTCCCGGCGGCGCGACCCTGGCCTGGGGCCTGGAGCCGGACATCGTGACGATCGGCAAGTCGATCGCGGGCGGCCTGCCGGCCGGCGCGTTCGGCCTGTCCGCGGCGCTGGCCGCGCGGATCCTCGCCGACGGCAACGCCGACATCATCGACACCGGCGGTGTCGGCGGCACGCTGGCCGGGAACGCGCTGTCCGTCGCGGCAATGCGGGCAACGCTGGAGGCTGTGCTCACGGACGCCGCGTTCGGCGCGATGATCGGGCTAGCTGACCGCTACACCGCCGGCGTCCGGGAGGTACTGACCGCCCGCGGGCTGCCGTGGATCATCACCCAGCTCGGCGCGCGCGCGGAACTGCGATTCTGCCCCGAGCCGCCGCGCTCGGGCGGCGAATCGGCCGCGGCGCACGACGGCGACCTCGATGAGTACCTGCACCTGTACCTGGTGAACCGCGGCATACTGCTGACCCCGTTTCACAACATGGCCCTGATGTGCCCAGACACCACCGCGGCAGATGTAGACGCGCATACCGCCGTGTTCGCCGCCGCCTGCGCCGACCTGGCGGCCTGAGCCGTGCAACCGCAGTCAGAAACCGGGCGGCGCCGCGACTGGGAGCTGCCGGGCGCGTTCCCGGTCGCGCCGGGCGTGCACCGGATCCCGCTGCCGCTGCCCGGCGACGGCCTGCGCGCGGTCAACGTGTACGCCGTGCAGGACGGCGCCCGGCTGATGATGATCGACGCCGGCTGGGCGCTGACAGAGTCGCGGCGGCTGCTGGAAGCAGCGCTGGCGCTGATCGGCCAGGACCTCGGCGGCATCAGCCGCTTCCTGGTCACCCACGCGCACCGCGACCATTACAGCCAGGCCATCGCAATCCGCAAGGTGCTCGGAACGCGGGTAGCCCTCGGCATCGGCGAGGAACCGACGATCAGGGCGATCCAGGAGGCGGCGCACGGCCAGCTGCCGCCGCCGCTGCTGAGCCGGATCCGGGCAGCCGGGGCCGGCCCGCTGGCGGACGTGCTCGCCAGCGCGGCTTCGGCCGCGGAACCGGCCGAGCTCGAGCAGTGGGCCGGACCGGACGAGTGGCTGCACGGCGGTACCGCTATCGAGCTGGCCGGCCGGACACTGGACATCATCGCCACGCCCGGTCACACCCGCGGCCATGTCGTCTTCCGCGACGCCGCCGCCGGGCTGCTCTTCGCCGGCGACCACATCCTGCCGCACATCACCCCGTCAATCGGTTTCGAGCCGGTGCCGACCAGCCGGTCGCTCTCGGACTACCTGGCGTCGCTGGACCTGATCGCGGGCCTGGCCGACACCATGATGCTGCCGGCGCACGGGCCGGTTCAGCCCGGCACCACGGCCCGGATCGCCGAGCTGGCCGGGCACCACCGCCGCCGGCTGGCGGCGACGCAGGCCGCGGTCCGCCGCCGGGGCGCCGGCACCGGCTTCGAGGTGGCCGGCGACCTGCCGTGGACGAGCCGGGACTCGGCGTTCGCCGACCTGGACGTGTTCAACCAGATGCTGGCGGTCAACGAGACGGTCGCGCACCTGGAAGTCCTGGTGCAGCGCGGGCTCGCGCAGGCGCAGGAACGCGGCGGCGTCCTGTACTACTCGGAGTGAGCAGGGCGGGCGGCCGCCCGGTGACCGGGCCGGCCGGCCGCGGCCCTGGCCGCTGCGCCCGCCAGCACGCCCAGGCCGGCCAGCACGTAGATCTCGCTGAGCAGCAAGCCGAGCGAGCTCTGGTGCAGCCAGGACGCTGCGGGCACCTCCCGCGCGAGCCGGGCCCAGCCCGCGATGGCGAGCACCGCCAGCCCGGCCGCCGCCGCGACCGTGGCCGGCCGGGTGCCCGGCCCGGCCCGGCGGGCGGTGGCGACCGCGGCCAGCAGCAGGGCCGGGATCGCGATGACCCAGTGATGCGTCCAGGAGATCGGCGAGATCAGCAGGCCGGTTATCGCGCACAGCGAGAAGCCGGCCGCCTCGCTGCCGCCCCGCTGCGCCCGCGCCGCCAGCGCCAGGCCGATCGCCGCGATGACGGCGGCCGCCGGCAGCCACACCGGCCGGACGGCCGGCGAATGCAGATTCCGGGCGATGACGCCGAGCAGGCTCTGGTTGTACGGGTTCTGCACGGGGCTGATCCGGCCGGAGTCCAGGAAGCTGTGCGCCCAGTAGTGCGCGGAACTGGCCGGCAGGACCGCCCACCCGGCCGCGACCGTGGCCGCCAGTACTGCCGCGCCGGTCGCGGCGGCCCGGTAGCGGCGGGTCACCAGCAGGTAGACGAGAAAGAACGCCGGCACCAGCTTCACCCCGGCGGCCAGGCCGATCACCGTGCCCTTGCGCCGCGCGCCGGCGGGCAGCCACAGGTCATACAGCACCCCGGCCGCCAGCAGCAGGTTGACCTGGCCGTATCCCAGCGTGCTGCGCACCGGCTCCAGCCAGATCGCCGCGATCGCGGCGGCCAGCGCCAGCCGCCACGCGGCCCGCGAGTCCAGCCACGAGCTGGCCGGCGGCAGCCGCAGCGCGAACCACAGTGACGCCGGAAGCGCCGCCGCGCTCGCGGCGGTGATCAGCCCGGCGGCGGCAGTCCAGGGCAGTGCCGCCAGGACGGTGAAGATCACGGCGGCGAACGGCGGGTAGGTGAACGGCAGCCCCGCGAAATGCTGCTGGTACAGCTTCGCGCCGTGCAGCACGGCGTCGCCGCCGGCCCGGTATACGTGCAGGTCCACCAGGCCGGCCCGGCCGTATGCTGCCAGCGCGCAGCAACCGCCGGCGGACAGCGCGTACGCGGCCGCCAGCACCGGGATGCCGGGCCGGGAACGCCACCTGGCCGGCCGGGGCGGCCGGGTGGCTGCCGGTCGGCTCAGCTGTGGCCCCGGCGGGCCGGCGGGGGTGCTGGCTTGCGGCGCCGACGGCCGGCCCGCGAGCCGCGGTCGCCGCGGGGGCAGGCGCGGCAGTGCGCCAGGGCCGTCCATGCAGGGACTTTACCGTCCCCGTGGTTCACCTCGGGCCGGCCGCGGCCGGGGCAGCCGCCGGGGCAGCCGCCGGGCCGCCGAGCACCGACGCCAGGATCTGCGTGCCCCGCGCGAGTGCGGCGCCATCCGCCGCAGCATAGGAAAGCCGCAGGTAGGAAGCGGGCGGCTCACCGGGAAAGGAGGCCCGGCCGGGACTCACCGCCAGACCGCCGGCCAGCGCGGCCTCAGTTACTTCAGCGTCCGAAAGGCCATCCGGCAACCGCAGCCACAGATGGATCCCGCCGTCCGGGACGATCTCCAGTTCGCAATCCGGCAGCAGGCCGGCGATGGCGGCGGTCAGCGCGCCGCGCCGCTCCCGCAGTTCCCGCTTGACGCCGCCCAGGTGCCGGGACCAGCCCGGCGCGGTCAGCACATCCACCGCAATCTGCTGCAGCACCGGCGCGACGAACAGGTCGTCGCTGATCCGGCCGCGGCGCAGCCGGGCCAGCACCGGGCCGCGGGCAGCCAGCCCGGCGACCCGCAGGCCGGCTGCGACCGGCTTGGACAGCGACCGCAGGTACAGCACGTGCCCGTCGTCATCCATGCTGGCCAGCGGCGGCGGTGACGGCTGGGCCAGGTCGAAGTCGCGCACCCAGTCGTCCTCGATCACGAACGCGCCATGCCGCGCGACGGCGTCCAGGACCGGCCCGCGGCGGCCGGGTGCCAGCACCGAGCCGGACGGGTTGGAATGCCGGGGCTGGAGGTAGACCAGCGTTGCCCCGGTGCGGGCCAGTGCCGCGGCCAGCGCGTCGGGCAGCACCCCGTGCCGGTCGCCGGGCACCGGCACCAGCACCAGCCCGGCCGCGCGGGCAGCGGCGAGCGCGCCGACGTAGGTCGGCGACTCGACGATCAGCGGGCTGCCGGGCGCGCACAGGTGCCGGAACGCGGCCGACAGCGCCGCCTGGCCGCCCGGCGTGATCAGCACGTTCTGCTCGGTCAGCGAGCCGCCCGTCTCGGCCGCGAAATGAGCGCGCAGTTCCGGCAGGCCCTGGGCGGGCAGCCTGCTCCAGGCCTGCGGCCGCCGCGCCGCCCGGGCCGCGGCTGCCGCCAGCAGACCGAGCGGCTGCAGCCGCTCGTCCAGGAAACCGCTGGCCATCGGGATGGTGTGGGCCGGCGCCGGCTCGACCAGGCGCTCCAGGTAGGAACCGAGGCCGGCCCGGCTGCCCAGCGCCAGCGTCTGCCAGGACACGTCGGCCGGCCGGGCGGCAGCGGGCCGCCGGACAGCCGTGTACGTACCGCTGCCCGGCCGCGTGACCACCAGTCCCCGCCGGGCTAGCTCGGCCAGCAGCCGCTGCACCGTCGCGGGGCTGAGCCGGTAACGCTGCTGCAGCTGGCGGTAAGAAGGCAGCTGGCTGCCGGCTGGCAGCTCCTGAACGAGCCGGGTAATCCCAGTCATCGCGAGAACCTGACTGCTATCATCGTTCATGCAACCCAATGAAAGCACTTCTGCCGCCAGCACGGAAGCGCCCGCCGGCCCGAGGGCGGTCCCGCTGGTGCTCGGGGCGCTCGGTGTTGCGGGCTTCAGCCTCACGTTCCCGGCCACTGCTGCCGCCGAGGCATCTTTCAGCCCCCTTGTCGTAGGCGTCGGGCGGTCCGTGATCGCGGCCGCGCTGGCCGCGGCCGTGCTGGCAGCGCGGCGGCAGTCCTTCCTGCCGCCGCGTGCCGCGGTGCGCCGCATGCTCGTGGTAGCCGCAACGGTCGGCGTCGGCTTCGGGCTGCTGTCAGCGCTGGCCCTGCATCAGGTCAACAGCGTGCACGGCGCCATTCTCACCGGCTTGATCCCGGCGGCCACCGCGGGCATGGCCGTCTTGCGCGCGGGTGAGCGGCCGCGGCCCGGGTACTGGGCCGCGCTGGCAGCAGGCCTGGCCGTGGTGATCGCCTTCGCCGTCATCCAGGGCGGCGGCACGGTACGCGCGGGTGACCTTCTGCTGCTTGCGGCAATCGTCGTGGCCGGCCTCGGTTACGCCGAGGGCGGCGCGCTGGCCAGGCAGTACGGCGGCTGGCGGGTGATCTGCTGGGGAGTGCTGCTGGCGCTGCCGGTCACGCTGCCGGTGACCGTCATCGCCGCTGTCGCGTCCCCGCCCCGGCAGGTAACCGCCAGCGCCGTAGCGGGACTGTGCTACGTCGGCGTGGTCTCGATGCTGCTGGGCTTCTTCGCCTGGTACGAGGCTCTGGCCCGCGGCGGCGTTGCCCGGGTCGGGCGCCTGCAGCTGGCCCAGCCGGCCCTGACCCTGGGCTGGTCGGCCCTGCTGCTCGGCGAGCCGGTCAGCTGGCTCAGCGCCGGGGCCGCCGCCGCGGTGGTCGCGGCCGCCGCGGCGGGCCGCAATGCTCGCGTCGACAGCCGCGCCCCGGCAGCCGGGGCGGATCAGTCGCGCGCGCTCAGCACGCAGAACTCGTTGCCCTCGGGGTCAGCCAGCACCGTCCAGTAGACCTTGCCCTCGTCCTGGCCGACGTCGACGCGCCGGGCGCCGAGCGCTTCAAGGCGGCGTACCTCAGTGGCCTGATCCCCGTCGGCCGGCGGCGCGAGGTCGATATGCAGCCGGTTCTTCACCTTCTTGGCCTCCGGGACGGGAACGAAGACCAGTACCGGTCCCTTCTCGAGCACCGGAACGCGGCGGGTCTCGTCGAGGGCGTGCGCCGACATGACGACGATCTCGTCATCGGCCTCATAGGCCACCTGCCAGTCGAGCACCTCGGCCCACCAGCGGCTCTGAGCGACCACATCCCGGCAGTCAACAACGATGGTGTACCAGCGCAGGCTCACCCGCGTCAGCCTAGTCCCACGCCAGCGCGGCCGGAAGATTGCCGGCGGCGGGGCGGCAGGACGGTGCGTGCCATCGCTGCCCGGGCCTGCGGCGGGGCCCGGCCCGTCGCCTGGTCAGCTCGCCGGCGGCGGGGCGGCGGGCTACCGTTGAGGCATGCCGGATCGCAACGAGATTCTCCAGGTAGCCGGGCGCGCGGTGACAGTGAGCAATCCGGGCAAGGTCTACTTCCCGGCGACCGGCCATACCAAGCTGGACCTGGTGCGGTATTACCTGAGCGTGGCCGACGGCGCGCTCCGCGGTGTGGCCGGGCGGCCGATGGTGCTGAAACGGTTCGTGCACGGCGCCGACGGTGAAGCGTTTTTCCAGAAGCGCGCGCCCGCATCCCGGCCGGACTGGATCGAGACCATCACCCTGAGCTTCCCGTCCGGGCGGGTCGCCGAGGAGGTCGTCGTCACTGACGCCGCCCAGCTGGCCTGGGTGGTCAACCTGGGCTGCATCGACCTGAACCCGCACCCGGTCCGCGCCGCGGACCTGGATCACCCGGACGAGCTGCGAGTGGACCTCGATCCGGTGCCCGGCGTCGAATGGCCGCAGATCGTCCGGGTAGCCCTGGTCGCCCGCGAGGTGCTCAGCGATTTCGGGCTGGCAAGCTGGCCGAAGACGTCCGGGTCGCGGGGCATCCACGTCTACAGCCGGATCGAGCCGAGCTGGACCTTCCCGCAGGTGCGCAGCGCCGCGGTGGCGCTGGCCCGGGAAATCGAGCGACGCGCACCCGACCAGGCCACGTCCCGGTGGTGGAAAGAGGAGCGGCACGGCGTCTTCGTCGACTACAACCAGAACGCGAAGGACCGCACCGTCGCGTCTGCCTACTCGGTGCGGCCGACCGCCGATGCGCGCGTGTCGGCGCCGCTGGACTGGGACGAGGTTCCCGGCTGCAGGCCCGGGGCTTTCACGATCGACACGATGCCCGCCCGGTTCGCCAGCGCCGGCGACGTGTGGGGGCGCATCGGCCAGTCGGCCGGCTCGCTGGCGCCGCTGCTGGAACTGGCGGCCAGGGACAGGGCCGCCGGCCTGCCGGACGCGCCCTGGCCGCCGCACTCCGGCAAGCAGGAAGGCGAGCCGCGCCGGGTTCAGCCTTCGAAACGACGCCCGTCCAGCCGGAACGGGACTGCCGCGGCGGAAACGGCGCTTCCGGGCGGCCGCCCGGACCCGGACAGCCGCCCGGACCCGGACAGCGGCCGTCCCTCCCCCGACGGCCGGCGGCGCAGCACGATGCCGCTGATCGAGGTCGCGCGGGCCGCCAGCAAAGCCGATGCGCTGCAGGGACTGGACCGGTGGAAGCAGCGCCACCCGAGCGCATCGGCGCTGCTTGCGCCGGCCGACGTCCTGGTCGACGCGATGCGCGGCCGGTATTCGACCTGGACCCGGATCCGGCTGAATCTGCGCAACGTGCCGGCGGCCGAGCGCCCCGGCCAGGAACCGCTGGAGGTCGACTATGACCCGTGGGCCGGTACGGGCAGCCAGCCGGGCGGCAACTGACCCCCCGTGGACCTGCGGGGGGGACCCCGGCGGCGCGCCCCCTGGCCGGGCCGTCAGTCCGAGACGTCGCTCATGGCGATGACCTTGTCCGCGTGCAGTCGCACCAGCAGCTCGCCGGGCACGGCGTTGCGCGCGCCGAACTCCGCGCCCCGCTGCGCACCCATGTACCGGACGCCGATCGTCGTGGCCCAGCGCAGCACCTCGGGGGCGTCACCGGACAGTGTCACGCCGCCCTCGACCGAGACAAACGAGTACGGCGGCTGCTGATCGTCGACGCACAGCGCGGCCCGCAGCTCGCGACGCAGCGACGTGCCCTTAACCCCGGTCTCGGCGGTGTTGAAGACAAGATCGTCACCGTCCAGCACGAACCAGATGGGGGTCACGTGCGGCCGCCCGTCGCCGCGGGTGACCGCGAGCTTCCCGGTCCTGGTGCCGGTCATCACGAACTCACGCCACTGGGGCTCGCTCATCTGCGTCATGCCGCAACGCTACGGCAGCGATCACGGCCGGCCGGGGTCAGGATCGCCGGCCGCCGGCGGCCCTGCGCTGACCTGCGGCATCAGCTCAGAACCCAGCAGCTCCAGGTGGTCCAGGTCGGTCAGGTCGAGCACCTGCAGGTACATCCGCTCCGCCCCGGCTGCGGCGAACCGGCCGATCGCGTCGGCCAGCTCGGCCGGGCTCCCGGCCAGCGCGCCCGTCCGCAGCTCATCGAGCGGCCTGCCGATCGCGGCCGCCCGCCGCTGCAGCTCGGCTTCGGTGCGTCCGCAGCACACGGTCTGCGCGGCCGAGTAAATCATTGAATCTTCCGAACGACCCGCCGTGGCGCATGCCGCCCTAACCCTGCGGAACGCGGCCGCTGTGTCCGCCGTGCTAAGGAACGGCACGTTGAACTCGGCCGCGAACGCGGCCGCCAGGCGCGGCGTGCGATGCTGCCCGGCGCCCCCGATCAGCACCGGCGGGGCGGGCTGCTGGGCCGGCTTGGGCAGCGCTGGTGAGTCGGTGACCTGGTAGTACCTGCCCGGATAACTGAACGACTCCCCCGCCGGGGTGCGCCACAAGCCGGTGATGATCTCCAGCTGCTCCTCGAACCTGGCGAACCGCTCGCCCAGGGCGGGGAAGGGCAGGCCGTACGCCTCGTGCTCCCGTTCGAACCAGCCGGTACCGAAGCCGAACTCCACCCGGCCGCCGCTCATCTGGTCGACCTGAGCGACGCTGATCGCCAGCGGGCCCGGCGCGCGGAACGTCGCCGCCGTCATCAGCGTGCCCAGCCGGATGGTGGCGGTCTCCCTGGCCAGCCCGGCCAGCGTGATCCAGGCATCGGTGGGACCGGGCAGGCCGCTGGCCGCACCCATCTTCAGGTAATGATCGGACCGGAAAAATGCGTCGAATCCCAGCTCCTCGGCCGCCCTGGCGACCCGCAGCAAGGTGCTGTAATCAGCGCCCTGCTGCGGCTCGGTGAAAATGCGCAGCTGCATAGCGGTCATCCCGCTTTCTCGGTCTCGGCGGCAGGAGCGGCTGGGGCGCCGGCGACCGGGGCGGCAGCGTCCGGGTTGCCGACGTCCGGCACCAGGGCGGCGAGGCATTCCACGTGGTGCGTCATCGGGAAGGCGTCGAAGGCGCGCAGCTCCGCCAGCCGCCATCCGGCCGCGCGGAACGCCACCAGGTCGCGGGCCAGGGTAGCCGGATCGCAGGACACGTAAGCGATCCGGCGCAGGCCGCCGGCCGTGCGGTCGCCGTCCGTACTGGCAGCGCCCGCCCCGGCAGCGCCCGTGCCGCCCGCGTCCGTGCCAGCGCCAGGCACGCCGCGCAGCAGGTCGATGACGGCCCGCGGCAGGCCCGTCCTCGGCGGGTCAAGGACGGCGAGTGACGCGCCGGACAGGCCGCCCTGGGCCAGCACCGCCGCTACATCACCGCGGTGTACCTGCGCCCACGGCGTGGCGCGGAGGTTGTGCCGGGCGTCGCGCACCGCCGCCGCGTTCTCCTCGACTCCCACCACGCCGCCATCCGGGCCGACCGCGTCGGCCAGCACCCCGGCGAACAGGCCGGCGCCGCAGTACAGGTCCAGCGCCCGGTCACCAGGCAGGGGCGCCAGCATGCCGAGCACCGCGGCCGCCAGGGCGTCGGCCGCGGCCGGGTGCACCTGCCAGAACGTGCCGGCGCTGACCCGCCACGACCGGCCGGCGGCCCCCTCGGTGAGGTACCCGCGGCCGCGCAGCGACACCAGCCGGCCGGTGGTCCCGGCCGCCAGCACCGTGTCAGCCCCGATTGCCTGCGCCGCCGGGCGGGCGCCGGAATTCCACCGGGCCGGCGGCCCGGTGACGACCACGGCACGCTCGCCGGACGCGACGGCGACCAGCACCTCGACCGATTTGGCGCCCGGCCAGCGGCGCCGGGTGACCGCGGTCTCGGTGACTAGCGGGTGCGCGATCGGGCAGGCCCCGACGTCGATGATGTCGTGCGACCGGTGCTTGCGCAGTCCTGTCCGCCCGTCGTGGCGTACCGCGAACCTGACCCTCGTCCGCCAGCCCAGCCCCGCGGCGCTGCCGCCGTCCGCGGCGCTCCCGTCACCCGCGGCGCTCCCGTCACCCGCGGCCCTGTCGTCACCCGCAGCGCCGCCGTCACCCGCAGCGCCGTCGCCGTCGCCGACGTTCCCGGTATTGCCGCCGGTGTCATCATCGCCTTCCAGCGACTCGACCGTGACGGCGCAGTCCAGGCCGGCAATCCGGCGCATCTGCTGGCGGATGACCTCGGCCTTCAGGCTGCGCTGGGCCGGCAGGCTCGCGTGCTGCCAGTCGCAGCCGCCGCAGCCGCCCGGCCGCGCGTGCGGGCAGGGCGGCGCGACGCGGTCTGGGCTGGCCTGGCGGATCTCGATCGCGTCTGCCCGTGCCAGCCTGGACGTTGCCTGGGTGACCCGCACCCGGACCCGCTCGCCGGGCAGTGCGTGCCGGACGAAAATCACCGGGCCGCCGGGCTCCTGACGGGCGGCGCAGCAGCCCCCGGCCGCGACCTCGCCGACCGTCAGCTCGAGTACGGCACCGACTGCTGGCAGCTGCGCGCCGGGCATCTCCACGAGGGACATGCTGCCGGGTCCGGACGGGACTCTCGCAATCAGGGTGCCCCGCAGCGCTAGCACCACCCGCTATCAGGGCATACCGTGATCGGGCATCGTTCTCGCTGGAAGGACAACCGTGCACATCGTCATCATGGGATGCGGGCGCGTAGGGTCAACCCTCGCGCACATTCTCGAGGATCTCGGCCACGGCGTCGCGGTCATCGACCAGGATCCCGAAGCGTTCCGCAAGCTGCACTCGGGTTTCCAGGGCGCCAAGATCACCGGTATTGGCTTCGACCGAAATGTCTTGATCGAGGCGCAGATAGAGCGCGCTGACGCGTTCGCCGCAGTCAGCAACGGTGATAACTCCAACGTGATTGCCGCCCGGGTGGTTCGCGAGTCATTCGGCGTGCAGCGGGTGGTGGCGCGGATCTACGACCCGCGCCGGGCGGAGGTCTACCAGCGGCTCGGCATCCCGACCGTGGCCACCGTCCGGTGGACCGCCGATCAGATGCTCCGCCGGATGCTGCCTGACGGCGCGGAGCCGCTGTGGCGCGATCCCACCGGGAAGATAGTCCTGGCGGAGGTCGATACCTGCGGGGACTGGTTCGGTGAGAAGGTCGCGACGCTGGAGGAGAAAGCCGGCATCCGGGTGGCTTTCATCTCGCGGCTGGGCGAGGCCATGCTTGCCGGGGCGGGCACCGTCCTGCAGGAAGGGGACGTCTTGCACGTACTGGCGCAGGAGACCGACTTGACCAGGATCGCGGCAATCTGCTCGCAGCCGCTCGCGCCGGGACGGGGGGCCTAGTGATGCGGGTTGCCATCGCCGGGGCCGGCGCCGTCGGCCGGTCCATCGCCAAGGAACTGCTCGGCAACGGGCACGAGGTCCTGCTCATTGACAAGAATCCCCGGTCGATCAAGGTGCACAGCGTGCCGCGGGCCGAGTGGCTGCTGGCAGACGCCTGCGAGATCGAGGCCCTGGACGATGCCTCGCTGGAACGCTGCAACGTGGTCATCGCCGCGACCGGGGACGACAAGGTGAACCTGGTCATGTCGCTGCTCGCCAAGACCGAGTACGGCGTGCCGCGGGTGGTGGCCCGGATAAATCACCCGAACAACGAGTGGCTGTTTAACGAGTCCTGGGGCGTGGACGTCGCCGTCTCCACCCCTCGGCTGCTATCCGCCCTGGTGGAGGAGGCGGTCAGCGTCGGCGACCTGGTCCGGCTGATGACGTTCCGGCAGAGCCAGGCCAGCCTGGTGGAGATGACCATGGCGGCGGACGCGCCGCTGACCGGGAAGCGGTTCGGCGAGATCGAGTGGCCGGCTGACACCGCCCTCGTCGCGATCCTGCGGGCCGGCCGGGTGATTGTGCCGAATCCCGACGACCCGCTTGGAGCGGGCGACGAGCTGCTGTTCGTGACCAGCGAAGATGTCGAGGAAGAGCTAGGGCATTTGCTGTCCGGCGACCGGTAGCGCCGTCCGCCCGCCGCGCCGACATCGGCGGCGGTCGGCCGGCTACCTCGTCTCGGTGATTTCCGGGCCGCGCTCGAACGGGCTGGGGAGGCCTTCCTGACCGTCGGCCGCCAGCTGCGCCTCGATTGCCTCGCGGGCCTGGTCCGGCAGCTGGATCGCCAGCAGATCGCGTGGGGGCGCCGGATGGTCGCCGCGGACCACCACCACGTCGGCGAAGATCTCCTCCAGCGGTTCCGCTAGTTCCGCGCGGCGGGCCGCCGGGCCGCTGATTACCCCGCGCAAGAACCAGCGCGGGCCGTCGACGCCGAGGAACCGCACCGGCTGCAGCTGCGGGCGCCCCGCGGCGTCCGGGCCGGGGTTTACCTGAGCAGCTAGCTCAGGACCGAAGGGGCCGGACGCCTCCTCGACCTCGCCGCCGGTACTGATCACTTCCTCGGCGATCTCCTTGCGGTCCTCGTCCCACAGCCCGCTGGTCTTGGGCGCGGCGAAGGCCTGCAGCTGCAGGCCGCTGTCGTCGCGCACCACGGCAATCCAGATGCCCTGCTCCTCGGCCATATTGACCTGGATGTCGAAGCCTTCGCGGACGGGGATCAGCAGGCTGCCGAAATCCATCCGCTCCGCCTCCGGATAGCTGCCGGACCCGTCCCACGGACCCGACTCCGGCACCGGTCCGCCCCCGGCCGGGGCAGCCGTCGCGCGCTGCGCCCTGGACCAGGCATCGGGGTCACCGAGATCCACCCCGCGCCGGGGCCCGGCAGCGGCGACCGCCGGGGAAGGGGCATCGTCGGATCCGTCACCGGCCAGGTAATCCGGTGCGCCGTACTCGCCGTCCAGGCCGTTACCGGCCCCGTCCGGCTCGCTTGCGCCCGGTGCGCCTGTCTGCGCCTCTGAGCCAGGCTCATCAGCTGATCCCGGCTCATCAGCGCCCTTGCGGCGGCCCCGTCGGAACACCCCGCACGCTCCTCACTTGCTGCTGGATTCTGCCTCGCCGCCGGCCGTGCCGACCGCGGCGCCATGCCCTCCGGATGACCCGAGCCCGCCGTCCCCCCGCGCCGATCCCGGCAGCGTCTGCACCTCGTGGAAGCGCGCGCGCTCCACCCGCTGCACGACGAGCTGGGCTATCCGGTCCCCGCGCCGGAAGCTGACTTCGCGGCGGGCATCGGTGTTGAGCAGGGTCACCCTGATCTCGCCACGGTACCCGGCATCCACGGTGCCCGGTGCATTCACGACCGTGACGCCGTGCCGGGCCGCGAGCCCGGAGCGGGGATGCACGAACGCGGCGTAGCCGTCCGGCAGGGCGATGGCGATTCCGGTGCGCACAACCGCCCGCTCACCGGGGGCCAGGCGCACGTCCTGCGCCGCGAACAGGTCGCTCCCGGCATCGCCGGGGTGCGCCCGCGCGGGCAGCGGCAGGCCGGCGTCCAGCCGCTGGATCAGCACCTCTACCGCGTTGACCTGAACCGCGTCGTCCGCCGTCATGCCGGCCGCCGCCGGGTCGGCGGCACCGCTGCGGAAGCGCGCCTCAGCACCTTCGCACCCGGCTGCCGACTCACCCAGGTGACCTTACCCGCGCCGGTGCGGCTTGGCGCCAACTACCGTGGTTGGCATGGGTGAGTACCGAGAGCGGCTGTGGGTGCCCGCGTCCTGGTGGGTGCTCGGCCTGCTGACGGCCGTGACGCTGGCCACGACCCTGTGGGCCGGCCTCAGCATGGCTGTCGCGATCGCTAGTTACGTCGTCTTCGCCGGCGGCTGCGCCGCCGCGCTGCTGGGGCTGGGCCGCGCCGTGATCGAGATTCGCGACGGCGAGCTGCGGGTGGGCCGGGTCGTCGTCCTGCCGCTGCGCCAGGCAACGGAGGTGACCGCCCTGGACGCCGCTCAGTCCCGGGCGATGCGCGGGCCGCGGGCGGACCCGGCCGCCATCTTGATGATCCGGCCTTACCTTCCGCTGGCTGTTTATGTCGGCATTTCCGGTCAGCGTGCGCCTTACCTGCTGCTCGGAACCCGGCGGCCGGACGAGCTGGCAGCGGCCATTGACCGAGCCCGCCCCGGCGCGCAGGCCGGCGGCACCGGATGAGACGCCGGATGATACGACCGTCCGGCGCGCCAGCCGCCGGGGATCATGGGAAGATGCGGGCGGCGCGGCCGGGAAATCCCGGCCGGCTAGAGAGCCCGCCGGCCGAACGGCCAGCCGGCGGCAGGAGAAGGGAACCCGGATGGCAGGCAACCGCGATGACATGATGGCCCGGCTGATGCCCGGCGTGGCGAACGCGGCCGCGGCCCTGGCCGCGCGGAAGGCAGTCGTCATCATCTGGACGAAGGTCACCAGCCATGACCCGCCCGTTGTCGAGGACCGCAAGGTGCCGCTGCGCCAGGCGCTTGCCTGGGCTTTGCTGGTGGGCGCCGCGGCCTCGACCGCCAGGCTGATTACCGGCCGGCTCATCAGCCGCGTCATGCCCGCTGAGGCTGACAAGTCCGCCGGCTGACCCCGGTGGCCGACCCCCCGGTGGCTGGCCGTCCGATGGGCTGGCCGTCCGATGGGCTGACCGGGTGGCGCCGCGGCGGGCTGTGCACCTGGTTACTCTGATCGGGTGCACGCCAAGGACCGTTCCCGGCTCTCGTTCAAGATCCTGTACGCCGTCCGGCACCCGGACCGCGTGACCGGCTACGCCCGCAGGCGCGGCCGGGATGCGCTGCTCCGGCTGCAGTCGCCCGACCACATCAGCTATTACCGGGCCGTCATGCGCTCGGACGCGGCGCGCAGCCGGGAGGGCGCTGTCGGCAGCAAGACCCGCGAATCCTGGCTGCAGCTCGGTCAGCTGCAGTTCGACTACCTGATGGGGCACGGCCTGAAGCCGTCGTCGCGGCTGCTGGAGATCGGCTGCGGAAATCTGCGGGCCGGGCGGCTGTTCATCGACTACCTGGACGCCGGCGGCTACTACGGCGTCGACATCTCGCCCGACATCCTGCTCGCCGCCGCCGATACGGTCGCCGAGTTCAGGCTGCAGCACAAGCTGCCGCACCTGACCGTGGTCAAGGACATGCGGCTGGCGTTCCTGCCGTCCGGGTATTTCGACGTGGTGCACGCGCACAGCGTTTTCTCGCACTCCCCGATCGAGGTCATTGACGAGTGCCTCGCGCACGTCGGACGGCTCCTGGCCCCCGGCGGTTTCTTTGACTTCACCTTCGACCGGACGGACGGCGCCGAGCATCAGGTTCTGCACGAGGATTTCTACTACCGGACCGAGACGCTCATCGCGCTCGCTGCCCGCCGCGGGCTGGCGGCGCGGTATCTCGACGACTGGGACGCAACCGGGCACGCCCAGTCCAAGATCCGGGTCTCGCAGAGCTAGCTGCGAGCTTGCTTCCCGCCGCGGGCCGCATTTACCGTGCTGGTAGCGGGCCGGCCAAGCCGGAAGTTGTCCGCTGTCCGCCGAATTATGCCTCCCGATGCCTGACAGTCCTACCTTTGGGCAGTTAAGCGGACGACACTGGAACCTGCGCCCGGCGCTGTGCCGCGAGCGCCCGCTCGGTAATGCCGAACGCGGAGGTGGGAGATGGCTGGAGAGCAGGTCTTGGGCATCGTTCTGGCGGGCGGGGCGGGCAAGCGCCTTGCCCCGCTGACCGCCGACCGGGCCAAGCCGGCCGTCCCTTTCGGCGGCTTGTACCGGCTTGTTGATTTCGCGCTCTCTAATCTTGTCAATTCCGGCTGCCGTCGCATCTGCGTGCTGACCCAGTACAAGAGCCACAGCCTGGACCGGCACATCACCACGACCTGGCGGCTGAGCAGCCTGCTCGGCAACTACGTCACGCCGGTCCCGGCCCAGCAGCGGCGCGGCCCGCACTGGTACACCGGCTCGGCGGACGCGATTTACCAGTCGCTGAACCTTATCTACGACGACCGTCCCGACATCGTGGTGGTCTTCGGCGCTGACCACGTGTACCGGATGGACCCCATGCAGATGATCGACCAGCACGTCGCCTGGGGCGCCGGGGTGACGGTCGCGGCCATCCCCGTACCGCGGCTTGAAGCGACGGAGTTCGGCGTCGTGCAGACCGCGCCGGACGGGCACACCATCGAGGCTTTCCTGGAGAAGCCCGCCGACCCGCCCGGCCGCCCCGGTCAGCCGGATGAGGCTTTCGCGTCGATGGGCAATTACGTGTTCAGCAGCGACGTCCTGGTCGAAGCGCTGAAGAAGGACGCCGCCGACGACGGCAGCAGGCACGACATGGGCGGCGATATCATCCCGATGCTCGTCCGGGAAGGCACCGCGCACGTTTACGACTTCCTGCAGAACAAGATTCCCGGCGCGGAGCCGCGCGACCTGGGCTACTGGCGGGACGTGGGGACGCTCGATTCCTATTTCGACGCGCACATGGACCTGTGCGCGGTGCACCCGGTGTTCAACCTGTACAACGAGCGCTGGCCGATCCTGACCCAGGTGCCGTCGCAGCCGCCGGCCAAGTTCGTGCACGACGAAGGCGACCGGGTGGGGCGCGCTATCAACAGCGTGGTCAGCAACGGCGTCATCGTCTCCGGCGGCCTGGTCCGCGACTCGGTGCTGTCGCCGGGCGCCCGGGTGGACAGCTGGGCGCGGGTGGAGCGCGCCGTGATCCTGCATAACAGCCGGGTGAGCCGCCATGCGGTGGTGCAAGACGCGATCCTGGACAAGAACGTCGTCGTCCCCGAGGGTGCCGTGGTGGGCCTGGACAAAGAGCATGACCTGGCGCGCGGGTTCGTGGTATCCGCGGGCGGGATCACGGTTGTCGGCAAGGGGCAGGTAGTGACGCCGTGACCGAGGCGGGACAAGACGCCGCGGCAGCGCCCGGTCAGCTGAGAGTGGCGCTCCTCACCAGGGAATACCCGCCGGAGGTCTACGGCGGCGCGGGAGTGCACGTGGAGTACCTGGCGCGCGAGCTGGCCGCGCTGGTGGACCTGACCGTGCACTGCCAGGGCGCGGACCGGCCCGCGGCGGTAGCGCACCGGCCGTGGGACGAGCTTTCCGGCGCGAACGGGGCGCTGCAGGTCATGTCGGCCGACCTGTCGATGACCGCCGCGGTGATTCGGGCGCAGGTGGTGCACTCGCACACCTGGTACGCCAACCTGGCCGGCCACCTCGCGGCCATGCTCTACCGCATTCCGCATGTCATGACCGCGCACTCGCTGGAGCCGCTGCGGCCGTGGAAGGCGGAGCAGCTCGGCGGCGGTTACGCGCTGTCGTCGTGGTGCGAGCGGGTCGCGATCGAGTCGGCGGCGGCGGTCATCGCGGTCTCCGACGGGATGGCGGCAGACGTGCTGGGCACCTACCCGGCGGTGCCGCCGGACCGGGTGCACGTGATCCGCAACGGCATCGACACCCTGCAGTACCGGCCGGACCCGGCGACCGGCGTGCTGGAGCGCTACGGAATTGACTCGTCCCGGCCGTCCGTGGTTTTCGTCGGCCGGGTGACCCGGCAGAAAGGCGTCCCGGTCCTGCTGCGCGCCGCACTTCAGCTCCAGCCGGGCGCTCAGCTGGTGATCTGCGCGGGGCAGGCGGATACGCCGGAGCTGGAAGCCGAGGTCAGCGAGCTCGCCGCGCAGCTGCGGGCAGCCCGGTCCGGCGTCATCTGGGTGCCCGGGATGCTAGCCAGGCCCGAGGTAATCCAGATCCTCAGCCATGCCACCGTTTTCGCCTGCCCCTCCCTGTACGAGCCGCTCGGGATTGTCAACCTGGAGGCGATGGCCTGCGGGGCCGCAGTTGTCGCCTCGCGCGTCGGCGGCATTCCCGAGGTCGTCGTTGACGGGCAGACCGGGCTGCTGGTGCCGCCCGGTGACCCGGCGGCGCTGGCAGCGGCCATCAACGTGCTGGTCGGTGACCCCGGCCGGGCAGCCGAGATGGGGCGGCGGGGTCGAAAGCGGGCCGCGGCGGAGTTCAGCTGGGCCGCCGTCGCCGAGCAGACCGCGGCGCTTTACGCCAGCCTGGGCCAGCCAGCCAGTCGCCCGTAGTACGGTCGCAGGCCTGGCTGAATGGCTGGCCGGCCGGGATTTCAGCCGCTATCCCCGGCGCGGCGCTAACCCGCCCGGCTAAGGTCAGCCGCCGAGCTGCTTGCGGCCGCGGGTCCGGCGCAGGCGGCGGCGCTGCGCGGGATCGAGCATCAAGTACATGACCGCCGGGATCGCGACCGCGGCGACGATCACGCCGAGGGCCAGCAACGAGCTGATGTTCAGGAGAATGAGGCCGAGGATCACCCCGGCTATGCCGAACTTCATGTGCGGCGTCATCTTTCAGACTCCCTCCGCGGGGCGCCCAGTGCTTCCCCTGTCATCGTAGCGGGCACGCCCGACCTCACAAGTACCCGCGTCACCCAACGTGCCCGCTTCGTCAACGCGGGGGCAGCTGTCCGCGTTCCTGCTGGTACTGCGGCGCCGGCTGCTGGCGGCGACGGGAGCCGTGCTGGATGATGAGGGCCTGGCAACCGGAGGCTTTCATGTCGCTGTCGCTGTCGCTGCCGATCGAGGCCGCGGCCAACGAGCTGCTGGCGCGCAGTCCGCTGGCACTGCTGATCGCCTTGCTGCTGGACCAGCAGGTGCCGCTGGAGAAGGCATTCAGCTCGCCGTATCAGCTGTCGCTGCGGCTCGGGCATGAGCCGTCCGCGGCGGAGCTGGCCGAGTATGACCCCGGCGCGCTGGCGGACGTGTTCGCCCGGCGCCCCGCACTGCACCGGTTCCCGCGGGCGATGGCAGCCCGGACACAGCAGCTGGCAGCGCTGATCACCGATCGGTACGACGGCGACGCCGCAGCAGTCTGGACCGGCGCGGCAGACGGGGCGGACCTGAGCCGGCGACTGGCGGAGCTGCCCGGCTTCGGCCCTTACAAGGCCCAGATCACCATCGCGTTGCTGGGCAAGCAGCTCGGCGTCCGGCCCGCCGGCTGGCGGGCGGCTGCCGGTCACTACGGCACCGCAGGCGCGCACTACTCGGTCGCTGACATCGTCGACAAGCCGTCACTCGACGCCGTCCGGGCCCACAAGAAGCAGCTCAAGACCGCCGCGAAGGGTGACTGAGAACTGGTCAGCCTGCTCTAGCCGACCGCGCGCCGGTTCCCTCGGCGCCGGGACTGACGGCAGGCTATGACAGCGGGCTGACATCCGTGTTATGCTGATGTCAGCGACTGACATAAGCGCTCCCGGCGCGCGCCCTGCGCCGGGGACTTCGGCCATCGGGAGTTCTTTCATGCGCGTTTTCGTCACCGGCGCGTCCGGCTGGATCGGCTCCGCCGTCGTACCCGAGCTGATCGGAGCGGGCCATCAGGTCACCGGTCTCGCCCGCTCAGATGACTCGGCCGCTGCCCTGATGGCGGCCGGGGCGCAGGTGCACCGCGGCACACTCGACGACCTCGACAGCCTGCGGAGTGCGGCTGCCGCGTCCGATGGCGTGATCCACCTGGCGTTCAAGCACGATCTGGCTTTCTCGGGGGGCTACCAGGCCGCTGCCGACGCGGATCGCCGCGCCATCGAGACATTCGGCGACGCGCTGTCAGGTTCGGACCGGCCGTTCGTCATCGCCTCCGGAACGCTCGGGCTGGCGCCGGGACGGACGGCGACCGAGCGGGACGGTCTTGCCGCCGACCCGGCGCACGCGGCTCCGGGCAGCGGCCCGCAGGCCCGGCTGGCCAATGCGCAGATGACGCTCGCCTTCGCTTCCCGCGGCGTCCGCTCGTCCGTTCTGCGACTCCCCCCGACCGTGCACGGTGAGGGGGACAACGGGTTCACGGCGACCCTGGTCGGCATCGCCCGCGATAAGGGCGTCTCCGGCTACATCGGCGACGGGTCGAACCGCTGGCCCGCCGTGCACCGCTTCGATGCCGCCCGCCTTTTCCGCCTCGCGCTGGAGAAGGCCCCGGCGGGATCGGTGCTGCAGGCGATCGCCGACGAGGGCGTGCCCATCCGCGCGATCGCCGAAGTGTTCGGGCGGCACCTCGGCCTCCCCGTAGTCGCCATTTCTGCCGCGGACGCGGGCGGCCACTTCGGCTGGCTGGCCGGATTCCTCGGGACCGACAGCCCGGCCTCCAGCACGCTGACCCGCGAGCTGCTGCCATGGCAGCCGGCCCATCCCGGCCTCATCGACGACCTCGACAAAGGCCACTATTTCTCCAGCTCATCCGCTTGACCAGCCGCGCCGTCCGACGGTGACCGTGTCCCGCCGGAGGTGCAGGTGAGCTACTGCCCGAGCACGCCGGACTTGAGCACTGCTTGACATTGTTCATCCCTCCCCGGTAGCTTGACGTTGTCAAACTATAGTGCTATCAGGGGCGCCGTGGACCGCGATCCTGGCTTTGCCGGGATGGGGTAAACACCGAATAATGCGGGATTCCTGACGAGTTCGAGGCTTAGCGGGCACCGAGCATTAGTGACCGGCTCCAGTCACGGAATTGGCGAGGCGATCGCGTCCCGCTTTCTCGCCGAGGGCGCCGCAGTCGTGTTGCACGGACTGCACCGTCGCGGGGCCGCGGCTACCGGGTGCAACGTGACGCGCCAGGGGACACGCGATAGTGTCTGGCCGTGCAAAATTATGAGGTCCAGGCGACTGGCAGCGCGCAGGTACACGTCTTGCACGCTGGATACGCCCGCGAGGAAGCCGACGGGGAGCACGTCGGCGGCACGGTAACGCTCATCACTGAGGGCGATGCCGTCATCATCGTCGATCCCGGTATGGTCTCCTCCCGGCAGGCGCTGCTGGACGCCCTCGCCGCGCACGGAGCGGGCGCGGGGGACGTGACCGACGTGGTATTCAGCCATCACCATCCGGACCATACGATTAATGCCGCGCTGTTCCCGGCTGCCCGGGTGCATGATTACTGGGCGGTTTACGACGGGGACCTGTGGATCAGCAGGCCGGCCGACGGCGCGCGGATCAGCCCGTCCGTGTCGCTGATGAGCACGCCGGGCCACTCTGCGGAGGACATCAGCACGCTGGCCGCTACCGCGGACGGCGTGCGTGCGTGCACGCACGCCTGGTGGGAAGCCGAAGGCCCCGCGGAGGACCCCTTCTGCGTTTCCCCCGAACTCCTGGCCGCGAGCCGGTCCCGCATTCTCGCCATCGCCGCAGTCATCATCCCGGCGCACGGGCCGGCGTTCGTACCCGACGAGAACACGCCGCGCTGAATAATCAGCGCGGCAGCCGGGTGACCACCGCGTGCGGGAAGGTAACGACGGTAACCAGGCCCCGGACCGGCGGCCGCTCTCCGGGCGGCGTGAACCAGAATGACGTCCCCACCCGCGCCTGGGTCCGCGTGCAGAGGGACTGGGCGCGAAACAGTACCGCCCAGTACTCCCCCGTCACGCACGCCCGCAGGCCCGTCCGATCCGCGTAAGCGACGGCGCCCACCGCGTCCATCCAGTCGTTATGCACGAGATTCAGTACCATCGTCCGGCCGTGGGCGGCAGTCACGAGCGCGCGCACCTCTCGCGGTAGCTGCGGGTCGCCGCGGTAGCTCGCAGGCGGGTCATCTATGTTGTCCAGAACCTGAGGAGCCGCCGCAGCGACGACCGCGCTGCCGGCCACTGCCGCTGTTACGGCCAGCGCGGCGGCTCGGCGCCGGTTCAGGTGCACGGCCGCTCCAGCGACGGCCACGATCGCGACAAGGAGCGGCGCCGCCCAGTAGAAGTAGCCCAGGTAAGCCTGCTTGATATCGTTGTCATTAATGCCCCGGCGGGCGTCGTAGATGAAGAGCGCGGTCAGCAGGGCCGCCGAGGCAAGCGCGCACAGCAGAAAACGGCGCAAGGCAGGCGCGGGACAGTGCAGCGCGAGAGTGAGAGCGATGGCGCTGAGCGCTGCGCAGACTAGGAGGCCTCGCAGGCCGGCTGAGCTCGCCGGTGTGCCTGGCCACCAGTAGCGCATGACGTAGCCTGCCGAGTAAGCCAGTGAGTGGTTGATCAGATGGTGAACCGACGCCGCGCGCGCATATCCGAAATACTTTCCGAATTGCCCCGGCCAGTGCAGGACCGTGTTGAGAGCAGTCGGAAGAAGCAGCAGCACCCCGATCGTCAGTGCCGCGGCCCAGTGCCCCGCTCGGCCGCGGAAAGTCCCGCGCAGGTCCCGGTGATTCCACGCCATCAGGGCGGCGAGGGATACCAGTACGGTGACTGGCGCGAAGAGCAGGAACTCCGCATGGCCGTTGATGCACAGACCAGCGGAAAGAGCGAGAAGCGGCAGGTCCGCGGTCTGCCCGGCGATCACAGACGCCGCGGATGCCACAAGCAGCAGTGTCGGCGCGAAGTACACGTATGGCATCCACTCGGTGTTCACCGGCAGGGGGTGCAGGGCGGTGAACAGCAGCGTGACCGCCAGCCCCGCCAGCGGCACCTGCCGCGAGCCGGCGTGCCGGGCAAGCACACTCAGCGCGGCCGCGACGATCGCCGCGTTGAGCAGCAGGATCGCGAGCAGCTGCCCGTTCCACGGAGTCGGCACCACGTGCAGCAAATCGTGGAAAAAGGACTCGCCGCCTGCCTCCACGTACAGGAACGCCGGGCCCGGATGGTAGAAACCGTTCTTAGAGTAGTTACCGGTAAGCAAGGTGAATCGCTTGGCCTGCAGGATCGCGATAGTATTGGCTGCGTAATCCTGATTCTCGTAGATCCGTGCCGAGAAAAGGTAGGCGTTCCGCACCAGCAGGACCGCCGCGAGCACGACGAAGGAACCGAGCCAGGTAGCCGCGCTGAGGGATAGCCGTCCGACGCCCGGCCCGTCCTCTGCCGCGTCTCGGCGGGAGGGCACATCCGCGGCCGCGGGAATGCGATCCGGCTGGGCTAGCATGCCCAGACCATATCTGAGGCCGCCCGGTTCGGTGCGTCTGGCTCAGTTGGTCCGCTGACAGGCTCGCCGCATGATCCAATGGGGCACGTGAGTGCCGTCAGAGCGTCTCGCTCCGAAGCCGAGGATGACGACATACCGGCCGCGGCCGCCTCCGCGCGGCGCTGGCGCCCCGTCGTCCGCGGGGCTGCGTGGGCAGCGGGCACACTCGCTGCGTTCGCCGCCAACCTCCTGCTGGCCCGGACCCGTGCCGTCAACTCCGACGGCGCCGGCAACGCCCTGCAAGCCTGGGACATGTTGCATGGCAACTGGCTGTTGCACGGCTGGCTGACCTCAGACGTTCCCTTCTACACCACCGAACTGCCGCAGTACATGCTGGTGGAGCTGGTTCGCGGGCTGAATCAGGATGTGGTGCACGTAGCTGCCGCTATTACCTACACCCTGGTGATGCTCCTGGCCGCGCTGCTGGCAAAGGGCAGCGCCGCCGGCCGGGGTGCCCTCGTCCGGGTAGCTATCGCAGTCGGGATAATGCTCGGCCCGCAGCTGGCATCCGGCACCAATATCCTGCTGTCCTCTCCCGACCACATCGGTACCTCCGTACCCGTCATGGTCGTATGGCTGATCCTGGATCACGCGCGCCCGCGCTGGTACATCCCTGTGCTCGCGGGCTGCCTGCTCGCCTGGGCCGAGGTCGCGGACCGGCTGGTGCTCTACATCGGGGTGCTGCCGCTAGCGCTCGTCTGCGCGGTCCGCATTTACCGGGCTGTCGCCGTCGAACGCCGGCCGCTGGCTTCCCAGTGGTACGAGCTCGGCTTGGCCGCCGCCGCGTTCGCGGCTGCTGCCGCGGCCGCGCTGGCGCTGCACCTGATCCGCTCTCATGGCGGCTTTTACGCGCCGTCACCGGTCACGCAGTTCGCTCAGGGCGGCGCGCTACTGCCCCGCAACATTGGTATTGCCGGCGAAGGACTGCTGCTCCTCGGCGGGGCAGATTTCCTCGGGCTGCGACTGACTGCGAGCACAGCGGTGATCCTGCTGCACATGGTCGGCGTGTTCCTGGCGGCCTGGGGAACCTGGCTGGCAGCGCGGCGCTTCCTGCGCGACAGTGATCGTGTCGTTCAGCTGCTGCTCACCGCTGTAGTTATCAACCTGGCTGCTTATGTGCTCAGTACCCAGGGTCAGGCGGTCACCGGAACACGCGAGATCGATACCGTGCTGCCATTTTGCGCCGTGCTGGCCGCCCGGCTGCTGGCAGACCGGCTGCTGGCAGCGCGGCTGATGCCGCTCCTGCTGGTCGTGCTGCTCGGATACCTCGGCGGGCTGGCGCAGGAGATTGCCCAGCCGTCAGCTCCCCCGCAGCATCAGCCGCTGACTTCCTGGCTGGCGGCCCACGGCCTGCGCACCGGCCTGTCGGGTTACTGGGAGTCGAATGTCGTCACGCTGACCAGCGGCGGCGCTGTCCAGGTACGCTTTGTGTCACCGGCCGGCGGCCGGGTGGTGACTGGAAACGTCGAGCTGAACACGCGGTGGTACGACCCTCTTCGCGCGACAGCGAACTTCGTCGTGCTGACCTCCGGTCTACCCGGTTACGGGGGATTTACCAGCGCGCAGGCCGTCCTGGCGACTTTCGGCAAGCCAGCGCGCCAGTACCATTTCGGTGCCTACGTCGTTCTGGTGTGGCACAAGAACCTGCTCAAAGAGCTGCACTAAGCCCGGCCGGCAGGGCGGCGGTCGCGTCGGCCGGCGCAGGCATCAGCCCGCAGCGACCTGCGGTAAAACGCTCGATGTAGGTAGGCAACGGAGCTGGCAAAGCCGAGCACGCAAGCACGCACTGGGCAGCGGCCCAGTACCGGCCTGCCGTCCGGGCCAGCGGCAATGGCTGAGTGCCGACGGCCTGGCGCTCGGCTGGCAGATCTACGGTACGCCGGTCTTTCCTCGCTTCCCACTGCCGGCGGCAGCCAATTCGCGCCGCGCCGCGCGTCCTCCCGCACATCGTCTCGGCAGCGTTGCGCCAGTGAACGAGAGCTTTTCGGTTCGCGGACTGCAGCCGGGGTCAGCTACAGCTTCGTGTCACCCGCCGCATCCGCCAGCCGGAGCCCGGTTGCCCTGCGTTTCGGCCATACGGCGGTCATCAGAGGCTCGCGCGCACCGGGTGCCCGCGGCCCGGTCAGAGCGGCTAGACGACGTCGCCCTTAAGGGAGAATGACGACAGCCTGCGGGCCGCAATGGCCAGCGCTACGCAGGTCACGGCGGCGCTCATGCCCAGCGCCGTGGACAGTGCCAGATGAGCTCTCAGCCCTGCGTTGCGGGCAATGGAGTTGGCGATGCCGAGCGCATACTGATTAACGGACAGCAGCCGCACCCCGCCGACGAGACTGCCGAGCAGGCCCTCCCAGACCAGCAATTACAGCAGCCCGAAAGCGATTGCCCGGCTCGACAGCACCGACAGCAGCACGAACAGCGCGTTGTAAACCGCCGACGCCGCGACCGCACCCGCAAGCAGGCCGAGCGCCAGCCTGCTGGCCGGACCGGGGGCAACGGCTCCGGCCAGGTACAAGGGAATCGCGCCGAAGACGATCGTCGGCAGCGCCGCGGCGAGGAACTTGCTCAGCACTACCGGACGCCGGCGTACCGGCGTTGCCAGCAGCTGGACGATGGTTCCGTCGTCGATTTCGGCTCCGAGCACGCTTGTCCCGATGATCAGCGCGGTGAGCGGCAGCACGACGGTGAACCCGAAAACACCCAGGAACTCCGGCGGCCAGACGGTGCTTCTGCCGGTGAGCCGCAGCAGCGCCGAGACGCCGATCATGATGACCGGCGCGGTGGCGAAGATGAGGGCACGCCTGCGGCCTACGGTAGCCCGGATAGTCAGCCGCAGGATTACCCCGCTGACGAACGCCGGCCGCCGTCCGGCGGACGGCGTCAGCCCGCCCTGGGTCGGCGGCGGAACATTCGGCTCGTCGGCGAGCTGCGGCTTTGAGGCGGCGCTCGGCTTTACGCCGGCGTGCAGCTCGGGCGCTGGCAGCTGGGAGCCGACGTGCTGCTTCGCGCCCGCGGGCGGCTGGGGCGCGGCGGAATGGCCGGCTCGGTGGCTCACTAGAATCTCCGGATCACGAGGCGATGAGGTAGGCGAAGACGCTTTCGAGCGACTCATCGGAGGGCAGCAGCTCGCGCAGCCGGATCTGCCGCGACCTGGCCAGTCCGGCCAGCTCCCGGCTGAATGCGCCGTAGTCGGACGCGCGCACCTGCAGGCCGCGCGGCGTCAGCTCAACACCGGCCACCGCCGGGCGGCCGATCAGGGCCGCTGCCAGCTGCCGGTCATCAGACGAGCGCACGAGGAAAACGTGCGGGCGGCTCGTCATCAGCCGCCGGATCGCCCGGAAATCCCCGGAAGCAGCCAGCCGGCCGCCGACAATCACCTGGATGGTTCCGGACAGCCGCTCGACTTCCTCCAGGATGTGCGAGCTGAACACGATAACGCGGCCCTGCTGCCCCATCCCGTCCAGAAGATCCATCAGCTGCATCCGCTGCCGCGGGTCCATGCCGTTGAACGGCTCGTCGAGCAGCAGGACCTGCGGGTCATGTACGAGGGCTGCTGCCACCTTGATCCGCTGCCGCATCCCCTTGGAGTAAGTGGAAACCCGGCGGTCCTGCGCGCCGGCCATGTCGACGATGTCGATGCCCGCCGGGCAGCGGCGGCCGGGTCAGCCAGCTCATGCAACCGGGCCGTGGCGGTGACGAACTGCGCGCCGGTCAGGAACGGGTACACGGATTCGCGTTCCAGTACCAGACCGATCAGCCGGAAGATCTCCGGATTGCGCCAGCTGGCCGCCCCGGCGACGGTGAGCTCCCCCCGCGATGGCTCCAGGAAGCCGGCGATCAGGTGCAGCAGCGTCGTCTTTCCCGCGCCGTTCGGGCCGAGGAGACCGGTGACGCCGGGCCCGATGCTCATCGAGATGTCATTGACGGCGACAACGTTGCCGTACCAGCGGGAGATGCCGGTCAGCTCGATCGCGGTCATGCCACACCGACTTTCCGGTACCGGGCGATCAGGCCGAGGGTTCCCGCGGCGAGGAAGACCAGGAACATCAGCCCGTACAGCGGCCCGTAACTGCCGGGCCGCGGGATCATTCCCTTGGCCGTGCCGCCCAGCCACATCCGCATGCCGTCCAAGACGGTGAACGGGCTGAGCAGCCCGGCCAGCCGGGCCAGCCCGGATGCGCCGCCGCTGCCGTCAGCTAGCCCGCGGTCGCCGATCTGAGTGAGCAGCGTGGCCAGTGTCAGGCTGAGGAAGAAGAAGATGGCGACCGCGCCGGTGGCATAGGCGCGCCGCCCGCTGAGCGAGGCCAGCAGCAGCCCGAGCCCTGCCAGCACCAGGGCCCAGGCGGCCCCCAGCAGCAGCCCGGGCCCTGGTGCTGGTCTGGCTCCAGATCGCGCTGCCGCCGTGCACCTGGGCGACGGTCCCCAGGTAGAGCAACAGCAGCGGGATCTCGATCATCGCGAGGCAGGCGAGGAACAGGGCGGCGAGCTTGGCCGCCGGATAGTCGATGCGTCGCACCGGCCGGGCGAAGTACAACGGCAGGCAGTGGCTGCGCAGGTCGCGCGAGACCAGCTCCGGCGCCTGGGCCGCGATGAAGACCAGCAGGACCAGGATGCGCAGCTGCGGTACGTACGTGTCGTAGCTGACCTGCCGCTGGTGCGCGCTGCTCAGCGCTAGGATCACGGCGTTGAGCACGGCGGGCAGGCACATGATGACGAACGTGAGGATCGGCACGATCTTGGCCCTGGCGCCCCGGCCGATACCGAAAGCGGACCGCAGGCTGTGCCAGCACAGTGCGGCGGTGATGTGCGGCCGGGCCAGGCGCTGGCCTTCGTAGGCGCGGTAGCCGATGTCATGGATAACGCCGCCGCTGCCGTCGCGCGCCGTGGCCGTCGCGTCCCGGTCGCGGCCCGGGTCAGCGGGCATCGGGGGCACCCGCCGTCTCGAAGTCCGGTGCGCCGTCGGCGCGGAACAGTTCTTCCAGCCGGTGCCTGCGCTGCTCCATCCGGCCCAGCGGCAGGCCGAGATCGGCGACGGCGTCGCGCACCGTGTCATAGGTGTCCTCGCCGGCCAGCCGGACCAGCAGCGCCTTCTGGTAGGTCACTGGCTCCAGGCCGCGCCTGACAAGCTCGGCCGATAGCTGTGCGGCGCCTTCGTCTACCTCGATCAGCAGCACCTCGCTGGCCCGGGTGAACGAGCTCATCGTGTCGGCACGCAGCAGCACGCCACCGTCGATCGCCACCAGCTGGTCGCAGATCTGCTCGATTTCGCCGAGCAGGTGCGAGGCGACCAGGATCGAGATGCCGAATTCGGTGCCGATCCGGCTGATCAGCTCGAGCATCGTGCCCCGTCCAGCAGGGTCGAGGCCGTTGGTCGGCTCGTCCAGCAGCAGCAGCCGCGGATCGCCAACCAGCGCCTGGGCCAGCTTTACCCGCTGCTTCATCCCGGTGGAATAGGTGCCTATCTGCCGGTAGCGCTCCTCGTACAGGCCCACGTGCCGCAGCGAGTCGGCGGCTCGTTCCTTAGCTGCCGTGGCCGGCAGGCCTGACATCCGTCCCATGTGCGTGACGAACTCTGTAGCGATGACGTCGGGCGGCAGGCAGTCGTGCTCGGGCATGTACCCGGTGTGCGTCCTGATCAGGTGACCGTCGGTTGCGCAGTCATACCCGAGTACCGCTGCGGTTCCGCTGGTCGCCGGGAGCAGCCCGAGCAAGATCTTGACCAGGGTCGATTTTCCTGCCCCGTTGGAGCCGACCAGGCCGGTAATCCCGGCGGCGACCGTGACGGTCAGGTTGTCCAGGGCGGTGACTGGCCCTGGGTAGCGTTTTGTCAGCGCGGTCGCCTTGATTACCGGCGCGGCCACGTCGCCGCTCCCGTGCCCGCACCGGTGGCTCTGCGGTCACGTTCGTCATGCCTCGCTTCCTGCTGCGCATACGGTGCCAGCCCTGGCTGCGGCGCAGTCCCGGCCGGCCCGCACGTCGGCGTAACTTTCCCACCCTGTCGCCGCCGCGGCTCGCTGTCATCGGTCCGCAGGATGATCCGCGCTCCGCCCGCAGTACCGCACCCAGCCGTGCATCCGGCGGCGGCAAGACCCGGGCGCCGGCCACTGCCTGCACCTCAGCTGTTCATGGCTGCCCGCCCGCCACGAACAGCACTAGCCGAAACGGCCGCCCGGCGCCAAGTCCGCACACCCAAGTACTCGCGGAGCCGCGTCGGGCGTCTGCCACCCGGTCATGCCCGGTCACTGGGATAAAGTTACACTGCTGTCCTGATTCGTGCTCGATCGTCGTATTTGTTCGCGAGTTGTCGACGGAATGACACAGTACGCGAGCACGCCCCGGTCGCCGGCCGCGATCGGGGCCGTCTTACCGTCGCGGCGCTGCCTGCGCCCGCTGATACGGGATGGAGATGTCCGGGACCGTAACGGCCCCCGTCCGTTCCCGCCGCGCCGCGCGTCCTCCCGCACATTGCCCTGGCAGGGCTCCAGACTAGAGGTGACCTGGTGGTCTGGCTCTCCGGCCCGGCCGCCGACGTTATTAACTGTCAGCTGACTCCCCAGGTCGGCAGGTTCCGGAGGAAGGGACGTAATCCAAGGTGCTGAGGTTATCTGCCGCCCGATCCCGGTACGCGCTCGCCGTTATGCTGCTGACCGGGCTTGGCATACTGGCCACCGCCTGCGGCTCAGCCAGCCAGCCGTCCGGCTCGGCCGCGTCACCACAACCGATGGTCAGCCGGACGCCGTCCATCCCGCCGGCCGCAGCGTCCTCGGCAGCCTCGCCATCGGCGCCGGCGGCCGCAGTGCCGCTCTGCCCGGCCACCTCACTGCGGGGGGCGCTGGGCGCCGGCGGCGCAGCCGCCGGAAGCAGTTACTACCCGATTCAGCTGACCAACTCATCGGGCCGCAGCTGCACCCTGTACGGGTATCCGGGCGTGTCTTTCGTCTCTGCTCCTGGCGGCAGCCAAATCGGCGCGGCAGCCGTGCAGAACCCGGCGATGGCGCGGCGGATAGTCACCTTGGCGCCAGGAGCGACGGCCAGCGCGCTGCTTCAAGTCGCCGACGCGCGAAACTACCCGGCCGCCAGCTGCAAGCCCGTCGCCGCGCACTGGCTGCAGGTCTTCCCGCCGGGTCAGCAGGACGCGCTGAACCTGAAGTACTCCGGGCTCACCTGCTCAGCGCAGGCGAATTCAGTGCACGTACTCGGCATCGAGACCATCCAGCCAGGAAAAACCGGCCAGTAACGCAGCAGGTCCGCGAGCGCCGGACGCCGGTGCCCGAACCGACCCAACCACATGGCGGGCTGGCGCGTCTTGTCCACCGCACCGCGGTAACCACCCGCCGCACCGTAACGCCGGCACGGCCTGCACCCATCCGGTACGGGCCGGGAGCGGCCTGCGATAGCCACGGGCTGGGGGCGGCCGGGCACCCGGTAGCGTTCGGGGCATGGATGAGCTCACCCCGCGACTGCGGGCCGTCTGCGACCTCGACGTCGCCGACATCCGGGAATTCAGCGGGCGGCACGAGTACGACGGCAAGATCCAGGACCTGTCCCCGGCGGGAGTGCGCGCCGGGCTTTCCCGGCTCTCCGCTGCGGCGTCGGCGGGGGACAAACTCGCCGACCCGCATGACGAGGCGCACCTGGCGATCTTCGAGCAACGGACTCAGTCCTTGCTCGGGGAACTCCAGCTGCACCGCAGCAACCCGCTGCTGCACCTGGCGAACCTGGATCTGTCCGGCTACGATCGCGACTACGGGCCGGCCGAGGAGCGGGCCGCCGCGCTGCGTCAGCACCTGGCGGCGTGGCCGGATGCCATCGACGCCGCCGTAACGGCCCTCGACCAGGTGCCGGCACCCGTCGCCGAAGCGCTCAGTGCCGCGATCGCCGGGCTGGCAGCCGGAATCCCGGCCGACTGTGGCGCCGGGCTGCGGGCCGCGGCGCTCACCGCGCACCGGCGGCTGGTGGCCCACCTGGATGCCGCCGCCGCGACGGGCAGCCCCGATGCCGCCCTCGGCACCAGTCAGCTCACGGCAATGATGAGCAGCTCCGACGGCATGCCGGTGGATCTCGGCAAGCTCGCGGGGCGCGCCGACGCCGAGCGGGACCGGCTGACCACGCTGCTGGCGGACGGCTGCGCCAGGATCAGCCGGGACCGCCCGGCGCTGACCGTCGCACGGGAGCTTGTCCGCGACCATCCGGGCGCTGACGGCGTGATCGAAGCTGCCCGGCACTGGACCCGGCAGGCGATCGAGTTCACCCGGGCCAAAGACCTGGTGCCGTACCAGGACGGCGAGTGCCTGGTCGGGCTGTCGCCCCCGTCGCGCCGGTGGGCGATGGCGATGATGTCGCCCGCGGCTCCGGGCGAGCCGGACGGCCCTTCCTGGTATCACATCACCCCGCCCGAGCCGTCCTGGCCACCGCGCGAGACCCAGGAGTGGCTGGAGGTTTTCAGTGCCACCACGCTGCCGGGCATTACCGTGCACGAGGTTGCCCCCGGCCATTTTTCGCATGGCAGGGCTTTGCGCCGGGCGCCTGCCGACGTGCGGCGCACACTGCACTCGGCCGCCTTCATCGAGGGCTGGGCACATTACGCGGAGGAATTGTGCGTCGAGGAGGGCTTCCTGGCCGACGACCCGCGCTTCGCCATCGGCGTCTGGCTGGAGGCTCTGGTCCGGGTAACCCGTCTTGCCTGCGCGATAGGCGTGCATACCGAGGGAATGACGGTCGCCGACGGAGCCCGGATGTTCGAGGCGCAAACGCACCTGTCCGGCCAGGCCGCGCTCTCGGAGGCGCGGCGGGCCACCTTCGACCCCACCTACGGCCGGTACACGTGGGGCAAGCTGGAAATCCTGAGCCTGCGGGAAAAGGCGCGGAAGAAGTGGGGCGCGGCCTTTACGCTGCGTCGTTTCCACGCGGCCATGCTTGCCCTGGGGTCGCCGCCGCTCGGACTGCTCGGCGCCGCGGTCGAGCGCGGCTGACCGCGGCGCAGGTGCGGATGACCAGGCCGGAACCGGGGAGCCCGGCGGCCCTCAGCGGGGATAGTCGCCGGGCACCACGATGCCCGTCTCGTAGGCCAGGATGACTGCCTGCACCCGGTCGCGCAGCGCCAGCTTGGCCAGCAGGTGCCCGATATGCGTTTTGACGGTGGCCTCGCTGACGACCAGGGCGGCGGCGATCTCGCTGTTCGTACCGCCGCGGGCCAGGTGCAGCAAGATCTCCCGCTCCCGCGGTGTCAGCGACGCGAGCTGAGAGGGGGACGGCGCGGCCGCCGGGGGCGTGCGCGCGAATACCTCGATCAGCCGGCGCGTCACGGACGGGGCCAGCAGCGCGTCACCGGCAGCCGCGCAGCGGACGGCGGCGATCAGATCCTGCCGCGGGGCGTCCTTGAGCAGGAATCCGCTCGCGCCGGCCCGCAGCGCCTCGTACACGTAGTCATCAAGGTCGAACGTTGTCAGCATGACCACCTTCGGCCCCCCGCCGGTGCCGTGCTTGCCGCCGGTAATCAGCCGGGCCGCCGCGAGGCCGTCCATCTGCGGCATCCGGACATCCATCAGTACGACGTCCGGCCCGTACTGCGCCGCAGCGGCGACAGCCTGGACGCCGTTCGCCGCCTCGGCCACCACCTCAATTCCGTCGGCCGCGGCCAGGATCACGCAGAATCCGGCGCGGACCAGCTCCTGATCGTCGGCTACCAGCACCCGGATGGGAGCCGGCGCCGGTCCTGTGCTCATCGGGCGGGCAGCCGGGCGGTCACGGCGAACCCGCCGGCCGCGGTAGGCCCCAGGCTGAGGCTGCCGCCGCAGGAGGCGACACGCTCGGCGATCCCGACCAGGCCGAAGCCTGCCGTCCCGGCGCCGTCGGCCAGTCCGGTCACTGCTGCCGCTCCGGCCGCCGCCGTTCCGGTCACCGCCCTTCCGATCACCGCGCCCGCGGCTACCGCCGGTCGGCGTACTGGCGCACTGCAGCCAGCCCCGGGGCCCGAGTCGGTGATGGAAACCGCGATGAATCCGGGCTCGTAGCGGAGGGTTACCGCTGCGCTCGACGCCGGGGCGTGGCGGACGGTGTTGGTCAGGGCCTCCTGCACGATCCGGTAGGCCGTAAGGTCGATGCCCGCGGTCAGGACGGACGGGGTACCCTCGATCCGGAACTCTACCGGAACGCCCGCGCCCCGCACCTGTTCGAGCACGGAACTCAGGGCCGCGAGCGACCGCGCCGGCGCCATCTCCAGCTGCTGGTCTCCCGGCCCGCGCAGGACCCCCAGCAGCCGGCGCAGCTCCGTCAGTGCCTGACGAGCGGTCTGCCCGATTATCTCGGCCGATCGCAAGGCGGCATCTGGCTGGCCGGGCAGCAGCGATGCCGCTGCTTCGGCCTGCACGGCCATCAGGCTCACGTGATGAGCGACGACATCGTGCAGTTCCCGTGCGATCCTGGTGCGCTCCGTTGCCGCGGCAAGGGCGGCGTCGCGACCGCGCTCGGCTTCGGCCCGGGCGCTACGGGCAGAAATCTCTGCCTGGTGCGCCTGGCGCGTGCTGCGGCTGCGCACGCCTGCCGTCGCGGCCGCGACGAAGATCAGCGCCGCGACGAAGAAATCGTAGGGCTCGGTGTGACCGGGCACGAGCTGAGAGTTGACGATCCCCGCTAGCAGCACGACACTGACGGCAATCCGGGCTCGCGCGCCGCACCGGTCGACGACGGTGTAGTAGGCGATCGCAGGCCCCAGCGGGAGCGGCGCGAAGCCCAGGGCGAGCTGGTCGTAACCAGCCCTCGCCAGGCCGATGGCGAGAAAGACCAGTACCGGCCGGGTCCGGCGCCAGCCGAGCGGCAGGCTTTCCAGCAGGACAAGCGCGAAGGCTGCCGCCGGCCGGTGCAGCTGGCTCCGGTAGGGCAGCAGCGAGCCGACGTTCACCGCGGCAAGAGAGATCGCGAGGACAAGGTCCTGCAGCCGCTGCGGCAGCGCCGCAAGCCTGGCGGCGAATACGGTCACGAGCTGATCGTACGGCGGCAGCCAGCTTCCGGCGATCCTCCTGGCGGCTGAGACGCGGCGGTCAGCCGGCCGGCGTACCCGCCTGCATCCCGGCCGCTGACGTCAGCATCCTGGCTGACCGCCGGAATTCCGTCCCTGGCCTGATGCCCGCGGCCGGCCGCGCGCGACACGATGCGGGCATGAACCTTGCCACTGCCGCGCCGCCGGCAACCACGCCAACGCCGGCAACTACGCCAACGCCGTCGGCCGGGATCGCCGTCATCGCGGCGGCCGCGTTCGCAGTCGAGATGGCGGTGAGCGCGCGTTACGGCTACCACCGGGACGAGCTCTACTTCCTCGCCGCCGGGCGGCACCTGGCCTTCGGCTACGTCGACCAGCCGCCCCTTACCCCGCTGCTCGCGCGGCTCACCGCGGCAGCAACCGGCAACACGCTCACCGGACTGCGGCTGCTGCCCGCCCTCATGCTCGCCGGGCTCGTCGTGGCGACCGCGGGGATGAGCCGGCTGCTGGGCGCTGGCCGTACCGGCCAGCTCCTGGCCGCGCTGGCCACGGCTACCTGCGGTGAGTACCTCGGGACGATGCACCTGCTGACCACGACGGGACCCGATTTCCTGTGCTCGACGATCACCCTGCTGTTCACGCTGCGCCTGCTCGCCAGCGGTAATACCCGCTGGTGGGCCGCGATCGGCGTCAGCGCGGGGCTCGGGGCCGCAGCTAAGTGGGATGCCGGCCTGCTGGCGGGCGCCATGGTCCTCGGCTTCGCCGCAACCCCGGCGCGGCGGCTGCTGTTCAGCCGCTGGCTCCTGCTCGGCGCTGTCGTCGCGGCCGCGCTCGGCGCGCCGGACGTCGCCTGGCAGGCAGCGCACGGCTGGCCGAATTTCGCGGTGTTCCGCGCGCTAGCGGGCCATGGCTGGCACAACCGCGCGACGTACTGGCCCGCGCAGGTTGTGTACACCGGCCTGGCGCTGGCGCCCATGTGGGTGCGCGGGCTAGCGTGGTCGCTGCGCAGCGCGCAATGCCGCCGTTTCCGCCCGGTCGCAATTGCCTGCGCCGTGACGCTCGTTGCGTACTTCGCGCTGGGCGGCAAGCCGTACTATCCGGGCGCGGTGTTCACCTTCCTGTTCGCCGCCGGATCGGTGCCGCTGGAACGCTGGCTGGCCGCGCGCCCGCGGCCGGCCGGGAAGAGCATCCGGCCGGCTGCCAGGAAGGTGCCTGCTGCCGCCGTGGCAGGCGCCATGATCGTTTCGGGGCTGCTCACGCTGCCGGCGGCGCTGCCGGTTCTGCCTGCTTCCGCATTGCGCACGGTGCCGCTTCAGAAGATCAATTACGACCTGGCCGAGACAATCGCCTGGCCGAAGCTGGTCGCGCTAGTCGCCCGGCAGTACCTTGCGCTGCCCGCCGCGCGGCGCAGGCACACCGCGATCATCACCGCGAATTACGGCGAGGCCGGGGCCGTCGATCGCTATGGCGCGGCGCTGGGGCTGCCGCAGGCCTATAGCGGGGCGAATAATTTCTGGCTCTGGGGACCTCCCCCGGCCGCTGACACCTCGGCGATCGTTATCAACATGAACCCGGCCCTCCTGCGGCGCGAGTTCGCCGGCGTGCGCCTGGTGGGAGTGTTCGACAACGGCATCGGCGTCAGCAACGATGAGCAGGGCGCCCAGGTCTTCGCGGCCGACGGCCGCCGGGCGTCGTGGCAGCGATCCTGGAAGGACTTCCGGGATTACTCCTGACCCGGAATGCGGCGCCCCTCGCCGCGGCTAAGGACGCCGCGGCGAACTATTACGACGCCGGAATGAGCCGGGACTGCCCGCGTGCGAGGATGGATCGGGCGAGGACGCGAGTCCGCTGCTCGCCGGCACAGCTCAGCTCAGTTCAGCTCAGATGCGAGGCCAGCAGGGTATGCGCAGAACGAAGGGCATGGCGGGATGGCGGCGCGCGGCGCGCGGCCGCCGCGTCATCGCCATCCCCGTCGTCGCAGCCGCCACGGCGCTGCTCGGGGGCTGCGCGCAGCACGTTGCGCCGGGTCCGCGGATTCAGATTGGGACCGCCTATGTGGCCCAGCCCGATTCCGGCGGCACTACCGACGCGTACGTGCTGATTCAGAACAACGGCAGCACCGACCGCCTGGTTGCGGCACAGTCGAGCGCCGGCGGCCGGGTCACGCTACGGGGGCCTGCGGACGGCCGGGCATCCGCCAGCGGCGTCGTGATGAGGACAGTGCCGGACATCCGAATTCCGGCCGGCCAGTCCGTCCGGTTCACACCGAACGGCTTCCATCTGCTGATCACCGGGTCAGGCCCGATGGCGGCCGGCCGGGAAGTGACGCTGACGCTGGTATTCGCCCGGGCCGGCGCTGTCCGGATCTCCACCGAGGTCACGAACCCGCAGAGCGGCGGCAGCAGTTACTTCATCAACTGAGCTGGTGACACCGAGTGCCAGTGCCCGACGGTCTGGCCTGAGGCGCACGGGTAACCACGGCAGTGCTGACCCCGCCCGGGTTTGCCGTGGTGACGATCGCGATATATCGTCTTGGTACTGTGCGGCACCACTCGCCGCGGCGCATCGGGAACGCGGAGGTTCAGCTATGGCAACCGGACCGGACCTACGGATCGGCGATGCCGACCGGGAGCATGCAGCCGCGGATCTGCGCGAGCACTTCGCCCAGGGCAGGCTTACGCTCGACGAATTTAACGAGCGAGTCGATGCCGTTTTCGCCGCTGCAACTCAGAGCCAGCTTCGCCGCGTGAGCAGTGACCTGCCGCATTCTACGGCCGCGGCCGCAGCCACGCCGCTGCCAGTATCTGACCGTCAGCAGTACCCAGGTGACGGGGGGCGCGGCTACTCAAGGCAACGTTCGCGGCGGCTGGTCACTGGCGCTGCCGCCATGCTGCTCATGATGTTTGTCTTTATCAGCCTGCTGCCGGGACCCTTTGGCCTTTTCCGCGTCGGGCCGATCGGGATCATGCTGCTGATCTTCGGCATGGTGCGCGGACTACTGCGCCGGGCTGGCCGCGGCTACCCCGGCCGCGGAAACGGCGGCTGGTACGGCCGGCCGGGGCGAGGCAGGCCGTGGAAGTAACGCCGCTTCCGGCCAGGGCGACGGCAGCGCCGTTACCGGGCCGCCGATAGCTGCGATCACGACCGCGCAATGGCGCGGACCGGGACAACCAGGTAACGGAATGCGGGGGCGAATCCAAGGCTGGCCCCGGCGCCCGCGGCGGGCCCTGCGGGTCCGCCGCCGGTATCTGCCGCGGGGCGGCCCTCGTCGGCTGGCGCTTCGCCTGCGCCACCGGACGCCGGGTACGGGCCGCTGCCGGCTTCCGGCGCATCAGGAGCTTCCCGTGCGCCGTCAGCCGGACCTGGAGCCTGCGCCCCGTGCTGGCCGCCGACCCAGGTGATCAGCGCCGGCTTTGATGCGCTGGTGAAGTCGAACCTGATCCGGCCTGAATCAGCGGCAGGCTCAGCCGCCTTCCCCGACCGCCGTCCCGCACCGGGCTCGATCGCGGCCGGCGCAGCTGCGGTCGGCGCGGGTACGGCAGCTGGCAGTGCGGCAGCGGTCAGGCCGTCCAGCAAGTAGCCGGGATTGAAGGAGATCACCGGCTCAGCGCCGGAAAAACGCGCGGGAACAGACTCCACCGCACGGGCTCGCCCGTCTGCATGCGCCTCGATAACCACGGTTCCTGGGCGGAACGTCAGGCTGACCGGGCTGGCGCGGTCAGCGACTAGCGAAACGCGGCGGATCGCGGCCAGGAAAGGCTCGGCTGCGAGTTCGGCGTGATGATCGAATTCGGCGGGGAAACGGGACTGGTACCTGATGAACTCGCCGCCGATCAGGCGGGCGGTCAGCCGCCGGCCGCGGCCAGCAAAGGTGATCATGCCCTCGACCGGCCGGCCCGCGCGCGCGGCTGGCCGGACTGGGCTGCCCTGGGCGCTCCCAGCAGGACCACCGGAGTGCACCGACTCGGCAGCGTCACCGGAAGCCGCAAAGGTCTCGCCGGTATCGAAGGAGATATCGACACGCTCGCCGCGGGTCATCGTCCGGGTGACGTCCGCCAGCGTCCGGGCGGGAACCAGGGCGGTGGCGCTGATACCCGCTGTCGCTGGTGACCAGCGGATCTCACTGACCGCCAGCCGGTACCGGTCAGTGGCGACCAGGGTCATCACTTCGCCGACGATATCAAGGCACACGCCCGTAAGCATCGGCAGCGTATCGTCCTTGCTCGCCGATCCCGCCACTTGCGCCGCCGCGGCAGCGAATACGCCTCCGTCTACCGTGCCGGCCGGCAGCGGCGGCTCCGGCAGCGCGGGATATTCATCGGCGGCCAGCGCGACCAGCGCGAACTCGGCGCTGCCGCAGCTAAGGCTGACCATGTCGGCAGTCCCGGAGAAGTCGGCAGGTGCCCCCGGCAGGCTGCGGACAATTTCCGCGAGCAGCCGTCCCGGCACCAGCGCCGTGCCCGGCTCGGTGACCTCGGCATCAATGCGGTAGAGCGCCGAAACCTGGTAGTCAAAACACGACAGCGTCAGCCCGTCAGCGGCAGCCGACAGCAGGAGGCCGGACAGGACTGGCACAACGGGCCGCGACGGCAGGGCCCGGGCTACCCAGGCAACTGCCTCGCCAAGCGGTTCGCGCGCGACCCTGAATTTCACTGCATCCTTAGCTGCACTCGATGCCCGGCACCGGCTGTTTCGCGTTGTTCAATCCGATACTCGCACCCGCCACCGACACTGCGGCCGCCGACATCCATGATCGTGGAAAGTTCGGGCCGAAACCGCGCAAGGACAACCCGGCAGCCGAGCCCGCGCCCCGTTGCCTGGCCGACTGCCTGCAGAAGCCTGCGGATTGCCACTTAAGCCTCCTGCTCCCCGGTGACGCCACGCCCGAGGTGTCCGGGCCGAATCCTGCGACCGCTTATCCTCCGAGCATGAACCCGCCGCAGCTACCCCGGCGGTAAGCCGCCGAGTCTGGCTACTCGCCTGGCCACCCAGCGCAGCCACCTCGATAGCGCGCCGCCTCCGCAGTCGCCCCATGATCGCGGTCACTTTTCAGTCGATACAACGGAAAAGTGACCGCGATCATGGCGCCCAGCCCCTCCGTGCTGCCTATCCCGGCGCGCATCTGCCGAAGACACCGAGCCAGGCCGCCACCTAGCTTCCTAACTTTCGCCCTGCCCGCGGACGGTCTCCGGCGTCAGCTAACCGTCTCCTCAGCTCGACTCAGCACGCAGCGACTCAGCGGCCGCTTCGGCGAGAACGCGGTAGTCGGACCGCGAAAGCTCACCTCGCCGGTAAGCTGCGGCAACCTCATCGAATGACCCGGGCACGTAAGGTTCTGGATCACGCTCGGCGGCAGCCGCCAGCTCAAGGCAATTCTGCGGCTCTGGTCCCCTGGTTCTCGGCCAGGAGCGCCGGCGAAATTGATTGGCGACTTCCTCTAGGGTCATCGTGCCGTCACGCAATGCCATGATCATCTCGGTGATCTCATTGCGCATTAAGCCATCTCCTCTGGGCGCGATCTGAGTTCCCCTGTACGACCGTTTGATGCCGCGAGTACGGGCGTTCCGCCGCCGCCGGGCCGCCGCCGCCGGGCCGCCGCCGCCGGGCCGGGGCGGCCCAGCCGGGATTCCCCCGGCGGGACGCCAGCCACCCCGCCGGGACGCCAGCCACCCCTGCCGGGGCGCCAGGAACCGGGCGCGGGAACCGGGCCGGGCGACTATTACTCCAGCAGGGCGGCGGGTGCGGCCGCCAGCATCGCCTCGATCGCCCGGGCCAGTTCGCGCGCGGACGCCGCCGTCAGCTCGACTGCGACCCGCGCGGCGGGTCCCTGCGCCGGGTTCAGGAAGTCGATGTTGAGCGTGTGCTCGGCCATCGCGTGCACTGGATGATCAAAGTAAACGCTGGCGTCGCTGAGCCGCAGCCAGCCGTCATGGCCTTTTCCGCTGCCGGTTATTTGTATTTTCTCGGTCAGGTACGTGCACATTGTCAGCTCCCCGCGCCGGTCAGGTAGCGGCCGAAGAAGTCCCATATTCGCTGCCAGCCGTCGTCCGCCGCCTCAACCCGGTAGGAGGGCCGGTCCACATTGAAGAACGCGTGACCCGCGTTCTCGTAGCTGTGGAACTCGTGCGGCTTGCCTAGATCGGTAAGAATTTTGTCCAGCTCGGCGACTTCGTCCGGTGGCGGCCCCTTATCCTCGGCACCGAAAAGGCCGAGCAGCGGGCAGGACAGGTCCTTGGCCAGCCCGATAAGCGGGGTCCGGCCGAAAGCCGCGCCTGCGGGCGGCGGGTTTACCACCGCTCCGCCGTAGCAGTCCACGGCCGCGTCCAGGTCCAGGCTGCAGGCGGCCAGGAACGACTGACGGCCGCCTGAGCAGTAACCGATGGTGGCCACTTTCCCGTTGGAGCCGGCCAGCGCCTTGAGGTAGCCGGCAGCGGCGGCCACGTCGCCCACCAGACGTTCGTCCGGCACGCCGCCCTGGGCGCGGGACGCGGCGGCCGCGTCATCCGGGCTGGCTCCCGGCGCCTCCCGGTGATGCAGGTTGGGCATCAGCGCCGCGTACCCGCGTGCGGCGAATCTCCTGGCGATCTCCTTGCTCCCCCGGTCGTAGCCGGGCATGTGGTGGATCACCACCACGCTGCCGAACGCGCCGGCGTCGTGCGGCACGGCCAGGTAAGCCTCGATCTCGTCACCGCCGTGACCGGTAAGGCGGATGGGTTCCGCTGTAAGCGCATCACTCATGAACAGGTATCTCCTTCGCATTCCGGGTCACTAGCGGCAGCAGTCTCATCTTATTGAGACCTGTCCGGCGCCGGTGACGCGGCGTTTCGCCTGGAGCGGGTACAACACTTGCGACAGGATGCAGGGAGCCGCGGCTGCCGCCGCCGCCGCGCGCGAGAGGTGATGTTCATGAGCCCGGGCGCACTGATGTTGACAATCGTGTTCCTTGCTGTCGGTTGCGTCCTCGGCTGGCATTCCAACCGGGCCCGCGCGGCGCACGGCGACGTCCGCACGACCAAGAACCGGCTGCCGGGCTTCCGCAAGACCCGGCTGCGCAGCGGGCTCATCGCCATCACGATCGTCCTGCTCCTGATCTTGATCCTGAGCGCGCTAGTGCGGCGCTGACCGCGGCGAACTCAGCGGGTAATGCACTGCGCCGGCCGGACATCTGCTGCCAAAAGGTTGTATGACTCAACGGTTGACGCACTCAACCTTCGGCTGTAAGGTTGAGCTAGTAAATAATTGAGTCCCTCAGCAGCCTGCCGAAGCGCGACCGGCTGCCGGCGGCAGCGAGCGGAGTAGTCATGCCAGTGCAATCGCGCGGCGAAGAGCTGAACGCCGAGATCTTCGATTGCATGGCCGAGTTCTTCGGCCGGATTGGCGCACTCGGGGAGAACATCGCCCAGCGCCTGGGCGTCCCGGTCACCTTCCTCAAGGCGCTGACGGTGCTCGAGCGGCCGATGGCGATGAAGGACCTGGGCAAGCTGATGCACTGCGATCCGTCGTTTGTCACTGTCGTCTCCGACATGCTGGAAAAACGCGGGCTGGCCCGGCGGGAAGCACACCCAGGTGACCGGCGGGTGAAATACCTGGTGCTCACCGGCGCCGGCCTGACGCTGAGGCAGCGAATCAAGACCGAGATGTCCGCCCGGATGCCGTGGAGCCGGGAGCTCACCGAGGACGAACGGGCGCAGCTGCTCATGCTGCTCCGCAAGATGCTCACCACCGGCGCCAGCGCCGGTGCCACCGCCGACGCCGACGCCGCGGCTGATCAGTGCAGCACCGCGGCTGTGCCCTGACCGCCGGGCGGCGACCGGCTTTCCGGCGGCCAGCTTTTCCGGCGGCCAGCCCTGTGACAGAAAAACTTCCCTGTTAGGAGATAACCGCATGTCTGCCAATACATCCGCGCGCGGGCTGGAAACTCAGCCCGGCAGCGCCGCCGCCAGGGGCGCGTCCCCGGCGAGCGCCGCCACTGGCGGCGCAGGTCCCGGCAGTCCGGCCGGCAAGAGCCTCGGCCTTGCCCTGCTGGTCATCGCCGCTGCCCAGCTGATGGTGGTGCTGGACTCCACCATCGTCAACGTGGCCCTGCCGGAAATCCAGCAGGCCCTGCATTTCTCCGGCACCGGCCTGGAATGGGTGGTCAACGCCTACGCGCTGACCTTCGGCGGGCTGCTGCTGCTCGGCGGCCGCGCCGGGGACATCCTGGGCCGCCGCCGCGTCTTCATCGCCGGGATCATCTTGTTCTCGATCGCCTCGCTGGCCGGCGGTTTCGCCAACTCCGAAGCGTGGCTGCTCACCGCGCGCGCCGTCCAGGGGGTCGGCGCGGCCATTGTGGCCCCGACGGCACTGTCGCTGGTGGCCACCAACTTCCCGGAAGGGCCGCCGCGCAACCGGGCGATGGGCGTCTACGCGGCGATGAGCATCGGCGGCGCGGCCATCGGCCTGATAGCCGGCGGCCTGCTCACCACGTACGCGTCCTGGCGCTGGGTGCTGTTCGTCAATGTGCCGATCGGCGTCGTGGTCGCGCTGCTGGCGCCGCGGGCGCTCGGCGAGTCGCAGCGCCGCCCTGGCCGGTTTGACCTGCCCGGCGCGGTTACCTCCACTCTCGGCCTCGCCGCGCTGGTCTACGGCCTGACCAGCGCCGCGACGAGCCCCAACGGCGTCTCGCACTGGGGCGATACCAAGGTAATCGTGTCGCTGGTAGGGGCCGTGGTGCTGCTAGCCGCCTTCGTGGTGATCGAGTCGCGCAGCCCGCACGCGCTGATGCCGCTGCGCATCTTCCGCAACCGCAACCGGTCCGGCTCGTACCTGATCATGCTGTGCGTCGGCACCGCGATGTTCGGGATGTTCTTCTTCCTGACGATCTTCGTGCAGTCAGTCTGGCACTACAGCGCACTGAAGACCGGCGTGGCGTACCTGCCGATGGTGGGCACCATCATGGTGATGGCTGGCGCCAGCGCCCAGCTGGTCCCCCGGATCGGCGCCCGGCCGCTGCTGCTGGCCGGATCGGCGATCGCCACCGGCGGCATGTTCTGGCTGTCGCGGATTACCGAGCACAGCACCTACGCCGGCGGCCTGCTCGGCCCGATGATGGTCACCGCGGCTGGCCTGGGGATGCTGTTCATGCCGCTGACCCTGGTCGCGCTATCCCGGGTCGACGACAAGGACGCTGGCCTGGCCTCCAGCCTGCTTAACACCGGCCAGCAGGTCGGTGGCTCGATCGGCCTCGCGGTTCTCGGCACCGTCGCGTGGACCGTCGTCGCGAATACGGCACGCAACTCCGGGGCCGCGGCTAAAGCCGCCGCGATTGCCGCTGCCAAGGCCGGGCACCCGGTGCACGCCAGCGCGGTCCAGGCCCGTGCCGAGGTCGCCGCGATCTCCAACCACGCCCTCGCCACCGGGTTCTCGCGCGGGTTCGAGGTGTCGGCGCTCGTCGCGTTCATCGCTTTGATCGTCACGATCATCGCCATCCGGGTGAAGCGCGAGGATCTGGCCGGCGTCGACGCGGTGATGGCCGGCTAAGAAGAACCAGCAGCAAAAAGGCCGTCGTGCCCGGTCCGCCCGCAACGGGCACCGGGCACGGCGGCCAGCGCCGCATCCGGCCGCGCCGGCCAGATGCCTTCAGTCGGAGACCGGCTCCGGGCCCTGGCTAATTAGCTGCTCCCGCGATAGGACTCGAACCTATAACCTGCCGGTTAACAGCCGGCTGCTCTGCCAATTGAGCTACGCGGGATCGTTGCGCCATGACTAGCGCGGACTGCAGGCGAGCGTACCTCCGTCGCGGCCCCTAGAATAGCGCACCAGCGACCCCGCCGGAGCGCCCGGTGCGCCGGGGCGCATAACAACCCGTCAGCGCGGGCAGGATGAGAAAACCTGCGCCGCGCGGCCCGGCCGACAGCCAGGACATCCGCGACTTGCGCGTTTATGCCAGGAGATGGTGAAATGCACGGATACCGAATAGCTTTTCTCAGTGGTCTCGCCGCCGGGTTCGTCCTCGGCACCCGGGCAGGCCGGGAACGCTATGAGCAGATCAAGAAGCTGGTGCGCACCGCCACCGCCAACCCTGCTGTGCAGCAGGCAGCCGGAACACTCCAGGCCCAGGGAACCGGGCTGGTCAAGACCGCCGGGGCGAAGGTCACCGGCGGGCTGCACGACAAGATGCCCAAGATGAGCGAAGCCGTCAGGAGCAAGGCGCCCGGTCGCCGGCCTAAGCACGGCAGTAACGCCTTCACCAGCACAAGCGGCCCCGCCGAGGCGACCGGAAGTTATCCTTTCGCGACTGCTGGCTCGCCGCCCGGGACGAACGGCTCCCACTGACGGCTGACGGTACCCGCGGCGCCCCGGTCCCCGGCGCCCGCGGCGCACGTCCCCTGCCCCCGAAGCGCACGTCCCCGGTGCCCGCAGCACTATGACCGGGACGACCCGGCGCGGGCGCTGATCAGGCGAGGTACTCGCGGAGGCGCTGAACACGGCAGGGATGCCGGAGCTTGGCCAGGGTCTTGGACTCGATCTGCCGGATCCGCTCGCGGGTAACGCCAAACTCCTGGCCGACCTCCTCAAGCGTCCGCGGCCGACCGTCGGTCAGGCCGAAGCGCAGCTCGATAATCCGCTGCTCCCGGTCGGTGAGATTCTCCAGCACCTGCTCCAGCTGGTCCTGAAGCATGAGGAAGGCCGCAGCCTCCATCGGGACGACGGCGTCGGCGTCCTCGATGAAGTCACCTAGGTCGGAGTCTTCCTCGCCGATCGGGGACTGCAGGGAGACCGGTTCCTGAGCTATCCGCTGGATTTCCGCGATCCGCTCGATGCTCAGTCCCATCTCGGCCGCGATCTCCTCGGAAGTGGCCTCACGGCCGAGTTCCTGGTGGAACTGCCGCTGGATCCGGGACATCTTGTTGATCGTCTCGACCATGTGCACCGGTATCCGGATTGTCCGCGCCTGATCGGCGATCGCCCGGGTAATAGCCTGCCGGATCCACCAGGTGGCGTAGGTCGAGAACTTGTAGCCCTTGGCGTAATCAAACTTCTCGACCGCGCGGATCAGCCCGAGGTTCCCCTCCTGGATCAGGTCAAGGAAGACCAGGCCGCGACCGATGTGCCGCTTGGCTATGGAGACCACCAAACGCAGGTTGGCCTCGATCAGCCGCTGTTTCGCCCGCTGGCCTTCCGCCGCGAGCAGATTCAGGTCGGCTATCTCGGCCGCCGCCGGATGGCCGCCGCAGCCGCCGAGCAGCTTCCTGTCGGCGAACAGGCCGGCCTCGATGGCCTTGGCCAGCTCGACCTCGTCCTGAGCTGTGAGCAGCGGAACCCGGCCAATCTCGCGCAGGTAGATCCGGACCAGATCGCCGGTGGGGGCGCGCCGGCTGGCGCCGGCCGCGACGGGCCGCGACTCGTCGGCATCGTCCTGGGCCGCCTCGACTACTTCCACGCCCTCATCGGCGAGCATCTGCAGCACGCCAGCGACGGCTTCGTCGGGCAGGTCACAGCCGTCAAAGGCAGCCGTGAGGTCGGTCATCGCGACGGATCCGCGGGCTCGGGCCTGCGCGACGAGATCGGTTACCTGGTCTACGGGAGGCAGAACCGCAAGGCTCATGCAGACCAGTGTGCGTCAGGAATCCGCTGTCGCGCCGATACAGTATTGCTACCTTAAGGTTAGTAACGCGCGGCGATATTCCCAGTGCGGACAGCTACAGCGCCCGGCCCGGTCGCGCAGCACCTGGATGGATGCGGCCCGGCCGCACGTCCCTCGACTCAGACCGCCGGCCCGGGCTGCTTGCATGCTCTTCTGTAACCAGCTAGTTTTGTAACTTACCGGTTTAAAACAAGGGAGGCCCCGAAGGTCATGAGTTCAGATGCGCTCAGCCTCACGTTCTCGGCGCTGGCCGATCCCACCCGCCGCGCAATCTTGGAACGGCTGGCCCGTGGTCCGGCCACGGTGGGCGAGCTGGCGGAGCCCTTCACGATGAGCGGCCCGGCAGTCTCCAAGCACCTGCGCGTGCTTGAGCATGCAGGCCTGCTCACCCGCAGGCGTGACGCGCAGCGCCGGCCTTGCCGGCTTGAGGGACGCCCGATCAAGCACGTCGTTGAGTGGGCGGAGAACTATCGCAGCTTTTTCGACGAGAGCTATCAGCGGCTTGACGACTACCTCCAGCAACTGCAAACCCCGGGGCGTGAGGAAAGGCCATGACCCCGTTCCAGTCGCGGTCTCAGTCTGAGGTTCGCAGCTCCGCCGCGCCCGCGACGCCGCACTGGCGACCGAGATGCGCGCCGGACTTGATGAGAGCCTCACCCGCCTGGCGGAGCGCCTGAGCCTGGCCCAGACCGCGGCAAGGCCAGCCCTTCCGAAATCATCAGCCGCGAGTCTCCGTCGCTGCCGACGCATCCCAGCAGGACCGGATGTTAGCCAATTTCGGCCGCGACCCCACTGGACGCGGCCGCAGTCTGACCTCTCACCACCAAACCTGACCTTTCGCGACAGTAAGGAGCCTTCGTCATGGACATGCGCCTGGAACTCGTACCGCTTCCCACGAACGACGTGGACCGAAGCAAAGAGTTCTACATCGATCGGCTGGGGTTTAACCTCGACCACGACGTCCAGCCCGGCAATGGGCTGCGCGTCGTGCAGCTGACTCCACCCGGCTCGGCCTGCTCGGTCGTCGTCGGAGTCGGAATGATTGCGGCCAACGCACCCCGCGTACAGAACCTTCATCTCGTGGTCGACAACATCGAGGAAGTCCGTGCGCACCTGGCGAGCAAGGGCGTCGACGTGTCGGAGGTCAACGACATGGGCGGCGTCAAATACGCCTACTTCAGTGACCCGGATGGAAATTCATGGGCACTGCAGCAAATTCCACGCTGAGCCAGCCGGGCGCGGTCGGGTCGGCTTACAGCGCCCCGCCGGCCCGGTCCGACAGCACCTTGCGGCGTTGCTCGTGGGCGACGAGGTCGCCGAACATCCGGTTGTAGTCGGCCGGCTCCCCGACCGGGCTCAGCCGCTGCAGCCGGGACTTGATCTGCGCGATCCGCCTGCTGACGGCAAGCTCCTCGACCCGGGCGAGCACGGCATCGGCGTACCGGGCATCGGGCTCGGCGGCAGCCCCGGGCGCGTGCAGCGGCTCGACTGCCAGCGCAGTGATCATGGATACGGCCCGGTCACCTGGAGCCGCTTCGCGCAGCCGCTCAGCCCACAAACGGCCCCCGGCCGCAGCGGCCGCGCCGGCGCAGCCGCCGCAGCCGGCGATCACGGTAAACACCGCGCTGTGCGCAGGCACCGTGAACGGCTCGGTGCCGAGCGCGTCGAAACCCGGCCCGCACAGTGCCGGGCGCTGCACCGCCAGCTTGAGCGCCTCGCGCTCCACTTGAACCACCGGATCGCGCAGGTCGTACGCCGGCTCCTCCTGTTGCCGCGGCCGGTCCGGCGCCATCCTTCCGGCCGCCGCCACGCCGCCGCCATCGCCCCGGTCGTCAGCGCGCGGCGCGGCGCGGCGCTGGCCGTTCTCCGCCCGTCCGTGCTGGTCCTGGCCGTGCTGGTCCTGGCCGTGCTGGTCCTGGCCGCGCTGGTCCCGTCCGTGCTGGTCCTGCCCGCGCTGATCCTGGCCGTACTTGCGCTGGCCGGCCGGGTGCTGGCCCTCGCCGCGGCTGCCAGGACCACCGCGCCCGTCAGCGCGGCGAGCGTCAGCGCGGTGACCAGCTGCCGGCCCGGCGTGGGCCCGGATCCGGTCCAGCACGAATCTCTCGTCCATCAGGCCAAGCCAGCGGTCCAGGCTGACGGCGTACAGCTGGCGCAGGCCGCGGTCCTTGATCCGGGCCACGATCGGGGCTGCCTCGTCTAGCGCCGCGAGCCGTCCCTCGGAGCTGTCCAGGTCATGGGCGCCCAGCACGCTGCGGATGGCGAACTCGAACAGCGGGACCCGGCTGGCAACCAGGTCACGGACAGCGGAGTCGCCTTCCTTGAGCCGCAGATCGCACGGGTCCAGGCCGTCGGGCTGAACCGCGACGAACGTCTGGGTGACGAATTTCTCTTCCATCCCGAATGCGCGCAGTGCCGCTCGCTGGCCGGCCGCGTCCCCGTCGAAGGTGAAGATTACCTCGCCGCGGAACTGGCTGTCGTCCATCAGCAGCCGCCGCAAGATCGTGATGTGCCCCTCGCCGAAGGACGTCCCGCTGGTGGCCACCGCAGTCGTCAGCCCGGCCAGATGGCAGGCCATCACGTCGGTGTAGCCCTCGACGATGATCACCTGGCGGCGCTGGGAGATGTCGCGCCTGGCCAGATCAGCGCCGTACAGCACGGTGCTCTTGCGGAACAGCGGCGTCTCCGGCGTGTTCAGGTATTTCGGACCGTCGTCGTCGGCGCTCAGTTTCCGCGCGCCGAACGCGATAACGTCGCCGCCGAGGTCCCTTATCGGCCACATCAGGCGGCCGCGGAACTTGTCGATCAGGCCCCTCCTGCCCTGGCTGGCCAGGCCGCCGGCCAGCAGCTCGGGTGCGGTGAAGCCAAGACCGTGCAGGTGCAGGGAAAGAGTGTCCCACCCCGCCGGGGAGTAGCCGACGCCGAACCGCTGCGCGTCGGCGATCTCGAACCCTCGCTCGGCTAGGAACCCGCGGGCGGGGACGGCATCGGCGGCCAGCAAATTTTCGGCATAAAAATCCGCTGCCGCCCGGTGCGCCGCCAGCATCCGGCGGCGCTGACTCTGCTCCTGGCCGCCGTGCATGCTGCGGCCGCCCTGCTCGTAACGCAGGTCGAGGCCCGCCCGGGCGGCGAGCCGCTCGACCGCCTCGGTAAAGCTGAGGTTGTCGATCTTCTGCACGAACTTGATGACGTCGCCGCCCTCGGTGCAGGAGAAGCAGTACCACAGGCCGCGCGCCGGGGTCACGTTGAAAGACGGCGTCTTCTCATCGTGGAACGGGCACAGCGCCTTCAGGGAGCCGCCGCCGGCGTTGCGCAGCTGGAGGTATTCCCCCACCACTTCCTCGACCGCCGAGCGCTCGCGCACCAGGGCGATATCCTCATCGCGGATCCGGCCCGGCATTTACCGCCTCCGCTCCTGCCCCGCAGCCTGGTCGCCGCGAGTCTAGTCCCGGCCGCCGACACGCGGGGCAGGCCCCTGGTAGCCTGCCGGGCGTGACCGGCCTGCTCGTGCTCTGGGACGTCGATCACACCCTGATTGATGCGGGCGGGACCAGTTCCGAGCTGTACCGGACGGTATTCGCCGAGCTGTTCGGCCGCGAGCTGGCCAGCGTGGTGCCGATGGCGGGCCGCACCGACCGCGCCATCATCGTGGACACGCTTACCGGCGCCGGCATTCGTGATCCGCGCAGCCGGGTAGATGAGTTCGTGGCCGCCCTGGCCGCGCACGCGCCGGATTTCGCCGCACAGGTGCGGGCGCGGGGACGCGTCCTGCCGGGAGCGGCCGAAGCACTGACCGCGCTGACCGCGCTGGCTGATGAGCCGTCGCTGCCGGGCGGTGGACCGGTGCGGCAGTCGGTGCTGACCGGTAACATCCGGCCGCTGGCCGACGCCAAGCTCCGCACCCTAGGGCTGATTTCGCTGCTGGACATGAACATCGGCGCCTACGGCGACGAGCACGAGAGCCGGGCCGAGCTGGTGCACATCGCGCGCCGTCATGCCGCCCAGGCGCACGGGCCTTCCGGCTCGTCTGGCCGGCCCGCCGACCGCAGCGCCGGGGGCCGGGCCAGGGGCGGGACTGGGGCAGAGGGCGAGACCGGAGCAGAAACCGGGGCCAGGGACAAGAGCGGGGCCAGGGACAGAACCGGGAGCGGGACAGAGGGCGCGACCGGGGCAGAGAGCGGAAGCGGGGCCGGGGGCACGGTGAAGACGGAGAGCCGAGACGGAGCCGGGGACGTTCGGGCGGATCCGCGCGACCGCCCTGATAGACCCGACGCCGTGCCGTTCACCGGGACGGCCACGGTGCTGATCGGCGACACGCCGCTGGACGTCCTTGCGGCGCTGGCCACCGGCGCCCGGGCCATCGGCGTGGCGACGGGCGCCTATCCCGCTGACCAGCTCGCCGCCGCCGGGGCGCACCTGGTGCTGGCCGACCTGGCTGACACCGGCCAGGTGCTGGAGGCGATCCTCGGCCGGTCCGGGCGGCTGCGCTAAGGGAGGCCCCGAGCAGCACAGGCGCGGCGCGTCAGGGAGCCGCCGGTGATAGCAGCCCGCGCCGAGGCAACGGCCGGTCCGTTCCGGCAAACGTGAAGCCCGGCCTCCGGTCCGGCTCGTTCCGGCAACGGTGCAGCCCGGTCCGGTCCGGTCCGGTCCGGCCCGTTCCGTTCCGGCAACGTGCAGCGACGGCGCCGACGGCCAGGGCCGGGATTGCCGCCACAGTTCACCGACGCTCTATTACGACCGCCGGCCGACATGCCTGCCGCGCCATCCACAGTCTGGCCGTCCGTGGTGCTGTTCGTCCCCGGGCGTTTGCCGGAGCTAGCGGCGGTTGCCGCGGCCGGGCAGCCTGGAGTGCGTGTCCGCCCGGCTTCCTGATGACTGCGTACGCCTGCTGAACTCCCAGCGTGGCGTCATAGCGCGGTGGCAGGCAGCCGGGACGGACCTGCAGCCGGCCACGATCGACCGGCTGCTGCGGCACGCCCGCTGGCAGACTCTTTACCGCGGCGTCTACGCCGCATTCACCGGTGATCCGCCCCGTGAGTCCGTGCTGTGGGCGGGGATACTGCGGGCCGGAGCAGGCGCGGTGCTGAGTCACCACACCGCCGCCGAGCTGGACGGGCTGGCCGACCAGCCGAGCGAGGTCACTCACATCACCGTCGGCAAAGACCGCCAGGTCAGACTGGGCAGCGACGGGAGTGCAGCCGGCCTGCCGCGCCTGGTGCTGCACCGGTGCAGTCGGCTCGACGCCATTACCCATCCCGCCCGGACGCCGCCGCGGACCCGGCTGGAGGAGACGGTGCTGGATATGACCCAGCAGGCCGCCAGCTTCGACGTGGCGTTCGGATGGCTGTGCCGTGCCTGCGGCAGGCGCCTGGCGACGCCCAGTCTGCTGCTCGAGGCGGCGGACCGGAGGGAAAAACTGCGCTGGCGCAAGGAGATCGACGACGCTCTGCGCGACATTGCCGACGGCGCGCACTCCAACCTGGAATTCCGCTATCTGCGCGATGTCGAACGCGCGCACCGGCTGCCGACCGCGAGACGACAGGCCCGGACAGTCATCGGGGAACGCGTCCGCTACCGCGACGGTCTCTATGAAGAGTTCGGCGTGGCCGTGGAACTTGACGGCAGGGCAGCGCACCGCGTCGAGGACAGATGGCGCGACATTCACCGCGACAACGCCGGCGCCCAGCACGGGATCATTACGCTGCGGTATAGCTGGGCCGATGTCACCGGGCGCAGCTGCGCGGTCGCGGCTGAGGTGGCCAGCACGCTCCGGCTGCGCGGCTGGGACGGCCAGCCGTGTCGCTGCGGCAAGGACTGCCGGATCGCCCCTTCATGATCGCGGTCACTTGTCAGTTGCATCGACGGAAAAGTGACCGCGATCATGGAAGGCCCCCGCGCGCCGGGCCGCGTCAGTTCTTTTTGCCGGGGAGAAATTCCTGGATCTTGGTTTTCACCCCTTGCCTGATCACGCCGAGCAGGTTCTCGTCGCCCTTGAGCAGCGCCTTGGCGGCGTCCTTGGCCTGCTCGAAGGTAGCGTGCGGGGGAATCGGCGGAATGTTGGGGTCGCACCGGACGTCCAGTACGGCCGGGCGGTCCGCAGCCAGCGCTTGGTCCCAGGCCGCGCCTACCTGCTCGGGCTTGTCGACGTTGATGCCCAGCAGCCCGAGACTGGTGGCGAAGGCGGCGTAGTCCACGTCGGGCAGCGTCTGGGACTCGGCGAACTTCGGCGCGCCCTGCATGGCCCGCATCTCCCAGGTGACCTGGTTAAGGTCGTCGTTGTGCAGGACCGCGATGATGAGCCGGGGGTCGGTCCACTCCCGCCAGTAACGCTTGACGGTGATCAGCTCGGCCAGGCCGTTCATCTGCATGGCCCCGTCACCCTCGAAGACGATCACGGGACGGGCGGGATTGCCGAACTTAGCGCCGATCCCGTAAGGGACACCCGGCCCCATGGTGGCTAGGGTCCCGGAGAGGGAGCCGCGGGTGTCACCGCGGAACCTCAGCTGCCGGGCGTACCAGTTCGCCGCGGAACCGGAGTCCGCGACGACGATGGCGTTAGCCGGCAGCCGCCCGGACAGCTCGTGGAACAGCCGCATCGGGTTGACCGGGTCAGCGCCGACCATGGCCTCGGCTGCCATCACCTCCCACCAGCGGGTCACCTTCGCCTCGATGTCCTGGCGCCAGGACCGGTCCGACTTGCGCTGCAGCAGCGGGATGAGGGCGCGCAATGTCGCTGCCGCGTCCCCGACCAGGTTCACCTCGTACGGGTAGCGCATCCCGATGAGCTTGCCGTCGATTTCGATCTGGACGGCGCGGGCCTGATCGAAGGCAGGCAGGAACTGGGAGTAGGGAAAACTGGACCCGACGGTGAGCAGCGTGTCGCAGTCCCGCATCAGCTCGTAGCTCGGCCTGGTGCCGAGCAGGCCGATGGCGCCGGTGACGTAGGGCAGCTCGTCGGACAGCACGTCCTTGCCCAGCAGCGCCTTGGCTACCCCGGCGCCCAGCAGCTCGGCGACCTGATCCAGCTCAGCGCGGGCGCCGCGGGCGCCGGAGCCGGCCAGGATAGCCACCTTGGCGCCGGCGTTCAGAATCTCAGCCGCCCGGCTGATCGCCGCGTCGTCTGGGACGGCGGCGGGCCACTCGGCGCCGAGGCTGGACGGGACCATCTTGAAGGCGTGCGATGGCGCCGAGTACTCGAGTTCCTGAACGTCCGCGGGGATGATGATCGCCGTCGGCGCCCGCTCGGTCAGTGCCACCCGGATCGCCCGGTCCAGCACGTTAGGAAGCTGCTCGGGAACGGTGACCATCTGCACGTACTCGCTCGCCACGTCCTTGAACAGGCTGAGCAGGTCAACCTCCTGCTGGTAGGAACCGCCCATCGCCGACCGGCTGGTCTGCCCGACGATCGCCACGACCGGGACGTGATCGAGCTTGGCGTCGTAAAGCCCGTTGAGCAGGTGTATCCCGCCCGGGCCTGAGGTGGCCATGCACACGCCGACCCGGCCAGTGAACTTGGAGTAGCCGACAGCCGCCAGCGCGGCCATCTCCTCGTGCCGGGCCTGGATGAACTGAGGCTGGTTGCCGGCCCGGCCCCAGGCGGCCAGGATCCCGTTAATCCCGTCGCCCGGATAGGCGAAGACCTTTTCTACGCCCCAGGCGCGCAGGCGCTCCAGCAGGTAGTCGGCAACCGTCGGTGCGGCCATCAGTGGTTCCTCTTCTCAGATGGGGCGGCGTTCCTGTCCCCGCGCCCGTATGCCGCTGCGCGGGGGGCGAGACGTCTCATGATCTCGGATGATCGTCAGTTCCCCGCTGAAAATCCGCCGTGGTTGTGGGGACCGGGAGCACTCAGCACAGCCGGGCGTGCCAGGCGGCCGCCGAGGTGTCGGTGAGCGAGGCTATCTGATCGACTACCACGCGCAGCCGCTCCCGGTCAGACCGCGCGGCCTCGAAGTCCGGCGCGAACATCAGGTCAAGCGTGCCCGGCGGCCCTGCCAGCAGCGCCCCGGCTAGTTCCTTGATGACCTCGCGTTCCCGCGCCCGGATAGCGGTGGCGCCCGCCCGGCTCATCACGTAGAACGCCGTGACTCCTTTCAGCAGCGCGCATTCCAGCCGCTGCGCGCGGGGGACGACCAGGTCGGCGGCATACCGGGTCAGCGGTCCCCGGCCCGGCGGCCGGGTGGCGTGCTGGGCTGCGCCGCAAAAACGCCCGATCAGCTCGCTGGTCAGGTTTTTCACCGCGGCCGCCGACGACGGGCCGCCGTCAAAGTCAGCCGGCCAGCAGTCCAGTTCCAGCAGCCGCCCGAAGACGTCCGAAAGCTCCTCAGCGGTGACCGATCCCGGCTGGCAGTAAACGGCAGCGGTCAGCCCGGCGACCTCCCGGCGCTGGCCGGGGTCCCGCAGGTCGCGTAGCGAGATCAGGCCGGCATGCAGTCCGTCTTCCAGGTCATGCACCGAGTAGGCAACGTCATCGGCCCAGTCCATCACCTGCGCTTCCAGGCACGACCGACCCTGCGGCGCCCCGGCCCGGATCCAGCCGAACGCCTCGGCGTCGTCGCTGTAGGCCCCGTACTTCCCGGTCCCGCGACTGACTGCGCCCGACACGCGGTAGCTGGCGTCCCCGTCACCGGCGGCCTGCTGGCTTCCCGCACCGGTAGGACCCGCGCTGTCGTTCCCCGCGCTGTCGTTTCCCGCGGTGTCGTGTCCCGCGGCGGGCTGTCGGGCGGGGTCCTTTCCGCCGACGGCTGGGGCGGCGGCCAGCCACGGGTACTTCAGCGTGGCGTCCAGGGTCGCCCGGGTCAGGTTCAGCCCGGCGCCGGGCACCTTGGCCTCCAGCCGGGTCAGCAGCCGCAGGCTCTGCGCGTTCCCCTCGAATCCGCCGCAGCCGGCCGCCAGCTCCGCCAGGGCGGCCTCGCCATTGTGGCCAAACGGCGGGTGGCCGAGGTCATGAGCCAGGCAGGCGGCATCGACCAGGTCGGGATCACAGCCGAGGGCGGCGCCGAGCTCGCGCCCGATCTGGGCGCATTCCAGGGAATGCGTCAGCCTGGTCCGCGGGAAGTCGCCGTATCCGACCTCGACGACCTGCGTCTTGGCCGCGAGCCGCCGCAGCGCGGCGCTGTGCAGCACCCGGGCGCGGTCCCGCTCGAACGGACCGCGCCCGGCGCTGCGGGCGCGCTTAGGCGGCTCGGTAGCCCAGCGGGCCGTGGCCCCGCCGTCGTAGCCAGCGGTCAGCGCCAGCCTCCCGCTCCGACTGGCGTCACCGGCTGTCGCTGCCCGCTGAGCCCTCCAGGACCGCAGCCCGCCCGGCCTCCAGCCGGGCCACCGGCACCCGGAACGGCGAGCAGGACACGTAGTCGAGCCCGGCACCGTGGAAGAAATGCACCGAGTCCGGGTCGCCGCCGTGCTCGCCGCAGACGCCGATCTTCAGGTCCGGGCGGGTAGCCCGGCCCTCCTCGACGGCGATCTTGACCAGCCGGCCGATGCCGACGGCGTCCAGCGTCTCGAACGGGGAGACGCCGAAGACGCCCAGCTCCATATAACGACTGAAGAACGCGCCCTCCACGTCGTCGCGGGAGAAACCCCAGCCCATCTGGGTCAGATCGTTCGTGCCGAAGGAGAAGAACTCCGCGCTGCGCGCGATGTCCCCGGCGGTCAGCGCGGCCCTGGGCACCTCGATCATCGTCCCGATCGGGGTGTGCACCTGCGTGCCCGTCTCCTGCGCCACGTCGGCGATCACCTGCGCCGCGCGGTCGCGGGCGATCTCCATTTCCTGCACCGCCGCGACCAGCGGGACCATGACCTCCGGGCGCGGGTCCCCGCCAGCCTCCTTGCGCTGCGCCGCCGCGTTGGCAATCGCCTTCACCTGCATGTCGAGCAGGCCGGGGATGACCAGGTCGAGCCGTACGCCGCGCAGGCCCAGCATCGGGTTCTGCTCGTGCAGCCGGCGCACGGCGTCCAGCAGCTTGCGGTCTTTCTCGGTCGCCTGGTCACCGTCCAGGGCGATCTTGACCGACAGCTCGGTCAGGTCGGGGAGAAACTCGTGCAGCGGCGGGTCGATCAGCCGGATGGTGACCGGCAGGCCGTCCATGGCCTCGAGGATCTCGATGAAATCACCGCGCTGCAGTGGCTCGAGCGCGTCCAGCGCGGACTGAGAGGTCGCCTCGTCCTCGGCCAGGATCAGGCGCTCGACCAGCTGGCGGCGCTCGCCGAGGAACATGTGCTCGGTGCGGGTCAGCCCGACGCCGCTGGCGCCGAACCGCCGTGCCCGGGCACAGTCCTCGCCGTTGTCCGCGTTGGCGCGGACACCGAGCCGGCGGCGCTTGTCGGCGTGCGTGATGATCGCGTGCACAGCGGTGACCAGCTCGTCGGCGGCCGGGTCGAGGCCGCCCTCGAAGTACTCCACGACCGGCGACGGGACTACCGCGACCTCGCCGAGGAACACCACCCCGGAGGTGCCGTCGATCGAAATGACGTCGCCCTCGCTGACCGTCACCCCGCCCGGCGCGGTGAACTTGCGGCCGGCCACGTCGATCTCGAGCTCGTCGGCGCCGCAGACGCAGGTCTTGCCCATCCCGCGGGCGACGACGGCGGCGTGGCTGGTCTTGCCGCCACGGCTGGTCAGGACGCCGCGCGCGGCGATCATGCCGTGCAGGTCGTCCGGGTTCGTCTCGCGCCGGACCAGGATCACGTCCTGGCCGGCCGCCGCCCGGTCGACGGCGGTGGCGGAATCGAACACCACCTGGCCCACCGCGGCGCCGGGCGACGCGCTGATGCCCTTGGCGATCTGCCGGACGTCGGAGCCGGCGTCGAAGCGCGGGAACATCAGCTGCGCCAGCTGGCTGCCGGTGACCCGGGTCAGGGCCTCGTCCATGTCGATCAGGTCCTGCTCGACCAGCTGCATCGCGATCCGGAACGCCGCGCCCGCGGTGCGCTTCCCGACCCGGGTCTGCAGCATCCACAGCTTGCCGCGCTCAATCGTGAACTCGATGTCACACAGGTCCTTGTAGTGGTTCTCGAGCGTCTTCATGATGTCCATGAGCTGGACGTATGATTTTGCGTCAATCTTTTCCAGGTCCTGCAGCGGCACCGTGTTGCGGATGCCGGCCACCACGTCCTCGCCCTGGGCGTTCTGCAGGTAGTCGCCGTAGACGCCCTGCTGGCCGCTGCCCGGGTCGCGGGTGAAGGCCACGCCGGTACCCGAGTCCATGCCCAGGTTGCCGAACACCATCGCCACGATGTTGACCGCGGTGCCGAGGTCGGCCGGGATCCGCTCCTGCCGCCGGTACAAGATGGCCCGGTCGGCGTTCCAGGAGTTGAACACCGCCGACACGGCCATGTCCAGCTGCTCGCGCGGGTCCTGCGGGAAGTCCCGGCCGGACTTCTCGCGGATGATGCCCTTGAAGGTCGCCACGATGCCGCGCAGGTCTTCCGCGTCCAGGTCAAGGTCGTTCTTCGTGCCCTTGGCCTGCTTCGCGGAGTCGATCGCGTGCTCGAACGCGTCGCCCTCGATGTCCAGCACGGTCTTGCCGAACATCTGGATCAGCCGCCGGTAGGAGTCCCAGGCGAACCGGTCGCTGCCCGCCAGCTTGGCCAGGCCGTGCACGGACTCGTCCGACAGGCCGATGTTCAGCACCGTCTCCATCATGCCGGGCATCGAGAACTTGGCCCCGGACCTGACGCTGACCAGCAGCGGGTCGTCATGGTCGCCGAGCTTCTTGCCCATCTTCGCTTCGAGCTGGTCCAGGTGCCCGGTCACCTCGCCGGCCAGGCCGGCGGGTACCGAGCCCTGTTCCAGGTAATGGCGGCAGGCCTCAGTGGTGATGATGAACCCCGGCGGGACCGGCAGCCCCAGGTTCGTCATCTCCGCCAGGTTGGCGCCCTTGCCGCCCAGCAGGTCCTTCAGGTCCTTGTTTCCCTCGGTAAAGTCATAGACAAGCTTCGGCACTGCGGATTCTCCTCGCGGCGCCGCCGGCCGGGCTGGGCCCGGACGCCGGTCGGCAAAGTATTTCGCGGCCTCTCGGCCCTCACCCCGACTCTACCGAGCCGGACCCGGCCGCCGCGGCTCCCGGGCTGGGATATTGAGCCCGGGCGCGCTTCCAGCCGGCCCGGCAGGGGCCCGACGCACTGCGGCATCCGTTCGGCTAGCGGCCGCGCAACGTCCAGGTTGCGGCAGCGAAGCAGCTGATCGGCGCCCTAAGTTCGGCCGACGGGGCATCGGATCGCCGCGGCCCGCGTCTCTGTGGCATGAACTGGAGTGGCATCACCCGCCGGTACGTTGCTCTCTATTAGCCGACACTGCGTCATGCGTCGAAATCATTAGTCATAGACGCGAGTTGGAGATGCTAGCTAAAGAACAGACCGCCGAGGTAGCCGCACTGCGGGCACGGCTGCGGCACGTCTACTGGCTCGGCGGCGGCAGCGGCGCGGGCAAGTCGACCATCGCCCGGCGCATCGCGGCCCGCCGCGGCCTGCAGGTGTACGGGACGGACGACGTGATGCCGGACCACGCCAGCCGCAGCACGCCGGAAGACGCCCCGTACCTAAGCAGGTTTAAGACCATGGACATGGACGAGCGCTGGGTGAACCGGTCTCTGCGGAGACCATGCTGGAGACCTTCCACTGGTTCCGGGGCGAGGGCTTCGGCCTGATCGTCGCGGAACTGCTGCGCCTGCCGGCGGAGACTGGCGTGATCGCCGAGGGGTTCCGGCTGCTGCCCCATCTGGTCAAGCCGCTGCTCGCCGAGTTCGGCCACGCCGTCTGGCTGCTGCCGACGCCGGAGTTCCGCTCGGCCGCGTTCGGCAACCGCGCTGCGGCGTGGGACATCCCGCGCAAGACCGGTAACCCAGAACGGGCCCGGCGCAACCTGCTCGAGCGCGACCGGATGTTCACCGACCGCCGCAGCGAGGAGACGAAACGCTTCGGACTGCCCGTCATCGAGATCGGCACGGCGATGAGCGAGGACGAGCTGGCCGGGCAGGTAACACAGGCTTTCGGGCTCCGAGGCGGGACGAGAGGGACGCGCCGGGACCCCGAGTGTCCCGGCGACGGACGGCTGGGCATCCTGCGCGACGGTAAGGTCACCCTCATCAGGGGACAGGACCAGCACCTGTCGCCAAATCCTGCCGCCTGGTAGTGACCTCCGCCGGACGGTGGCCGCGATGGATGCACGGCCGGGCCGCCGGGCATCCGGCACAATGTCGGAATGAGCCCCAGCGCGAGCGTGATCGGCCTGCTGCATCCCGGTGAGATGGGGGCCGCCATCGGGGCCTGCCTGACGGCGGCCGGGCACACGGTGCTGTGGGCATCGGAAGGGCGCGGACCGGAGACGGCCGCGCGGGCGCACGCGGCCGGGCTCACCGACGCGGGCACCGCCGCCGAGCTTGCCGACCGGGCCGAGGTCATCGTGTCCGTCTGCCCGCCGCACGCCGCCCTCGACATGGCCTGGGCGGTAGCGGGCTTCGGCGGCCGGTACGTCGATGCGAACGCGATCTCCCCGGCGACGGCCCGCGAGGTCGCGCTGATGGTGGCGGACGGCGGGGCGACTTACGTCGACGGCGCCATCATCGGACCGCCGCCGGTGACCGCGGGCAGCAGCCGCCTGTACCTGTCCGGGGCGGCGGCGGCCGAGATAGCCGGGCTGTTCGACGGCACTCCGCTAGAAACCAGGGTCCTCAGCGGCAGCCGCTGGTCTGCCTCCGCCCTCAAGATGGCCTACGGCGCCTGGACTAAGGGCACCGGGGCCCTGCTGCTCGCCGTCCGGGCGCTGGCCAGGGCGGACGGCGTGGAAGAAGCCCTGCTGGCCGAATGGGCGCTGTCGCAGCCGGACCTGGCGGACCGGTCGGAGGGCTCAGCCCGGTCGGCGACCACCAAGGGCTGGCGCTGGGTCGCCGAGATGGAGGAAGTCGCCGTGACGATGACCGGTGCGGGCCTGCCGGACGGCTTCCATCAAGCCGCCGCCGAGATCTTCCGCCGCTCGCCGCGCAAACAGCCCGGGCTGACCGCGGCGCAGGACACCGACGAGGTGCTCGCCGCGCTGATCGGCATGACCAGCTCGCAGGGGCCGCGGTGAGCATGCTCGCTCTCGACGGCGTCCTGGCCGGCCTGGGAATCACTGATGCCGGCGAGCTGCGGATAACTGGTGATCCGCAGCCGGCCGTGCTGGCCACGCCGCTGGCCGTCGCCGACTGCACTGTCGCGTCGGTGGCCGCCTGCCTGGCAGCCGCCGCCGAGCTGTCCCTGGCCCGCACGGGACGCCGGCCTGTCGTGTCCGTTTCCACGGGGCACATCGCCGCGGCCGTGCGCAGCGAGGTCTGGCTGCGCGACGCCGCAGGCCGGGGCCTAGGCGGATTCGCTCCGCTTTCCCGGCTGTGGCGCGCCGACGACGGCTGGGTCCGGACGCACGCCAACTACCCGTGGCATCGCTCGGCGCTGCTGCCGCTGGCCAGCCCGGGCGCGCTCCGGCATCCGGGCTGCGGGTCCTGGACCTGACACGGGTGATCGCCGGCCCGGTCGGCACCAGGATGCTCGGCGCGCTCGGCACGCAGGTGCTGCGGGTGGATGACCCGCGGCGGCCCGAGCTGCCACTGCATGCCGTCGACGGCGTGATCGGCAAGGCCAGCACTGCGGTTGACGCGACCACCGAGTACGGCCGCCAGGTCCTGCACGGGCTGCTCGGCGAGGCCGATGTCCTGGTCACCGGCTACCGGCCCGGCTCGCTGCGGCGCCTCGGCCTGGAACCGGACCAGGTCGCCGTCCGGTATCCGGGCCTGGTGCTGGTCACACTCTCGGCATGGGGCACTAGCGGGCCGTGGGGCGGCCAGCGCGGTTTTGACAGCCTGGTGCAGATCGCGTCGGGCATTGGCTGGGCCGCCAGCCCAGATGGCCTGCGGCCCGGCGCACTGCCCTGCCAGCTGCTGGATCACGCTACCGGCTACCTGGCCGCCGCCGCCGCGCTGACCGCGCTGGCCAGACGGGCCCGGACCGGCCAGGGCAGCCATGTCCGGCTGTCCCTTGCCCGCACTGCGCAATGGCTGCTCGATCAGGGACCGCGAGCCGGACGGCCGGCCCCCGCGCAGCAGGCGGCGGCCGCCAGCGCGGCCCGTTACCGGATGTCGCTGGGTGACGGCTGGAGCGGCATCAGCCCGCCCGGCCAGCTCGACGGCGAGCCGCTCAGCTGGCCGCGCCTGCCACCGCGATACGCCCGCTCCGCGGCGGCATGGGCGTGAACCGCGCCGGGCGCAACCCGGACGCAACGGCCGGCCAGCCGCGGGATCGGCCAGCCCGGCCGCGCGAGGCGATCAGCAGCCGGCGGGAGAGAATCAGCGATCCGCGCCGTCCGCCGCGGCGGCCAGCGCGGCGGCGAGGTCCTCCCACAGGTCCTCGAGGTGCTCGCAGCCCACGCTCAGCCGCAGCAGCCCGGGCGGCACGTGCTCCTGGCCGGGAAGCTTCGCGCGCCGCTCGATGGTGCTCTCCACGCCGCCGAGGCTGGTCGCGGCGGACACCACCCGCACCGCATCGCAGACGGCGTCGGCGGGCGCGGCGGCCGCCAGCTCGAAGGCCAGCACCGCACCGAACCCGCTCATCTGAGCGGCGGCCCGGCCGTGCCCCGGATCGCCGGGCAGGCCGGGGTAGCGGACCCGGACCACGCCGGGATGGGCAGCCAGGCGGCGGGCAAGCTCACCCGCGCTGTGCTGCCCCTGCGCAAGCCGCACCGCCAGGGTCCGCACGCCGCGCAGCGCCAGGAAGGTCTCCAGGCTGCCGGGGGTAGCCCCGGCCAGCTGCCGGCGCCGGCGCAGCCGCCCAGCCAGGTCCGCGTCGCCGGCCACGGCGAGGCCGAGGAGCAGGTCGGAATGGCCGCCGATGAACTTGGTGGCGCTGTGCACGGCAATATGCGCGCCCAGGGAAAGCGGGCGCTGCAGCAGCGGGGTGGCGAAGGTGTTGTCCACCGCGACCAGCGCGCCGGCGGCGCGGCCGGCGGCGCACAGCGCAGGCAGGTCGGCGACGTCGAGCAGCGGGTTAGTGGGTGACTCCAGCCACAGCAGGTCACACTTCCCGGCAGCGGCCGCTACCGAGGCGGTGTCGGTGACGTCGACCAGCTCGGCCTGCCAGCGGCCGTTAGCCGCGCCGTCGGCCAGCAGCGCCCGCACCCCGGTGTAGCAGTCGGTGGGCGCCACCACCCGGCAGCCTGCGGGCAGCAGATCCAGGACTGCCGCAACGGCGGCCATGCCGGAGGAGAACGCCACCGCGTGACCGCCCTCCAGCTCGCCCAGGACTGCCTCCAGCGCTTCCCAGCCGGGGGTGGAGTCGTCGCGGGCGTACTCGCGTATACCGGCGGGGGCGTCTGCCGTCAGGGCGGGCAGCCCGGCCGCCGCCGCCCGGAAATTGGAGGCCAGGATGACCGGCACATTCAGCGGCTGGCCAGCTTGCACGGCAGGCCGCCCGGCGGCGACGACTATGGTCTCCGGGCGGCGGCCCGGCCCGGCAGCCGTCGCCGGGCGGGAACTCGGTTCGTGTGCGGTCACTACTGCTCCCAGCGTCAGTCCAGACGGTGCCCAGCGGCCCCTGCGCTGGCTCAGCCCGGCGCTGCCGCAGCCCCTGCGCTGCTCAGCCCTGCGCTGGCTCAGCCCTGCGCTGCGGAGTCCCGGCTTGCCGCCAGGCGCTGCAGCGGCACGCTGCCACCGCGGGACCGGGCAGCTCTGCCCGAAAGCGTCATGATAGGCGTCGGCTGCGGCCGGCCGCGGTGACGCGGGCGGCGTTTTGCCACCTGAACTGGCCGATGCCGTTCGCAACGTCAATTTACTGGCTTTCGTTGAGCTGCGAGCCGGGCGGCGCTGTTAGGTCGCGTCGGCACCACCTCCCAGGTCCAGCTCGTAGACCTGGCCGACGAGGTTGACGCCGAAGGTGTGATGTGGTTGTTCCGACACCAGCGTGAATCCGCGCGACAGGTATACGTGGCGGGCGGCGAACAGCTGGGCGTTGGTCCAGAGCTTCATCCGTGCGTAGCCGGCCTCGCGGGCAAAGCTGACGCACTCGTCGACCAGGCGGGCGCCCAGACCACGGCCGCGGGCGGCGGGGTCGACGAGGAGGATGCGCAGCTGGGCCGTCGTGTCGTCGGCGGCAACGCAGAAGACGCAGCCGACGCGGTGACCGTCCACCTCGGCGATCCAGGCGGCTTCCCGGCCGGGGTTCTGCCCGGCGGCGTAGTCGGCGACGATGCGGGCCACCAGTGCCTCGAACGGCGTGTCCCAGCCGTACTCGGTGGCGTACATCTCCCCGTGAGCCATTACGACCCAGCCCAGGTCGCCGGGCACTCCCAGCCGGCGAATCACGACCCGCGACTCACTCATCCCGCCTCCTACTGACACAGTCGTTTCAGTGCAAGACTAGCGCCATGACTGACCCGGAGCGAGTCCCTTCGGCCCGCCAGAAGGCGCTACTCGAGCGCGCCTACCGTTACGCCCTCGCGCACGGCCTGGCCGGCCTGTCGCTGCGACCGCTCGCCGCCGCCATCGGATCCAGCCCCCGGGTCCTGTTGTTCCTCTTCGGCTCCAAAGAAGGCCTGGTCCAGGCCATGCTCACCCGGGCTCGCGTCGACGAGCTGGCCCTGCTCGACCAGGGGCGCCTGCGGGGAGCAGACGGTGACCTCACAAGGGTGATCCGCACGACCTGGGCGTGGCTGGCCGCCGAGGGCCACCGCCCGCTGCTGATCTTGTGGGCAGAGGCCTACGCACGATCCCTGATAGAGCCGCAAGGGCCCTGGGCCGGCTTCGCCGAGCAGACCGTCAGTGACTGGCTCGCCGTGCTCGCCGCCGCGCAATCCCCTGCGCGCCGAACGAGCCAGGAGGGCGTCGCGGAACGCACCCTCGCCCTGTCGGTCCTGCGTGGCGCTCTGCTTGACCTCCTTGCCACCGGCGACGTCGAGCGCACCAGCGCAGCGGTTGAACGGCACCTTCGCATCCTCGCCTGGTAACGGCCCGACCCAGGCCACGCCATCCAGCGAATGTGGCAGCACTCTGGTCGTCGTGGCATCATAAGGATATGAATGCCACCGTAGTACTGGGCCGGCAGGGACGACTGGTCATTCCGGCTGAAGTCCGGGCGGCGCTGGGCTTGGCTCCCGGCGATCGGCTGCACCTGCAAGTGTCGGGACAACAGCTTGTGCTGGAGCGGCAGCAGGACGCGGTCACTGAGCTTCGGAACCTGGCTGCGGGGATTCCATCGGCGCGTTCGCTCGTCGATGAATTGCTGGCCGAGCGTCGGCTCGCCGCGGCAGCCGAATGACGGCGCAGGCGATTCAATGACGGTACTGGACGCATCAGCGGTGCTTGCGCTACTGCATGACGAACCTGGCGCGGATCTGGTGGCGGACGAGCTCAGCCGCGCCTGTATCGGCACGGCGAACCTGGCCGAGGTCATTGAGAAACTGGTCGATACGGGCGGCGACGCACGCCGGGCTAGCTATCTGCTCGTAGGCGCTGGCGTGAGGATCGAGCCCGTTTCCGCGGCGGATGCCGAGCTGGCCGGGGCGATGCGCGCCCTCCCCGGCGGAACATCGCTGTCGCTGGGTGATCGCTGCTGCCTGGCGCTAACCGTGCGCAGCACGCCCGCCGAGGTACTGACCGCCGACCGAGTCTGGGCGGACCTGGACCTGCCGATCACGGTCCGGCTTCTCCGGTAGGCAGTTTCCGCGGCACTGAACCGGCGCGCAGCCGCGGCCCGGCTGGCGGCTCATTGCCGCCTGCACCGACGGCGCGCCCGATGATCAGCTGGCGCCGGCGGTGAGGGCAGCCAGGATTTTTCAGCGCGCGGTACAGATGGACGGCGCTATAGCGGAGATACGGATCGCCGGGGTGCATGCGGGCCGTCGAGATGAGGTTGGGGGCAGCCGTGGGAGCCCGGATGTGTGGGTGGCCGCGGCGGGGCAGCGGGCCGGGGGGGTCCCCATGTTCTTGTCAAGGCGTTTAGCTGGTTCAGCTGGCGCGTTGTTCGGCGAGGTCGAGCCAGTGGTCGACGTCGCTGGGGGTGAAGTGGCGGATGGCCCAGTCGGTCATGCGCAGGCTCATGTGGGCCCACATCGGGGCGAGGACGTGCGGGGGGAAGGTGTCGAGGAGCTGGTCGAGGCGGCCCGTGGCTGCCGGGTCGGCGGTGATGGCGTGGATGCCGAAGCGGAGAGTGACCAGGTCGAGCCGCCGGTCGCCGCGGCCGGCCCCGTCCCAGTCGACGACGCCGGTGATGTGGTCGCGGTCGGCGAGAAGGTTGCTGGGCTGGTAGTCGCAGTGGACGGCGTCGTGACCGCTGAGGCAGTCGGGATGGCTGGCTCCGACGGTGGTGATCCAGCGGTCGAGGCGGCGGGTGCGGGTGCTGAGCTCGCGCAGTGGCTGGTGCAGGCAGTAGCCGGGCCCGTCGCTGGTGAGGTACAGCCTGATCGCGGGGATAGTGTCCCGGCCGGTGAGCCGGCCGGCCTGGAGGTTGTTGAGGGCGAGCGCATGGTTCAGCAGCGTGCTGGTGAGCCGGCTGATCGGGGCGCCGGGAAGGAATTCCCAGACCAGGGCTACGTCGTCGCCCGCCTGAACGGCCAGTTCGGTCGCGCTGGGTACCCGGCCGGGCGCAGCGCCTCGGTCACGGCCAGCGGGCCGTCCCGCAGGTCGGCGAGGCGGGTGCGGGGCCGCCAGGTCAGGACCGCCCGGTGGCCATCGGGCCAGGCCACGTAGGCGGCACCGACCTGCCCGCCGGGGCAGGGGCCTTCGATGCGCAGGGCCACGCCGGCTGCCGCGCGGATCGCGTCGGTCATGCGCTGCGCGTTGAGGCGCTCGGCTCTGGGCCATCGGGAGGGCCGGGGCGGCACGGCAGGTCAGGCCGCCCCGGGAAGCCCTGGCACGGGCCGGGCGGACTGGTAGGGCTGGCCGGTGCGGAGCATGGCCAGGATAAGGCCGCATGTCCCCATCAGAGGTTCACGCACCGACCGCACCGGGGGCAACACCCCAGGCCATACCTGCTGCAGGGGGCAATGAGCCCTACCGGCACCGCCGGACTTCCCAGGCCCAGACCGTACTTGCTCGGGCCTACTGAAGAAGTTAAGGGGGCGCCCGGGTACGCGGTGCTCAGCAGCCAGTGAGCCGTTCGGAAAGATAGGACACCAGGCTGTCGATGCCTACCCGCTCCTGCCGCATCGAGTCGCGGTCGCGGACCGTGACCGCCTGGTCGTCGAGGGTGTCGAAGTCGATGGTGACGCAATAGGGCGTGCCGATCTCGTCCTGGCGGCGGTACCGGCGGCCGATCGCGCTGGCGTCGTCGAAGTCGGTGTTCCACTGCTTGCGCAGCAGGGCGGCGATGTCCCTGGCCTTGGGCGACAAGTCAGCGTGCCGGGACAAGGGCAGCACGGCCACCTTCACCGGGGCGAGCCGGTAGTCCAGGCGCAGTACCGTGCGTTTTTCCAGCTTTCCCTTGGCGTCCGGCGCCTCGTCCTCGGTGTAGGCGTCCAGCAGGAACATCAGCATGGACCGGTCCACCCCTGCGGCGGGCTCGATGACGTACGGCGTGAACCGCTCCCCGGTCTCGGCGTCCAGGTAGGACAGGTCCTGGCCGGAGGCCGTGGCGTGCGTGCTCAGGTCGAAATCGGTACGGTTCGCGATGCCTTCCAGCTCGCCCCACTCGCTGCCGGGGAAGTCGTACCGGTACTCGACATCCACGGTGCGCTTGGAATAGTGCGAGAGCTTCTCCTGCGGGTGCTCGAAAAGCCGCAGGTTTTCTTTGGTCACGCCGAGGTCGTGGTACCACGCCAGCCGGGTCTCGATCCACCGGTCGTGCCATTCCTCGTCGGTACCCGGCCGGACGAAGAACTCCATCTCCATCTGCTCGAATTCGCGGGTCCGGAAGATGAAGTTTCCCGGCGTTATCTCGTTCCGGAACGACTTGCCGATCTGGCCGATGCCGAACGGGACCTTCCGGCGCGAGGTCTGCAGCACGTTCTTGAAGTTGATGAAAATGCCCTGGGCGGTCTCCGGCCGCAGGTAGGCCAGGCCGGACTCGTCCTGCGTCGCGCCCAGGAACGTCCGCAGCAGCCCGTTGAACATCCGCGGCTCGGTGAAAGCACCTTTCGTCCCGCAGTTCGGGCAGGCGATCGCCGTCAGCCCGCCCTCGGGCGCGCGCCCGTGCTTGTCCTCGTAGGACTCGGTCAGGTGATCGGCGCGGAACCGGCGGTGACACGACATGCACTCGGTCAGCGGGTCGACGAACTCAGTAATGTGCCCGCTAGCCTGCCAGACCTCGGGCGCCAGGATCACGCTGGAGTCCAGGCCGACGATGTCATCGCGCTCGTGCACCATGGACCGCCACCACTGGCGCTTGATGTTGTTCTTGATCTCAACTCCGAGCGGCCCGTAATCCCAGGCGGCGCGCAGGCCGCCGTAGATGTCACTGGACGGGAACACGATCCCGCGCCGCTTGCTGAGGTTGACGATCGTCTCGATGCGGTCACTACGGCGTGCCATCGTGGTTTCTCCATCCGGCTGGCGGTCGGCGGCGCGGGGGGACGTCGGGGTGCGGTGTCTTGGCGGTGGGTGTCTTGCGGTGGTGCTTCGTCGCGCTGCCTTAGCTGTGGGCCGGGGTGCAGGCTCCCGGCGGGGCGCCGGGGTGCGCTCCCCGCGGGCGGAGCAGCGCAGAGGGGCAAGCTTAGCGGCGATCGGACTGTGGTCGCACGGCTATTATCGTCGGTGAGCTGCGAACGGTGATCGGTGACCCACGCTGGAGGGACGGCCCCGGATGAGCGGCACGAACCGGTCAGACCGCCAGCGGCAGCAGCGGCAAGCACCGAAGCGGCGGCCTGCTCAGCGCGCGTCCCCGCCGCGGCGCTCCCCGCCGCGGCGCCGCCCGGTCCCGCGCGGCGACTCCCTGTACACGCCGGGCGCGACGTCTGCCCGCCAATCGGTGGAGCGGCGCAGCGCAGCGCTGCTGGTGTTCCTGCATCAGTTGCCGGCCTGGGTGCTTCCGCTGGTGCTGGTGGCATTGCTAATAGCCGGCCTGGCCGTCCCCGGTGCCATCGGCGCGACCGCGCTGTGCGGGGTGGCCGCCGTACTCGGCCTGCTCGCGGCGTTGTCCTGGCCGCAGGTCGGCGCGCTGGGCCGGCTGGGCAGAGCTGCGGCTATCGCAGCCGTCCTGGTGATGGCCGTCGTGCAGGCAACGCGCTAGCCGTCGTGCCGTTCCGGCTTGAAGTCCGGCTTACCCCCGCTGACGTCGGCGCCCGGGTGGTCATCCGCTGGCGGCGCCCCGGCGGCCCGGCCGACGGTGCTCATCAGGTCGCAGGTGCTCCTCAGGTCGCCGGTGACCAGGTCACCGACGTGCTCGGCATCCTGACGGCCTGCGACGAGCGCGAGTTCGCGGTTCGCACTGCCCGCGGCGACCTGGTCGTCGTGCCCCGTCAGCGGGCGATGGCCGGCAAGCTCGTCCCCGCGGCCCGCAGGGCCGCGCCGGGCCGCTGACCCGCAAGTGCGCTTCCAGCGGCCGGGACGTCAGTCTCCTCGCGCTCCGGCCCTGGTCCTGGCCGGGTCAACGTCCCGTTCGGGATGCCGCCGGAGGTATTCCCGCTCGAGCTGCGTGGTCCGGGTGGTGTGCTCGCGCAACGCATCCGGCGCGGCATGCAGGAAAGCCTCATGCCGGGTCGCGTGCAGATGCGCGAGTTCGCGCACCAGGTCGGCCTCATCGAGGTCCTCGGTGTGCTCGGTAGTCACGTCGTCGTCCTCCTCGGAGCCGCTGCGGGCTACCAGTCAACCAGCAGTCGGCTAACGCGGCACCGGGTTGGGCTGGGCGCCGCCGTAGCGGCGGTCTCTGCTGGCGTAAATCTCGCAGGCATGCCACAGGTGCCGCCGGTCGAAGTCCGGGAATAGGGTGTCGAGGAAGACCAGCTCGGCGTACGCGGACTGCCAGAGCAGGAAATTGGACGTCCGCTGCTCCCCCGACGACCGGACAAACAGGTCCACGTCCGGTATGCCCGGCTCGTCAAGATAGCGGGCAACTACCTTCTCGTCGACCTTGTCGGCCCGCAGCTTCCCGGCGGCGACGTCCGCCGCGATCGCCGCAGCCGCGTCGGCGATCTCGGCGCGGCCCCCGTAGTTCACGCAGAACTGCAAGGTCAGCACCGAATTTCCGGCCGTCATCTGCTCGGCGGTCTCCAGCTCGGAGATCACGCTGCGCCACAGCCGCTGCCGCCGCCCGGCCCAGCGGACCCGCACCCCCATCTCGTTCAGCTGGTCGCGGCGGCGGCGGATGACGTCCCGGTTAAAGCCCATCAGGAAGCGGACCTCGTCCGGTGACCGGCGCCAGTTCTCGGTGGAGAACGCGTAAGCCGACAGGTACGGGATGCCGAGCTCGATCGCGCCCATGATCACGTCAAAGAGCGACGACTCGCCGGCCTTATGACCTTCGGTGCGCGGCAGGCCCCGTTCCTTGGCCCAGCGCCCGTTGCCGTCCATGACGAGCGCGACGTGCCGCGGCACCAGCACCGCCGGGATGTCGGGCGGCGTCGCACCGCCGGGATGCGGGTACGGCGGCCTGGCCGGCCGGCTGCCTGGCGGCCGCGGATCCGGCATCAGACCCGCTCCACGTGCCGCAGCGAGCGGATGGAATGCTCCAGGTGCCACTGCGTGTAAGCCGCCACCAGGCCGCTGCACTCCACCTGATGACGCCGCTCGCTGGCATCAGCGCTGGCCCAGTCGCCCCGCAGCAGCGCGCTCATCAGCGCGATGGTGGCCGCCGACGGGGTGGCCGACCCCGGCACCCGGCAGGCCTGGCAGGTCAGCCCGCCGGCCGCGAGGCCGAACGCGCGGAGCACTGGCCGGGCAGCCGCTGCGGACCGGGCGAAAGTCACCGGCCGGACGGCAAGTCCCGGCAACTCGGGCGCCGCCGACCGTGGCGCCAGTCCCGGCAATTCGGGCGCGCCGGGGCTTGCCGCTAGTTCCGGCGGACCGTCCGCGTCCCCGGCGTAGTCGTCATCCTCGTCCTCGTCAGCCGGCGGCGCGCGGGTGCCGCACACCGCGCATTCATCCAGCGCGGGCGCGTAGCCGGCAACCGCGAGCGACCGCAGCAGGTAAGCGTCGAGCACCAGCCGCGGGTCATGACTGCCGTCGCCGAGTGACCGCAGGCCGCCGACGAGCAGCAGGAACTGGCGCATGGCCGGCTCTTTCTCCACCGGCGTGAACCGCTCGGCCGTCTCCAGCATCGCGGTGCCGGTCGTGTACCGGGGGTAATCGCCGACCAGCGGCTCGCCGTACGGGCGGATCGTCTCCGCCTGGGTGATCACGTCCAGCGAGCGGCCGGTGTACAGCAGCAGGTCCACATGCGTAAACGGCTCCAGCCGGGCGCCGAACCGGGATCTGGTCCGCCGCACGCCCTTCGCCACCGCCCGGACCCGGCCGGTCTTGCGCCCCAGCAGCGTGACGATGCGGTCAGCCTCACCCAGCTTGTGGGTCCGCAGCACGATCGCGTCGTCCCGGTAGATGCTCACGCCCTCATTGTCCCCCGCGCGGTGGCCGGCCCGCCGCCGCACATGCCGGCCGCGGGGGCCGGGCTGGCCGCACTAGCCGGCCGGGCTGGCGAGCAGTCCCGGGTATCAGTCGTAGAAGCCCAGACGGCGCAGCTGCCTGGGATCACGCTGCCAGTCCTTAGCAATCTTGATGCGCAGGTCCAGGTAGACCCTGGCGCCGAGCAGCGCCTCGATCTGCTGCCGGGCCCGGGAGCCGACATCCTTCAGCCGCGCGCCCTTCGCGCCGATCACGATCGCCTTCTGGCTCTGCCGCTCCACGTACATGATCGCGTGCACGTCGATCAGGTCGTCGCGGCCCTCGCGCGGCGCCATCTCCTCCACCACGACGGCGATCGAGTGCGGCAGCTCGTCGCGGACGCCTTCCAGGATGGCCTCCCGGATCAGCTCGGCGACCAGCTGCTGGTCCGGCTCGTCGGTCAGGTCGCCGTCTGGATACAGGGGCCGGCCCGGCGGCAGGTAGCCGACGAGCACATCGGCCAGCACGCCGAGGTTATATCCGGTCACCGCCGAGACCGGCACGATGTCCGCCCAGTCACCCAGCTGCGACACGGCCGCGAGCTGGGCAGCGATCTCCTCCCGGCCGGCCTGGTCGGATTTTGTGACGATCGCGATCACCGGCGTCGGCCCCGCGCCCGCCAGCTCCGCTGCCAGGTACTTGTCCCCCGGCCCGATCCGGTCCCCGGCCGGAATGCAGAAGCCGATCGCGTCCACCTCGGTGAGCGTGGCCCGGACCAGGCTGTCCAGCCGCTCGCCCAGCAGCGTCCGCGGCCGGTGCAGGCCGGGGGTGTCCACCAGGATCAGCTGGGCGTCCGGCCGGTGCACGATGCCGCGGATGGCCCGGCGGGTAGTCTGCGGCCGGCTGCTCGTGATCGCCACCTTCGAGCCGACCAGCGCGTTCATCAAGGTGGACTTGCCGACATTCGGCCGGCCGGCGAAGCAGGCGAACCCCGAGCGGAACCCGGCAGCCGGCTGCGACGACGGCGAGGCTGGCACTGGCACTGGCTGGCGTTCCATTTTTGCGATTCTTCCTTATAACCGCGTGACGCTGCACCATCCGCCCCGGCCGGTGTCACCCGGAGCGTTGCGGCTGCGGGGCCGGCGGGCAACCAGGACCGCCAGTGCCAGGCACACTAGCGTCAGGCCAGCGACGGCCGCGCCGGTCAGCCGCTCGCCGAGCACCAGCACCGCCAGCAGCGTGGCCACCACCGGCTCGGCCAGGCCCAGCGTGACCGCGGCTGGTGCGGGCACGGTTACCAGCCCGCGGGCGTACAGGAGGTAGGCGGCTACGGTCGTGAGGACCGCCAGGACGGCGGTCACAACCGAACCGCGGCTGGTCAGCAGCCAGCCCGGTGCGGTCGCCACCAGCACCGGGAGCAGCACGGCGCCCGCACCGCCGAACAGCACGCCCAGCACCGCGCGCCGGGCGTAGCCGCCGGTTATCAGGCGCGCCGCGGTGACGGCATAGCCGGCGTAACACAACCCGGCGGTCAGCGCCAGGAGCACCCCGGCCAGGTTCACCCCCGCGGAGCTGCCACCGGTGACCAGGATCACGGCTCCGGCGATGGCCGCGGCGGTCGCCGCCAGCCAGCGCCACGTCAGCGCGCCGCCGCCGGTCAGCGCGCTCATCAGGCCGGCCAGCACCGGGGCACTGCCGATCGCCAGCACCGTCCCGATCGCCACCCCGGTCAGCCGCACCGCGGCGAAGAAGCTCAGCTGGTAGCCGGCCACGCTCAGCGCGCCGGCCGCCAGGATGACCCGCCTGCCCGCGGCCGCTGACAGCAGCCGCCGCAGCTCGGTGCCGCGCCGGGCGGGCCGGCTGGCTGCGCCGGAGCCGCGGCTGAGCAGGGCGATTAGCGCGAGAATCGCGCCAGCCAGGACGAGCCGGGCCGCGCCGACCGACACGGCGCTCGCGGCGGCCGGCGCGAAGTGCGCGACGGTGCCGGCCGAGCCCCACAGGGAGGCAGCCGCGAGGACTGCCCCGGCGCCCCCCGCTGAGCCTGCCTGTCGCCGGCGCACGCCACGATTCTGCCGGTACCCCGGCGGCTCCCGCCGCCGGGGCGGTCGCGCCGACGCCGCGCGTTTCGCGATCCGGTTCGATCCGGCCTCGAACGGCAGGCAACCCGCTGCAGACATCATCGAACGGGTTTCATCAGCGGAGCTGCCAGACGACTGTCTCCTTTACCGGGGCGTCTTCCAGGCCGGGCCAGGTAGGAACGGCGTACCTCGCGACTGCCTGCAGGGCGGCCCCCTGCGGCAGGTAAGCGCGGCCGGGGTCGCCGATCAGAACCTGCGCCCCGGCCGCCCTGGCCCGGCTCAAGAACGACATCAGCCGTCCGGCCAGCAGTTTCTCGTAGCAGGCATCGCCGACCACAATCAGGTCAGCGGCGGGCGCGTCAGCGGCGGGTGCGTCAGCGGCGAGCAGGTCGCCCGGCACGAGCTGGATCGTCACGCCGTTAGCCGCGGCATTGACCGCGATCGCCGTGGCCGCGAGCGGGTCGATCTCGCTGGCCAGGACCGCCGGGGCGCCGGCCCTCGCGGCGGCGATCGCGACCAGGCCGGAACCCGCGGCCATGTCCAGCACCGTCCGGCCGGCGACCCGGCCGGGAAAGTCCAGCAGGTACCGGGCCAGCGCGGTGCCCCCCGCCCACGGGAAAGCCCAGAAGGGCACCGGCTCGTGCCGCCCGGTTTCGTGCTCGATCTGCTGCCACAAGCTGATCGGCTCGGCGGCAAGGTGCAGCCGCAGTTCCGGCAGCAACGGCGGTGCGGTCAAGGTCGTATGCGCCCGGATGAACGCTGTTGCCCTATCTGCACGGCCCTGGCGGGTCAGCACACTGCGGCCGGGCACGCGACTCAGGGCAACAAGGTTTCACGGATGGTCCCGTTGGGGGCGGCCACGAAAATGAGCGCGTCCGGGCCGGCGTCCCGGACCGCCGCCAGGTCGGCCGGGCTGACCTCGGAAGCTTCGCTGACCAGGGCGGCAGCTTCGAGACTCGCCGCTCCACTGGACACTGCCATCGCCACCGCGAGGCGCAGCGCCGATAGCCGGAGCGACGGCAGCGCGACCGCTGCAGCGGCGTAGGTGCGGCCGGTCTCATCGCGGACAGCCGCGCCCTCGGCAGCGGTAACCCGCGCACGGGCCGACCGGGCCAGCGTAATGATCTTGAGGTCCTCGGGCCCCGGAGCTGCGTCGCTCACCCGGTACACCCTAGTGCTCGCGAACAGCCTCCGATTCGGTTTCGCCGGACCGGGCGGCCCCGTCCGGCGAGCCGCCGCCGGGACCGCAATCAGCCGCCGGCCCGCGGGCAGCTGGGCCGGGGGGAGCCGGGGAGACGCCCGCTGCGCGGGGTTCCCTGACCGGACTGCTAGGCCGCCGCGGGTGCTGTGTCTGCGGCTGCCTGGCTGGGATCGCCGTCGCCGCCGGAATTGCCGCGGCCAGGGTGGCTGCCGGCCGGGTGGCTGCCGCCCCGGCGGCTGCCGTCGGCCTGACTTCCGCCGGCCGGACCGTCGGGCTGGTGACCAGCATCCGGCTCGTCGCCGCCAGGCCGGTCGATCCGTTCCACGGTCACGGTGCTGATCCGGTTGCGCCGGCCGGCCAGGCTCTCGGCCGTTAGTTTCAGTCCGGCGACAGTCGCCACCGAGCCCGCGATGGGCACCCGGCCGAGCAGCTGAGCGAGCAGGCCGCCGACGGTTTCCACGTCTTGCGCCTCAATGCTGACGCCGAAGAGCTCTTCCAGCTCAGCGAGCGCCAGCCGGGCTGTCAGCCGGGTCCGCCCGTCGCTCAGCAACTCAACCGGCGGCCGCTCCTTGTCGTACTCGTCGGCTATCTCGCCGACGATCTCCTCGAGGATGTCCTCGATGGTCACCAGCCCGGCAGTGCCGCCGTACTCGTCGATCACGATGGCCTGGTGGATCTGGTGCGCCTGCATCTGCCGCAGCAGCTCGTCGATCGGCTTGCTCTCGGGTACGAAAGTGGCGGGACGCATGATCGACGCGACTGCCTCAGCCGACTCGGCCTCGCGGAATTCGTGGCTGCGGGTGACGATGTCCTTCAGGTAAGCGATGCCGACAACATCGTCAAGGTTTTCGCCGACTACCGGAATACGCGAGAATCCGCTGCGCAGCGCCAGCGACAGCGCCTGGTGCAGCGTCTTGTCGCGCTGCACGAACACCATGTCGGTACGCGGCACCATGACCTCGCGGACGAAGGTGTCACCGAGCTCGAAGACTGAGTGGATCATCGCCCGCTCGTCCGGCTGAATGAGCCGCCGCCGCGCCAGCATGTCTACCAGTCCCCGCAGGTCTTCCTCCGAACCCGAGTCGCCGTGCTGCTGCTCGGAATCCGAGCTCAGCGCGACGCCGGTCGCCTGCAAGAGCCGCGGAAGCGGGCCGAGCAGCCGGATGACCGGGCGCATCACCGCGGCGGCAGCGCTGGCCACCTGCACCGACCGCTGGCGGCCGAGGGTGCGGGGGATGACGCCGGCGACCAGGTAGCAGACGACGATCATCGCGGCAGCCGTGATCGCGAAAGGCCGCCAGCCGTTTCCGAGCCAGTGCACCAGCGTCGCCGCGACCAGCACCGTCGCGCCGACCTCCGCCGCGATAGCGGTCAGCAGCAGTACGGACAGGTACTTAGGCACCTCAGCGAGCACGACCTGCAGGGCGGACGGGTCGCCGCCCGGCTGGCCGAGCTCCTTCGCGCCCGCCCGCGATATCTGCAGGAGCGCGATCTCGGCACTGACGCACCAGCCGGCCACCAGGGTCAGCGCGAGGGCTACAACGAGCAGCCAGCCCATCGTCGTCTCAGCCTGGCCCTTCCCTGCCGGGGCGGGCTGCGGCCTGACTATCGGGGGCCGCATCACCGGCCTTGCCGGCAGCGGCGGCATCGAGGAACCCGGCGGCGTCGCGACGGTCGGCACCGCCGGCGTCATCCGAAGTGCCGGGACTGCCGGGACTGCCGGGACCGGGACTCGCTGCTGGCTGCGCCGCATGCTGCCCGGAGTGCCAGGACGCCAGCAGCCGGTCCTGCAGCCCGAACATCTTCGCGTGTTCCTCGGGCTCGCCGTGGTCGTAGCCCAGCAGGTGCAAGATCCCGTGCACGGCGAGCAGCTCCATCTCGTCCTGCCTGCCGTGGCCGACCTTGGCTGCCTGCTCGCCGGCCACCTGCGGGCAGATCACCACGTCGCCGAGCAGCCCCGGCATGTCGGCCGGCTCGCCGCCCGAATGCTCGGCGTGCGTGCCGCCGGGCCGCGGCGGGCGCAGCTCATCCATCGGGAAGGCCAGCACGTCCGTCGAGCCGGGCTCCCCCATCCAGCGCAGATTCAGCTCGGTCATGGCTGCCTCGTCGACGAGCAGCACGGACAGCTCGGCGAGCGGATGAATGCGCATTTCGTCCAGCACCTGCCGGGCCAGCCCGGCTAGCGCTCGCTCGTCCGCGTCCACACCGGACTCGTTAGCGATCTCGACGCTCATGCACGCCCCGCTGCCGCAGCCCGCGCCGCGAGTGCCGGAGTTGCTCCCCGCACGGTTGTCACCTGTCCCGGTTGTCATCGCGCCGCGGCCGCCTGGCCTGCGGCCGCAGCGCCTCGGCCGACGCCTTCAGCGCGTCGAAGCGCTCGTAGGCGTCCACGATGTCGCCGACCAGCTTATGCCGGACGACATCATGGCTGCTGAGGCGGCAGAAATACACGTCCGGCACGCCGTCCAGGATGTCCTGGACCAGTCGCAGCCCGCTGAGATTCCCGGCCGGCAGGTCCACCTGGGTCACGTCACCGGTCACGATGATCCGCGAGCCGAAGCCGAGCCTGGTCAAGAACATCTTCATCTGCTCGGGCGAAGTATTCTGCGCCTCGTCCAGGATGATGAACGAATCGTTGAGCGTGCGGCCGCGCATGTAGGCGAGCGGCGCGATCTCGATTGTGCCCGCCGCGGTCAGCCGCGGGATCGTATCCGGGTCCAGCATGTCGTGCAGCGCGTCGTACAACGGCCGGAGGTACGGGTCGATCTTGTCGTAAAGCGTCCCGGGCAGGAAGCCGAGCCGCTCCCCGGCCTCCACCGCAGGCCTCGTCAGGATGATCCGGTTGACTTCCTTGGCCTGGAGCGCCTTGACCGCCTTGGCCATCGCCAGGTAGGTCTTTCCGGTCCCGGCCGGCCCGATGGCGAACACGATGGTGTGCGTGTCGATGGCATCGACGTAGCGCTTCTGGTTCAGCGTCTTGGGCCGGATCGTCCGGCCGCGCGAGGACAGGATGTCGAGATTCAGCACGTCAGCCGGGCGCGGTCCCGCCTTCTTGCGGAGCATTGCCGCGCTCCGCTCAACGGCGTCGGCCGTCAGCTCGGCACCGCCGGCTACCAGGGCGCTGAGTTCGCCGATCAGCCGCTGGGCGACGCCGGTCTCGCGCCGGGATCCCGTGACGGTGATCTCGTTGCCGCGAACGTGAATGTCGGCGTCGACCGAGTTCTCGATCACGCGCAGCAGCTCATCGCGCGAGCCCAGCAGGCTGACCATGGAGTGGTCGTCGGGTATGACGATCTTCAGCTGGGTACCGCCGTCGCCGGCCGGCTCGCCCCTGCGCGGATCGCTGGGATTATCTGTCAATGGCCCTTCCCGTGCCGCCAGCCGACCTGGCCAGCCTGCACGCCATCGTATCGGCGCCCGCGGTGCGGCTCATGCGGTGCTGATCATACGACGCTGCCCATGCGGAGCTGCCCATGCGGCCCGGTCATCCGGGCGGCCAGCTTAGCTGGCGGCCGCCGAGAACATGCGCGTGCGCGTGGGCGACGGTCTGGCCGGCGGCCGGGCCGGTATTGAAAACGATCCGGTAGCCGGATTCCGCTACGCCCTCGCTGGCCGCTGCCAGGTGCGCCTGAGCGGCCACTTCGGTCAGCAGGCCGTCGCCAGCAGCGGCCAGCGCCGCAAAGTCGGCGTGATGGGCACGCGGAATGACCAGCAGATGAACGGGGGACTGCGGATTGGCATCGCGGAAAGCAATAGTCCGCGCGCTTTCCAGGACCCGGCTCGCCGGGATCTCACCTGCAGCAATGCTGCAGAAAACGCACTCTGCCATGAGCCTGATCTTAACGTGTCCCGGCCGGGAGCACTGCCGACATATATGGTTGCACCACTGCGAACCTCGGTGCCCCACCCCCTGCGAGGCTTTGGTGCCAGGCCCTTCCGTGCCACCTCGGGCGATGCCGGCGGCTGTCGCGGACTATGCAGACTCGCGGCATGGGGGGAAATGCGATCTTTGAGGTCAATCCGCATGTCAGCGGAGCCCGAGAACCTAACGTGACAGCTGGTGAACCAGGGGACGTAGTTAGGCGTCCAATGCACGTGACCGAAACCATGGTCGCGGACAGCGCACTCGTCTCTATCCCGGCAGACTGGGACGCGGACCGCGCAGTGACCGCGCTCTACACCGTGCACTACAAGGCCCTGGTGCGGCTGGCGGCGTTGCTCGTCCGCGACAGCGCCACCGCGGAGGAGGTAGTGCAGGAGTCCTTCGTCGCGATGCACGGCGGCTGGCGGCGGCTGCGGGACAGCGACAAGGCACTTTCCTATTTGCGGCAGTCAGTCGTGAACCGGTCCCGGTCGGTACTGCGGCACCGCATGGTCGTGGATCGGAACGCTCCCAAGCCGCAGCCGGACATGCCCAGCGCGGAGCAGGGCGCCATCGCGTTGCTGGAGCGCTCCGCGGTCATCGCGGCCCTGCGGACGCTGCCCAGCAGGCAGCGCGAGGCGCTTGTCCTTCGCTACTACGGCGACCTGTCCGAGGCTCAGATCGCAGCGGCCATGGGAATCAGCAAGGGCGCCGTGAAGAGTCACACAGCCAGGGCCATGGCGGCGCTGCGGATCGTGCTGGAGCGTGAGGCATGAGCCATCAGGATCAGCAGTATGAGGAAATGCTGCGACGCGCGCTGCATGCGGCCGCGGACGGCATCGAGCCGGCCGGAGACGGCCTGGAGCGGATACGGGCCCGGCTCAGCGTGCCGTACCCGCTGCCGCTCGCCTGGCTGGGGGCGGCCCTGTCGTACGCCTTCCGCACGGCCATGGGCTCGCTGCACGGGCTGGCCGGCCTGATGGCAGCCGCCGGCCGCTCAGCGCGGCCGATGGTGCCGTGGCGGGGCCTGGCTCGCGTGCACCCGGTGCCTGCTGGCGCGCTATCACGGCGGCCCGGCACGCAGGCCGGTGCTGCCGCACCACGGCTGCACGGGCGGCTGCGCGTCGGCGCGGCAATGGCTGCCGCGGTGGGCATCGTCGCCGTCGGCGTCCTCAGCATGACCGGGCTGCCGACCGCCATCACTCAGCTTTCGTTCTACCGGAACGTGATCGGCAGCGAGCCGGCCGACGGCGGCCAGCACCCTGCGGAAGACAGCCATGGCTCCGCGGGGCAGTTGACCTCGCCGCCGGCCCCGGATGGGAGCGGGCCTGCGCCCGCCGTCCCGGCCTCGGGTGCCGTCATCTGCCCCCCGGCAATAGCCGGGCACACGGTGCGGAAGAAGCCCGCCGGGCATCCGGCTGCGCGCCCGACCACCACGCCCTCGCCAGTCCCGTCGCCGTCACCGTCCACTACGCCGTCTGCGACGCCGACGGCGACGCCGACTCCCACAGCGTCGCCGTCACCGACGCCGACGCCGACTCCGACGGCGACTCCCACGGCGACTCCTGCTCCTACCGCTACTCCCAGTCCGGGAAGCGGCTCGCCGGCTCCGGCCGGCGGCTCCGACACCACGCCGACGAGCCCGGCTCGTTCTGCCGGCCTGCCCCTGGCCGCCGCGGCGACGGCACTGACCGCCGCGACGCCGCAGCGCAGGGCGCCGCAGCCGGGCGCAACGCCGTCCCAGCAGGCGGTGTGCTCCCCCAGCGGGTCACCGCGGAGCAAGTGGTTCGCGCCGACGCCGACGGGAAGCACACCCGCCGCGGGGAACCCGAGCGCTACGGGGTAGCCAAGCGCCGCGGGGAACCCGAGCGCCGCGGGGCGCACCGGTGCCGCGGGCGGAACTGCGGGACCGGCTGCCGCGGGCAGCACCAGCGCCGCGGGCAGAACTGCGGGACCGGCTCAGGCCCAGCGGCCGGAGTTGCTCAGCACCAGCGCGCCGGCTACCGCTCCGGCCGACGAAGCTCTCAGCACCGACGGCCCGAGCCGCGCGCCGACCGCTCCGGCTGCCGTCAGCGCCTGCTCCTCGGCCGGGCTTACGCCCCCCTCCGGTCCGACGATCAGCACGACGTCCCCGCTGGCTGGCAGGGCAACACCGGAAAGCTGGTGCCCGGCCGCGGGATCGAGCAGCACCGCGACGGCCGCCCCGCTGACCAGGCGGGCAACCTCGCGGATGTCAGCGGGCTCGGTGATTTCGGGAAACCAGGACCGCCGCGACTGCTTAGCCGCCTCCCGCGCGGAGGACCGCCAGCGGGCTAGCGCCCTGGCTGACCGTTCCGGCCGCCATTTCGCCACGCACCGCTCGGCCGACCACGGCACCACGACGTCGACGCCGACTTCGGTCATGATCTCGACTGCCAGCTCGCCCCGGTCGCTCTTGGGAATCGCCTGGATCACGACCACCCGCGGACTGGGCGCAGGCCCGGTCTGGCGGGCCTGTACGGACAGTTCCAGCACGCCCTGGCCGACCCCCGTCACCACGCATTCCGCGATTGTCCCCTGGCCGTCGGTCAGGTCAGCTCGCTCGCCGGCGGTGAGCCGCCGGATCGTGGCGGCATGGCGTCCCTCGGCGCCGGCCAGCGTCACGGAATCGCGCTGCAGCGCGGCGCAGTCAGCGAGAAATACCGGGGGTCTCAGGATGTCCCGCCGCCGCCGTCAGCGGCCGTTGAAAGCGTCACGGAGCCGGGAGAAAAAGCCTTGCTGGCCGGGAGCGAACTTGCCCGGCGGGGACTCCTCGCCGCGCAGCCGCGCCAGCTCCTGGAGCAGGTTCTTCTGCTCCGGCTCAAGCTTGGTGGGAGTCTCGACGGTGACGTGGATCAGCAGGTCACCGCGGCCCTGGGCATTCAGGTGCGCCGTTCCCTGCCCGTACAGCGGGATGGCGTGGCCGGACTGCGTGCCCGGCCGGATGTCGATGTCGGCCGGGCCGTCCAGAGTCGGCACGGTGAGCGTCGTCCCGATAGCCGCCGCGACCATCGGGATTGTCACCGTGCAGTGCAAGTCGTCACCCTGCCGTTCGAAGATCGCGTGCGCGCGCTGCACGATTTCCAGGAACAGGTCCCCCGGCGGGCCGCCGCCAGGCCCGGTCTCGCCCTCACCGGCCACCTGGATGTGCGTGCCGTCCTCGACGCCGGCCGGAATGCGTACCTTGAGGGTTCGCCGGGTCCGGACCCTGCCGTCACCATCGCATTCCGGGCACGGGTGCCGGATCACGGTTCCGAAGCCGCCGCAGCCCTGGCACGGACGCGAAACCATGACCTGGCCGAGGAACGACCGGGTGACCTGGTTTACCTCACCGCGCCCGTTGCAGACGTCACAGGTGGTCGGATGCGTGCCGGGCGCGGTGCCCGCACCGGAGCAGATCGGGCACGCTACCGCCGTGTCGACGACGAACTCACTGGTAGTCCCGAACGCGCACTCCGACAGGTCGAGCTCCACCCGGATGGTCGCGTTGCGGCCGCGGCGGGCCCGGCCGCGCGGACCGCGCTGGCCGGCGCCACCGCCGAAGAACGCGTCCATGATATCGCTGAACGGGAACCCGGCCCCGAATCCGCCGGCCGCGCCCGGGTTGATGCCGGGCGCGAACGGGTCCGCGCCCAGGTCATACATCTGGCGCTTCTCCGGATCGGAGAGAACCTCATACGCCTGGGTAATGTCCTTGAAGCGCTCCTGCGTCTGCAGGTCGGGATTGACGTCCGGGTGCAGCTCCCGTGCCAGCCGCCGGTACGCCTTCTTGATCTCGTCCGCGTCGGCGTTGCGGCGGACACCTAGAGCCCCGTAGTAGTCGTTTGCCACCCCTGCCCCTAAGACTCGGCCAGGATCTGGCCCACGTACCGTGCCACCGCGCGCACCGCTCCCATCGCCGTCGGGTAATCCATCCTGGTCGGCCCGACTATTCCGAGCCGGGCCAGCTGATGGTCACCTGAGCCGTAGCCGGTGGAGATCAGCGAGGTGCTGCGCAGGCCCTGCTCCTGGTTCTCCGCGCCGATCCGGACCGTGAGCAAGCCATGCTCGCCCGCCTCGCCAAGTAGCCGCATCAGCACGACCTGCTCCTCCAGTGCCTCAAGTACCTCGTGCAGCCCGCGGGAGAAGTCCGCGGCGGTCAGGTTCGCCGCACCGCCGACAACTACCCGTTCCTCGTGCCGCTCCACCAGAGTCTCCAGGATGACCGAGAATACCGCGGCCGCATTGGCGCGCTCGCCGGGCGCCACCCGCTCGGGCAGCTCTGCCACCACGGTCGCGACCTCGGCCAGCTTCCGCCCGTCGAGGCAGGCGTTCAGGACGGCACGCAGCTGGGTGATGGCGTCCTCGCCAATGGTTCCCGGCAGGTCGATGGCACGCTGCTCCACCCGGCCGGTGTTGGTGATCAGCACTAGCAGCAGCCGCTGCTCGGTCAGCGGCACGAGCTCGACATGCCGCACCGATGACCTGCTCAGTGACGGGTACTGCACGACCGCGACCTGACGGGTAAGCTGCGCCAGCAGGCGCACCGTCCGTGTCACCACGTCGTCAAGATCGTAGGCGCCCGAAAGGAATGTCTCGACTGCTCTGCGCTCCGCGGCCGAAAACGGCTTCACGCCCGAAAGCCGGTCCACGAACAGCCGGTATCCCTTGTCGGTGGGGACCCGGCCGGCGCTGGTATGCGGCTGGACAATGTAACCCTGCTCTTCCAGCACGGCCATGTCGTTACGGATCGTGGCCGGAGATACGTCGAGGCTATGACGGTCCACCACGGACTTGGAGCCGACCGGCTCGTTGGTCGAGACGTAATCTTCCACGATTGCGCGCAGAACCGCCAGCTTCCTGTCGTCCAGCACGCGCGCACCTCCCTGGCACTCACATCTTCCGAGTGCCAAGTCTACGGGCCGGACGGTACTAGGTGACGCCGCAGCCGGCCGCGCGACCTCCGCACGCTGCGGCGACCCGCGGCGGCTAGGCTGAATTCAGTACCCAGAGCGAAGAAGGGCTGATGAGTTCTCCAGCACAGCCGGAATCCGGGCAGCAGGGTTCCGGGCTGCTCCCGCCGCAGTCAGCCGGCCATGCCGGCGGCCATGGTGCCACCGCTGCGGATGACGCCGGCTGGGACTGGCCGGGCGACAGCGCCCCGTCAGGGACCGTCGGCTGGTCACCGCAGGACGAGCAGGCGGCCGGGCAGGACGGCGACTGGCTGGCGGCCCGCTGGCCGCCGGACCAGGACTGGCCGACAGGCGCGCAGTGGCGCGCAGATGAGCAGTGGCCCGACGAGCAGTGGCGCGCAGACGAGCTGTCCCGCGCAGACGAGCTGTCCCGCGCAGATGAGCAGTGGCCCGGCGGCGGCCAGGCACCGGCCGACGGGCACGGCACCGCCTCGGTGGCCACCGGCGCCCCCGCCCTGACCAGCACCGCCCTGACCGGCACCGCTCACAGCGTTGCGCACGAGGCCGCCGATGCCGCGGGCAAAGCCGCGGACACTGCGGACAGCGCCGCTCCGGCCAGCGCCGCTCCGGCCAGCGCCGCTCCGAGCGCGGCCGCGCGACGGTGGGCGATGCTCGCCTACCTGGGCCTGCCGTTCGTCAATTTTCTTGCCCCGCTGATTGTCTACCTGGGCGGGCGCCGGTCGCCGTTCGTCCGCCGGCACGCCGCGCAGGCGCTAAATCTCAGCCTCACCGTGCTGCTGTACGAGATCTCGGCGCTGATCTTCGGCAGTTTGCTGGCACTCGACTCTGTTAACACCGCAGTGCGGATCGTCGCGCCGCTGGCGGCCGCATTGTTGCTGGTAGCGCTGATTTACCTGATCCTGGCCGCGGCCGCCGCGCACCGCGGCGTGTTCCGCCGGATACCCCGCTGGCTGTGCGCGACGATGGCGCGCTGACGCTAGTCCGTCAGGTCGCGGATCACCGCGTCGGCCAGCAGCCGCCCGCTGCGGGTGAGCACGACGCCGCCGCTGCCGAGCGCGGCGGCGTCGGCGAGTCCCGCCGTCGCTGCGGCCCGGGCCGCCCGGGCGCCGGCGGGTCCCAGCTGCGCGACCGGGAAGCCCGCCGACAGCCGGGTACCCAGCATGATCTGCTCGGTCCGGCGCTCCGCGGCCGTGAGCACCTCCCGGCCCTGACCGGGGCTGACGCCCGCCGCCATCCGCCGCGCGTACGCAGCCGGGTGCCGGACGTTCCACCAGCGGGTGCCGCCGACGTGACTGTGCGCGCCGGGTCCCACGCCCCACCAGTCACCGCCGCGCCAGTACAGCAGGTTGTGCTGGCACTGCGCCGCCGCGCTGGCCGCCCAGTTGGAGATCTCGTACCAGCTCAGCCCGGCCCGGCCGAGCAGCTCGTCGGCGGCCAGGTACCGGTCCGCCAGCACGTCGTCGTCCGGGGCCGCCAGCTCGCCGCGCGCGATCCGGGCCGCGAGCCGGGTGCCCTGCTCCACGATCAGCGCGTAGGCGGAAATATGGTCGGGCCCGGCGCTGAGCGCGGCCGTCAGCGACTGCTCCCAGTCGCGGTCGCTCTCCCCCGGTGACCCGTAGATTAGGTCCAGGCTGACGTGCTCGAACCCGGCGGCGCGCGCCCAGGCGGCGCAGCGTTCCGGCCGTCCCGGCTGGTGCACCCGGTCCAGGGCGGCCAGCACGTGCGGCGCGGCGCTTTGCATGCCGATCGATACCCGGCTGAAGCCGCGTTCGCGCAGCTGGGCCAGCACCCGCTCGTCCAGCGTCTCCGGGTTAGCCTCGGTGCTCACCTCGGCCCCGGCGGCGAGCCCGAACTCCGCGTCCACGGCCCTCAGGATCGCGCCGAGGTCAGCGGCGGGCAGCAGCGTCGGCGTACCGCCGCCGAAAAAGACGGTGCCCACCGGCATGTCCGCGGCGCCCAGGACCCGGCGGGCGAAGCGGATCTCCTCGATAGCCTGCCCCGCGTAGGACCCGCGCGAGGCACCCGACCCGAGCTCGGCCGCGGTGTAGGTGTTGAAATCGCAGTACCCGCACCGGGTGACGCAGAACGGCACATGCACGTAGATGCCGAACGGCCGTTCCCCGGCGCCCAGCAGCGCGCTCGCGGGCAGCGCCCCGTCAGCGGGAACCGGCTGCCCGGCCGGCGCCGGCCCGGCCACCGCGGTGCTAGACGGGGGCGCGGCCCAGTACCCGCGCGCCGATCTCGTCCCACTTCGCGCTGCGCCCGTCCACGGTTAGCAGCTTGCGCATCAGCTCCTGGTCGCCGTAGTAGGCCGCCATCGCCGCGGCCACGGTGACCTCGCAGTTCGGGCGCGCCAGCACCGCGACGTCGTCGCCGGCGCAGACGCTGCCTTCGGTGAGCACCCGCAGGTAGGCGCCCGGCCGCCCGGCCGCGGCGAACCGCCGCACCCACCGCTCCTCGTTCATCCAGGTCCGGAAGGTGACGCACGGCACCCGGACGCCGGTGATCTGCACCACCGCGGTGCCCAGCTGCCAGGTCTCGCCGATCAGCGCGCCGCTGACGTCCAGCCCGGCGGTCGTGATGTTCTCGCCGAACTGCCCGGCGGGCAGCTCGCGCCCGAGCTGCCCGGCCCACCAGTCCAGGTCCTCGCGGGCGTAGGCGTATACCGCCTGGTCACGGCCGCCGTGATTCGCGGTGTCCGCTTGCTCGTCCCCGGCAAGGCCGGTGCTGCCGATCCCGACCGGCCCCGGCGCCGGCTGCTTGTCGATGGCGCTGCGGGCGAGCGTGCCGCCGGTCGCCATGGCCGCCACCACGCCAGTGTTCACTGAGAGCACGCGCCCGTCCGCCATAATCCTTACGATATCCGACCGGCAGCAGCGGCGCCGCGAGCCGCGTGGCCGCGACCGCGCAGCCGGCGACCGCGTGGCCGGCGACCGCGTGGCCGGCCGGGCACTGCCGCTAGTGCTTGCGGTCAGGGCCCTGCTCGGTCGACAGCGCGGCGACGAACGCCTCCTGCGGCACTTCCACCCGGCCGATGACCTTCATCCGGCGCTTGCCTTCCTTCTGCTTCTCCAGCAGCTTGCGCTTGCGGGTGATGTCACCGCCGTAGCATTTAGCGAGCACATCTTTTCGTATTGCCCTGATGTTTTCCCGGGCGATGATGCGCGCGCCGATTGCCGCCTGGATCGGCACCTCGAACTGCTGGCGCGGGATCAGCTCCTTGAGCCGGGCGGTCATCGCCAGCCCGTACTCCCGCGACTTATCCGCATGCACGATCTGGCTGAACGCGTCGACCGGCACCGCCTGCAGCAGGATGTCGACCTTGACGAGGTCGGCCTCCTGCTCCCCGGCAGGCTCGTAGTCCAGCGACGCGTAGCCGCGGGTACGGGATTTCAACTGATCGAAGAAGTCGAAAATTATCTCGCCCAGCGGCATCGTGTACCGGATCTCGACCCGGTCGGACGACAGGTACTCCATTCCGAGCAGCACGCCGCGGCGGCCCTGGCACAATTCCATGATCGCGCCGATATGGTCGCTGGGCGCCAGCACGGTGGCGCGCACCACCGGCTCGTAAATCTGGCCCGACGGCCGGGTCGGGAACTCGCTCGGGTTGGTGACGACGATCTCGGCGCCGGTGTCGGTGACTACCCGGTACACGACGTTCGGCGCGGTGGAGATCAGCGAGAGGCCGAACTCCCGCTCCAGCCGCTCCCGGACAATCTCCATGTGCAGCAGGCCGAGGAAGCCGCAGCGGAAGCCGAAGCCCAGGGCCGTGGAGGTCTCCGGCTCGTAGACCAGCGCCGCGTCGTTCAGCCGCAGCTTGTCCAGGGCGTCGCGCAGCTCCGGGTAGTCGTCCCCGTCCAGCGGGTACAGGCCGGAGAACACCATCGGCTTCGGCGTCGCGTAGCCCGCCAGCGGCTCGGTGGCCGGGCGGCCCGCGCTGGTCACCGTGTCGCCGACGCGGGCCTGCCGGACATCTTTCACCCCGGTGATCAGGTAGCCGACCTCGCCGGCCGCCAGCCCGTCCGAGGGCACCGGCTCCGGGGAGATCACGCCCACCTCGAGCGTCTCGTGCACCGACCGGGTGGACAGCATCAGTGTCTTCTCGCGCCGCGACAGCCGCCCGTCGGTCACCCGGACATAGGTCACCACGCCCCGGTAGCTGTCATAGACCGAGTCGAAAATAAGGGCCCGCGCCGGTGCCTCGAGATCACCGCTGGGCGGCGGCACCTGCCGGACGACGGCGTGCAGCAGCTCCAGCACTCCGTCCCCGGTCTTCGCCGACACCCGCAGCACCTCGGCCGGGTCACAGCCGATGATTCCGGCCAGCTCGGCCGCGTACTTCTCCGGCTGGGCGGCCGGCAGGTCGATCTTGTTCAGCACCGGGATCAGGTGCAGGTCGGCGTCCAGCGCCAGGTACAAGTTCGCCAGCGTCTGCGCCTCGATCCCCTGCGATGCGTCGACCAGCAGGATCGCGCCCTCGCAGGCGGCCAGCGACCGGGACACCTCGTAGGTGAAGTCGACGTGACCGGGAGTGTCGATCAGGTTCAGCACGTACTGCGCGCCGTCCTCGCCCTGCCAGGGCAGCCGGACGGCCTGGCTTTTGATCGTGATGCCGCGCTCGCGCTCAATGTCCATCCGGTCCAGGTACTGGGCCCGCATCTGCCGGTCCGTCACCACGCCGGTGAGCTGCAGCATCCGGTCCGCCAGTGTCGACTTGCCGTGGTCGATGTGCGCGATGATGCAGAAGTTGCGGATCACCGCCTGCGCGGTCCTGCCGGGCGCGGGACCGGCCAGGGGCCTTGGCGGTCCGGGCACTGGAAGTCCGGGCACTGGAAGTCCGGGTACTGGAAGTCCGGGCACTGGCTGTCCGGGAAATGGCGGCACTGGCGCGGTCGGCTCGGGTGTTGGTGGCACAGGCATCCGTCAGTAGCTGCATTCTCGGGTAGGGGCGCCAGCGAACCGCGGGGCCGACGTCCATGGTCGCACGCCCGGGCTGGTGCCAGCGCCAGCGACCTGCCGCTCAGCGGCCGTGCCCGGTCCGGGGTCCGGGCCTGGTACGGCCGGTTTGAGTGCACAGCCGGATCTCGGGTATCCTGTACTGTCAGCTGCTTGCCGCGCGCTTCGTTATGCTGGGCGCGACGCCCCGGTCTTCGGCTCAGGCCGGATTCCACGCGACCCAGCTGAATGTACCGGTAGCACTCCTGGACCCACGGCACTAGACCACTGACAGACTTTAGGCGAGGCACCCGCGTGGCGAACATCAAGTCCCAGATCAAGCGGAACAAGCAGAACGAGAAGGCCCGGCAGCGCAACAAGGCAGTCCGGTCCGAGCTGAAGACGACCGTGCGGCACTTCCGCGAGTCCGCGGAAGGCGGCAATCTGGAAGCCGCCACGCTGGCCATGAGGGCCGCTTCGGTGAAGCTCGACAAGGCCGTGAGCAAGGGCGTCATCCACAAGAACCAGGCCGCCAACCGCAAGTCCGCGATCGCCAAGCGCCTGGGCCAGGTAGAGCAGGCCTGATCGGCAGGCAGGACCGGGCAGCATGACCGGGCCGAGCAAGCGGATGCCCGCACCCGGCATTGGGCCGTCATGGCGGAAATCCGGTGGCGCGGCGGGCTCGGTTCGTGGTTCAGTCCCCGGTATGCGCGGATTCGATGACCCAGCCTTTTTCGGCGATCGCTACGCCCACGAGTACGACCAGACGGATGTCCTCGATCCCGCGGCCGCGGTCGGGTTCCTGACCGCGCTGCTTCCGGACGGCGGCCGTGTCCTGGAGCTCGCGGCCGGCACCGGCCGGGTGGCGATACCGCTTTCCCAGCGCGGCATCCTCGTGGAAGGCATTGAGGGCTCCGCGGCAATGGTCGGGCAGATGCGCGCTAAGCCCGGCGGCGCGTCGATCCCCGTGACTATCGGCGACATGGCCGACGTGGCGGTGACGGGCCGTTATCAGCTGGCTTACCTTGTGTTCAACACTCTGTTCAACCTGCCCAGCCAGGAGCGTCAAGTCGACTGCTTCCGTAACGTCGCGAAGGTTCTGGACCAGGGTGGGCTGTTCGTCATCGAGTGCTTCATCCAGGACCTGGCCACGTTCGACCACGACCAGAGGGTTGCAACCCGCGCGCTGACCGAGGATTCGGTCGAGATGGAGTTCCGGGTCCACGACCCGGTTTCCCAGGCAGTTACCTATCAGCGCGTGACATTCGACCCGCAAGGCACCACGCTGCGGCCGCTACGGCTGCGGTACTGCTGGCCCAGTGAGCTGGACCTGATGGCACAGCTGGCCGGGATGCGGCTGCGGGAACGCTACAACGACTGGGACCGCAGTCCGTTCACCGCAGCCAGCCGCAGCCACGTCTCGGTCTACGAGCGGATCTGATGACCACCTGGAGTGTTCCCGCTTTTTTGGACACCGGATTAGGCTGCCAGTTGACTGAGTTCCCTGTATCCCAGCTCGTATTCATCGGGTGTCATGTACCCGAGCGCTGAATGTCTCCGGATGGAATTGTAGT
>JAABUX010000190.1_pt1 | contig 107574 bp, 81 predicted proteins | sample 5561851 | NCBI WGS metagenome assembly JAABUX01 (sample SAMN10711883, study PRJNA513361) | rock metagenome | isolation source: Antarctica rocks | place: Antarctica: Victoria Land, Richard Nunatak red sandstone | collected 2016-01-03
CGGTCCCTATCTGCCGTGGGCGTGGGAAACTTGCGAAGGGTCTCCCCTAGTACGAGAGGATTGGGGAGGACCGACCTCTGGTGTGCCGGCTGTCCCGCTCGGGGCATCGCCGGGTAGCCAGGTCGGGCCCGGATAAGCGCTGAAGGCATCTAAGCGCGAAGCCCTCTTCAAGACGAGGTTTCCATTGTCCGCATGGACATGAAGGCTCCTGGAAGACGACCAGGTCGATAGGCCGGGAGTGCACGGCGGGCGACCGCCGCAGCCGACCGGTCCTAACAGCCGAAACGCTTGACCACCCCGATCGGGCCCCGCCGCCCGGCCCGTCACCCCGGTGACGGGCCCCTGGGCGGGCCGATCGCGGCGATCAAGCCCACGCATCTCATCTCACCCCACCACTCGAACGATCCACCCGCGCATCCGCCTCGAACCGGTCGATGTTTCGGGATGAAATCCACCGAGTCGCCTTCGGTGACGCCCCGCTTGCCCCGCCTCGCTTGCGATGTGAGTGTGACACCGGCCGGATCGACCCCGATCACGAACCAACCAACACGCCCGGGAGGCCCGACCGCCCCCCGGTCGGATTCCGGTGACGATACCGGCGGGGCCCCACCCGTTCCCATCCCGAACACGGCCGTTAAGCCCGCCGGGCCCATGATAGTGCCACTGGCGCGAAAGTCGGTCATCGCCGGACCTCATCCAACCCGACGCCCCCGGGACATCTCACGACGTCCCGGGGGCGTCGGCATTTCGAAGCCCGACAACGCGACCCGGACCAGCCTGAAAGAAACATTAGAGTCGCTACACGATACCGAGGGCACTCATTCAACCATAGGGCTTGCAATGACTTATGGCGAAGTCCAAGGGCAGACTGTTTTTCGCCTCAAGTCGTTGCAACCGTTCGACTTGCCTTACCACCTCTAGTGCCCCACCGCGTTGAATTTTGACGATCGCTCAGCTAATCCCTTTTCCCAGAGGAGGCGAAGCGTTGATGATGCGATCATCAAAATTCAACGCGGTAGACTACTAGTGGGTCACTTGGCTCGCTTATGGCCATGCCTGACGATCAACTTGCTCGGAAAACTTCAATATCTGAGCCGATCGGTCGATCCCACCGATTTTTCGTTCGAAGGGCAATGGCAATGGTCAGGACAAGTGACCCACTAGTATTGTGTAGCGACTCTATTGCCTATCGCAGATCAGGACCGTCCGGCTAACGGGCTTTTGGTTAGCCGCAAGAACGATTCACGGAACAGTTTAGGGTAGAACATGGGCTCGCGCGATCTGGCTTCCAAGCTTCAAACTCTCCTCTTGGGATTTGGTTCCGGGGGGTGAAGCCCGACGCATGGATTCCGACAAATTCGTGTTCGCTCAACTCATGGAGTCGCTGCCTCAGCACCACTTCGAAGCCTGTGTCCGACGCCATAACAGCCATCGTCATCCGTGTGGCTCCTCGTATCGCGCCCAATTCCTCCGCCCAACCGACCTTCCGCGAGAGTCTCCGCGACATCGAGACGTGCTTGCGGGCCTTCGGTTCCAAGCTCTACCATGCCTGCTTTCGCGACCAGGTGTCGCGGAGCACCCTGGCCGACGCCAACCTAGTCCACGATTGGCGGATCTTCGCCGACCAGGCTCGGGTTTTGATCACCTGGGCACGGACGTTCTACGCCGCCAAACCGCTGGACGTCGAGTTGCCAGAAACCGCCTATGTCCTGGACAGCACGACGATCGACCTTTGCTTGAGCTTGTTCGCGTGGGCTCACTTTCGCAAGCACGAGGGAGCCTTGAAGCTGCACGCGCTGATCGACTTGCGGGGCAGCATTCCCTGCTTCGCCGCGACCCGCTCGGACTGCCCCTGACCGGCCTTATCCGCTCGCCTAAGCTCAGGATCTGGCACCTCGACCGCTCGGCGTTTGTCCACGTCCGTCGATCCAGATCCCGACAAGTGATTGATCCTTCGAAGCGTGCCGGGCACTTCACGCGGGCGATGGTGCGGCGGCCCTCGTGGCACTTGAAGCCGGCTCGCGGCGAGCCGCGCGGCAGCCTGGCGGGCCTGGGTGCCGACGAGTACCACCCCGCGAGCATGGCTCGTCGCCGGGGGATCTCGCGGGACACGGTCCGCCGCCGGCTCCGCGTCGGTTGGGTGACGGCCTATCGTGACGCCGAGAGTCATCTCGGCTCGGCGAACCCCGCCGGCCGCGACGGACCCGGCAAACCAAAGAGCGTTTCGCCGAACCGACGAAGCCCAAAGCTCGCCCCGAGTGATGGGATGAGGTGGCCCCGCTCACCCCGAGCCGGACCTCCCCACCACGCACTTGGAGGGCATCATGGCCGGAACATCGATTTGGTTTTCATAGGAATTACGCAGTTGGCCTCCGATAGGATGGGTGAAACCCGCCGAGTGGATTGGTGGATTTCACCCGCCCTGACAAAACAGCCCAGCTTGTGCGGAAGTCCCCAAACCTGGTCAACCGCGTAGCTCCCTTGGCAATTTCCGCATTTTCCAAATGATTCAATTAACCGGAACATCCTGCCGATCTTACTCGTTGATGAGCGTCAACGATCCTCAAAACGGTCGGCGTGTCGGGGTCTGTCCTAAGACTTTGACGGCCGTTACTTCGCGGGAAGCGTGGTGAGCTATGTTTGATTTCATCCGTCCCTCCTACTGGACCTTCTTGTTGGCCTGTTTGGTTTTGATGGGGTGCGACGCCGGGCATCGGCAGACGGTTCGATCGAAAGCTCCGGACGATCCGACTTCTTGGAGCGGGTCGCCGATCACCGACCGCTCGGAGAGTTCGAACGAGGGTGGTTCGGGGGCGGGTAAGGGATTTCTCAAGGCGACGCGGTTGCCGGGTGCGTTGAGTTCCGAAGGGTCCGAGATCGAGCGATCTCTTGGGGTGGGGCGGTGAATTTTGAGCGGAGAGGCCAAGCCAAAGCCATCGGTGGTTCGGGCGCTCTGGAGCCGCTGGCTTGGCGACCGGGGGGAACGCACCGCCGCTCGGTTCCTTCGGAAGCGAGGGATGAAAGTCTTGGTTCGAGGTTATCGGACGTCGCAAGGCGAAGTCGACCTGATCTGCCGCGATGGTGATCGCGTGGTGTTCGTGGAGGTCAAGGCGCGGAGGCGCGGTCACCCGGCCGAAGCGGTCGACCTGAACAAGCAGCGCCGACTCACCCTGGCGGCTTTGCATTTCCTGAAACGCCACCAATTGCTCGAAACGGGATGCCGGTTCGATGTGGTTGCGATCACCTGGCCGGAAGGGGATGCGCCGAGCTTGATCGAGCACTTCCCCAACGCCTTCGACGCCGCTGGTCGTTGGCAGATGTTTCGTTGAAACAATCGTCCTGGAGGAAGGAATTTCTCGATCGGGCGATTTCCCATTCGGGGAAGTTCGGTGCTCAATTCGTTCGTTGGTCGAGCTTCATTCGTTCGAATCTCCTAAATTTCGATGAAATCCTCGCCTTCTGTTAATGACTAGGAAAGATAGTTAAAATAGGGATAATAAGCCGGGATATGATTTCCTGTTCGGCGAAACTCTGGCATTTTGATTGCATCAGGTTCTTCCGAAATCGCGGATCAAGCTCGGGCGGTGGACCACCAACGAGGCGATGTCCGCGATCTGTTTTGAACTCGTTTGCCGTTGCTGGAGAGATGAAATGTTGAAGCGCCAATGGATGACGGGCTTGAAGGCTCTGGGTCTTGGTCTCGTGGCCATGATCGGCACCGCCTCGGCCCAGAAGGCCGACATGCCGGGCCCGATCGACAGCTTGAGCGACCTGCAAGACAGCGGTCGGATCATGTTCAAGCTGATTGATGAGAATAACGACGGCCAGATTTCGCAGAAGGAAGCAACCAACGCCGGTTACCTCGCCGTCGGCGGCTTGTTCTTCAGGGCCGACGCCAACGGTGACGGCTCGGTGACGAAGGAAGAAGCGAAGGCGGCCCGCGACGCGCTCCTGGCCGAAAAGCCTTTGGTCCGGTTCATGCTGGAACGGGCGAAGACCGTCAAGCCCCAGGCCAACGCCGGCTCGCCGAACCCCGCCGCCGTCTTCATGGGCTTGGTCGACGCCAACAACGATGGCAACCTCCAGGCCGTTGAAGTTCGCCAAGCGGTCCAGACCGCCGTGCAGGGTGCCTTCGCCGCGGCCGACACCAACCGCGACGGCTTGATGAGCCCGACCGAAGTCAACGCCGCGATCATCGGCGCCGTGAAGGCCGTCCAGCAGGCCACCTTCCAGGCTGCCGACACCGACAAGGACGGCCTGGTCAGCAAGGAAGAGTTCGTCAAGTCGTTGACCGACCCGACCAACGCCGCGTTCGCCGTACTCGACGCCAACAGCGACGGCAAGTTGTCGCCGCAGGAGTTGCAGTCGGCCGGCAAGATGATCGAAAGCCAGATGAAGCGGCTCGTCGTCCCCGAGCCGGCCAACTCGGCCCGGAACCTGATGAACAGTGGCGTGAGGCCCGAGCAGGTCGCCCCGGTCCCCGTGATCCCGGTCCCTCGGAACCAGTAAGCGGTTTGGGATGATCGCTCGAGGCGAACAGCTTTCGCCGGTCCAAACTTCGGTTTGGACCGGCGATTTTTTTGAACCCTGGTGATGTTCCCGACGAACCGGATTCCGTCCTCGCCACGATCGTAGCCCGACCCTTGGGGGGTCTAGCTTTCAATTCCGGGGATTCTCTGGGATCAAGAATTGCAGATTGCAGGATCGCAAATCGCAAAAGATCGAAAACCCTTGATTTCCGGGTCCTTTGCGATTTGCGATCCCGCGATCTGCAATCCGAGCCTCCGGATTCGAAAGCGACACCCACCCTTGGGCCGCCCCGGCTCTGGCTGGGATTTGACTGGCTCCTATGATAAGATTGTGTGTCCGCGCTTTCATCCCGAAAATAGCTCTCCCGCGAGGAGTCGAATCATGGCTGTGTCCCTGAGTGAGTCGGCCGCCAAGGAAGTCAAGAAGATCATCGCCGACCAGAATCTGCCGGAAGACACCGTCCTGCGAGTTGGCGTCCAAGGTGGCGGCTGCAGCGGATTCGCCTACAGCCTGAACTTCGACACCAACGTCAGCGACAAGGACCGGATCGCCGAGTTCCACGGCGTCAAGCTCGCCGTCGAGAAGAAATTCGACCCGTACCTCGACGGCACCGTCGTCGACTTCTTCGATGGCCTTGAAAAGCGGGGGTTCGTGTTCAACAACCCCAACGTCGTCAAGTCGTGCGGTTGCGGCAGTTCGTTCCAGGTCTGAGCGGTCGCTTTGATCTTATCGATCGAACGTGAGCGAGGCGGGAGGTGGATTGGTTTCCGCCTTCCGTCTCGCTTTCCGTTTCGTCTTGGGTGTCCGACCGAGCAGGTCAAGCGATCTTGGGTCGGGTTCCCGGCGGGATCGCTTTGTTGAGGGCGTCGGGTACCTTGCCGGCAAGCCGCTCGCCCCGGACCGACTCGCCGTGGGCCTGGGTGGCGGCGGGAAGGAACCGCTTGACGACCGACATCAGCTCGGCGGTCCACTCGGGGAACAGGTTGTGGACGATGATCGCCACCCGGGCGTTCCAGCCGACGACGACCTCGGGGTCGCCGTGGAGCACGCCGTCCCAAAGCAGCTTGGCGGCGGAGTCGGCCGAGGTGGACACGAACGGGATCGTGTCGGAGAGCGAGAACCAGGTGTATTCGGCGTTCCTGTCGCCCTTGAACTCGGCGTGGGTGTGGCCCCCGGTCCGGATCGTCCCGGGGTAAATTCCGGTGACGAGGATGTTGTCCTTGGCGAGTTCGGCCCGAAGCCCCTCGGTCAAGCCGGTCAGGGCGAACTTGCTGGCGCTATAGGGCAACAGGTGGGGGACCGAAACCTTGCCGCCGACCGAAACGACGTTGGCGATCCGCCCCGAGCCTTGGGCCCTCATGTGGGGGAGGACGGCCAGGATCGGGTAGAGCTCGCCCCAGAAGTTGGTCTCCATCGCCTCTTTGTAGTCGTCGACGGTCATGGTCTCGACCGGGCCGACCGAGATGATCCCGGCGTTGTTGACCAGGATGTCGACCCGTCCGAAACGCTCGATGGCCCGGGCGATCAGGTTGCGGGCCTGGCCTTCGTCGGAGACGTCGGTCGGCACGGCGAGCACGTCGGCGCCCCTGCCTCGAAGCTCGGCCTCGGCGGCGCGGAGGTCGGCTTCGCCTCGGGCGGCGAGGACGAGTTTGGCCCCGTCCTGGGCGGCGTGGCGGGCGACGAGCAATCCCAAGCCGGTGCTCGCACCCGTGACCACGACGACCCGACCGGCCAATTCGATCTTCCGACGCTCTCGGAGCAAGGCTCGACCCGCCAGGGCCAGGCCGCCGATCCCCGCCATCCCGAGCAACAACTGATGTCGCAGCTTCATCCGACCGCTCCTTGATTTGTCCCCCCACCGAATCCCGACCTGATATCGGCTGACTGTTTTTCGATCGGGCCGAGCGACTCGTCGCACTCGCCGTGCCAGGGCGTCGAACTCCCCGAAGTCATGGCCCGTCCGGGCAATCCGATTCCGGGACTGGCAACGGGTTTGAGTCGGGGCTATGCTGTTTCTCATCCAACCGACGTGCGTCGAAGCGGTTCGTCGGTCTTCTCCGTTGAGGGTTCCCCGACGTGCCAGGCCGAGTTTCCATCACCCGACCGATCCCGGGAGCGGGGCCAGACCGGATCGCTCGGGTCGCCACCGTCACCACCGCCGACCGGGACGAGCCGATGTCGGCCGACTCGTTTCGGCACTTCCTGGGCGGCTCCGACCCCGACGCCGTGATCTGCATGCTCCACGACAAGGTCGACGCCTCGCTGTTCGACGCGATCCCCCGATGCCGGATGTTCGCCAACTTCGCCGTCGGCTACAACAACATCGACGTGGCCGAAGCGACCCGGCGAGGGATCGTCGTCACCAACACCCCCGGCGTCCTCACCGAGGCGACCGCCGACCTCACCTGGGCCTTGATCCTGGCCGTCGCCCGACTGGTGGTCGACGGCGACCGGGTGATGAGGGATGAGGAGTTCCCCGGCTGGGGGCCGAACTACATGCTCGGCGGCGACGTGTCCCGGCAAACCCTCGGGCTGGTCGGGCCGGGCCGGATCGCCACCGCCGTGGCCGAGCGGGCCAAAGGCTTTCGGATGCCGATCCTCTATAACGGACGACGCGACCGGCCCGAGCTGGACGCCCTGGGCGGTCGGAAGGTCGACCTCGACACCCTTCTGCGGGAAAGCGACTTTGTCAGCCTCCACGTCCCGCTGACCCCGGAAACGACCCACCTGATCGACGCCCGGGCGATGGGCCTGATGAAGCCGACCGCTTATCTGATCAACACCTCCAGGGGGCCGGTGGTCGACGAGTCGGCCTTGGTCCAGATCCTCCGGGATAAGAAGATCGCCGGGGCGGGCCTTGATGTTTACGAGCGGGAACCGGCGATGGCCGAGGGGTTGGCCGCTTGCGAGAACGCGGTGTTGCTCCCGCACCTCGGCAGCGCGACGTTGCGGACCCGCGACGAGATGTCGGACCTGGTCGCCGCCAACGTCGAGGCGATGCTCGGAGGGCGGCGCCCCGAGAGCCTGGTCAACCCCGAGGTCTGGCCCCAAGGCCAAGCCGCCCCTCGGTCGCCTTGATTAAGGGTCGAAGTCCCCGTTCGGGTCGTTGGCGAGGATCGCTCCGGGTTTGAGTCGAAGGGTCGGGTGGGTGTCATGGGCTTGCTGAAGTTTCGAGTTCCGACCCCCTGGACCGAACCCAGGCTCGCCGACCTCCGGAAGTCGTACGTCACCGGGCTGGACCGGACCCCGAGCCGGTTGAACGTCGAGGTCCGCAAGGACCTCCTGATCTGCCAGAGGAGCACCACCGAGAGCGGCCGGTTGTTCGCCCCCTGGCCGGTGATCCAGTTCGGGACGCCGATCACCGGGACGGCCACCCTCGGCGAGCGCCCCGAGGCGTACTCGCTGGCCGTCGAGCTGGCCCGGGGCAAGCTCAACGACGTCCGAAACCAGTTGGCCGACTGGAAGCAGATGGGCCTCCGGGTCCCGACCGAGGTCGACGACCAGTTGGCCGAATCGCTCCGAGGCTTCTTCAAGGCCGCCACCTCGCGCGACGTCCCGGTCGCGTCGTTCGACGCCGCGCAAAGGAGCCTCACGGCGTCGTTCGCCGCCGGTCAAGCCCTGGTCGATGTTTATGTCGAGCAAGTTCTCAGGAACCGGATGACGACGGGCAAGCTGACCACCCACCTGGCGATCGGGCTTGACGGCGACCCGGGCGCGGCCCCCTGGGTGAGCAAAGTTGTCCCGGCGTTCAACGCCGCCCAACTAAACATCGCCTGGAAGACCCTCGCCCCGACCGAGGGGAAGCTGCGCTGGGACGACTTCGACGCCCAACTCGCCTGGGCGACCAAGCACAAGCTCGCCGTGCAAACCGGGCCGATCATCGACCTCCGGTCCGGGGCGCTCCCCGACTGGATCTGGCTCTGGGAAGGGGACTTCGACGCGATCTTGGGGATGGCCGTCGACGTGGTCCGGCAGACCGTCGCCCGCTACCGGGGGAAGGTCCCGCTCTGGACCTTGATCCACCGACCCGGCTCGACCGACATCTTGGGGATGTCCGAGGAAGACCAGGTCCGCCTGACCGCCCGGCTCCTCCAGGTCGCCCGCCAGGCCGACCCCGCCGCGCAGTTCCTCGTTGGCCTCGACCGCCCCTGGGGCGAGTGGATGGCCAGCTCCGGCTTCCAGCTCGGCCCGCTCCACCTCGGCGACTACCTCGCCCGCGCCGAACTCGGGATGGCCGGGATCGCCCTCGAAGTCGCCCCGGGCTTCTCGCACCCCGGAAGCCCGATCCGCGACCTCTTGGAATTCTCCAAGCTCCTGGACCTCTTCGCCCTCTTGAACCACCCCCTCCACATCACGGTGGCCATCCCCAGCGCCTCGACCCCCGACCCCCAGGCCGACCCCAACGTCCGGATCGAGGTCGACCAGTGGCCCCTCGCCCCCAACGAGTCCCAGCAAGCCACCGCCGCCGCCCGATGGATCGCCCTCGCCGTGGCCAAGCCGTTCGTCCGCTCGGTGACGTGGAAACAACTCGACGACGCCGCCCCCCACCTCTTCCCCCACTCCGGCCTGATCCGCCCGAACAAGACCCCCAAACCCTTGCTCGACTGGCTCAAGACCTTCCGGACCGATCTGCTCAAGTGATGCCGAGGATGAGGCGAACTGATGACCGATGCCCAACTCTCGGCCCTGCTCGATGATCTTCTGGCCAACGACCATGAGTCCGAATGGGTCGAATTCAAGCACAACAACGCCAACCCGGAAGAAGTTGGCGAATACATCTCGGCATTGGCGAACTCGGCGGCACTCCATCGTCAAGAGATGGGCTACATCGCCTGGGGGATCGAGAATGACACCCATGAAGTGATCGGTACGTCGTTCAAGCCCCAGAAGACGAAGGGCAAGGGAAATGAAGATCTCGAGCCTTGGTTAATCCGGCTGCTCGAACCTCAACTCGGCATCCAGTTCCATGAGTGGAACCACCGGGGGCGTCCGGTTGTGCTCCTCCAAATCCCGAGAGCGACTCACTGCCCAGTTTCGTTCCAGAGGCGACGATTCATCCGAGTCGGTAGCCACAAGAAGCCATTGGCAGACCTCGCGGCCAAAGAGCGGGATCTTTGGGCAATATTCGCCCAAACCTCTTTCGAGCGGGGCATCGCAAAATGTGACATTCCCGCCGATGAAGTCCTGTCGTTGATCGACTTTTCCGGTTGCTTCGAACTGCTCAAAATCCCCACGCCAAAAGACATCACGAGAATCTTGCGGCGGCTCGCCGACGAAAAGATCATCGCTGCCAAGCCAGGTGGATCATACGACATCACCAACCTCGGGGCGATTCTCTTCGCCAAAAACCTTGGGCAGTTCGAGCGAATCGGCCGCAAAGCGATCCGGATCATCAAATACCAAGGTCCGGGCCGCGTGAAGACGGAAAGGGAGTGGCGTGACGCGCCCTCACAACGTGGATACGCCTTGGCATTCGACGCGGCGATCTCGTTCATCAATTCGCAATTGCCCCAGAACGAGCCGATCGGCCAAGCGTTCCGGTCCGAGGTCCGGATGTACCCGGAGCAGGCCATCCGGGAACTGGTCGCCAACGCCTTGATTCACCAAGACTTCTCGGTCACTGGGGCAGGGCCGATGATCGAGATTTTCCCCGACCGGATGGAAATCACCAACCCCGGCGAGCCGTTGGTGGATACCTTGCGGTTTATCGACGCGCCGCCTCGATCGCGCAACGAAGGCTTGGCTGCTTTGATGAGGCGGATGAACATTTGCGAAGAGGGCGGTACGGGAATCGACAAAGTGATTCAAGCTGTCGAGGACTTTCAACTGCCCGCTCCCGACTTCACCGCGATCAAGACGACGAAGCCCGGTTCTACGAAGGCGACCCTTTATTCTTATCAAAATTTGATTAACATGGATTTGAAAGACCGGATTCGGGCTTGCTACCAGCATGCCTCGCTTTGCCTCATCTCCAATCAGAGGATGACAAACGCCACGCTCCGACATCGGTTCGGCCTCGAAGCTCGAAGCGCGGCCACGGCGTCGAGGATCATCAAGGAGACGATCAAGGCCCAGTTGATCAGGCCATTCGACCCGGACGTGAATAATCGCTACCTCAGCTACATCCCGTTCTGGGGCTGAGTTTCATTTGCCGGCCATTTGCAGCGAAACGGGTTGGCGAAGCTTCAACTCATGAGCTTCCAATGCAACTTGCTCAACCCGAAGGTGTTACATCACCTTGAATGCGGTCGCTTCATTTGCTGGCCATTTGCAGCGGAACCGTGGACGAAATCGGGTCGGACGGGGTAGCGGCGAGACGAAGTGAAAGCTGCGGTCGTCAATCATTCGGCTTGGTCGGGTCGGACGGCTCTTGCTCATCGATCGCAGGAATTCGAACGATAGGTTTACTGGCGAGGGCCATCGCGTAGGCGGTGGCATAGGTCCGGCAGTGGGAGATGGAGACGAGGACGTCGGCGATCCCCAGCTTCAGGGCCACGACCTTGGCTTCGCCGCCGACCCAGACCTTGGGGCGGTCGGTGCTCGCTTTGCGGACCTCGATGTCGGTCCAGGCGACTCCTCGGCTCGGGTGGGTCCCAACGGCCTTGAAGATCGCCTCCTTGGCAGCCCAGAGGGCGGCGAAGTGCTCGATGGCGTGCTTCCTGGACTGGCAATAGCGGATCTCGCGCTCGGTGTAGATCCGACGGAGGAACAGCTCGCCGTGGTGCTCGACCATCTTGCCGATCCGGGGGCACTCGACGATCTCGGTCCCGATCCCCACGATCTCCATCCCGCTCGATCCCCCCTACGCGACTCGCCCGCTCTCGTGACGCATCCAGTCTAGCCGGGCCGTCCGGCCCAAGCCAAGATTCCCGAATCCGGCCGATCTCGGTTATACTCGGGTTGGACTCATCCCACTCGCGACGGAGCGCTTCCCGATGGACCTGTTCGCCGACCTGACCCCCTCGCAGCGCGAGGCGGTCGCCCACATCGACGGCCCGCTCTTGGTCCTGGCGGGTGCGGGTTCGGGCAAGACCCGGGTCATCACCCGACGGGTCGCCCATATGCTGAGCAAGGGGATCGGCGGCGGGAACATCCTCGCCTTGACGTTCACCAACAAGGCGGCGGGGGAGATGAAGGCGAGGATCGAGGCCCTGGCCCCGAAGTCTTCGGTCTGGGTCGGGACGTTCCATGCGCTCTGCGCCCGGCTGCTCAGGAGCTATGCCCCGCTGGTCGGGATCGACCGGGGATTCACGATCTTCGACCAGTCGGACCGGCTCCGAGCGGTCAAGGACGCGATGGAGAAGCTCGACCTCGAAGACGCCTCGGTGACTCCCGAGCGGGTCGACAACGCGATCAGCCGGGCCAAGAACGACCTGACCACGCCGGAGATGCTGAGCAAACGCGCCGGGGACCATGTCCAGGCGGTGACGGCCAAGGTCTACGCGAAGTACCAGGAACGCTTGAAAGCCAGCTCGGCGGTCGACTTCGACGATCTGCTCGTCCACATCGTGACGATCTTGAAGACCCACCCCAACGTCAGGGCCGACCTCGACGCCCGGTTCCGCTACGTCCTGGTCGACGAGTACCAGGACACGAACCTGGCCCAGTATGCGATCGTCCGGGCGCTCTCGGTCGACCGGCCCAACCTTTGCGTCACCGGCGACCCCGACCAGTCGATCTACGGCTGGCGGGGGGCGAACCTCAACAACATCCTCGAGTTCGAGCACGACTTCCCCGGCACCAAGGTCGTCAAGCTCGAACAGAACTACCGGAGCACCAAGAACATCCTCCGGGCCGCCGACTCGCTCATCGTCCACAACCGGAAGCGAAAAGCGAAGTCGCTGATCACCGACAACCCCGACGGGATGCCGGTCGAGCTGACCGTCTTCGGGACCGAGCATGAGGAAGCCGGTGGGGTGGCGTCGAAGATCGGCCAGCTCGTCCGCGAGGGGGAATACAGCTACAAGGATGTCGCGGTGTTCACCCGGGTCACGGCGTTGACCCGGAACCTGGAGCAGGCGCTTCGGCAGAACAAGATCCCTTACCAGATCGTCGGCGGGGTTTCGTTCTACGAGCGGCAGGAGATCAAGGATGTCTTGTCGTACCTCAACCTGATGGCCAACCCCAAGAACGACGTGGCGTTCGGCCGGGTGGTCAACGTCCCGCCCCGAGGGATCGGCAAGACGACGCTGGGCAAGCTGTCCGAGCGGGCCGATGTCTTGGACATCCCGATGCTGGCGATGGCCCGGCAGGCGAGCAACGTCCCGGGGATCAAGGACAAGGCCGCGCGGGCGCTCCGCGACTTCGGGATCTTGATGGACGAGCTGGCGGCGATCAAGGACCACGCGGCCGAGGAAGTCATCCGCAAGCTCATCGCCCTGACCGGCTACCGCGTCAGCCTGGCGAGCGACCCCGCCAACGAGGACCGCCTGGCCAACATCGACGAGCTGGTGTCGGCCGCGCGCGAGTTCGACCGCGAGCACCACGGCGGGACGGTGGTCGACTTCCTCGAAGAGATCAGCCTGGCCTCGGCGGTCGACCGCTGGAACGACGACGCGGGGGCGGTCACGTTGATGACCTTGCATGCCGCGAAGGGGCTGGAGTTCCCCGTGGCGTTCATCGTCGGGCTGGAGCAGGGGATCTTGCCGCACTCGCGGGCGAACGAGTCCGACGACGAGCTGGAGGAAGAACGTCGGCTCCTGTTCGTCGGGATCACCCGGGCCGAGCGCGAGCTTTACCTGAGCCACTGCCGGATTCGAGAGTTCCGGGGCCAAAGACAAGCGACGATCCCGTCGTGCTTCCTGGCCGAGTTGCCCGAGGATTCGATCACCGTCTGCGACCTCACCGACGGGGGGATGCCCCAGTTCGGGCCGACCCCTTGGCGGACCCGAGACGACGGGGCCAGGGGATTCGGCTCGGACCGACCGAGGCCGCAGCCCTCGCCTCGGGGCGGCGAGTTCCGGCTGATGACCGCCGCCGACCTGTCGGGGGCCGACCCGAAGCTCCGCTCGATGGCCGGGGCGATGGGCGACGGCGACATCCTGGCCGTGTTCCAGCCGGGGGTGGCGGTGATGCATCCTCAGTATGGGATCGGCAGGATCGTCGCGGTCGACGGCGCCGGGCCGAACCGGAAGGGGCGGGTCGCCTTCACCGTCGGCGGTGAGCGGACGTTCATCCTGGCCAAGTCGCCGCTCAAGCCGGTCAAGGCGCGCTGAATCTTGGCTCCTGATTTGCACTGGCGGTTTGCCGAAGCTCGGCTCGAACGTCAAAAACACGTCCGATTCCGTCCGATCTTTCGGGGATGGCCTTCGGGTTCCAGGGAGGTTGGGGTCATGCCGCGTTTGGGCGTCAACATCGACCACGTCGCGACGATCCGACAGGCCCGAGGCGGGCGCGAACCCGACCCGGTCTGGGCGGCGGTGGAGGCCGAGTTGGCGGGCGCCGAGGGGATCACGGTCCACCTCCGCGAAGACCGCCGCCACATCCAGGACCGCGACTTGCGCGTCCTCAAGGACACGGTGCGAACCCGGCTCAACCTCGAGCTTGCGGTCGACCCGGGCATTATGACCCTGGCCCTGGCGGTCCGGCCCGACCAGTTGACCTTCGTCCCCGAGCGCCGCGAGGAGTTGACGACCGAAGGGGGCCTCGACGTCGCCAAGCATCGCTCCAAGGTGGCCGAGGCCGTGGCCCGGTGCCGAGGGGCCGGGCTGGCCGTCAGCCTGTTCATCGACCCGACCTTGGAGCAGGTCGAGGCCTCGAAGGAGGCGGGGGCCGAGGCGGTCGAGCTCCACACCGGGCGCTACGCCGACGCGACCGATCCTCACGCCGCCGCCTTCGAGCTGGCCTCGCTGATCAAGGCGGGCCGGGCCGTCCGCGAGTTGGGGATGGGGCTGCACGCCGGCCACGGCTTGAACTACTCGAATGTCCAGGCCGTGGCCTCGATCGAAGGGATGTTGGAGCTGAACATCGGCCATAGTATCATCAGCCGATCCATCTTCAAGGGAATTCATGCCGCCGTCTCGGAGATGAGATCGGCGATCTTGTCGGGAGAAACCCTGAAATACCGATCGGAGTCGAGATGAGGCTTTCCGGTTGGTGACATATTCCATATAGTGATTCATCGACGGCATGACTTCGGACGTTTTGAGGATTGGGCGAGGGGGACGGATGGCTTCGAAGGGACGGTTGTTCGCGGGTTGTACGGTCGCCCTGGTCACCCCTTTTCAAAACGGCGAGGTCGATTACGAGGCCCTCCGAAGTTTGGTCGACTGGCAAATCGCCCAGGGGACGCCGACGATCAGCCCGGTGGGGACCACCGGCGAATCCCCCACGTTGTCGCACGACGAGCATGAGCGCGTCATCGCCGCGGTGGTCGATCAGGCCGCCGGTCGCGCCAAGGTCCTGGCCGGGACGGGTTCGAACTCGACGGCCGAGGCGATCCGATTGACCCGGTTCGCCGCCAAGGCGGGCGCCGACGGGGCGCTGATTGTTTCGCCCTACTACAACCGGCCCACCCAGGACGGTTTGTACGCCCACTTCGCCAAGATCGCCGAGGCTTGCGACCTCCCCCAAGTCTTGTACAACATCCCGAGCCGGACGGGTCGGAACGTAGAACCGGAAACCGTCGAGCGATTGGCGCACCTCGGCCCGATCGTCGCCGTCAAGGAAGCGTGCGGCTCGCTCGACCAGGTCAGCGACCTGGCGGTCCGGACCAACCTGACGATCCTCTCGGGCGACGACAGCCTGACCCTCCCCATGATGGCGGTAGGGGCCGAGGGGGTGGTTTCGGTGGCCGCCAACCTGATCCCCAAGGACGTCATGGCCTTGATCGACGCGGTCCGAGCCGGCGACCTCGCCCAGGCCCAGGCCCTCCACAAGCGATTGTTCCCGCTCTGCCGCGACCTCCTCGGCGTCGCCACCAACCCGATCCCCGTGAAGCAAGCCTTGATGATCCTGGGGCGAGGCAACGGCGAGTTGCGTCTGCCGTTGTGCCCGCCCGACGACCGAGGGATGCAAGCCCTCCGAAGCGGCCTGACGCGGTACGGACTCCTGTAAATAGGGTGCCGGCCCGAACGGCATAGTCCGCGCCTCCAGCCCCCTCGGAAACTTCCCGGGGGCGGCCTTCCGCCCAATCCGAACCTCACGGTCCCGCCGATTCGATCGGTGGATCGCCCCTGTTCGCCGTCCTCGAATCTTTTCGAACACCGAGAGGGTCGTCGCCCTCGACGCCGGGGAGGCGGCTGGCCCAGGCAAGCCCGTCCCGATCGGCTCCCTCATCCTCCCTCATGCAAGGATCTTTTCGATGGCTCGTAAAGCGACCAAGAAATCTTCGACCGACTTGCTGGAACTCCCCGAGAAGTTCGATGCCGAGGACGAAGGCTCGGACGAACCGGCCATGACCACCATGCCGCCCGTCTCGGAGCAAGCCGTCCGCGACCTGGCGCAGGTCTTCAAGCTCCTCAGCGACGAGACCCGGCTCCGGATCTTGCTCTACCTCGCCCAGAACGGCGAGCTCCACGTCACCGACCTCTGCAACCGGCTCGAACAAAGCCAACCCGCCGTCAGCCACCACCTGGCCCTCTTGCGGGTGTCGGGCCTGATCGAGTCGAGGCGCGAAGGCAAGCACAACTTCTACAGCGTCAGGACCGACACCTTCGGCGACATGCTCGTCAGCCTGTTCTCGTCGACCGGCCGGATGCCCAAGAAGATCCAGTTCCACAACTTCACCTTGCATCACGGGGGCAAGTGACCAAGGCGGCCATCCGCTTCGGGCGGAATCTCGATTAAGGCGGCGATCGTCCCGACCCACCCGGTCCGGGCGACCGCCGCCTTCGCTTTGGGCCAGGATCGATCCGGTCGGAAATGGGCCTCCGGCCGTCGGGGGGGGGGGGGTTCGACTTGACCAAATCTTTCGAACCGGCCATGATGCCGCCCAGTCACCGCCGGACGGCGGGCCGCCTTGCCGACGGATCGGCCAAGGCGGATGGCCATCGCCCGATCGAGCGGCGAGGTCGGCTTCGGTCCGGGACCAACCGTGTTCGGTGGCCCCTTCAAGGAGGATCAATCGATGCTGCGATCGACTCGGGCGGCTCTGGCGGTGGGTTTGGGTTGCATCGGCGTGGCGGGCCTGGTGGGCCGGTCGGCCGCCCAGCAGCAGGACGGCAGGGTCGCCAAGGTCGCGACGGCCGGCGGCGGGACGGGGGCCCAGGCCCCGGCGGCGATGCCCGCCGTCTCGATCGGCACCCTCGACGTCGAAGGCGTCTTCCGGGCCTACGACAAGGTCAAGGTCGCCGGGGAAACCCTCCAGGCTGATGTGATGTTGCGCTACAACGAGTTGACCAAGCTCGCCAGCGAAGGCAAGCAAGAGCAGGACAAGTTCGATCGGATGGCCCCCGGCTCGGCCGACGCCAAGAAGTGCCAGGACAAGATGGTCCAGCTCAAGGCCCAGATCGAGGCCAGCCGCGAGAACGCCAAGCGCGAGTTCGAGCAGAAAGAAACCGAGACCATGGTCACGATCTACAACGAAGTCGCCGAGATGGCCAAAGGCGTCGCCAACCAGCGCGGGATGACCTTCGTCGTGAAGTACAACGAAGGCAAGCTCCAGGGGTCGGAGCCGAACTCGGCGATGGCCTCGATGTCCAAGACGATCATCTACGCCGACCCCCGCCTCGACATCACGGCCGACACCATCAAGTTCCTCAACTATCGCTATTACAAGGTGGCCGGCGGCCAGCCCCCCAAGAACCAGAACCCCGCCGCCCCCGCCGCTCGACCGACCGCCAATCCCGCCGCCGCGCCTGGCGGTCGCTGAGATCCCGGTCCTTCGAGACCCTCGGGCCTTCGGACCGCCCGAAGCCCGGGGGTTGATCTCGAAGCCTCGGAGATGGTCCTTTCTTTGATCCCGATCCCAAGGCCGCGGGAGCAGGTCCAGGGCACCATGAAGACCGTTCAACGTCCCCAGCGCACCATCGCTCGGAGCGCCCAAGTCCGAGGGATCAGCTTCCTCCAAGGGCGAGACGTCCGGGTCGAGTTCCGCCCCGCCGAGGTGGATTCCGGGATCGTCTTCGTCCGGGCCGACCTCGAAGGCGCCCCCTCGGTCCCCGCCCACGTCCGGCACACCGTCCCTCGCCAGCGTCGGACGACCCTGGAGCGGGGCTTGGCGATCGTCGAGATGGTCGAGCACGTCATGGCCGCCCTGGCGGGACTCCGGGTCGACAATTGCGAGGTCCGGGTCGACGGCCCGGAAACCCCCGGCTGCGACGGTTCGAGCCTGGCCTTCACCGAGGCGCTGCTCGAAGCCTCGATCGTCGAGCAGTCCGCCCCGCGAAACACCCTGGTCATCGACCGGGCGATCACCGTCCGCGACGGCGACGCGATCCTCACCGCGCACCCGGGCGCCGACCCCGACCGCCTGGTCCTGTCGTACCACCTCGACTACGGCGCCGACTCGCCGATCCCCAAGCAAAGCCAGTTCGTCGACGTCACCCCCGAGAGCTTCCGGTCCGAACTCGCGTCGAGCCGGACCTTCTTGCTCCAGGGGGAGGCCGACGCCTTGCGGAAGGCCGGGGTCGGGTCGAGGACCTCGGAGCGCGACCTCCTGATCTTCGGCCCCTCGGGCGTGGTCGGCAACCAGCTTCGCTACCGCGACGAATGCGTCCGCCACAAGATCTTGGACCTCCTGGGCGACCTCGCCCTGGTCGGGATGGACCTGGCCGGCCACGTCGTCGCCCATCGGTCGGGGCACTCGCTCAACGCGACGCTGGCGCGGAAGCTCCTCGAAACCCTGGGCAAGCCCGGGCCCACTTCCCGAGGGGCGCCGGGCGCCTCGGAACCCGGCCGGGCGACTCCAGCCTCGACGCCTCCGATGGTCCCTTTGGAGATCAACGACATCCTCAAGGCCCTCCCGCACCGCTACCCGTTCCTGCTCGTCGACCGGGTCGTCGAGCTCGAGGCGGGGCGTCGGGTGGCGGCGATCAAGAACGTCACCTACAACGAACCCTTCTTCCAGGGGCATTGGCCCGGTCGGCCGATCATGCCCGGCGTCCTGATCGTCGAGGCGATGGCCCAGGCCGCCGGCGTCCTGATCGCCCACGGCTCGACCACCCACCGCCACGCGCTCCTGGTCTCGATCGACGGCGTCAAGTTCCGGAGGCCGGTGGTCCCGGGGGACCAGCTTCGGATCGAGGTCGAAGGGGTCCGGACGACGGGCCGGGCCACCCAGGTCCGGGCCTTGGCCAAGGTGGGCGACCGGGTCGCCGCCGAGGGGCGAATCCGGTTCGTCGCCATCGACGTCGATCGGGCGGTCTAGCACGTTCCTCGGGAAGTCTCCGAATGGCAAATCGCAGGATTGCAGATTGCAAAGCATCCATTGAATTGAATTCCCCGCGCAGGATTGCGGATTGCAAAGCAACGATTGAATGGAGTTCCCCTTTGCAATCTGCGATCTACGATCTGAAATTCCTTCCTCAGATTGGTGCGAGCCTGGGCGAGGCCGATGTCTTTCCCTCATGGACCGGGCCGGATTTGGTCGATACAAGCATCCGGGACTTTTCTCTCGAAGCGGGAACCGCCGGGGCGTCGTCGAGAAGCGAGACCAGCCGACCGCGACCAAGGATGGTCGTCGGATGTCAGCCTCAAGGATTCGAGGACAATCATGGGACCGACCATAGCCGAGACCGCTTCCGTCGACCCTCGGGCCGAGATCGCCGAGGGGGTCGAGATCGGCCCCTACTGCGTGGTCGGGCCGAACGTCACCATCGGCGAGGGGACCCGGCTGATCGCCCACGTCTGCCTGCTCGGCGTCGTCGAGATGGGCAAGCACAACCTGATCAGCCCGTTCTCGGTGATCGGCGGCGACCCGCAAGACTTCTCGTACTCGGGCGCCCCCACCCGCGTCGAGGTCGGCGACCACAACATCATCCGAGAGAGCGTGACGATCAACCGGGCCACCGAGAAGGAAGACGGCGTGACCCGCCTGGGGAACCACAACTTCCTGATGGCCGGGAGCCACGTCGCGCACGACTGCAAGCTCGGCGACCGGATCACGATCGCCAACGGGACGATGCTCGGCGGCCACGTCCACGTCGAGTCGCACGCCAGCATCAGCGGGGGGGTGGCGGTCCACCACTACGCCACCATCGGCGGCTTCGCGTTCGTCGGCGGCCAGTCGCGGATCATCCACGACGTCCCCCGGTTCATGCTCGTCGACGGCAACCCGTCGAAGGTCCGCTGCATCAACGTCGTCGGCCTCAAGCGGAACGGCGTCGGCGCCGAGGCGATCGACGGCCTCCACGAGGCCCATCGCCTGATCTACCGGGCCAAGATGAACCCCGAGCACGCCTCGCAGATCCTCGAATCGCATGGTCATTTGCTCCCCGAAGTGGCGAAGCTCCTCGAATTCGTGACCGCCCAGCACGAAGGGAAGCATGGCCGGGCTCGCGAACGCTGGAGGAAGTCATGAAGCCTTTGAAAGTCGCCGTCGTCGGGGTCGGCCACCTCGGCCGCCACCACGCCCGAATCCTCTCGGGCCTGCCCGACGTCGAACTCGTCGCCGTGGTCGACTCCCGGCTCGAACAGGCCCAAGCCGTCGCCCAAGCCTGCGGAGGTTCGACCCGGGCCGGCACCGACTACCAAGCCTTGCTCGGCGAGGTCGACGCCGTGTCGGTCGCCGTGCCGACCCGGTTCCACCGCCAGGTCGCGGGCGACTTCTTGGAACGCGGCGTCCCCTGCATGGTCGAGAAGCCCTTGGCCACGACCTTGCTCGAAGCCGAGGAGTTGGTGTCCCTGGCCGATGCCCGATCCGTCCCGCTCCAGGTCGGCCACATCGAGCGGTTCAACCCCGCGCTCTCGACCTTGGATGGGCTGGCGTTCCGCCCCAAGTACATCGCCGCCGAGCGGCTGGGGACCTACACCTTCCGGTCGACCGATATCGGCGTGGTCCTGGACCTGATGATCCACGACATCGACTTGGTCCTCTCGCTGATCAAGGCCCCGGTGAAGTCGGTGGCGGCGGTCGGGGTGGGGGTTTTCGGCGGATTCGAGGACGTGGCCAACGCCCGGATCGAGTTCGAGGACGGTTGCGTCGCCAACCTCACCGCCAGCCGGGCGAGCTTCCAGGCGGTCCGCAAGATGCGGTTGTTCGCCCCCGAGGGGTACGTCACCCTCGACTTCGCCACCAAGCGGGGGACCTTGGTCCGCCCCTCGGACCGCTTGAGGCACGGCGAGATCGACCTCGAAGGTCTCGACCTCGCCCAGCCCGCCGCCGTCAAGGAGCGGTTGTTCGGCAAGATCCTCCGGGTCGACCAGGTCCAGGGCGAGGGTCGCGAACCGTTGGCCCTGGAACTCGAAGACTTCGTCCAGGCCGTCCGGACCGGGTCTCGCCCCCGGGTGACGGGGCACGACGGCTTGAGGGCCATCCGCCTGGCCGACCAGGTCTTGCGGTCGCTCGAATCCCACGCCTGGGAAGGATCGGAGGGCGGCCCGACCGGACCCCACCACCTCCCCGAACCCCTGGTCGAGCCGATCATCGGCCTGCCCGCGCCCAAGTCGTGGCGATACCACACGACCCGGACCGATTCGAGCGTTCGGACTTCTTGATATGAATTGGAAGTCGCACCGGCGAACGGGCCGCTTGTCATGAGTCGTCGTCATCGGTTAAGATCACCCGATCCGATGCGCGGAACGCATCAAGAAACACCGACAGTTCGTCGCGGTCATTCGAACCCCTGCGGACATTCGCGCCCCTTTAGTGAAGCAAGGTCGACCCGATGGCTACCGAAGCTCCCGAAACTCCCGCCGCCGCCGAAGCTCCCGCGGCGCCCGCCCCGACCGACCTTCGGCTCAAGGTCCTCAAGAAGTTCCGAGGCAAGTTCCTCCCCAAAGGAATCCTCCGCGAGCGCCACAAGGCGATCATGACCCGCTGGGACTCGGGCGAGGACCACGGCAATGTCACCGTCGACGAGCTGAAAACCCTGCTGAGCGACTGGCGAGGCACCCGCGAAAAGCCCCCCCGGATGCCCAAGGCTTGAGCATTCGCCTTGAGTTCGCAGTCCAACTTCACCCCGACGGACCCTCGGTCCGGGCCGGGGTGGCTTCGTTTTGTCGGACGGATGTTTCAAACTCGGCTCCGATGGGTTTGTTTGGTCGAGCAGGCGGACGGGTCGATGATTCGGGTCGAAATGTCTTCGGTCGGCGGGAAATTTCGCCCGGACCAGCCCCACCCTGAACTACTTCCGAAGGTTCGGGCGGATTCCGGGCGCGACGGCCCTGTGGGCGGCCCGTCCAGCGGGACCGCTGGCCTTGGTTGCCTCGACTTTCGATCTCACCGTCTGTCGGTCTCGGTGATCAGGCCCTCCGGCGTTCGAGCTTCCGCCGCTTGCTCGAGCTCCGGCTCTCCGCTTGCCGGAGCTTGGCTTCGAGGCGAGGGCGGTCGAACGGGGTCGGTCCCGGGTCGGCTTTCGAGTCGCCCAATGGACCTTCGAGAGCTTCGAGCAAGGTCGATTCGAGCATCCGCGAGAGGTAAGCCAAGTCTTGTTCTCGGCGATCCTCGGCGGTGAATCTCGGCTCGTCGACGGGTTGGGGCGACGGTCGGGGGATTGGAGCCGAGGACGACGCCGGGTCGGGTTTTTCGATCCGTTCGAGGCACCATTGCATTCGTTTGTGGAGCGTCGCCTCGTAGCGGCGGAGGCGGCGGAGTTCGAGGGTCGCGTCGTCGGCGAGGCCGGACTCGGCGAGGGACTGGTCGACCTCGTCGAACTCGGTGACCCGGTCGCGCTGGGCCTGGAGGTCAATGATCGCCTCGCGGGCGACTTCGCCCTCGGAGCGGATGACCCCGGTCGATCGCCCGTGGTCGTCGAGCATTTCGAAATGATCGAGCCGAGCGTCCGTCGGCGTCCCGAGGAAATCGAACGCGAGCCGACGTTGGTCGGACGTCCAGCCTTCGCCCGACCCGTTTTCGGCCATCTCGGCGAGTCGGGCCAGGATCGCCCAGCGGTCGATCAGCCAGTCGCACCCTTGGGGGGTCTGCCTGAGTTTTCGGCCGACCTTGGGCGGATTCGAGGCCAGCTTCGCGGCGAGGTCTTCGACCTCAACCCGTCGGTCGTCGTCCCAGACGGTCGAGGCCCGAAGGGCGGCCACGTCGCGGAGCGTGCGTTCGGCCAGCCTGGCCCGGTCGATTTGGAGAGTGATCCCCGCCACCTCGCCGCACAACCAGCGGTCCCAGCCCGACCGGGGCTTGACCGCCTCGGCGACGTCGGAGGTCCGCTCGGCCAGGATTCGCGGGTCTTCGTTGCTGACGACCAGCGAGGTCAGGCCATGCTTGAGGGCGTTTCGCCTCGAAGCCGCCTTGCCGTCGTCGGTCTTCGGTCCGGTGCTCTTGGAGGCGTTGCGGCGGTTCGCCGCGCGTCGGGCGTCGCTGACCATCATGGCGGATCTCCCCCGGTGCGAATTCAAGCGAGGTGGTGCGGCCCTGGCCCGGCGAGTGCCGACGACAGGGCATCCGGCATCCTTTACTATCGTTCCCCCGGCGCGGCCTTAACCGGGTTTTGGCCGATTATTCGAAATTTCCCGGTTTCGGCCCCCTCGGCGAGTCGTCCCCCGATGAAGTTCAAAGCCCAGGAAACGACCTTGGTCCCGATCACCGTCCTCTGGGGGGCGGGCTTGATCGTCGCGGGATTGCTGAGCAGCCATTGGATGCCGGATGGACCGTCATGATGCCTATTGTGATATCAGGAGCGATGTCCGGTTGTTGACATATCGTTCGTCGGCGGTTATCTTGTCGAAAGTTGCGGCCGAGCGACTATTAGGACCGATCGCTAGGGGACAAGACGATGGCGAAGACTCGAAGGGTTGTGTTCAGCTTCGACGAGCGAAGCCTGGAAAGTCTGGAGAAACTGACCGAGCAAGGTCGCTTTGGATCGATGGCCAACACCGTCCGAGATTCCTTGCAAGTCACCCGCGCCCTCCAATCTCAGGCTCAGGACGGATACACCGAGGTCATCGTCCGCAACCCGGAAACCAACAAAGAGCGAGTCTTGGTGTTCCCCAACCTGCAAGCGGCCTTCAGCAAACCGCAGGGTTGATTCCTATTGATGCGAGAAAGTGCCATGATTTCTTCGCCTCTTCAACCAGCCGTTCTGATGGTCAATGCTTACAAGGAAGCCTCGCACTTATTATCTCAAGGCTCAAGTTCAAGCTCTCGACCATTCGACCTGTCGGATGAACAGTTCAAGCTCGAAGCCCAAATCGTGATCGACTCCGGTATTTGGTGCTTAAGGCTGATTCAAACCATTGATGCCCGATGGCATAAAGCCATCTTCGATGAATCAATCTCTTATCGAGAATCCGATCGAGAAGAACTCATCAATTTCTATCAATCCTGGCACACTGTCACCGGCAAGATTTTGGCAAAACTTGGCAGTTCAGGCCTCACCGACACCGATATCCTGCAATCGGGTTATGCCGAAGTCGGAGGGTTGCTCACTCCTGATGACCAGTTCTTCGAAGGAGAGGAACTCGACGAGTTGGTCCAAGATGCCATCGGGAGCCTGGATCGGGGGGAAACCGTGGAGATGCGGGAGATGGGCGATTGAACCGGCGGACGGCTTTCTTTCGTAAAGCCTATGACTCGCTCCCTGAGCAAAACAAACAAGCGGCCATCGGCGCTTATCGAATCTTTCTCAAGAATCCGCGGCATCCCGGACTTCGTTCTCATCCTCTCCAGCCGACCAAGCGAGGGCAACACCTGCCCGGTAGCATTTCCGTGACGATTACGATGGGGTATCGAGCAATCTACGTGGTTCAGAATGGCGTCAATCTTTGGTACTGGATCGGCTCGCATGCCGACATATGATACATTTACGGGCCGGAAATAAGATATTTGCAGTTACGATTTAACCGATGCCGCAAGTGTTGTGCTCAATCTCGAATTAATTCAATTTAAACATAAGATTTGTTTTTCATATCACTCTAAATAAAAACTCTTTGAAAATAGCTTAGCTTGACTTGGTTTTGATGAAAATTATCTAATAAAAAATCTGAAATGAAATAGAATAAAAATAACCTAAAGTCAGAGTGCAGGAGGCGACTCAACTTTTGTCCATGAGCTATGTTTCCTCATCCTCCGATTATGCTGGGTTGAAGCATAATAATAAATACCCTCGTAGAACCTGAACAGCCAACAAGTCACGGATGGATCTTCCAATCCAAACATCACGGTCCAGTCGAACACACCTTCACCAATGGCAACCGGACGCATTGCATTATGTTCGATGAAATACATCAGGAGATAACCGTAATCCACGGGTTTGATACGCGAATAATCAAATGTAAATTCTGGGATTCTTTGTCTTGTCATTTCCCAATACAAACCTTGAACGATTGAGCGCAAATAGCTCCGTTCCCTTTTTATGTTGAGCGGAATACTTACGTAAGGCCCGAGGTATGATGCCGTAGGCATGAAGAGAGCATCATCGGTAAACCTATGCTTCACCAGGGCTGTCCTGCATAAATCGGAGCGGTTCCCGAGATGCGATCTAAGTACGGTTTTCATCAAAGATCGACAGATTGGTTTATCATATACCGCAGCATCGACTGCAAAACGATCCCGCATGTAAGAATCTTCCTTACTCTTGCTTCCATTGCATTTTAGGCATGCCTTTACGATGACAAAACCATCTTTGGTCGGTTTAATCTCATCAGGATAAAGGCAACGAGCAATTACATGCTCGTCGGTACATTTGGTGTATTCGCCACAATAAACACAATTGCGCAGTTCATTTTTCTTTTTGTTCGACTTTCTTGACATATTGTTGATCTTCGAATTCAAAAGCTGATCATCTCCATACGACTAATCTCTTCGTCTGTTGATTCTCAAAAATTTATAGGAATTCCTATGAATTAGAAATTTGGTCGCACTGCGGAGTTCTTGGAAAGAATTAGTTGTGCTTCCTTGCCTCAATTCCCTGACAAACTTGTTAACCCTGCTCCATTCCATCAAACTGTCAGTTTTGTCAAATCCTCCCAGAAGCTTGGATAAGTCTTGGCGACGCATCCCGGGTCGAGGATCGTCACGCCGGGGACCTTGGGGCCGACGAGGGCGAAGGACATGGTCCCGGTCGAACGGCCAGAGTTGAAGACCTCTGCCACCCGTTGCCGGGCGAAAATAGGGGCCGCCCCGGCTGTCGGTTCGGGGCGGCTCGGGCAGTGGGGTCGGTCAGACTTTGAAGTGGTCCATGACCATCTTGAGGTGACCCTTGATCTCCTCGACCTGCTTCGAGTCCTGTTCTTTGAGCTTGCGGAACATCTCGACGCACTGGCCGGCGTTTTCCCGCTCGGCGTCCGTGATGTACTTGTCGTAGGCGTTCAGACCTTCGGCCTTCGACTGGATGACCGTCAGCCAGTCGTACAACAGGTCGGGGATCGGGTTGGTCTGGGTCGCGGTGGCCATCTTGGTCGCTCCTGGGTTTGTTAATCAAAGGGTTCAAATACCCCTACCCGCAGATATCGGCAACTCATGTGCCGATTCCCGGTTCGGGACGGACCTTGGTGGTTCGCGGAGGGACGCCGTGACCGAGAAGGATGGGAGGCGAGGCGTGAATACCGATGGGAGGGGAGTGGATCAGGCCGTCAGCTTCGCCAGGTCGTCCCAGAAGGCCGGGTAGGTCTTGGCGACGCACGCCGGGTCGAGGATCGTCACTCCGGGGACCTTGAGGCCGACCAAGGCGAAGGACATGGCCATCCGGTGGTCGTCGTAGGTTTGGATGGTGGCGGGGGTGGTCAGGGGGCCTTCGGGGGGGAAGAGGATCAGGCCGTCGGGTTGCTCGGTGACGGTGGCCCCGAACTTGCGAAGCTCGACCGCCAAGGCTCTGATCCGGTCGGTTTCCTTGTGGCGGATGTGGGCGACGTTGCGGATTCGGGTGATCCCCCGGGCGAAGAGGGCGACGACGGCCAGGGTCATCACGGTGTCGCTGATGGCGTTCATGTCGACGTCGATGGCGCGGAGGGCGCCTCCGGTGACGGTGGTGGCGGTCTTCTCGCGGGCCACGGCGCAGCCCATGTGCTCCAGGAGGTCGACGAAGGCGAGGTCGCCCTGGATGCTCTCGGTGCCCAAGCCTTCCACCGTCACGGTCCCCCCGGTGATCGCGGCGGCGGCGAAGAAGTAGCCGGCGGCGCTGGCGTCGGGCTCGATGGCGTAGGTCCGGGCTCGGTAGGGGGCGGGGCGGACGTCGAAGCGGCGGTCCTTGCGGTTGTTGATCCGGACGCTGAATTCTTCCATCACGCGGATCGTCATGGCGACGTAAGGCTTGGAGACGAGGACGCCTTCGACTTCGACGGTGGTGACGTCTCGGGAGTAGGGCAGGGCCATGAGCAGGCCGCTGAGGAACTGGCTCGACACGTCGCCTCGGACGAACGCATAGCCGCCGTCGAGGCCCGACGCCTTGACCGTGATCGGCGGGCAGCCGGTCCCGAGGTCGCTCGAAGCGTCGGCCCCCAGGCCGTTGAGGGCTTGGAGGAGGTCGGCGACGGGGCGCTCGCGCATCCGGGGGGTCCCGTCGAGGCGGTAGGTCCCCGACGCGGTGCTGAGCATCGCGGTCAGGAACCGCAAGCTCGTCCCCGAGTTGGCGACGTACAGGTCGGCCTCGCGCGCGGGGATCTTGTTGGCGCAGCCTTTGACCTTGATCCGGGCGGACGCGGGATCGTGATCCACCTCGATTCCCAGCCTCTGGAGCGAGTCGACCATGACCCGGGTGTCCTCGGAGTCGAGGGCGCCGGTGAGGGTGCTCTCGCCGTCGGCCATCGCGGCGATGATCAAAGCCCGGTTGGTCAGACTCTTCGAGCCGGGGACCCGGACCGTCATCGGGGCGATCGGGCCGGGCGGGGGCGTCATCGTGATTTCGAAGGGATAGTCGGGCATCGGCGCGGGTCCGTGGTCGAGTGGATCGGAGAGAATTTAGCCACGGATGGAACACGGATCAGAAAGAGCGATTTCTCGTCTTATCCGTGTTTCATCCGTGTTCGATCCGTGGCCGAACCGAATTTCTTGGGGCGAGGTTGGCGTTGCCCTTTTCGGGGGGACGGCGACGGCGACTCGGACGGCCCCCGCGTGCCCGCCGAGGATTCCGGTCCTCCGGGCGTTGGGCTGGGCCCGGACGTTGAGGTGGGTGCCTCGGGGGTCTCGGGTCAGTTCGAGGGCGGCCATCGCGCATCTGCTCATGGGCCGCCGACCCCCTCGAAGAGCGCCGAGCCGACCCGGACCAAGGTCGAACCTTGCTCGATCGCGGCCTCGAAGTCGCCGGACATCCCCATCGAGAGTTCGGGCAAGGGCAGGCCGGTCAACGTCCGCATCCGGTCGCGGAGGAGGCGGAGGGATTCGAACATGGGCCGGGCCTCGTCGTTGGTCGTCCCGTAGCCGGCAATCGTCATCAGGCCGACGACCCGGGCGAGGCGGACCTCGGCGACGCCCTCGGCGGCTTCGACCAGGCCCGACCGGGTCCAGCCGTGCTTGGACTCTTCGTCCGAGGTGTTGACTTGAAGACAGACTTCCGGCGAATCCCGCCCGGAATCCCCCGCCCAGGCGTCGATCGCCGCCAGGAGCTTGAGCGAGTCGACCCCGTGGACCATCGCCACCTTGGGCAACGTCTTCTTGATCTTGTTCGACTGGAGGTGGCCGATCAAATGCCAGCGCACCCCCGGAAGGTCGGCCAGGGCGTCGGCCTTGTCCCAGAGTTCTTGGGGGTAGTTTTCGCCGAGGTCGGTCGCGCCCAGGGCGACGAGCGGGCGAATCCACTCGGCGGGGTTCCGCTTGGTGACGGCGACCAGGCGGACGCTCGACGGGTCGCGACCGGCCCGGGCGCTCGCCTCGACGATCGACCCGCGGACCTTTTGCCAGTTTTCGAGGAGCCGAGCGGCATTCATGGGGCGTCCAACACTCCCCGAGGCGGACCATCCGACGATTCCAACCGAGCGGCGAGGCGGCGACGCCCGGGCGCGATCCATTGTAGGATAAAGCGGATCGGCCCGACACCTCGACGCCCGGAACCCGCCCGTTGATCCCGAAAGATCCGAAGGACGCCATGAACTCGAAGCTCAAAATCATCTCGATCGCCCTCGGCGCCCTAGCGTCGGTCCTCCTCGTGACCCAGCTCGTCATGGGCCTGCTCATCGTCCGGGGGGGCGGGCCATTCCCGCTCACGAAGCTGATCAAGGCCCACCAGCACTCGGGCTACCTCACGGTGTCGGTCGCCCTGGCGTACGTCCTGGTCTCGCTCCTGGCGATCGTCTCGATCCCGGCCCGGTCGAAAAGTTGAGCCGACCTCACGACCCAAGCGACTCGATCGAGGCGAAGTCGGGCCGTCCCGCTTCGCCTCGATGGAGCCTCCCGGTTCGAATCCGCGACAACCGGCAAAATCGTCAAAGTCCACCAGGAGATCGGCCGATGTTAGGGGAGGAAACTTGAGAACTTCGATCCTCCGAGGGCGAAACGCCCGCCGAAGGGTCGAGCCGCCCCCCGCGACCTGCCGATTGAGAGGTTTGACCTTGGGTCGAACCCAAGCCGCAACCGCCAGGAAGACGGTTCGAAATGCGACGACTCATAATCGCCTGGATCGCTTTGGGCCTGGCCTCGATCGCCTCGGCGGAGGATTCCCCGCCGAATTCGACGCCGCCGACCCCCTCGCCGACGATCCCGCCGCCGACTCCCGCCCCGGCAACTCCCGCTCCGGCCGCCCCGAGGAGTCGGGAGGAGATGCTCGAAGAGCGGCTCCAGAAGATGGACGAGATGAATCAGCGGTTGATGGAGCAGGTGGCGACGCTCTCGAAGAAGGTCGAGGGAATCTCCAGGGACGGCCAAGCCGCCCCGGCCGCCGGCGAAGCGTCGCAAGCCCCCGGCGAGGGCGGGACGGCTTCCGGTGGGGCTTCGGGCGAGGACGACAAAAAAGCCGGTGGCCCGCAAGGGACGATCGGCCGGGGGACGAACAGCTCGGGGGGTGGGGGCGGTCCGGGCCAGGAGTCGTCGGTGAAGGAGGGAGAAGGACCCAACGTGAGCGGCGGCGGCCGGGCCCGCGGGTCCCAAGGCACGATCGGTCGGGCTCGAGAAGAAGAGAAGCCGAGGAAGATCAACACCACGATCAGCAACGGGCTGCGGTGGACCTCCGAGGACGATGAATTCCAACTCGTCTTTCACAACTTGACCCAGGCGGAATACCGGAACTTCCCGAACGCCGGTGGGCAGAGCCCGCTCAAAGACAACTTTTTCATCCCCCGGCAACGGTGGTACTTCACCGGCCGGGCGACCAAGAACGTCGAGTTCTACACCGTGATCAACCGGGGCTACGGGAGCATCGACCTCCTGGATGCCTTCATCGACCTCAACTACGACCCCCGGGCCAAGTTCCGGATCGGTCGGACCAAGACCCCGACCTCGTACGAGTATTACCAGATCGCCGAGGGCGACCTGATCGCGCCGGAGCGGAGCCTCTACTCGGGGAACCTGTCCGGCAACCGCCAGGACGGGGCCATGTTCCTGGGGCAGGTCCTCGAAAAGCGTGCCGAGTACGCCTTGGGCGTCTTCAACGGCCCCCGGAGGTCGTTCCAGGACTTCAACAACGACAAAGACCTATTCGCCTTCTTCAACATCCGCCCCTTCCAACTCAACGAGTCGCTCCCCGCCCTGAAATACTTCAACGTCGGCGGAGAGTACGACTTCGGCAGCGAGAACAACCCGGTCCAGCCCAGCAGCTTCCGGACGGCGAACGACCAGAGCACCGCCGCGTCGGGGGCGGCGCTCAACACCCTGTCGCCGACTTTTTTGGTATTCAACAACAACGTGGTCGAGAACGGCTTCCGCGACCACTACTCCGCGTGGGTCGCCTGGTACTACAAGAGCTTCAACCTCCTGGCCCAGTACGACGGCGGCGCCCAGCAATACGCGATCAACGGAGTCGCCGGGTCGAGGTCCTACGTGCCCACCGACGGCTTCTTCGTCCAAGGGTATTATTTCCTGACCGGGGAACAGATCACCAGGCGGGTCGACGTCAAACCCTTGAAGAACTTCGGCTTCAAGAACGGCAAGTTGACCGGCCCCGGGGCGATCGAGGTCCACTCCAGGATCAGCACCCTCGACCTCGGCCGGAGCGTCTTCAACGCCGGGTTCGCCGACCCCAACCTCTGGGCCAACCACGCCTACGCCGTCGACACCGGGTTCAACTGGTATCTCAACCAGTACACGAAGATCTACTTCGACTGGCAGCACTCCGGCTTCAACCAGGGGGTCTTCAACGGGAATCCCACCAGGAACACGACCGACCTGACCCGGTCGATCAACCTGATCTGGCTCCGGTTCCAGCTTTTCTTCTGATCCCGCCCTTCGCCCTCCGACCGGGGGTGTCGCTTTCGAATCTGGAGGTTCGGATCGCGGATCGCAAGTCGCAAAGGACCCAGAAATCAAGGGTTTTCGATCCTTTGCGATTTGCGATCCCGCGATCCGCGATTCTTGATCCCAGAGAATCCCCGGAATCGAAAGCTATACCCTCCGGCGAGGGGCTTGGCGGTCCCACCTTGACAGCGGCGGTCGCGTGCCTCGACGATATTGGAGGCTCCGGCTCGATCGATCGCTTCGAGAAACATCGACCGCTTGAAAACGGCACTCTTCCAAGCCTGGACGCGGCGGCTGGCGACTCGGGTGGCACTGGCCACCTTGATCGGGACCGTCGTCGGCTGGCGGTCGGAGGGATTGGCGGCTTCGGTTTCTTCGATGGAACCGCCCACCGCCGCCGAGGATTCGGCCGGACACGATTGCAAGTGCGGTCGGAAGTGCCGGGGGACGTCCTGCTGCTGCTCGCATGGAAGAGCGAAGCCCCAGCGGGACGCTCGGCCAACCTTGAAGGTTGCGGACCTGGTTTCCGCGGACAACGCCCCTTGCATGAAAGCCGCCCCGTGCGGCGAACCGGGGGTGCCGACCCATCGGTCGGTCGACCCCGTTGGCCGGGTCGCCCTGTGGGTCGAAGGGCCGCCCGACCTCGCTTCGACGTCGAAGCGTTTTCAACCCGGCTCGACGAGGCTCGACGGGCCGGCCCGACGCGCCGACCGGCTCGAAGATCCCCCGGACTTTCGCCTCGCCGGTTGAGGTCGATCGCTCGCCGTCAGGCATGAGGCGGGTCGATCGCCGCCGCGCCCCGGTTTGACCGGGATCGACGACCGAGAATGTCCGCCCCAGGTCTCGGGGCCGGGGATACTTCGCCGACGCTCCGTCAGCTTCGGACGGACCGCCGCCAGGCCGTCTTTCGGGTCGCGGGTCGCTCCGAACCCCAGGCTCAGGCCGGGATGAGCGACCGCGCCGCCGCCACATTCGACGCCGTGCTTTCATCTGCATGATCCGCGACTTCCGGGTCGTCGGCTTCGAGCCGCTCCGCGCCCTCACGTCTCCCAACGAGTAAGGATTTCAAGATGCGTCGCCGAGGTTTCACCCTGATCGAGATCCTGGTCGTCATCGCGATCATCGCCGTCCTGATCGCCTTGCTGTTGCCCGCCGTCCAGGCCGCCCGCGAGGCCGCCAGGCGCAGCCAGTGCGTCAACAACCTCAAGCAGTTGGGGCTGGCGATGCACAACTACCACTCGACCGTCAACAGCTTCCCGGTCGGGTTCTTGTTCCCGAGCGTCGCCAACCCGTCGGGGTCGAACGCCTCGGGGATTCCCGACCTCCACTGGCGATGGTCGGTCCTCGCGCAGTTGTCGCCGTACCTGGAGCAGACGGCGGTGGCCAACGCGATCAACTTCAACTGGCCGATCGCGCCCGGCCCCGGGGCGTCCGGGCCGTTCGCCGGGTTCGCGGCGTACAAGCCGTTCCCGGTCAACACCACGGGGATGACGACCAAGATCAACCTGTTCCTCTGCCCGAGCGACGGCGCGACCGGACAGGCCACCCTCGTCGACGGCTCGACGACCTTCGGCGCCACCAATTACCACTTCTGCACCGGCGACGGCCAACCCGGCTCCGGGCACGTCGGCGACGCGGGGGACCCGACCAACGGCGCCGGTCCGGCCGACGGCGCGTTCATCCTCGGCCCTCCCCAATCCATCGCCGGCATCCTCGACGGTTCGAGCCAGACCGTGGCCGGGTCCGAGCAACTGATCGGCCCCGCCGTCGGGACGGTGACCACCTCGACCACCCGCCCGAGCAATCCCAACCGGGGCGCGGCCTACGTCGCCGGTTCGCCCCTGCCCGACGACCCCGTTAACGCCTGCGACAACGCCGCGATCACCGGCTGGAGGCTCGACAAGGGGTACGCCTGGTGGGATGGCGACTACCGGAGCGGCCTCTACAACCACTACCTCACGCCCAACTCGAAGCTGTTCGACTGCTGGCAATCCAGCCCGCCGCACGACCCGGCGATCAAGGCCGCGCGGAGCAACCACCCCGGCGGCGTCAACGCCCTGTTCTGCGACGGCCACGTCAGTTTCCTCAAGGACTCGATCAACCTGGCCACCTGGCGCGCCCTGGCCACCCGGGCGGCCGGCGAGGTCGTCTCGTCGGACTCGTACTGACGGCGGGACATCATCGACTCCTGGTCGAGTCGCCAGAAACCGGAGCAATCTCGATGAAAGCGTTTTTGATCGGCCTTGGAGTGGCCATCGGCGTGGTCCTGGCCGCCGCTTATGTCGCGGTCAGCCTCGCCCCCGAGGTGTTTTCGCCCGCGCCTCCCGTCGTCATCATCGGCGGACCGGCCGACGAGGAGAAGCACCGAGCCGCCCCGGAGCAAGTCGCGGCGGGCGACCGATCGTCGGGAACCCCGGCACCCGCCTTCGAGACGCCGGCGAGCGATGGGACCATCTATCGGCTCGACGAGATCGTCAAGGACGCGCCGGCCGTCCTGGTCTTCATCAAGAGCGACTGCCCGTGCAGTCGCTCTGCCGACCCGTTCTTCCAGCGGCTCCAGGCGGCGGGGCGGGGCTGGGTGCGGTTCTTCGGCGTGATCGACGGCGACGTCGAGGCGGCCCGCCGATGGATCAACCAGACCGGTGCCGTGTTCCCGATCCTGGCCGACCCCGATCGGAAGATCGTCGGCGATTATCAGGTCGAGAACTCGGCTTACGTCGCCTTCATCGGCCCTGGCGGGCGGATCGACAAGCTTTGGGCGGGCTATTCGGAACCGATGTTGCGTGAACTCGCCGAGCGGATGGCCCCTTGGGTCAAACCGAAGCTCGACCCGTTCGACGTGGCCGACGCCCCCCGGGAACTTTACACCGGATGCCCCTACTGAACTGCCGAGGGTCTCGATCGCCTCCCGCTTCGGCCAGCCCGATGAACGCGAAAGGGCGGACAAGTTTGAGGAGGTCGGGGTCGTCTCGACCGACTCATCCGTGATCTCCCCGAGAACGGGGGCTTCGAAGTCATTGATCCAACGATGCAGTTTTGCTCTTGAACGTCATCGTGGATATGACGCACAATGTCTTGGCTTCCCCGATTGCTTCATAGGAATCATCCGCTCGGTCCCGGTCGGGCTTTTCGGACGGGCCACCCATGAACTTCCGCCCAAGTTCAATTCACCCGAGATGTCCATCCCATGCCTCGCAACCCCCGACGCCGCCCCCAGCGATCATCGCGTTTTCGCCCTTCGGTCGCGTCCCTCGAATCCCGGTTGGTCCTGAGCGCCGTCGGCGCGGGGGCCAACGTCGCGGACGTGCTCTCGTACCACGGCGACAATTCCAGGACCGGCACCGACACCACCGAAACGACGCTCTCCCCCTCGACGGTCAACGCGACCAGCTTCGGCAAGCTGTTCAGCGACAAGGTGGATGGCCAGGTCTACGCCCAGCCGCTCTACGTCGAGTCGCTCAAGATGAGCGACGGCACGGTCCACAGCGTCCTCTTCGTCGCCACCGAGAACGACAGCGTCTACGCGCTCGACGCCACCAGCCCGACGGCCGGGCCGAACCACGACGGCGTCCTCTGGCACGACAGCTTCGTCAACCCGGCGCAGGGGATCACCCCAGTTTCGAGCAACGACGTCGACGTCACCGACATCATGCCCAACATCGGGATCACCGGGACCCCGGTGATCGACCCGGCCACCAACGCCTTGTACCTCGTCGCCGCGACCAAGGTGACCACGGCGATCGGGGGAGTCAATGAAGTCGGGCGGCGGTTCGACGAGCGGGGCGCCTTCGCCGGTCTTCCCGATCGGTGACGGGATCACCTTCCTCCTCCAGAACGCCGGCGGCCACGCGCCGGGCCCGGACTACGGCGAGTCGGTCCTCGACCTCAGGCCGACGGGCAAGACGTTGAGCGTCGCCGACAGCTTCACGCCGACGAACTACTCGGCGCTGATCCAGAAGGACAAGGACCTCGGCTCGACGGCGATCCTCGCGTTGCCGAGCTTCCCCGGCACGGCGCACCTCGCTTACCGCTCGACCGACGGGCGGACCTGGAGGCGATCCTCGCGTTGCCGAGCTTCCCCGGCACGGCGCACCCCAACCTCGTCCTCGCCGCGGGCAAGAGCGGGACGATCTACCTCCTCGACGCCAACAACCTCGGCGGCCCCACCCCCAACGGGCCAGATAAGGTCATCCAAGAGATCACCCCGTCGGGCAACGGCTTCTTCGCCTCGCCGACCTACTCCAACGGCAAGGTGTATTACCAGGCGGAGGGGGACGTCCTCCGGTCGTTCTCGATCGTGCTCAACCCGACGACCAACACGATGAATCTGATGCCCGACCCCACCTCACCCGACACGGCCGGGTACCCCGGCACCTCGCCCGCGTCGTCGTCGGACGGCTCGACCGGAGGGATCGTCTGGACGATCGACTCCGGGGCGTACCAGACCTTCGGCCCGGCCATCCTCCGCGCCTACGACGCCAACAACCTGGGCGACGAGTTGTTCAGCGGCGACGCCCTCCCGGCGAACCAGGCCGGAGGCTCGGTCAAGTTCGTCACCCCGACGATCGCCAACGGCCGAGTCTACGCCGGCTTGACCAACGAGGTCGACGTCTACGGCCTGCTCTCGGAGCGCGGCACCGGGTCGTGAGCGGAGCGGCGGGCTTCCCGGGTTGAGTCCCGCCGATCGAACGTCCGTCAACGAGAAGAGGACAGACTCCCGAGGTCGGGGAGTCTGTCCTCAATTTGTTGGGTCCGGTCCGACCTTCGACAAATCCCGGGGAACCTTCTCAACCTTGCGAGTTGTCGATCGCCCGCCACTTCGACCAGCCGGACAGCCACGAAGGGGCCGACGAGTCCGGGGTCGGGCTGGTCGTCGGCGCGGCGACGGTCGCGTTCATCGCAATCACCACCGGGGGCGGGGTCGGGGCCGGGGTGGGAGCGGCCACCGGAGTCGGGGCCGGGGCGGGCGTGGGGGCCGGGGCGGGCGTGGGGGTCGGGGCGGGGGCGGGGGCGGGGGCCGGGGCGGCGATCGGGACCGTCACGGGCGGCGGGGTTCCGTCGAGGACGAAGTCGACCTTCTGGTTGACGTCGGCGACGTGGATCGTCCGGGTGTTGAGGACCTGGCCGTTCAGGGTCGCGGTGACGGTGTAGTCGGAGCCGCCCGGCACGGCGATCTGGTAGCCGCCCGAATCCCAATTGACCGTCGAGTAGGTCTTGCCGGTCGGGTCGGTGGCGGTGATCGTCACGCCGCCTTGCCCTTCGCCGGGGTTGTAGAAGTTGTCGTGGTTCTTGTCGTTGTAGACCACGCCGACGATCTGGGGGCCGCTATTCTGCTCGGCGCCGAAGTCGGTGGTCACGACCATCGGGCCGACGCCGTTGCCTTGGGTGTTGACCAGGCCGATCCCCACGTCCTTGTAGGAGTTCTGGGCGCTCACGCCGGGCTGGAGCAGGTTGTTGTAGTGGCCGTGGTCGGCCACGCCCCAGTCGAACAAGAACGACTGCATCGCCTGGTCGACCGACTCGGCGTAGGCGTAGGTGTTCTCTCCGGCGGTGGACAGGTTGTAGTTGACCGACTTGAGCCGGTCGCCGAGGCTCGACCCGTTGGCCCCGGAGTGGGTCTGCTTGCCGAGGGTGACTTCGTCCTGGCTCTGACCTTGGGCGGTGGAGGCGAGGGCGTCGCTGTAGGCCAAGGGGGGCAGGGCGGCGGCCGACTTCAGTTCCGACTTCAGGCCGTCGGCGGTCAGGCCATACTGCTGCAAGGTGGCCTGGACGTCGCTGCTGAGATTCGAGGTGAAGCGGTCGGCGGCGGCCGAGGGGTTGGTCCGGACCAGGTTGATCATCTCGAGGACATATTGCTTGTCCGCGGTCGGCCCGGCCACGCTGCTGAGGACCTGGCGGGTTTCGAGGCTCTCCAACTTCGGAGTACGACGGAGGGTAGGTCGGGACATGTCGACCTCCTTTCATATCGTGAACGCCCAACGCGACCATGAAGGGCGTCGGTCGTTTGGTAGCGACCGCTCCAACGTCGGAGCGAGTCTCATCGGGGTGGGCCTCGTCGGACTTGAGGAAATTTTCTCTAAGTTGTGTCGTCTCACCGGCTTGGCTCACGGACAAAGAGCAAGCGTCGTGCCGCGGCTTCGTGGGATCGCGAAAGGTCAGGCTTGACAATCTTCGAGGTACTTGCCAGCCAACAACTTGCGGCGGGATCTCTTGTCGAGAATATTTCCGAGGCGGCGACGAAGCGAAAGTCCCTCGCTTCGATGGGCCTGACATGCCTCGTCGGAACTTGCAAACTGGCGGTTTTTACAACGGAAATTGTCGAGAACGATCGATGGAAAGTTCGTTCAAGTTTCCAGTTACGGCGACCGAAAGCGGCCGGACCGGGCCATCCTTCGCGTCGGTTCGCGAGTGTTTTTCCGGTTGTCGGCCAGGGTCGGGTTGCGAGGGGGTTGCCAAGGCCGGATCGACCGGGATAGCCTTGGAAATCCGCCGTCGGGCTTTCGAAAACCCTCGCGGTTTCGCCGGTTCGATCCGATCGTCCCGCCTCACCCCCACGGAGCTAGCAAGCGATGGCAGGGTCCGACCCCGTTTCCGACCTGGTGACTCAAGCGGAGTCGACCGGCGAACTTTCCTCGTCGGCATCGGCCAACATCCGTCGCTGGTTGACCGAACCGCCGTTCGCCTCGTACCGCGACCGCTTGGCGGAAGACGTCCAGGCGAAGCGCTGGAAGGTCCTCGACGACGCTTTCTATGCCGTCCTCGAATTCGGGACCGGCGGGAGGCGCGGCAAGATGTACCCGGTGGGGACCAACGTCCTCAACGAGCGGACGATCGCCGAGAGCGCCCGAGGCTTGGCCGACTACATCACCAAGGCCAAGGGGGAGGGGACCTCTCGATCGGTCGCCATCGCGCGAGACACTCGGCACAACTCCCCCGAGTTCGCCCAAATCTGCGCCCGGGTCCTGGCCTCGGCGGGGTTCACCGTCCACCTGTTTGGAGATTATCGGTCGACCCCGCTGCTCTCGTTCGCCGTCCGCCACCTGAAGACCGACTGCGGGATCATGATCACGGCGTCGCACAACGCCCCCTCGGACAACGGGTTCAAGTGCTACTCCGCCACCGGGGGGCAGGTGGTCCCGCCGGACGACTCGGGGATCATCAACTGCGTCAAGGAAGCCTCGGACCGCGAGATCCCGATGGTCGACTACGACCAAGCGGTCAAGGGCGGCTCGATCGTCCTGGTCGGCCCCGAGGTGGATGACGTCTACACCACCGCCGTCGTGTCCGAGTCGGTCAGCCATGCCCGCGACCTCTCGATCGTCTACACGCCGATGCACGGCGTCGGCGAGACTTCGGTGGTCGCGTCCTTGATCAAGGCCGGTTTCCAACAAGTCAACGTCCTGGCGTCGCAGCGGACCCCCGACGGCGACTTCCCCAACGTCCCCGGCCACGTCTCGAACCCCGAGATCCCCAAGACGCTCGACGCCTCGATCGCCGAGGCCAAGGCCACGGGAGCCCACCTCGTCCTGGCCTCCGACCCCGACGCCGACCGGATCGGCGTCGGCCTTCCCGTCACCGGCGACCCTTCGGGCGAGTGGACCACCCTGGACGGCAACCAGATCGGCGTCCTGCTCGCCGCGTTCGTGATCAAGCAGGTCAAGGCGATGGGCCGGCTCCGCGACGACCATTACCTCGTCACCACTTTGGTTACGTCCGAGATGACCCGGGCGATTTGCCGACGCGAGGGGGTGAAGATCGAGGACGACCTGCTCGTCGGCTTCAAGTGGATCGCCCAGCGGATCGACCAGGAAGGGCCGCTCGGCTTCCTGTTCGGCTTCGAGGAGTCGCACGGCTACCAGAAGGGGACGCATGTCCGGGATAAAGACGCCGCCGTGGCCTCGCTCCTCTTCGCCGAGCTGGCCGCCACCGTGAAGGACCGCCGGCAGACCGTCTTGGAGTACCTCGACGACCTGTATATCGACGTCGGCCACCACGGCGAGCGCCAGGTGAACAAGACCCTCGAAGGCCGCGAGGGGGTCGCCCAGATCCAGAAGATCATGGCCGCCTTCCGGTCCAACCCGCCCAGGGCCGCTGGCGGGCTGTCCATCCGCGAGGTCCGCGACTACAAAACCCACGAGACCCGCATCCTCGACGGCTCGGGCCAGGTCGAACCGCTCCCCGAACCCTCCGGCGACATCCTGATCTTCCAGACCGAGGCCCCCGGGACCCGGTTCGCCATCCGCCCCTCGGGCACCGAGCCGAAGATCAAGCTCTACCTCTTCGCCCGGACCGGCACCGAAGGCGTGTCCGACGGCGCGGGGCTAGCCCCGATCAAGGCGAAGACCGCGAAGACGATCGACGCCATCGCCGCCGACCTCGAAAAGTACATGACCGACGCCTTGGCCTGATCTTTTTCGCCGAACCATTGTCCCGATCGAGATAATGGATGTGGCGAATCTCCGCGATCTCCGAGGATTGGGTGGTGAAAGGTTGTCACATTCACATCGACGCGGTCGAACTGGCCGTGCGGCCTGACCAGTTCGGCCAAGTTATCTTCCGAAAGGTTTTCTCTTCGACATCAAACGCGGACTTCGACATCGCGGCCAGAATCGCGATGGACTTGCTCAAAAAACCCGAGTTCCGCGACAAGCTCCGCGATTCGGTCACACGAGCCATGACTTACTTGATGGGAATCACTGGTCGGAAGAGATCGCTAGCTCGCGGGCGACTCTACGAGTTCAAGTTCCTTCTTATAGCGATCCGATCGTTGGAGGCGTCCTGATGCCGATGTTTGACGATTTCTTGAGGTCGGGGCGGATCGGCCAAATTTCGGTCGGGATGAATCAGGAAGCAGTTCGAGAATTGTGGGGACCGCCCCAAGACACCTCGATTCGAAAGCACCCTGAAATTTGGAAGTATGGTCCAGTCGAATTTTCATTTTATCGTTCACCCGAAGACTCATCTCTTCTTCTTGTCTCGATCATCTATCATTTCAGCCAACCCAATGCCGAGCCGCCTCGCCTCCTGAGTGATTCGGGTTGGATGCCAAACTCGGAAACATCCATCGAAGAGTTTCGAGGGCATCTTGTCGATGTAGGAATCGCAGTGGTTGGAGGGGTCGCATCGGGACCCCACCAACATCTCGTCTTGGACTCCTCGTCTCGCGTGACTTTTGAAGAGGGAAAACTGTCAAGCGTCGGATTCAGCGCCAAGCAAGAATCGAAGATCAAACAAGTATCGATCTCCGTTCCCCAAGAGGATTTCGAGGCGATCCGGCGCGAAGCGAAGATTTTGGGAATCTCCGCGAACGCCTTATGCTCCCGCCTGATCAGCGAGCACGTCTCGAGTCTGAAACCTCAAGAAGCCTAAATTTCCGCCCGCGCCACCTTCGCTCGAACAAGCAACGATCCGAATTTCCTTCGGATAGTCCCGGCGGTTTGATGAATCAACCACCATCGGATGGCCCCAGCGACGACGCCGACCTCGAAGGATCGACCATGCCCGAAGTCCCCTTGACTCCCTCGCAAGCGCTCGAGCCCCGGTTCAAGGTCCGGGCGTTTCCCAGCACCCCGGGCGTCTACCTCATGAAGGACGCCCAGGGGCGCGTCATCTACGTCGGCAAGGCCAAGAACCTCCGGGCCCGGGCGGGGTCGTACTTCCTCAAGGCCGCCGAGGTTGACGCCCGGGTCCGCGACTGGATCGGCGAGATCGCCGACGTCGACTACCTGGCCGCCGACAGCGAGGTCGACGCCTTGCTCCTCGAAGCCCGGCTGATCAAGGACATCCAGCCCAAGCACAACCGCGACCTCAAGGACGACCGGTCGTTCCCCTACTTGCAGATCACCACCGGCGACGACTTCCCCCGGGTCAACTTCACTCGGGAACCGGCGGATAAAGGGGTGAAGCTCTACGGCCCGTTCCCCAGGGCCAAAGCCCTCCGGGGGGCGATCCAGGTCTTGCAGAAGATCTTCAAATTCCGGACCTGCTCGCTCGACATCGAGGAGGGCGACCCCCGATGGCGCTGGTTCCGCCCTTGCCTCTTGCACTCGATCGACCAGTGCACCGCGCCTTGCAACTTGCGGATCGACAAGGAAGCGTACCGCAAGGACATCCGCCGACTCCGGTTGTTCTTGGACGGCAAGAAAGACGTCGTCCTGGCTGAGATGGAAGCCGAGATGAAGGAGGCGAGCAAGGCCCTCCAGTTCGAGAAGGCGGCCCGCCTCCGCGACGAGTTGAAGTCGCTCCAGAACATCAACCTCCGGGGCGACCTGAACAAGCACGCCCAGCCCGAGGTCTTCTACGTCGACCCACGCAAGGGGCTCAAAGGGTTGCAAAAGGTCCTCCACCTGGAGTCGCTTCCCCGGACGATCCACTGCATCGACATCGCCCACCTCGGCGGGACCGAGACGGTCGGCTCGCTGGTGACGTTCATCGACGGCCTCCCGTTCAAGCCGGGCTATCGCCGCTACAAGATCACCAGCGTCAAGGGGGTGGACGACTACGCCTCGATCCGCGAGGTCGTGTCCCGCCGAATCCAAGGTCTCCAGGAACGCGACGAGCCGTTCCCCGACATCTTCATGATCGACGGCGGCAAAGGGCAGTTGAGCGCCGCGCTCGACGCCTTCAAGGCCCTCGGCGTCCAGCCCCCGACCTTGATCTCGCTGGCCAAGCAGAACGAAGAGATCTTCGTCCCCGGAAGGTCCGAACCGATCGTCCTCAAGCGCCGGTCGTTCTCGCTGAGGCTGCTCCAGTATGCCCGCGACGAAGCCCACCGCTTCGCCCAGCATTACCATCACATGCTAAGGAAAAAGCGGACTTTGGGAGATGACGTATGAACACTGCCACTGAACCGCTCGTCGCCGGCCAGCGGATGAACCAGGCCGAGTTCCACGACCGCTACCAAGCCACGCCCGACGCCAAGTTCGAACTGATCGAGGGGGTGGTGTACATGGCAAGCCCGCTGGGGCGGTCGCATGGATCGGTCCAGACCACCGCGATCGTTTGGATGGGGACCTATCAATTCCAAACGCCGGGCGTCGAGGTTTTCGACAACACTTCGGCGGTGCTCGACGACCTGAGCGAGGTTCAGCCCGATATTTCGCTGCGAATTAAGCCCGGTCATGGGGGGCGAACTCGAGACCTCGGCTCGATCATCGGCGGCACACCCGAGTTGATCGTCGAGGTGTCCGACTCCTCGCGTCGGTTCGATCTCGGCCCCAAGCTCGTCGATTACGAGAGGACGGGAGCCCTCGAGTATGTCGTCCTCTCGGTCGACCCGCTCGATGTAGTCTGGCATGTCCGCCGAGGCGGGCGCCTGGTCCGGATCATGCCCGATGCCGATGGCTTGTATCGCTCGACCGCTTTCCCGGGCTTGTGGCTCGACCCTAACGCCCTCCTGATCGGCGACGGTCCGGCGCTACTCGCCGCGCTGGCGCGAGGGCTGGCCTCGCCCGAGCATGCCGCGTTCGCCGCCCGCCTCGCCGCCGCCGCCAACGACCCCACGGGGGAGATCCCATGAGCACCGCCGAACCCCGAGTCGCCCTCGAACCGCTCGCCTCCGGCCAGCGGATGGGCCGCGTCGAATTCCACGATCGCTACGAGGCGATGCCGCCGGGCACCACGTTCGAACTGATCGACGGAGTCGTCCACATGGCAAGCCCGGTCGGTTCGAACCACGGCAAGCGATCCTTCCAAGTCACGGTTTGGCTTGGCAACTACGTCTGGGAAACGCCCAGGGTGGAAGGCTTGGACAACGCCTCGGTCGCGCTTGATGACGACAACGAGGTCCAACCCGACCTGTTCCTCCGGGTCGAGTCGAACCGAGGCGGGCGAAGCCGGGAACTGGGCAACATCATCGGCGGTCCGCCCGAGTTGGTCGTCGAGGTCGCCGACTCGTCGCGAGCCATCGACCTGGGGGCGAAACGGCTCGCTTACGAGCGGGCCGGCTGCCTGGAATATGTCGTGTTCACCTCCAAACCCGCCGACGTCCACTGGCATGCCCGCCTCGACGACCGCTTGATCCGGGTCGAGCCGGACCACGACGGGATCTACCGATCGGTGGCCTTCCCCGGCCTCTGGCTCGACCCGGCGGCCTTCCTCGCCAAGGACGTTCCGGCGATCCTGGAGGTGCTCCGGCGCGGCCTGGCCTCGCCCGAGCATGCCGCGTTCGCCGCCCGCCTCGCCGCCGCCGCCAACGACCCCACGGGGGAGATCCCATGAGCACCGCCGAACCCCGAGTCGCCCTCGAACCGCTCGCCTCCGGCCAGCGGATGGGCCGCGTCGAGTTCCACGACCACTACGAGGCGATGCCGCCGGGCACCACGTTCGAACTGATCGACGGAGTCGTCCACATGGCAAGCCCGATGTCCGACCGTCACAGCGAAAAAAGCGGCCTGGCCGGGGTCTGGCTCGGGGTCTTTGCCTTCCAAACCCCGGGAGTCCGGGTCGGCCATTGCGGGTCGGTCTTTCTGGATGACCGCTCCGAGGTCCAACCGGATCTCATGCTCAAGATCGACCCCGATCGAGGCGGCCAGACCCGTCGCGAGGGGGCCTACATCGCCGGTGTCCCGGAGCTGATCGTCGAGGTGTCGCGATCCTCGCTCGCGACCGACCTCGGGCCCAAGCTCCTCGCATACGAGCGATCCGGGGCGATCGAATATCTCGTCTTCGCCCTGGAACCCGACGACATTCATTGGCACGCCCGCCGCGACGGTCGGCTCGTCCGGATCGCGCCCGACGCCGACGGCCTCTATCGCTCCTCGGTCTTTCCCGGCCTCTGGCTCGACCCCGCCGCCTGGCATGCCGAGGACGGCCCGGCGTTGCTCGCAACCTTGAACCAGGGGTTGGCCACGCCGGAGCATGCCAGCTTCGCGGATCGCCTTCGGGTCCATCATCCTCGATGATGCCGCAAGGGACGGATCGGGGCGACGGATCGAGGCCCGGCCCCAGGCCAAGCTCGGGGTTTAACAACCGGGCTTCACTTGCGACAATGGATCGAGTGCCCCGAGGCCCCGGTCGCAGGCTGCCGGGGGCGGTGGACGGTTCGCTCCGGGATGGCTCCATGATCCTCGCGCGCGCCGGCGACCCGACTTTCCGGGACCTTGGGTTCGAGGTCCAAACCGGCGAACTGCGGCCTGGCCAACATATCGATGACCCAACCAGAACATTGGCAGAATCCCATCGTTGCTTCGGCGGGCGCGGTTCAAACGGAGGTTGACCCGTCGCACTTGAGACCGTCTCGCAGCTCCCTTTCCCGGAACAGGCTTGAGGCGCAGCGTCAGTTGATCTTGCGGGGTGTCGAGCGTTGGACCCCGATCTTGGTCTGCCCTCAAGGCGTCATCTGTGACGGTCATCATGCGGTTCGAGCCGCTTCCGAGCTGGGACGTTTGGTCAAAGTCCTTGTGACACCCCTCCCCGTCAAATCTTCTGGGCCGACGATCCAAGAACTACCCGTGGAGTGACCCGATGCAGTGCCCCGCAGACCTCCATTCGATCCTCTCGAAAATCCTGAGGACCGGCCTCCTCCGGATTCGAGCCGGATGCGACTCCTCCGACCGAATCGTCGCCGAGGCCGATCACCTGCACAACTTGCCCGACTTGCTCGACGACTATGATCCGGAAAAACTGCTTTACTACTGGCAGGTTGAGCGACCCCAATACATTCAGACCCTGACCGCCGACGAGCGGTTGGCCTTCGAGCCGATGTGGTCGGAGCTTGAACGGTGCGTCCTTTCGGCCCGAGAGTTGGTCGTCCCGGCGAGTTGAAAAGTCCGGACCCTCGCCGGACTCGCGGTGACATCGTGTCGTGATTTTTCTACCCTGAAGTCTGGAGTCGATCTTGGCAAACCCTCCTCGACGAGCCGAAGCCCGATGATCCTCGTCTCCGCCAGCGGTTTGGGCCGGCAATACTCCGGCGACCCGATCTTCCAGGACCTCCGGTTCGAGGTCCGCGCCGGCGAGCGGATCGGCCTGGTCGGCCCCAACGGCGCCGGGAAGACCACGCTCATGAGGCTGGTCTCCGGCGACGATGCCCCCGACTATGGCTCGACGTACCGACGCCCCGGCATCCGGGTCAGCCTGCTCCGCCAGCACCCCGAGTTCACCTCCGACGAGACCTTGATCTCGGTCGCCCGGTCGGGCCTGGCCTCGCTCCTGGAATTGCAAACCGAGATCGAAGAAGCCGCCAAGGAGATGGGCGAAGCCGAGACCGACGCCGAGCGCGACCGGGCGTCTCGCCGCTACGACGAGCTGAACGACCGGATCACCCACCAGGACGCCTACTCGATCGACCACCGGGTCGAGGAGATATTGGGCGGACTGGGCTTCCCGACCTCGGACTTCGAGCGGTCGGCGCGGACGTTCTCGGGCGGGCAGCAGTCGCGGATGATGCTGGCGAAGCTCCTCCTGGAAAGCCCCGACCTGATGTTGTTGGATGAGCCGTCGAACCACCTCGACATCAGCACGACCACCTGGCTCGAAAGCTACCTGAGCCGCCAGTCGGTCGGGATGATCATCGTCAGCCACGACCGATACTTCTTGGACAAGGTCATCACCAAGATCTGGGAGTTGTACGAGGGGAAGATCGACACCTATCCCGGCAACTATTCGCAGTATTGGAAGCTCAGGACCGAGAAGGCCAAGGTCCTCCAGAAGCAGTTCGAGAAGCAGCGGGACTACATCGCCGACCAGGAAGCGTACATCCGCAAGTACGGGGCGGGGCAACGGGCCAAGCAGGCGCACGACCGCGAGAAGAAGCTCGCCCGCGTCGAGCGGGTCGAGACGATCCGCGAGATCACCGGCCCCCGGATGGGCTTCGGCGAGGTCGACCGCTCGGGCGACGTCGTGATCGAGACCCGGAAGCTCGCCAAGGCGTTCGACAAGCCCTTGTTCGACAACGTGAACCTGTCGATCCTCCGAGGCCAGTGCGTCGGCGTCCTCGGACCCAACGGCGCGGGGAAGTCGACGCTGATCAAGACCTTGATCGGCCAGGTCGAGCCGGACGCGGGCGACGTCAAGCTCGGCCACAAGGTCCTGATCGGCTACCACGACCAAGGGCTCGAGTCGCTCCCCGCCAACACCACCGTCCTCCGCGCCGTCTGGCCCGACGGCGATTCCGACTGGGAGCAAGGCGACGTCCGCGACCTGCTCGCCAAGTTCGGCCTGCCCGGCGACCTGGCCTTGCAGCAGGTCGGCCAGTTGTCCGGCGGCGAGCGCGCCAAGGCCGCGCTGGCCCGGCTCTCGGCGACCTCGGCCAACCTGCTCGTGATGGACGAGCCGACGAACCACCTCGACATCTGGTCGTGCGACTCCTTGGAGCGGTCGATCATCGAGTTCGAAGGGACCGTCCTGGTCGTCTCGCACGATCGATACTTCTTGAACCAGGTCGCCGACCGGATCATTGAGGTCAAGGCCGGCAAGGCCCGCGCCATCGACGGCGACTACGAAGACTACCAGCGGGTCGTCGCCAAGGAACTCGAGGCCGAAGCCCGCAAGGCCGCCAACGCCGCCTCATCCAACGGCTCCGGGTCGGCCTCGCACGCCTCGAATCGGCCCGACAAGCCCGAGAAGCGGAAGCGGAAGTATCCCTACCGCAAGACCCCCGACATCGAGCGCGAGATCGCCGAGGTCGAGGCCGAGATCGCCCAGCTCGAAGACATCCTCGGCCAGCCCGCCACCTGGCGCGAGCCGCTCAAGGCGATCAAGACGCAGGACCGCCACAAGATGCTCGGCGAGAACCTGGTCAAGCTCTACGAAGCCTGGGAAGAAGCCGCCGAACTTAACGGTTAAGCTCGACCGACCTGGCCCTTTTTGAACCGCCTTTCCGAAAGCGAACCGATCGATGCCCGACCCGTCGAAGATCCTGGCCACGATCGAGCGAGCCATCGGCCTGTTTCGAAGCACGCCGGGGCGTCGGGGGGGTCTGATCACGCTCGGGGCGGAGGTTGAAGACGTGATGGTCGTCGGCGACTTGCATGGGAACATCCCGGCGTTTCGCCAGGTCTTGGCCGTGGCCGACCTGGCGAAACGGCCGAACCGGCACCTGATCTTGCAAGAACTCGTCCACGGGCACCGCCACTACCCCGACGACGGGGGCGACAAGTCGCACCAACTGGTCGACGTGGTCTGCGCCTTGAAGTGCCAGTACCCCGAGCGGGTCCACCTGATCCTCGGCAACCACGAGCTTTCCGAGCTGACCCACCGGCCGATCGCCAAGTCGGGGGTGCCGCTCAACGCCTTGTTTCGCCAAGGGGTCAAGACCGCCTACGGGGCTTCGAGCGGCCTCGTCTTCGAAGCCTATCGCAAGCTGTTCGCCGCCTTGCCGCTCGCCGTCCGAGTTTCGAACCGGGTCTTCGTCTGCCACACGGTCCCCGACCCGATCGACCTCGACGACTTCGACCCGAAGATCCTCGACCTCGACGACTGGCCCGACGACGCCAGGGCCCGCCACGGCGAAGTCTACGCGATCACCTGGGGCCGGAACACCGACGCCGAGACCGTCGACCGCTTCGCCGCCTTGCTCGATGCCGACCTCTTCGTCACCGGCCACCAACCCTGCGAGGAAGGGTTCCGCCAGGCCAACCACCGCCAGCTCATCCTCGACGGGACCGACCCGTACCCCGCCTACTGCCTGTTCCCCGCGCAAACCCCGATGACGATCGAATCCCTGGTCGGATGCGCCCAGCTGCTTCCCATGTCGCTCGACTTGTGAGGCTTAGGAGCGACTTCCGATCGACCGTACCACGGTCGGAAACGGGGCGAGACCCAAGGTCGCCCGGAAAGTGAATTGACACCGATTTGCCTCCCCACCGATTTGCCTCCCGATTTGCCTCCGATTTGCCTCGGAAAGTGAATTGACACCGATTTGCCTCCGCCGATTTGCCTCCGATTTGCCTGCGGGAAAGTGAATTGACACCGATTTGCCCGCCGATTTGCCTGCGCATTGCTGCATGCGGGCTGACACCGATTACTTCCCCGGAAAGTGAATTGACACCGACTTTCGAAAGTGAATTGACACCGACTTTCTCCCCGACTTTCTCCCGACTTTCTCGCCCCGACTTTCTCGCCCCGAACCTGCTGTTCGATGATTGGAATGTCGAGGAGGCTTGTGATTATCGCTCGACAATCATCGGATCTTGACGACCCGGAAGCTGGGATCGGTCGTCCTAAAATACGAGTGAAAGCAACTGGCCATCCGGCGTCCGTCGGGTGAGATGGCGAGGGAGGCTAAAGTGGCTAGATTATCGCTGGATCGCTCCCCGATGACTTCGAATTTGTCGGCGAGCGTCTTGGTGTAGAAGAGGTAGACGCCCAAAAAGCCACCGGCGGCCAAGTAGTCTCCATCGGGCGTGAAGGCGAGCGCCGTAATCGTTGTGGGACAGCCTCGGAGGCGATTCTTCTCCTCGCCTGTCTTGACGTCCCAGAGCAAAACTTTTCTGTCGGAGGAGACGGCGAGAACTGATCCGTCGGGCGAAAAAGCCATCATGATCGAAAATTTCGCGGATTGCGGGATTTCGCGTCGGAGGGTGCGGGATTGGACGTCCCAAAGTTTCACGATGCGGTCGCCGCCAATCGATGCGATCATCTGGCCATCAGGCGAATACGCCACGACGTCCACACTGAGCGAATCGACATTCCAGCACGCAGTCGAATCGCCGGACGCCAGATCCCAAAGCCGAACGCAACCATCGGCGGCCCCCGCCGCGATCGTGCGACCGTCGGGAGAAAAAGCCACGGTTTTCACCGAAAGTCTTCCCGGGGCGAGGAGCACTCCCCGCGCCACCCGCCGCTCGGGGTCCCATAACCGGATCGCCCCGTCATGCGAACACGATGCGATCGTCCGACCATCAGGTGACACGGCGACGCCGTTGACCGCCCCACCATGACCGACCAAGGTGGCGAGAACCTTGCCATCGGTCCCGTCCCTGATCCTGACTTGAGAATCCGCGCCCCCGGTGACGACCCACTTGCCATCTGGAGAAAAGGCGACCGATGTCTCCCCGTACTCGCGGATGCTCTGAGTGTCGCCACCCCAACTCGTTGAGACGAACACGAGGAACCAATAACCAACTGAGGAAAGGTTTTTGAACATAGGATCTCCCCTTTTGCCGGACCTAGAATGCTGTTGGAGGACGAGGCGTGACAATTCGAATGTCAGCCCAGTCCCCCATTGTCGTGTGTAGTTTACGAGTTCGAAACGAGACGCAACCGTTACTGGGCTACGCCTTGCGAAAGAGCCGGTTGGGTCGAAACTTCACCGAATTAGTTCGGAACAAGGGACGATCCCGTCTTACTGGTAGGTCGGGATTCAGTAAGCCAACCGATGTTAACGCCTTATGGCCCAGGCGGAGGCGGGTTCAGCATATTGCTAAGCAAAGTCACATATTGATTTGTGAGCGAGTTGAGTTGCGCCGTGTCTGCGTTCAGAGTCGCAGTATCAGTCCCCAACTTCACAGTGACGTCGGCAATGATTTGTTGATAAAATTGAACCTGAGACGCTGCGGCACCGGCCTGGTTTATCACGACTTGAAGCTGGTTCTGGAGGTACGCGGCGTACATCTCGCCGTCTTCGTTTTGAGGTTGGAGATTTTTGATCTGATCGGCCAGAGCACTTGCCTGGTCTAACGACGAAGCAAGGCTTGCCGACGCCGCATTCAATTTGCCGAGGTTCTCGGAGATCGCCCGTTGGTCGTTGGCGACTGCCTGCTTGTCGGAGGTAACGATCTGATTCATCGTGTTGATCGCGGCGGACAAAGCGGAAAGCGGTGAGGGCGGCAAAGGAGGAAGTCCGGTCGGATTGGTGCCGCCCGAGCCCGAAGAGTCCAAGGTCAAGCGAACGGTCGGTGTGTTCGAGATAGTCGCGTTGGTGGAGACGGCGGACGAGTCGGCGACCGGCGGGGCGATCACCGTGATCGGCGAGACGACCGGGTTGGTCAGGAGCGAGGTGGGACTCGCGGTGAGCAAGGCTCGCCCTTCGAGGACTTCAAGGGCGTTGAAGCGAAGTGCGCGCCGGGGTGCGGACAGATTAGGTGCGGCTCATGGGGGAACCCTCGATTTGCGATGCGAACATCCGACGGAACGCCGGGGACGTCCGCATCTCGTGAAGAATCACGGAGAAGTGTTTGTGGTCGAGGGAGAGCCTATCAATTCATGTCTGGGGCTGCAACTTTATTCTTTTGGTTCTTCGAAATTGCAAACGTGAGAAAGGTGGAACGGGGACGTTCTTAATCGCGACGCGGACTGCTAAGCTGGGGAGAAGCGGCTGGCGGTTGCGGCCCGGTAGGACGATGGTGCGTCACGACCGCTTCGTTGGGCGGCGCTTGGGCCGTTCCGGGGCGAGCGAGCTTGGGCTGGATTTGGCCGCCGACTTGGCGGGGACGCCGGGGCCGAAGGTGGCTAGGAAGTCTTGACCGGCGGTCCGGACGGCGTAGGTTTCCTCGCCGACGTAGCCCAGGACGCCCATCTCGGGCACATCCAGTCCTTCGATCTCGGCGCGGGCGGCGACCCGGTTTCCCACCAATTTGTTGATCAGGGCGAAGCTGGCGAGCGAGGTCGGGAACACCCAGGCCAGGTTGGCCGCCACCCCGATGGCCTGCGCCGCGAGCTGGCCCGCAGTCCCGTCGTGGAAGAAGCCGACCGGGCCGACGAGGAACCCTTCGGGGCCGAGCAAGGGTTCGGACCGGGCGAAGAGGCCGACGCTCAGGAGGCCGAAGGCGCCGCAAACGCCGTGGACGCTGATCGCGCCGACGGGGTCGTCGATTCGGAGCGTCTTGTCGATGAACAGGATGCTCGACACCACCAGGACCCCCGCCAAAGTCCCGATCAGGACCCCCTCGGCGGGCGTCACGAAGGCGCAAGGGGCGGAGATTGCAACCAGGCCGGCGAGCAGGCCGTTGCACCCCATCGTCGGGTCGGGCTTGTCGAAGATCCGCTTCATCATGGCCAGCGCCGCGAGGCACCCCGACCCCGACGCGAGCAGGGTCGTCGTGGCGACGGTGGCGATCCGGGGGTCGAACGCGCTGAAGGTCCGTCCCACGTTGAGGCCGAACCAGCCGACGGCCAGGATCATCGACCCCACCACGACCATCGGGACGTTGTGCCCGGGGATCGCGTTGGACGAGCCGTCGCCGTTCGACTTGCCGATCCGGGGGCCGAGGGCCAGCGAACCGGCCAGCGCCATCACGCCGCCGGTCAGGTGGATCACGCCCGAACCGGCGAAGTCGACCATCCCCGCCCCCAGGCCGACCGTGGTCCCCAGGTCGCCCAGCCAACCGCCACCCCAGGCCCAACCGCCGTAGACCGGGATGATCAAGGCCGAGGCCACGAAGCCGAAGAGCATCGCCGAACCGAACCGCCAGCGCTCGAGCATGGCGCCGGTGGGGATCGTCGCCGCCGCGTCGAGCATCGCCGCGTGGAAGAAGAAGACCGCCAGGATCGACGCCGACGCCCCTTCCGGGCCAATCAAGAAAAACCCTTGAAGCCCGACGAGGTCCCACCTCTGTCGGAACAAGTGGATCGAGGCCATCGAGTCGAGGGCCGAGGCCCCCGGGTCCAGGTTGAGGAACGGCCCGTGGCCGCCGAACATCCAGGCGAACCCGCACGACCAGAACCCGAGCACCGTGACGGCGAACATCCCCAAGGTCATCGCCCCGGTCTGCGCGGCGTTCTTGGCTCGGACCAATCCCGTCTCGGCGAGGGTAAAACCCGCCTTCATCAGCAGGGCCAGGCAACCGGCCGCGACGAGGAAGACTAAGTTGATCTCGACCCGGAACCGGTCCAGGGCGGGAGTCGAGTCGGGAGCTAGCCGGACTGGAGTCTTTGCGCCGTCCGCCGCCATCACCCCGGCCTCTTCGGCGAGCGACCCGGCCGACCAGGCAACGATCGCCGAGGTGGCGACCAACCCACAAGCCGCGACCCGGATGCCAGTTCGAGCGACCGAACCCAACGAACCGCCGATCCACCCGGCTCGACCCAATCGCAACATCACCCTTGCCCCTTCGATGACCTGGCCGTCCGGCCCGGGAAAGTTCCGCGACCCGGCCAATACCACCAATGGTCCCAGGACCGGCGGTCGAGCACAACCGCCACTTCGATCTTTCGGCCAGGCCCAACCAACTCAATTCGAAAGAAAAAAGCCGGTTGCCCTTCAAGCCCTGGATACGCCACCTCTCCCATGGCAACCCAGGTCTTGAAGATCAACCGGCTTGGTTCAAGGCTCCAGGATTGACCTCAACGAATGGAGATCAATCCAGGGCCATCGTGGAGAAAGGGCGAGAGGGAATGTCGTGCGAGGCGTCCCACTCGCCCCTTGGCGGTTGAACGATCGACGCGAAGTCGACCGGTCGTCGCCGTTTGGGGTGGATTGCGAGGTGTCGATCAGTGACAGCATTGATTCGGGCGAGTGCAGCCCCGAAGTTCGACCGCTAAACCTCTTCGCAACAGTCACTTCGGTTGCTTCGTCTCGACGGGAAAGTAATAGATGCAAGAGGTGTACCGAAATTGTGAACCATTCTCAACAAACAGCGATGATGGCGAAAAAGGTTCGCCATCGCAAATCGCAAATCGTGTCGAGTTCTCGGGTTATCTCGATGCAACTTTTCAGCTAAACTTGAACGAACCGAATCCGATCGGACTGGGAATTGTGAATTAACACCCACGATCGGCGTGAACCTTGGGCAGATCAGCCTAAAACCAAGGCAGAAGGGTCGTCTTGATTGGGGGATGGTCCTCATTCCTGAGAACCTCGACAGGGTAATGCCTGACTACACGGCGCGAATCGGCGCGCATTTGTTTGATTGCATGCAGTAGGGCCTGGATCGGAGGCAGTCGGTGAGCGATATCGCGGGAGGGACCTCGTCGAACTGGCCGGAGGCCGAACCGGAAGCCTGGCACGCGGTCGACCAGTGGTTGAGCCACACCCCGACGCCAGATGCGGGTGGAGAGGGTTTCGAGCGGCTTGAAGGTCCGAGCGACCCTCGGCAGGTCGATTGGCTTCGTTCGGTGTTCCGGTTCACCCGGGCCGATGGTTCGGTGATCTTCGGGCATCGGGGCCGGTCGAAGGCTCGGTTGGTCGAGCTTGGGCGTCAGGTCCGGCGGGTGGGCGACCCCCAGCTCGGTCGGGTGATCGCCTGGTGGCGGCCTTCAAACTCGATCGGCGACGAGGTCGAGTCGGCTTCGCCCCCACTCCCGACGGAACTCTGGCCCGATCGCCCTCTGGCGATCCTTCGTCCCGACTGGACCCCTCGGGGCGACTGGTTGGCGATCGACCACCGGAGGCCGGGGCCGACCTCGTTGATCGAGGTGGCGGGCCGGGGGGCGGCCTGGCTCGGCCCGACCTGGACGGCGCCGACCCTGGTCGGCGAAGTCACCCAGGCCGAACCAACGTACTGGACCACCGGCCCCTTCGCCGACGCCTACGAGTGGTCGTTCCAGGCCGGCCCGACGCGGGTGACCCGGAGCGCGGTGCTGGTCCGGGGGCGGGCCTTGGCGATCTTGTCGCAGACCGAGCAAGGGGTCGGCGATCCGTCCGGCGAGGTCCGCTGGTCGTTGCCCGAAGGGGTCGAGGCCAGGCCCGACCCGGAGTCGAGGGCGTTGATCCTGTCGAGCGGCCGAGGCCGACCGGCGGCTCGACTGATCCCCTTGGGATTACCCGAGTCGAACTACCCGACCGACCGAGGGGCCTTGACCTCCGAGGGCCGCGAGGTCGTCCTCCGGCAGACCACCGAGGGGCCGAACCGATGCCTCGCGGTCATGATCGCGTGGGACAAGAAGCCGCCGAAGCGGTGGCGAACGCTGACGGTGGCCGAGAAGTCGGCCATCTGCCCGCCCGGGACCGCCTTCGCCGCGCGGGCCAGCTATCGACCGGGTCAGGGCGGGTTGCTGGTCTACCGGAGCCTCGCCCCGGCCGGACTTCGGTCGGTCCTCGGCTACCAGACCAAGTCGCGCTTCGTCGTCGGCAGCTTCACCCCGAGCGGCGACGTCCGCCCTTGGATCAAGGTCAACGAGCCGGAACCGGTCGGAGATTAAACCGAAGGGCGCGGCGAGGCGCCTCGCTCGAACAGGAGGATCGCCTTTTCGAGGTAGTCGTCGTCGTTGATGATCAGGTTGGAGCAGTGGGCGATCGAGGCTCGGTTCTCGATCCAGTAGAACAGCAGCGCTTCGAGCATGACGGCCAGGGTCGAGGCGTCGATGTCGTTCCGGATCGACCCCGAGCGTTGCCCGGCCTCGATCCGGCGGATCATCGCTCCCTTGGGCTTGCATGGCTCGGGGAACAGGTCATCGCGGCCTTCAAGCCTGGCCCAGCCGATCATCCGCATCAGTAGGCATTGGTCGCGGACGAATCCGAACATCCGGGTCATCTCCTCTCGAAGATTCGCCGGACGATCGGTGATCTCGGCCGAGTCGGGGAACCTAGTGCTGTACTCTTCGCTGCATCGTCGGAGGACCGAGCGATACAACCCCTCCTTGGTCGAGAAGTGGTGCTGGATCAAAGGGTGCGAGACGCCCGAGGCCAGCGCGATGTCTCGGATCGACGTCCCGGCGAATCCCCGCTCCGAAAACAAACGCTGGGCCGAGTCGAGGACCAGCCGCTTCGTCCCCTCGGGATCGCGCAGTCGAACCGGCTCCGTGGTCATCGTGTCCGACCCTCGAAGACAAGATTCGGACCTCTGAGGTCGCGAACGGACTTGATAATTTGCCCACCTTGCTTACCATACATACGGTCAATTGTACTCGAAGGAGGCTCTGATGGCCAATGGATCTTCGGAAGTTGCTCGGCCAAGCCGCGAGGGGTTTCATCCTTCGGGCATGAATCGACGCGGGATCAAGGGCGGGTTGATCGCGCTGGGCCTGGCCTCGGCCTTCGGGTCGGGGTGCGGCCAGCCCAACGTCTACCAGGAGCCTCCTCCGGCCGAGGTCGTCGTGGCCAGGCCGTTCAAGCAGCCCGTCACCAGCTACATCGAATACACCGGGACGGCCCAGGCGTCGGAGAAGGTCGAGCTTCGGGCGAGGGTCCGCGGGTTCCTCAAAGAAAAGTTGTTCAAGGATGGCGATTCCGTGAAATCCGGGCAACTCTTGTTCGTCATCGACGAGGAGTCGTTCCGGGTCCGGCTCGAACAGTATCGGGCCGCGCAGGACGAGGCCGAAGCCGCGCTCAAGAAGACCGAGCAGTCCAAGTCCCGGGAGATGACCGAGTCGATGCTCGACTTGAACCTGGCCCAGTTGACCTTGAGCAAGATCGAGGAGCAGCGGGCCAGGAACTTGTTGTCGAAGAACGCCGGGTCCCGGGAAGACATGGACCGATCCGAGGCGAACCGGAAGAAGAGCGAGGCCCAGGTCGAGTCCGACCGCGCCAACCTCGAACAGGCCAAGGCCGACTACGAGGTCAACATCCTCTCGGCTCGGGCCAACCTCGCCGGGACTCGCTCCAACGTCCAGAACGCCGAGATCGACCTGGGCTATTGCCGGATCGCCGCTCCGTTCGATGGTCGGATCGACGAGGGCGAGTTCGACGTCGGGAACTACGTCGGTGATGGTCAGTCGATCGTCCTGGCCAAGGTCGTCAAGACCGACCCGATCCACGCCTACATCACGCCGAGCGAAGATGAGCTGCTCCGAGTTCAGAAGATGGCCCGGAAGACCAACACGGCCGACTACCGAAGCGTCGACGTCCTGATGGAGTTGGGCTTGAGCAATGAGGACGGCTACCCTCACCAGGGGAAGCTCGACTACATCGACCCCAGCGTCGACACCGGCTCGGGCACGGTCCGGACCCGGGGGATCTTCAACAACGCCGATGGGATGATCACGCCCGGCCTCTTCGTCCGGGTCCGAATGCCGTTCGAACGCAAGGAAGAAGCCCTGCTCGTCCCCGACCGGGCCTTGGGGTCGGACCAGAGCGGCGCCTACCTCCTGGTCGTCGGCAAGGACGACAAGGTCGAGCGCCGGGCGGTCAAACCCGGCACCGAGGTCGGCACCAACCGCGTGGTCGAGGGGCAGATCGGCCCCGATGACCAGGTGGTGGTCGACGGCCTGCTCCGGGCCAGGCCCGGCTTGAAGGTGTCGCCCAAGCTGGGTCCACCCGCCGCCGTCGCCTCGTCGAACAACCGACCTTTGTGACCCGGATCATCCGGTTCCTGGGATTCTCCGAATTGCGGATGGCAGGATTGCGAATTGCAAATGATTGTGGGAGTGACGCAATCGATCTTTGGCCACGGACGGGACACGGATGGGAGGCAGTAAAAAAATCTGATCCGTGTCCCGTCCGTGGCCCAATTCGATCGAACCGCGTCAGTCTCAGCTTGGTTGGCTGGGGATTTCTTTGCAATTTGCAATGTGCGATTTGTCATTCTCCCCCGAGATTATTTTGAGTTGAGAAGCCGCGTCCCGCCCTCTCGCCCCTCCACCCTTCGGGGAACCGTCGCCCATGTTCTCGAAGTTCTTCATCGACCGACCGATCTTCGCCAACGTCATCGCCATCGTGACGATCCTCGTCGGCGCGGTGACGTTGCTGGCGCTCCCGATCGAGCAGTACCCGCAGATCACGCCGCCGACGGTCCAGGTGACGACGACGTATCCCGGGGCCGACGCCCAGGTGTTGTCCGACGTCGTGGCCTCGCCGATCGAGCAGGAGGTCAACGGCGTCGAGAACATGCTCTACATGTCCTCCACCTGCGCCGCCAACGGGTCGTACACCTTGACCGTGACGTTCGAGGTCGGCACCGACCTCGACAAGGCCCAGGTCTTGCTCCAGAACCGGGTGGCGATCGCCCAGCCTCGGTTGCCCCAGGAGGTCCAGAGGCAGGGGATCACCGCCAAGAAGCAGTCGACGGCGATCATCCTCGTCGTCGGTTTGACCTCGCCCGACGGCCGGTACGATAGCCTCTTCCTGAGCAACTACGCCACGCTCCGGATCAAGGACACCCTGAGCCGGATCAAAGGCGTCGGCGACATCAAGGTGTTCGGCTCGGGATCGTATGGGATGCGGGTCTGGATCGACCCCGAGAAGCTCAAAGCCCGGGGGTTGACCACGCAGGACGTCCTGGCGTCGATCAACGAGCAAAACATCCAGGTCGCCGCCGGACAGGTCGGGCAAGCTCCATCGCCCAAAGACCAAACCTTTCAGTACACCGTGACGACGCGGGGGCGGCTCAGCGATGCCCAGGAGTTCGGCGACATCATCGTCAAGACGGTGGCCGACTCCCCCGCCCGGATGCGGTTGACCCGCGTCAAGGACATCGCCAAGATCGAGCTCGGTGCCGAAAACTACGACACTTATACCGAGATCGCCGGCAAACCCGCCGCCGGCTTGGGAGTGTTCCAACTCCCCGGGGCCAACGCGCTCGACGTCGCCAAGCAGGTCCTCGCGGCGATGGAGAAGATCAAGCCGTCGTTCCCCGAAGGCGTGACTTATTCGATCCCGTTCAACCCGACCACGTTCGTCGACGAGGCGATCTACGAGGTGTACAAGACCTTGTTCGAGGCGGGCGTCCTCGTCCTGATCGTGATCTTGGTGTTCTTGCAAGACTGGCGAGCGGTGTTGATCCCCGCGACCACCGTCCCCGTCACCATCATCGGGGCGTTCGCCGCGCTGGGGGCGTTGGGCTTCTCGGTCAACATGCTCACGCTGTTCGGCCTGGTCCTGGCGATCGGGATCGTGGTCGACGACGCCATCGTGATCGTCGAGAACGCGGCGCACCACATCGACCACGGCAAGCTCGACCCCCGGACCGCCACCATCAAGGCGATGTCCGAGGTGATCGGCCCGGTCATCGGGATCACCCTGGTCCTGATGGCGGTCTTCTTGCCGACCGCCTTTTTGCCCGGGATCACCGGCCAGTTGTACCGCCAGTTCGCCCTGACCATCGCCGCCACCGCGATCATCAGCGCCATCAACGCCGTGACGCTCAAGCCCGCGCAGTGCGCGGTCTATCTCCGACCGACCCGGGAACGGAAGAACCTGTTTTACCGGATCTTCAACGCGACCTACGACCGCTTCGAGCGGGTCTACGCCGCGATCATCCGCCGGTTGGTCCGCAACACCGCCTTGATGATGCTCCTGTTCGTGATCCTGGCCGGGGGCACGGGCTATTGGTTCACCAAGCTCCCGACCGGCTTCTTGCCGACCGAAGACCAGGGGTACGCGATCATGGGGGCGCAATTGCCCGACGCCGCCTCGCTCGAACGGACCCGGGACGTCACCAAGAAGATCGGCGCCATCCTCAAGAAGACTCCGGGCATCGAAGGCTGGTTCTTGATCGGCGGCAACTCGCTCCTGGACAACGCCTCGGTGTCCAACGCGGCGACTTACTACCTCACCTTCAAGCCGTTCTCCCAGCGCGAGGGGCACCCCGAGCAGTCGATGATGGCCATCCTCGGCCATGTCATGAAAGAGGTCCAGTCGATCCCCGAGGCGATGATCTTCGCCTTCCCGCCCCCCGCGATCATGGGCCTGGGGACGACCGGAGGCTTCGAGTTCCGCGTCGAGAATCAGGGCGGGTCGAGCCTCGCCGAGTTGCAGCAGGTTGCCGATGATATGGTCCGCGCGGGCAACGCGCAGACTGGCCTTTCCAGGCTGCAGACGCCGTTTCGATCGGGCGTCCCTCAGCTTTTCGTCGATATCGACCGCGACAAGGCCAAGAGCCTGGGCATCCCACTCGGGACGGTCTTCGGCACGCTTCAGGCGACGCTCGGGTCGGCTTACGTCAACGACTTCAACAAGTTCGGTCGGACCTGGCAGGTCCGGGTCCAGGCCGACCAGCGGTTCCGGCTCAAGCCCGAAGACATCCGACGGCTCGAAGTTCGCAACGACGCCGGGTCGATGATCCCGCTCGGGACGTTCTCGAACATCTCCACCCTCAACGGCCCGCAGATCATCCCCCGGTACAACCTCTACCCGTCGGCTTCGATCAGCGGATCAGCCGCGCCCGGGCATAGCTCGGGGCAAGCGATGGCCTTGATGGAGCAAATGGCCGGGCAGAAGCTTCCGGCGTCCATGGCGATGGAGCCGACCGGGATGTCGTTCCAGGAGAAGCGGGTCGGCAACCAGGCGATCTTCATCTTCGCCCTAGGGGTGCTGATGGTCTACCTCGTGCTCGCCGCGCAGTACGAAAGCTGGCTGATGCCCGCGGCGGTGATCCTGGTCGTCCCCCTGGCCTTGATGGGCACGGTGATCGCGGTGGCCTACCGCGGGTTCGACAACAACGTCTACACCCAGATCGGCGTCGTCCTGATCATCGCCCTGGCGAGCAAGAACGCGATCCTGATCGTCGAGTTCGCCCGAGAGCTGCGATCCAAGGGCCGGTCGATCCTCGAAGCGGCGGTGGAAGCGTCGAGGCTCCGGTTCCGACCGATCTTGATGACGTCGTTCGCGTTCATCCTGGGGATCTTGCCGCTGGTTGGCGCCACGGGCGCCGGGGCGGCCAGCCGCCAGTCGCTCGGCACGGCGGTGTTCGGCGGGATGCTCGCCGCGACCCTCCTCGCCGTATTCTTCGTCCCGGTCTTCTTCGTCGTGATGCAGCGATTGAGCGAGTTCCGCCGCCCCGCGCAATCCGCCGCCGCCAGGCCGCTCACGACCGAGTCTCAACCCGACCTGGAAACTTCGAGCGTCGAAGAACTCGAATACGCTTCCACCCACTCCCGATGAACTTCGCCGACGATCCGGGACGAAATTCGAAAGTTGGAGGAGCCGACCCGAGCACCGGGTCGGCTCTTTTTTTTATGACTCGCTCAACTCAACCGCCCAACATATCGAGTCCAAAGTTATCAATCGTTAGGATCAATCCTAGTCCTATCGATCGGTCTCGAAGGATTTTTGTTGAATTCTCCCAAGAAGGCGACTAAATGTCGGGAAAAACCGCGATATTCCTATTGCGGATCATTCCCCCACCGGAAAGCCTAGGCTAGCTGCTTCGGTCCCAAGTCGGGTCTTCGCATTCCGGACCCACTTTCCAAGCGAGTCGAGTCGCGGCGGCTTGACGACCGGGAAGCTTGATCGATCGCTTCGGCCTCCAAGGCTCCCCCGAGATTGACGTCATCGACACCACCATGAGCCTAGCGAAAACCGCTCAAATTCCGGCAGTCTACCGTTACGGGGCCGCCGTATCCGGCGTGGTCGCGGCGATCCTCGTCCGCCACTCGATGACCCCTTATGTCGGGAGTCGTTTACCATTCATCCTTTATTACCTGGTCATCGTCCCGACGGCGTGGCACCTCGGCGTCGGTGCGTCGCTCCTGGCGATCTTCCTGTCGGTCGTGTCGGCGTTGACATTTTTCGTCCCGTCGACCTCTGATTTTGGTGCCGCCTGGTTGACGGAGGTGATCGGCACCGCCCTGTTCGTGGGCGTTTGCCTGGTGATCGTCTGGTCGGCGGAAGCGAGCCGGATCGCTCGCCGCCGCCTCGAAGTCGAGGTGCTCGAGCGGGTCCGCGCCGAGGCGACGATCCTCGAACAGGTCCATCGAGCCGAGTTCGGCCGCGACATCGGCCTGGCCTTGACTTCGGGTTCCAGCTTGGCGACGGTCCTCGACCGCTGCGTCGCCTTGACGGTCCCGCACCTCGGCGGCTCGCGCGCCCGGATCGATACCGTGGACGCTTCGGGCCGGTTCTTCGAGCCGAGGATCGTCGATCGTCGTCCGGGTTTGGATGATCCCGTCGAAGCCGTCGACGACGAAGATCAAGCCAACCTCTTGTTTCGAGGGCTGCTCGGGCGGGTCGCTTCGGAGCGTCGACCGTTCTTGACCAACCAACTGGTCGACGACTCGGGATCATTCGACCGGTCCTGGGCGATCCGCGAGGAAATGGGGTCGCTGGCCGGTTGCCCCCTGGTGGTGGAGGACCGCCTGATCGGGGTCTGGACGTTGTTTTCGACGACCCCTTTGACCGACTCGACCCTGAAAGCGATGGAGTCGGTGGCCAGCGCCCTGGCCCTGGGGATCGAGCGGAAACGCGCCGAGGAAAATCTCAGGATCGGCGAGGCGAGGAAGACGGCGATCCTCGAAACGTCGCTCGACGGGATCATCACGATCGACCACGAAGGGGTGGTGGTCGAGTTCAACCCCGCCGCCGAGCGGATCTTCGGGGTCGACGCCGCCTCGATCCGGGGGCGAGTCTTGTCCCAGGTCATCATCCCCGAAAGGTTCCGGGAGGCCCACCATCGCGGGCTTGAGCATTATCTCGCGACCGGCGAGGCGAAGATCCTCGACCGCCGGATCGAGGTCCAGGCGGTCCGGGCCGACGGGACCGAGTTTCCCGCCGAGTTGGCCGTCGCCCGCATCCCGATCGCCGGCCCTCCGCTCTTCACGGCGCACGTCCGCGACATCGGCGACCGGAAACGGTTCGAAGAGGCCCTCCGCTCCTCCAAGGAAGACGCCGAGGAGGCCAACCAGGCCAAGGACCGGTTCCTCGCCGTCCTGTCGCACGAGCTGCGGACCCCGCTCAACCCGATCGCGCTGACGGTGAACTCGATCTTGAAAAAAGTCGGCGACGACCCCGAACTTCGCCAGGACCTCGAATCGATCCGCCACTATGTCGAGGTCGAAGCCCGCCTGATCGACAACCTCCTGGACGTGATGCGGATCGCCCGAGGCAAGATGCCGCTCCGGCCCGAACCCTCCGATGCCCACCTCCTGATCGAGCAGGCCGTCGCGAGCTGCGACGAGGAACTGTCGGCGAAATCGCTCAAGCTCACCTTCGACCTCCGGGCCGGAGACCACCAGATCCTCGCCGACCCGAATCGGCTCCGCCAAGTCTTCTGGAACCTGATTAAGAACGCCGCGAAGTTCACCCCGACCGGCGGCTCGATCATCCTCCGATCCCGAAACGAACCCACTCCTCGACAAAACGAAGCCATCCCGGGCCACTTCCCGCCGGTCGACCCCGGCTCGGTCGTCGAAGACCTGGTGATCGAGGTTTCCGACGACGGGATCGGGATCGAGCCGGGGGTCTTGCCCCGGATCTTCGAGGCGTTCCAGCAAGGCGAGTCTTCCATCACCCGCCAATTCGGCGGCCTCGGCCTCGGCCTGGCGATCTGCAACGGCGTGGTTCGCGGGCACGGCGGCAGCCTGTCGGCCCAGAGCGGAGGCCCGGGGCGGGGGACTACCTTCACCGTCCGCTTGCGGTCGCTCGCCGCTTCGCCCGGACCGTCCGAAGCACCAACCGCCCCGGTCGAGAACCAGGAGGTCCGAGCTTCGGTCCCCGATCCGGGGGTCGAGGCTCCGCTCCAAGTCCTCGTGGTGGAAGATGAACCTGCGACGATCCGCTTGATGTCCCGCCTGATCCGAGGGCTAGGGTATCAGGTCACGACGGCCGAGACCCTCGCCGAAGCGTCGAGGTGGGTCGAAGGCTCGAAGCGGTTCGACCTGATCGTCAGCGACATCGGCCTGCCCGACGGGACGGGCCTGGACCTGATGCGCCGGGTCCGCGCGACCCACGGAGGGATGCCCGGGATCGCCCTGACCGGCTTCGGCACCGACGAAGACATCGAGCAAAGCCGCCTCGCCGGCTTCTCCGCCCACATGACCAAGCCGATCGACTTCAACCAACTCGAAACCCTGATCCGCAAAGTCGTCCGAACGCCCCCCACGACTCCGTGACACATTCCGTTCATTTACTATAATATGTTAAATTGTATTTATTATTCCGCGATTCGCAATCTGGAATTTGCAATCCTTCGATGGTTCAGCGAGGTTGCGGTCGGGTCGCGGCGATCTCGCGCGAGGCGGCCCACTCGTTGAGGTCTCGCCCGCCGATCGCCGCCCCCATCAGGTCGGGGAATAGGTCGGGGGTGCAGGCGAAGACGGGAATCCCCATGTTGGCCATGCTTTGGGCGTTGTCATGGTCGTAGCGGGGGGCTCCGTCATCGCTCAAGGCGAGGAGGCCGATCGCCTTGACCCCGGAGGCGACGTATTCGCCCAGGAGTTCGAGCATCCGGGCGCTCCCGGCCCCTTCGTACAGGTCGCTGATCAGGATGAAGATGGTCTCCTCGGGGCGGCCGATCAACCCCGAGCAATACGTCAACGCCCGAGGGGTGTCGTTCCCGCCGCCGAGTTGGGTCCCGAACAGGAGGTCGACCGGGTCGTCGAGTTCGGCGGTCAGGTCGACCACGGCGGTATCATAAACCACGACATGGGTCCGGAGCGCGGGCAAGCTGGCCAGCACCGCGCCGAAGATCCCGGCGTAGACGACCGACGTGGCCATCGACCCGCTCTGGTCGACGCAGAGGATCACCTCGCGGAGCGACCGCCGCTTCCGGCCGAACCCGAACCGGGTTTCGGGGATGATCGTCTTGTAGTCGGCCTGGTAATGCTTCAAATTCGCGCGGATGGTCCGGTCCCAGTCGATCTCGGAGTGGCGGGGGCGACGGTTCCGACTGGCCCGGTCGAGGCTCCCGGCCACCGCCTGGCGGAGCGGTTCGGCCAGCCGCTTTTCCAGTTGGGCGACCACGGCCGCGACGATTTCTCGGGCGGTTTCCCGGGCCTCCGGGGGCAAGACCGACCGGAGCGCCAGGAGGTTGGCGACCATGTGGATGTCCGGCTGGATCGCCCGGAGCAACTCGGGCTGCTTGAGCATCGCGCGGAGGTCGAGCCGCTCCATCGCCTCTTTCTGGAGGAGTTGGACGACCGGCCCGGGGAAGTATTTGCGGATATCGCCGAGCCAACGCGCCACCTTCGGGGCCGACTTGCCCATCCCGACCCGGCCCGGCTTGCCGCCCTTCATGTCGTCGTAAAGGGCCGCCAAGGCGCCGTCGATCGCCAGGTCGTCGCCCGAGAGCGTCGTCCGGGTCGACTCGCCCGCGTCGCCGCCGAGGACCATCCGCCAGCGCCGGAGCCGCTCGGTGTCTTGGGCCTGGTTCGAGAGGGTGGGATTCATGGCTTCGACTCGTCCGCGAGAGGTTGGCCCAGGCCGAGCAAGAGCGCGACGACGGGCAAGACCGCCCTGGCGCGTTCGGGGTCGATTTCCGAGTCAAGCCGGGCGTCAGTTGTGGTAGACCGTTGGGCGACTGGTCCCGATCGCTGGCGGGCGCGTTCGCCCAGGGTCCGCCTCAGCGGGGCTTCGAAGGTCGAGAAAGTCCGGCGGAGCATCGGCAAGATCGAGGGGAATGCGTCGGGCGAGATCCCGTCGAGCCAGGCGTCGAAGATGGCGAACAGGGCGTCGTCGTGGACCAGGACCTCGCCGCTCCCCCGCAAGAAGCCTTCCACCCAGCTCGAAGCGAGTGCCGGGTCGACGGCGGGCGAGACGCCCAGGTTCATCCGCCGGGCGGTTTCCTCGGCGCCCGACACCCCGGCGTCGAACAAGATCCGGGCGGCCCGGCCCGCCACCAGGCCGTGGATCTTCTCGGACTCGGCCAAGCGGGCGAGCGCCCCTTGCCAGGCGGCTAGGTCATCGCCCAGGGCCATGATCCCGATCGCCGAGTCGGCCTGGAGGATCGCGTCGAACATCGCCTGCGCGGCGGGGTCGTCGAGCGAGTGGCAGGCCAGCGGCAACCCGACGCAGATTCGCGCGACCATCCCCGAAGCCGCGTGGGCGACGGCCGAGGCGTCGGCCTTGCGGACGCTCCCGTACCGGGTCAGGTTGGCCAAGGGGGGGAGCGCGGCCATCAGGTCGGCGACGTCGGCCACCACGGCGGCCATCGACTCGACCCGAGTCATGATCGCCGCCACGCTCGAAGGGAGGTCGGCCAGGATCGCGCGGTCGAGGAGCGCCGTGAGGCCGGACAACTTCGCCTCGCGGTCGGCCCGGTCGGCGGCGGAGGAGGTGGCCGCGTCGGCGACGGTAGACCCCCAAACGCTCGCTTCGATCAAGGAAACGCTCAATTCCGGCGACCATTGGAGCGTCCATCCTTCTTTGTACGTCCCCCGTCCCGACGCTTCGACCAGCCGCCCCCACCCGACCCCGAGCAGGTCGAGCCGGTGGAGGAGCCGGCTCCGCTCCAGGTCGTTGGCGTTGCGGAGGTCGAAAACCTTGGTCGACATATCAGCTTCGGGGGGAAGCCGCAGCCGCTTCTGGAGCCGGTTCAAATCCTGCTGGATCGGGACCGAAGGCGTTTCGTCCGGGACCCGACCGAGCCGTTCGCCGACGATCAGCTTCCGCTCGATCAGGCGGATCGGGGCTTCTTCGCCGAAGCAGAGCACGCTCCGGGTCGCCTCGGCGAGATCCGCCAGGTCGGCGATCGGACGCCCCCGGATCGTCGCCAGGGCGTCGGCCAGCCGGACCGCCTCGATCACCGACGCCGACGAAGCGTCGAGCCGCTCGTCGCGCAAGAGACGGGCCACCCGGATCAACCAGCGCTCGACCACGCCGTCGGTCGTCGCCCAAAGATGATCATACCAGCCCGGCGAGACGATCCCCGCGCCATAGCCGCTGTCCCTCGACAGCCGACCGTAAGTCCACGGGACCCAGGTTGCGGCGACCTTGCTCTTGGGCAACCCCTTCAAATAAGCCGCGTCGAGCCGGGCGGGGGGCCAGCTCGAAGGTTCCAAGACCGGCGCATGCCACGCCCCGCAGACCACGGCGATCCTCGCGTGCCCTTCCTTCCGGGCGGCTCGGATCGCCAGCCTCATGTGGGCCTCGCGACGCAGCTCGCGGGGGTCGTCGACCTCGGGCTCGCCCCCTCGGACCTCGGCCATCGCCCCGAGGATCGCCCGGAACATCCCGACCCCATCGCCGTTGGCCTGCCCCAAACCGTGGCGACGACTCTCGACCACGAAATCCCACCAGCGCTCGCCGTCGTCGAACCCCGCCGCTTTGGCCAGGAGGTCGAGAGGGTCGATCCGTCGCTTGGGGAGGTCCGCCTCGCTCTCAATTTCGGTCGGGCCGGCTTCGGAGGCGAAGTGGTGAGCCACCGGCAGGTCGATGAACCGGGCGGGGATGGCGTGGTCCAGGGCGTATCGGATCGCCTGCCACTCGGGGGAAAACTCGGCGAACGGGTAGTAGACCGCGTCCTTCGGCTCGTCGGGGCGATACACCAGGATCGCCACGGGCGGGACCATCGAGGCCGAACCGACCAGGGGGATCAACTCGTTCGCCTCGGGCGGCCCTTCGATCAGGACGACCGTCGGCTCGATCGCCGCGAGGGCCTGGACCAGGCTCCGGGCCGAACCGGGGCCGTGGTGGCGGATGCCGAGGACGTGGACGCCCGGGTCGACCGCCTCGTCGAGCTTTGGTGTCGCAAGTTCCGCCGATGGTGCCATTTATACGACCTCGCGGCAGGCGCGATACAGGTCTTTCCAGCCTTCGCGCTCTTTGACGACGGTTTCGAGGTATTCGAGCCAGACGACGCGGTCCTGGACCGGGTCCTTGACCACGGCGCCGACCAGCCCGGAGGCCAAGTCGGCCGAGTTGATCACGCCGTCGCCGAAATGGGCGGCCAGGGCCATCCCCTGGTTGATCACCGAGATCGCCTCGGCCGTGCTCATCGTCCCCGAGGGTTGCTTGACCTTGGTCTTGCCGTCGAAGGTTTGCCCGTCGCGCAGCTCTCGGAAGATCGTCACCACCCGCTCGATCTCGGCCAGGGCGGGGACCTCGGCGGGGATCTCCAAGGCCCGGCCCAGCGCCTCGACGCGGGCCTGGACGATCGCCACCTCGTCCTCGGCCGTCGCCGGGGTGGGCAAGACCACGGTGTTGAACCGCCGCTTCAGGGCGCTGGAGAGCTCGTTGACCCCCTTGTCGCGGTTGTTCGCGGTGGCGATCAGGTTGAAGCCGGGGACGGCCTGGACCTCGGAGTTGAGTTCGGGGACCGGCAAGGTCTTCTCCGAGAGGATCGTGATCAGGCTGTCTTGGACGTCGGCGGGAATCCGGGTCAACTCCTCGATCCGGGCGATCTTGCCGTCGCGCATCGCCCGCATCACCGGGCCGGGGACGAGCGCCTTGGATGTCGGGCCTTCGGCCAAGAGCAAGGCATAGTTCCAGCCGTAGCGGATCGCCTCTTCGCTCGTCCCCGCCGTCCCTTGGACCAGCCGGGTCGAGTCGCCCGAAACCGCCGCCGCCAGGTGCTCGGACACCCAGCTCTTGGCCGTCCCCGGGACGCCCAGGAGCAAGAGCGCCCGGTCGGTGGCCAGGGTGGCGACGGCGACCTCGATCAACCGGCGGTTGCCGATATATTTGGGAGTCACCGCGAACCCGTCGGCCAAGGTCCCGCCCAAAAGGTAAGTCGAGACCGCCCAGGGGGACATCTCCCACATCGGCGGCCTCGCCCGGTCGTCCCGGGCCTTGATCGCCGCCAACTCCTCGGCGAACTGCTCCTCGGCATGGCGGCGGAGGACCGAGGCGGCGACTGCCGATGCCGTCGCTTCGAAAGCGGGACCGAGGGTCGCTCCGGCTTGATTGCGGCTCATCGAGGGGCGAACTCCTGGTGCATGTCGCGGCGGAACTTCCAGCGATCGAGCATCGCGGTGAAGGTGGCGTACAAGGAAAAGTGGATCATCCGAGCGTCCTCCGGAGCGACATTCGGCGCGGGAACCTGTTCAATCTCGTCGATGAGGTGAAACGGGAGCTTCCTGTCCAAGCCCTCGATCAACCCTCGGATCGGATGATCCAAGCACCTGAGGTAAGCCAAGAAATGTTCGGCCCCCTTGTCCCGCTCGTGGGCCAGAGCCATTCGAACTCGCCCGAGGATTTCACGGCCGAGTTCAGCCCCGAACGTCCCCCTCGATACCATGAGCAACGGGATCGCCGGGTCCGACGACCGAATCGGCTCGGAAGCCGCGGCCAGTCGTGAGGCGATCTGAGCGTCGCGAACCTCGGGCGACAGGGTGGCGAAGAGCTCGGGGAAGGTTCCGCCAATATCGACTTCGTCGTGGGCGATTCGAGCGATCGCCAACGCCCTCGACCAAGGGAGGTCGCCCGAGCGGACGGCCGATGCTTCCCAGGCGTTGATGATCACTTCGGCCCATTCCGACCGGCGAGCGGCGTCGATGATGGTCTCGGGCGACCGCTCCAGGTGGTCGGCAATCGCCGAGAGGGGGGTCCAAGCTATGAGTTGATGAAGATACCAGGCTTTTTTACCGATCGACCGTTTGCCAAGCAACAGACCCGGTGGGGGTTCCTCGGTGATCCCGTCGCGGATCATCGCCGGGTCGGACCTGCTGGGGGTCTCGATGGCCAGGCGGCCGCCGTCCCACGCCAGGAGCGTCCGGGCCCGCTCCGACATCCGATCCGACAACCTTGATCCCGGCAAAGTTCGGAGTCGCTCCGCAACCGCGGCTCGGACCTCCTTGCTCCGGTCATCGAGAGCGGCTTCGAGGAACGGTTCATCGTCTTGGGTCAAATTCTTGGCGAACAGGCCCACGATCTCGGCTCGGAAGGCAGAGGGTTCCGAAGCGAAGGACGACTCGACGAGCCGCCTCGCTTCCGCCGGGTCGGTCGCTCGAAGCGACCGGAGTAAAGCGAGCCGATCCGCTTTGGAGCCGACTTCCCAGGTCAAGCCGCCGTTCACAGGGACGTCCGACCTGACGAATTGACTCCAATCGCGGTTTCGGAGTGCCAGCCATCTCCCCCTCTTGCCGAGGATCGACTCTATCGAGGGCGGTGATTGGGCCTGCTCGCGGCAGAATGTCAAGACATCAACCAAGAGGCCGGCGGGCACCCTCTGACCCGCTCGATGGCAGAGGGCGAACCACTCGAAAAACAGCCTCGGCGTCAGGTTGGTATCTTGGTCGAATGAACCGGCGAACAAACCTCGGAGGCGAGCGGCGGCTTCGGGCGAACACTCGGGACGGTCTTCGGCCTCGGGTGGAACGGGCGGTAAGGGGGAAGCGAGCCGAGGTCTCCGACCGACCCGGGCGTACAACCCTCCCGCCGCCGCGACGGCCAATAGCCGGGCAGGGGCGGGGCTGGCCGGTACTTGGGCCACGACGGAACCGACCGGGTGATCCGGCGGGACCGTCGGCGGGGGCTTGCGGTCGACTCCGACCACGGCCGCGGTGGTCGCTTCGAGCAGGAGCGCCGAGTCGGGGGTGGGACGGCGACCGGGCGACCCGCGAACCGGGTCGGCAACCGCCTTCTTGGCGGGATTGATCAGGGGGAAGAACTTGCCGTCGATGAGGGCGCCCAAAGGGTTCAAGGTCGAGCCGTCGAACTCTCCGGTCAAGGTGAACGGCTCGCCGCCGCTGATCGCTTCGATGTGCCAGCCTCGGTCGAAACTTCTGGCCAAAGGGATGTAAGCCCCCGATCGGTCGATCGCCGACCACCCGCTTTTGTCATCGCGGAGCGAAACTTCGGCCAGGACGATCGGGAGCAACTCGACCCACGGACACCGGGCGAGCGCGGCCCCGAACGCGGCGTGGGCTTCGAGGACCGTCGAGCCGCCTTCGAGCGTCCCGAACGGTCCGGGCGGCGCGTGGCGCTCGATCAATAAGGCCCGGATCGGGGCGCTTCCCGGGCAAAAGCCGAGCGTGGCGTCAACCTCCGTCCCCGTCTTGAATCCGTCCTCAAAGGGTCTCCCCGCCGCCGAGAAGTCGAGGATCAGGGCCGAACGCCGGGTATCGCGGCCCCAAAGGGAGGTCCGGCGCGCCGTCACCTTGTCTTCGAGGGCGTAGGCTTGCCCGAGGATGCGCCAGGTGTCGCGGACGTGGATTCCGGCAGCCCCGGCCCGGACGGCGTCGAGGTCGACCGGGAAGCCGATCGCGGCCTTGACGTCCTCGGCAACCTCGACGGGCAAGGAATCGAGGTGGCGGAACCCTTCGATCAGGAGGTGGATCTGTGCCAGGCGATCGAGCAGGGCGGCCTGCCAGCCTTCTCCCGCGAAGCCCATGGCGTCGACCTGGCGGAGCCGACGCGCGACCCCGGGGCACTGGGCGTCGATCATCCGCCGGGCTTGCTCGTCCCAGAGGTCTTTCGGCCTCGAACTTAAGCTCACGAACCCCGAGCGGACCAGGTCGCCGAGCCATAAGTCGAGGTCTTCCAGGCCGGCGGCGACCTTGCCCATCCGCGCCGCCTCGCGCCTGCCGCGAGCCGCCGGATCGACCGGGGCCTCGCCCCCCTTCTCGACCTTCCGGAGCCTGGCCTCGGCCCGCTCGGCCCGCGACTCGACCCACGCGGCCACCCAGAGGGGGGGCGGCCCTTCCGCGATCGGCGAGCCGGGATCAACCCAGGCCAGCATCAGGCCCAAGGCATGCTTGCAGGGGAATTTCCGGCTCGGGCACGAGCAAGAGAACGCGGGGTCTTCGGGGGCGACCTTGGTCTGATAGGGCTTGCCGCCGCTCCCCTGGCACTCTCCCCAGATCAAGTTGTCCCCCCGGCCGAGGTTGGACCATTTCCGGGGGGACGCCAAGCCTTGCCCCGCCTTGGCCGAAGCGGGGTCGGGGGCCATCGCCAGCACTCGCCCCGAGGTCCAGGCCGATCCCACCGCCATCTGGCTTCCTCCCTCGGCCCGTGGTCGTCCAACCTGTTGCCTGGCCATCATTCCCGGCCTGCCAGGTTAGCCGACCGGGTCGACCAACGCCAGAGTCATCTGTCCACTATCGGGCGGATGTTGCCAAATCGCGTCATCCCGGCGTCGGTCGACGAGGACGGGCAAGGCGAAAGGCTCGAACCCTCCGCCTTGCCCGGTCGAATCTGGCCGGATGGTCCATCGAAACGCGGTCACTTCACGGGCGCTTCGTAGTATCGGTTCAAGCTGTTCTGGTAGCCGTAGCTCAGATACGGCCAGGTCCAGGGGTCATAAGGGTGGCCATAGGCTCGGCCGTTGTAGGGGAAGTTGTCCTCGCCGTAACCGTAGTACCCGCGAGCCATCCCGGCCGGGGCGACATAATAGCTGTACGGCTTGATGGGAGGGGTCGAGCTTGCGGCGACGCCCGAGTAGCCGCTCGAATACTCGGCGGTCGTGCCGGGGATCGAGGCGCCGTAGGCCGCGCGTTGCTTCAAGAACTTGTGCCCGGCTTGGGCCTGACCGGCCGCCCAGCCGAAGCTGAGCAACAACAGGGCGAGTGTCCACTTCTTCATGATCTTGTGCCCCCGGGTGTCGAATCTCGATGGTGACGAACAAACAAGGTTAAGCACAGATTTCCCCAAATGCAAACGGCGAGCCTTTCCCAGATTGCCGAAATTGACTCGACGCCCGGTCAAAACCACGACCTCAGCCATCGGCCTTGAGCCAGCGGGCGACGTCGAGGGCGTGGTAGGTGATGATGATGTCGGCCCCGGCTCGCTTGAACCCGGTGAGGGTTTCCAGGACCATCCGCCGCTCGTCGACCCAGCCGTTGGCGGCGGCGGCTTTGATCAAGGCGTACTCGCCCGACACGTTGTAGACGGCCACCGGGACGGCGAACCGCTCCTTGACCCGGCGGACGATGTCCATGTAGGCCAGCGCCGGCTTGACGATCACGAAGTCGGCCCCCTCGGCGAGGTCCAGCTCGACTTCTCGGAGCGCCTCGTCGCCGTTGGCGGGGTCCATCTGGTAGGTCCGGCGGTCGCCGAAGGCGGGGGTGCTCTCGGCGGCCTCGCGGAATGGCCCGTAATAGGCGCTGGCGTACTTGGCGGCGTAGGACAACACCGGGACGTCGGAAAACCCCGAAGCGTCAAGCCCGGCTCGGATCGCGGCGACCATCCCGTCCATCATCCCCGAAGGTGCCACGACGTCGGCGCCCGCCTTGGCGTGGCTGACGGCTTGCTCGGCCAGGAGCGGCAAGGTGGCGTCGTTGTCGACGTCGACCCGGCCGTCGGGGCGGGTCATCATCGGGCCGCAATGGCCGTGATCGGTGTACTCGCAGAAGCAGACGTCGGTGATGACCAGGAGCTCGGGGGCTTGCCGCTTGATCAGCCGGACCGCTTCCTGGACGATCCCCCCGGAGTCGCTCGCCATCGAACCCGTCGCGTCCTTGTGCTCGGGGATGCCGAACAGGAGGACGGCGGGGATCTTCAAGCCGGAGACCTGGTCGACCATCTCGCCGAGCCGGTCGAGCGAGAGCTGGAATTGGCCGGGCATCGAGCCGATCTCGCGCTTCAGGTCGCGGCCGTGGTAGACGAACAACGGATAAACCAGGTCGCTGACGGCCAATCGGTGTTCCCGGACGAGGTCGCGGAGCTTGGGGTGGGCCCGAAGCCGCCTCAAACGCTGCGCGGGGGTCCGAGCGGGGAAGACATCGGGCATCGGCGAGTCCCGTTGGCGGTGCGGTTCGAGTCGAAAGGCGAGGGGTTCCGCTGCTTCAACAATCATCATAGACAGACCCGACGCCAAGCTCGACTCGGGGCGGCCGGATTTCGCCGCGACCCCCGGCCTAGGCTGTCCCCGACGCTCGATAATGAGATCCTTGCCCCGTGAGCAGCCAGTGGGGGTCGGCGTTGGTGACCTCGATGAAGCGCAAGATCGTTTGCGCCGGGATGGTCAAGCCCCCCTCGTATTCCAACCAGGTCCGGAAGGGGACATCCATTTGATTCGCCAGGAGCGGGCCGCCGTGCTGTCCAAACAGGTCGATTCGGACAAGCTTGATCCTTCCGGCGAGGTTGATCTTGATGACCTGCCAGTTTTTGTCAGGATGATTCAGATTCATGGCGATGTCATTTCACCGGGTTGGAGTGAAATTTCCGTTCAAAGTCATTGCCCACCAAAAAACCGCGACCTGGCTTTGTCTCGATTTTATCCGCTTTAATTGACAACGTAACGACATTTTCTACGTTATCTCCACGAATTATCCACGGGCCGTTTCGTTAAAATGGTCATACGAGAATCAATAAACGACAACCCGGATCGTCGCAAAACTCCAGGACTCGTGTCCAGTCCTCCTCGATTCGGTGACCGGAATGACAAAAGTAGCTCGCCAAAAGGACCGAGTGAATCGGTCAATTTGGACGTTTCCAACCGTCGGATCGGACTCGCCGGTCGAGCCTGGCCTGGCGAAGACCTCGGCATTTCGCTTGGACCTGGAGGCTTCGGCTCCTAGGATCAAGGCGGGGAGATGCCGGCCCTCGGCGGGCGATGTGGGAGGGGCGGGTCGTCGGGCGGGTCGAAAACCGCCGGTTTTCGGGTAAAATCAGTCCGGACAGACCGACGACCGACCGATCACCGGTGAAAAGTTTACCCAACCATCGTATCCTCACGCAAAAGGATCTCGGATGAACGCCGCCCAAAAACTGAACGACGTCGGGCAAAGTTTGTGGCTCGACAACATCACCCGCAACCTCTTGAGCAGCGGGACGCTCGGCAAATACGTCGACGAGTGGGCCGTGACCGGCCTGACCTCGAACCCTTCGATCTTCAACCAGGCGATCGGCAAGAGCGCCGACTACGACGACGACATCCGCGCGTCGCTCAAGAAGGGGATGTCGAGCGAGGACCTGTTCTTCGACCTCGCCCAGAGCGACCTGGCGCGGGCCGCCGAACTCTTCCAACCCGTGTACGACCGGACCGACGGCGTCGACGGCTGGGTCTCGCTCGAAGTCTCGCCGATGCTCGCCTACGACACCAAGGGCACGATCGAGGCGGCCAAGGAACTCCACGCCGACGCCAACCGGCACAACCTGTTCATCAAGATCCCGGGCACCCCGGAAGGCATCCCGGCGATCGAAGAAGCGATCTTCTCGGGCGTCCCGGTCAACGTGACGTTGCTTTTCTCGCGTGAGCACTACCTTGCCGCCGCCGAGGCGTACCTCCGGGGGGTCGAGCGGCGGATCGAGAAGGGGCTGAACCCGAACGTCGGGTCGGTCGCCTCGCTGTTCATCAGCCGATGGGACGCCGCCATCGCCGAGAAGGCGCCCGCCGACCTCAAGAATAAGCTGGGGATCGCCATCGGCCAGGACTGCTACAAGGCTTATTGCGACTTCCTCACGACCCCTCGGTTCCTCAGGGCGCGCAACAACGGCGCCCGGGCGCAGCGGCTGCTCTGGGCGAGCACCGGCACCAAGGACCCCGCCGCCCCCGACACGATGTACGTCGAAGCGTTCGCGTCGCCCTTCACCGTCAACACCATGCCCGAGCCGACCTTGAAGGCATTCGCCGATCATGGCAAGGTGGGCGAGGTCCTCAAGGCCGACGGCGGCGAGAGTCAAGCCACCTTGGCCAAGTTCGCCGAGGCGGGCGTGGATACGAAAGCGCTCGCGGCCAAGCTCCAGAAGGAAGGCGCCGAGTCGTTCGTCAAAGCCTGGACCGAGTTGATGGGCGTGATCGAAGGCAAGGGCGAGGCGCTCAAGAAGGTCGGCTGATCGCGTCTCGTCCCACTGGATACGGTTCCCGGAAATTTTCCGCATGGCAGATTGCAGGATTGCAAATCGCAAAGTGATTGTCCTGATTGCCTTTCCGTTTGCAATCCGCGATTTGCGATCTGTCATGAATTCCTGGGATTGGTATGAGTTGAATCTGATCCCACCCTTTGGCTCGATTGAGGGAGCGGCACCATGAACATCCTGGTGATCGACGTGGGCGGAACCCACGTCAAGATCCTGGCCGGCGGCCAGGAAACCCATCGTCAATTCGACTCGGGGCCGGAGATGACGGCCCAAGGCATGGTCGACGGGGTGAAGCAAGCGGCGGAAGGGTGGGACTTCGAGGCCGTCTCGATCGGCTACCCCGGGGTGGTCCTCCGGGGGCGGCCGATCGCCGAACCCCAAAATCTGGCCCAAGGGTGGGTCGGCTTCGACTACGAAGCGGCCTTCGAGCGTCCGGTCAAGATCGTCAACGACGCCGCCATGCAAGCCCTGGGGAGCTACAACGACGGTCGGCTCCTGTTCCTCGGCCTGGGGACCGGGCTTGGCTCGGCAATGGTCATCGACGGGGTGGTCGAACCCCTGGAGCTGGCGCACCTGCCCTATGCCAAGGCGACTTTCGAGGATTACGTCGGCGAGCGCGGCTTGAAGCGGCTCGGCAAGAAGCGTTGGCGGAGGCGGGTCGAGCATGTGGTCGAAACCCTGATCACCGCGACCGAGCCGACCGACGTGGTGATCGGCGGCGGCAACGTCAAGAAGCTCAAGGAGATGCCGCCTCACGCCCGAGCGGGCGAAAACGACAACGCATTCGCCGGTGGGTTTCGGCTCTGGACCGACGAGGACTCGATCCAGTCCGGGTCGCACCCCACCTATCATGCCGGGAAGCCGGCATTGGCCCCCGCGACTCCGCCGATGAACGATGACGCTCCCCAGGATGATCCGGCCTGATCCGACCGCGAACCGCCGATTTCGGCGCGGGGCTTGCCTGTCGGTGGGGAAACGGGTCGAACTCGAGATGGTTTCGATCCGATCAACCGTCTTGGTTTTCTTGATGGAGCCGCGCGATGCAACTCGGGATGATCGGCCTGGGTCGGATGGGATCGAACATGGTTCGCCGATTGATCCGGGGGGGGCACCAGTGCGTCGTCTACGACACCCACTCCGAACCGGTCGACAAACTAGCCGGCGAAGGGGCGGTCGGATCGACGGCGCTCCGGGACTTCGTCGGCAAACTGGAAAAGCCCCGGGCGATCTGGATGATGGTCCCCACCGGGGCGGTCGACAAGATGTTGACCGAACTCGGCCCGATGCTCGAATCCGGCGACATCCTCATCGACGGCGGCAATTCGCACTACATCGACGACATCAACCGCGCCGACGAGTTCAAGGCGAAGGGAGTCCACTACGTCGACTGCGGGACCTCCGGCGGCGTCTGGGGGATCGACCGAGGCTACTGCATGATGATCGGCGGCGACGATTCGGCGGTCAAACACCTCGACCCGATCTTCAAAGCCCTCGCCCCTTCGGTCGACTCGGCGGGCCGGACCGAGGGGAAGACCGGCGAGCCGAGCACCGCCGAGCATGGCTACCTCCACTGCGGACCCAGCGGCGCCGGGCACTTCGTCAAGATGGTCCACAACGGGATCGAATACGGGATCATGGCCTCCTACGCCGAAGGGCTGGCGATCCTGGCCCACGCCAACGTCGGCAAGCACCAGGAAGAGTCCGACGCCGAGACGACTCCCTTGCGCGACCCCAAGCTGTACCAGTACGACCTCGACATCCCCCAGGTCGCCGAGGTCTGGCGGCGGGGGAGCGTCATCGGGTCGTGGCTCCTGGACCTGACCGCGACCGCCCTGGCCAAAGACCCCAACCTCAAGAAGTTCGAGGGGCGGGTGTCCGACTCGGGCGAGGGGCGATGGACGATCAAGGCCGCCATCGACGAGGCGGTTCCCGCCCCCGTCCTGACCACCGCGCTCTACGAGCGGTTCTCGTCGAGGGGCGAGGCCGGATTCTCCGACAAGCTCCTGTCCGCGATGCGCTTCGAGTTCGGCGGCCACCTCGAAAAGTCGGCCGAGAAGTGACCCCGAATCTTCAAGGAGCATCGACGATGACCGACCCCCAATCCGACGCCCTGGTCTTCTTCGGGGCGACCGGCGACCTCGCCTTCAAGATGATCTTCCCCGCGCTCCAGGCGATGGCCGGTCGCGGGCACCTCGAAGTCCCCGTCATCGGCGTCGCCAAGGCGGGATGGGACCTCGACCGCCTCAAGCAAAGGGCGAAGGAAAGCGTCGAAGCCCACGGCGGTCTCGACGAAGCCGCCTTCGCCAAGATGCTCGATCGCCTCCGCTACATCGACGGCGACTACGAAGACTCGGCCACCTTCGACGCGATCCGACGAGAGCTTGGGGAAGCCAAGCACCCGACCCACTACCTGGCGATCCCCCCGGTCCTCTTCGCCAAGGTCATCGAGAACCTCGGCAAGTCGGGTTGCGCCAAGGGGGCCCGGGTGATCGTCGAGAAGCCATTCGGCCACGACCTCGACTCGGCGATCAAGCTCAATCAGGTCTTGCTCGACAATTTCCAAGAGTCGTCGATCTTCCGGATCGACCACTACCTCGGCAAGCGGCCGGTGGAGAACCTCCACTACTTCCGGTTCGCCAACGCCTTCCTCGAACCGATCTGGAACCGTCGATACGTCGAGAGCATCCAGATCACGATGGCCGAGGAAATTGGGGTCAACGACCGGGGGGCGTTCTACGAAGGCAACGGGGCGATCCGCGACGTGGTGCAGAACCACATGCTCCAGGTCCTCTCCTACCTGGCGATGGAGCCTCCCGTCGGGACGGGCGAGGAGTCGATCCGCGACGAGAAGGCCAAGGTCCTCCGGGCGATCCCCCCCTTGGATGCGTCGAGCATCGTCCGGGGCCAGTTCGAAGGCTACCGCGACGTCAAAGGGGTTGATCCGCAATCGCAGGTGGAAACCTTCGCCGCAATCCGGTTGGAAGTCCAGACCTGGCGCTGGCAGGGGGTCCCGTTCTATATCAGGGCGGGCAAATGCTTGCCGGTCCACTGCACCGAGATCTTGGCCAGGTTCCGCCGGCCCCCACCCATCTACGGCCAGACCCCGGAAGCGAATCACTTGCGAGTCCGCCTCAGCCCCGACGTATCGATCAGCCTGGGAGTCCAGGTCATGAGCCCCGGCGAGGCGATCACCGGCGAGTCGGTCGAACTCGAAGCCAAGCATCAAAACGAAGCCAAGGAGATAGGGCCTTACGAGCGGCTATTCGGCGACGCCATGCGAGGTAACCAGTCGTTGTTCGCCCGCGAGGACACCGTCGAACTCGCCTGGAAGATCGTCGACCCCGCCCTCAAGGGCGGCCTCCCCGTCCACCTCTACCCTCAAAAGACCTGGGGTCCGCCCGAAGCCGCGTCGATCCTCCTCGACGGCCAGACCTGGCATGACCCGGTTGCCGCCCACAAACCGTGACCCAAACTCGGTACTACTCGAACCTCCCTCGGAAGCCGGCGAGCCGACCCGGCGACGGACTTCCCGCGATCGGAGTGATGGCGGATCGAAGCGCCCCTCGGTCGATCGTCGGGATCGCTTATCCTTACACCCACATCGGCGGCTGCCGCCCTTCCGACGACCCAAGGGCCGACTATGATCCGCCCGAAGTCGTCTGGCGGCTCGTCCTCGATCGAGCCTGGCGCGACGGGCGGATCGTCGAACTCGAAGCCAAGGAGACCCTCGAAGGCCGCTATGTCCTCCGCCACGGCGAGTTCATCGAGCTGTCCGAAGATGCCGGATAAGCACCATTTGGCTTTCGGCAACCCAACCCCCGCCGCGTGACCAAGCCGGGGCGGGGTGTGGCTTTTTTCTTGGCATTGCGGGATTGGTTGAGGAAAAGCCCCGGCGGCGCCGTCGCTCTACCCCGCCGGGACGATTGTTTTTTGGCATTGCGGGGTGGGTTGAGGAAAAGGGGGATTGGCTCAAGCGAGGCACGAGCGGTGCCTGTCCTCCTTTTCCGACCGTCCCGCCAAAATCAAAAGTCACACCCGCCGGGACGAAACCAAACCGAAGTCCGGTTGACATCAGAGATCCCGTTCTTTATAGTCCGATTGTTCAATCGAGCGACGGGGCGTAGCTCAGCTTGGCTAGAGCGCACGGTTCGGGATCGTGAGGTCGGAGGTTCAAATCCTCTCGCCCCGACTGAAGGTAGATAAGACTTACGGCAAATCTAGGATAGCCCCCAACGGTCCTGGCAGAGTTGTTCGGCAGAGATTGCCGACCTTTGCCGTGTCTTTTGGGGGTTTTTCCATGCCCAAGGGGCGGCCGGAGCCTTTCCGGCGGGTTGATCTGGCCTGCGGGTTGGTTATTCCGGCCGAGAAACGCCCTGAGCTATTTCATGGCCTGTGCCGACCTCGCCACCTGCCTCGAAGATGTCCGCGATTGGGCCGAGCAGCTTGACCTGGTCGTCCGCCGCATCGGGGGCCGCTTCGCTCGCGGCGAAACCCGCGATCGAGTGGACGCCTACCTCCGCAGCCTGCCCGCCCCGGTCCAACGCGAAAAATCCTGGCAATTCGCCGAGCGGATTGGCGAGGCGGCTCCCATCGGTCGACGGCGGCCAAACTTGGACCCGGAGGAGCATGATCCAGTCCAACGACTACCCTCCTTACAACTACCTCGCGCCGTGGCACGTCCGCGGCAAGGTGACGGGGTTGCTCTCCCTGGTGTACCGTTCGGACGTCGACCGCGAGACGGACGACCCCGCCTACAACCCCGCCGACGCCGTCATGCAGGTCGTGTCGACCAATGACCAGTCGAAGATCAAGGGCAACCTCTTCGTCGTCACGAGTGCCGATGATGGCCTCTCGCGGCAGGACTTCTACTCGTCGCCGGGCAGCCGGATCACGCCGGGCGGCGCCGACCTGGGCAACGAGCCCGGCGTCGCCGAACTCGTGCTGTCGCCCACGTCCTCGGACCTCATCTTCCAGTGGGAGGACTAGAGCGGCTCGCCGTTCCGGCTCCAGGTCGTGAACCTCACCACGTCCGGCGGTTCGGCCGGCGCCGAGACCGACGCCCCCCGCCACCGTCCGTCACAAGCCGCTTGACGTCGCACCGCGCCTGATCGGACGGGCCGATCGACCCGGCTCGTCCTCGCGGCCGATCCTCGGACCGTCAACTCGAATCGACATCCTTCGGGAGGCATACGATGATGCCGCAAGCCCCGCGTCGGAGGACTCGTGGTCCCGCCCATCCGCTCGCGACGCGGCCGGGGAGCCGGGACCGCAAGCGTCACCTCGCCCTGAGCGCCGGGCCGGGCTCCGACGTGGTCACCGGCCGCGGCTCGCCGATCGTCAACCTCCTGGTCCACGACCTCGCCGAGGCCCCGAACACCTCCACCACGTCCACCGGCACGCTCGCCGACGGCCAATCCATCAGGTCGCCCAACGGCCTCCACACCCTGACCATGCGGACCGACGGCGACCTCGTCGTCTACTCCGCTGACGGCGGTATTCTCTGGATGTCCAACACCGGCAACCACCCGGGCGCCTACTTGTCCTTGAACAACTCCGGCAAGCTCCAGGTCCTCTTTAACGGTACGGTGCTCTGGTCGAACTGATCGGCGAGCATCCGACTTCCTCGATCGTCCGAGCTTCCGGCACGACCGCCGGGACCGACCGGGTATCGAGGGTCGGAGGCGACACGGCCCGAGGAGTCACCCTTGTGGTTGTCTCGGGAGGGTGGCGAGGAACCCCGCGAGGTGTCCCACGCGATCACCAGCGTACCCCAACACCAAGCCGACGCGGCGGCGCGACTCGCCCGGCACCGCGGCGGTCGGGGGATCGAAACCGGCCCCATCGGGCCCGCGACGTGACGATCGGCCAGGACGCCGACCGGACTCGGGCGGTGATTCGAGTCCCCGGGTGCTCGCCGCCTCGCGCGATGGAACGACCACTCGGCCGATCGACCGACATCGCCGCGGCGGCGAGACGCGACGAGGCTCGTGCGCGCGGCGACCCCTCGCCGGGACTCAGCCCTGGCGATGGTGGCACGCGGGGCGATGGACAGGACGTCGCCCGGGAGATGGTCCTCGCGATCGAGCCGGAGGTCGGGCGGTTTGCCGAGAATGGCCGGCCGGCGACAGGTCGGGCGGAGTTGTCCTGATCAATCCGGCCCTCGCCCTCGTCGATCGGTTGACGAGGTCTATCCGGTCTCCCCCGCGTGCGACGGGCGGGATGGGTGACAGCTTCGACAAAAACCGTTTCAAAAAAAGCACTGACTGTCTGTGTCACACCTCGATCGCTATACTTCGTCGGATTGAAACCGTTGTACACCGGTGGGCCTTCGCCATGAAGACCGCGACCCGCTTCCCGTTCGAGCGTTTGGCGCTGATGGACCGATTGATCCGGGCCGGGGAGTATCCCAACGCCCGGACGCTGGCCGAGCGACTCGAAGTGTCCCGACGCACGGTCCTCCGCGACATCGAGATGGCCAGGGACCGGCTCGGCATGCCCTTGGTCTTCGACGCCAAGCGTCGCGGGTTCACCTACGGCGATCCGACCTACCGTCTGTCATTCACGGCCTTGACGAAGTCCGAGCTTGCGGCCCTTGAAACCGCCCGGCTCGCCTTGGAGCCGTTTCGAGGGCTCCCCGATGGACCCAATTTGATGCGGGCGACGAGCAAGGTCGTCTCCGGGCTGGTGGACCAGCCTCCGGTCGCGGTCGAGGACCTCGGACCATCGCGGTCGTTCCGGTTCTCGGCGGAGTCGCGGATCGACCCGGACCGGTTCGTCGCGATCATCCGGGCGATCAATGACCGGCACCGCGTCGCGATCCGCTATTATTCGGCGTCCCGTGACGCCGAGGCCGACCGCGAGGTCGACCCGTATCACCTCGTCAGCATCGACGGTCGTTGGTTCCTGATCGCGTTCTGCCACCTCCGGGCCGAGGTCCTGATGTTCGCCCCGTCGCGGATTCGGTCCTGGGCCTGCGATGGCCGCAACTTCGACCCGCCCCGCTCGTTCCGCGTCCGCGAGTACCTCGCCCGGTCGTTCGGCATGCTCCGAGGCGGCGACGACGAACTCTACGAAGTCCGGCTCCGGTTCCGGGGCGAGGCCGTCCGCTACGTCCGCGAGCAGACCTGGCACCCGAGCCAGACCTGCGAGCCGACCGCCGACGACGGCCTGGAACTTCGCCTCGAACTGTCGCACCTCCGAGAGGTCGAGCGTTGGGTCCTCTCCTGGGGTGCCGACTGCCTCGTGCTCGACCCGCCCGAGCTCCGCGAGCGCGTGGCCCGGAGCCTCGCCCGCGCCGCCGCCCAGTATTTTGACGGAGAGCCTGAGACTACTTCCCATCGCCCGGAGGCGTCTTCGTCCAAATCCATTCAACCCAATTGCTTGGGCTGAATCGCCGGTAACTGCTCAACGCTTCAAGCGTCCCGCGAAGCGAACCGCTTCGGTTAATCAACCTAACAAACTCCGACCCGGAAGCAAAGTTTTTGGTCGAAATCGGTTTTCTAGCTGGACTATATTTGTGTCGAGCTTGTTTTATCGCTGGTAACGTCAGGAGAAAAAGTAATGGCTCAGGCCGATGAAGCGGATTGGTCGGAGGGGTCGAGTTTCATCAAGGCACTCGTGACTTTGATTGAAAAGTACTCGAGTCATTATGGAAACGGTTCCACGGAGGCGCTCAGCTACGTTTGGAGGAGGCTCCACAAACAGTATCCCCCGGGGACGGAGGTCGATCTGCGAGGCAAGCGGTTCAAGAATTTGGTCAGGTGGAGAGTCAAGTCATTCTACAGACAGCGATCAGAAGTTTCAGAGTACAAGTCGTCGGCTTGTTCGCTTGACTCTTGGTCCAAGGGCCTCTTGGATGACCCTAGCCATTCGATCATCAACGCTGAAGAGCAGCTTAGACTCGAAAGCGAACTCAAGCGATTTGGCGAACAGGAAGCGAATTTGATCCGGGCCAAATTCGACCCGGCGGATCGCCACAAAGTCGCGGAGGTCGCTCAGACTTTGGGAGTTTCCCGCCAAAAAGTGAAACGCATTCAGGCAATCGCCTTTGAACGGTTAAAGCGAAGGTGCAATCAAGCTTCTTTTGTCAGGACACTTTTGTGATCATCAATCTTTCCTTTGAAGTTGAACAAGCATCGATCCCGATCGACTACGGTTACGCCCTGTTCGGGGCGATCAGCCGCGTGGTGGCGTCGATCCACGGCGACCGCCGGATCGGCGTGCACCCGATTCGGGGGATGCACCTCGAACCGCGTCGCTTGACCCTGGTCGCCGCTTCGAGGCTCCGCCTCCGCCTCCCGTCCGAGGAGGTGGCGAGTTACCTGGCTCTAGCCGGCACGACGCTCGACCTCGACGGCGACCGCTTGGCCGTGGGCATCCCCCGCGTCGAGCCGCTCCGCCCAGCGCCGACGTTGCTGGCCCGGATCGTCACGATCGGCCAGACCCGGGACCCCGAACCGTTCCTGGCGACCGCCCGCCGCCAACTCGAAGCCTTCGGCGTCGCCGCGACGCCCGAGTTCCTCGCCGACCCCCACCCCGACCGCCTCGGCCAACCCGTCCGCCGCGTCGTCCGGATCAAGGGGAAGCGGATCATCGGCTACCCCCTCCAGATCGCCGGGTTGACCGCCGAGGAGTCGATCACGGTTCAGGAACACGGCCTCGGCAGCCGCCGGCGGATGGGATGCGGGATGTTCGTTCCTGTCGCTTCGGGGTTCCGTCGATCCATCGGCGAAGCCGAACAGAAAGGAGAAGGCTGATGTCTTTCGACCCGTTGCTCGCGAAGTCGCGGTCGACGCGAGATTTGGGATTTTTACCCGAAATCACCTTGATCGGGCATACGTCCTGTGTTCTCGCGGCGGTCGATGCCCTGTTCGGCATGGATAGTCCAACCCGGCTCGGCCGATCATGGCTCCGGTTCTTCGGCTTGCCCGATGAAGACTTCAACCGCTTCCGGCGCCACCTTCGGGTCGCCGCCGCGGCGCACGACTGGGGCAAGGCCAACGACGGGTTCCAGGACGCGGTGGAGAAGCGGGATGATCAAGTCGTCCGCCACGAACATCTCAGTGGCCTCCTGCTCGCCGAAGTCCTGGCCGTTCCCGAAGCCCAAGATTGGTTGAAAAAAGCCGGGGTCGACGAGGCCGTGTTGCTCGCGGCGGTGATCTCGCATCATGTCAAGGTTCAGCGGGAGCTTCCTCAAGGAGAACAAAAACACACCCTGGGAGCTCTCGTATCGAAACGGGATTCGCTCAGCTTTCGCTCCGACCATCCTGATTTCGAAAAGGTCTGGCGATTGGTCCAGAAAGAAGTCGGGTCGTCTTGCCCCTCGACGATCGGGTTTCCGACGCGGTGGAACAAGGCGAAGATCCGCGAGAAGAGCGCCGCCCTCAAGTTGATGCTCGAGCGAATGCACGGGCGATTGAAGGCGGATGGGCGTTGGGTCGCCGCCATCCGGGCCGGTCTGATCGTCGCCGACGCGGTCGGTTCGGCGGTTGTCCGGTTCGACCGGGACAAAAGTGAAGCTGCCGAGGAGACCATTCAAGGTTGGGTTCGCAAGTGCTTTCCGGACCAAGAAATCCTCACGGGTCGAGACATCTGGGAGAAGATCACCACGCGGCGAATCGAGGAACTCCGCCGAAAGAAGCGGTGGAAGGACGAGGAAGGCCATGAATTCGGAGGGGTTCGGGGTTTTTCCCGATTCCAATCCGAAGTCGCCGCTCAAGGCCCCCGGGTCTTGCTGACGGCGGCTTGCGGGTCGGGCAAGACGCTCGCGGCTTGGAATTGGATCAAGGCCCAGATCGATGCCAGGCCGACGGATCAGCCGATCTCACGGGTCTTGTTTCTTTACCCGACCCGAGCGACGGCGACCGAGGGGTTCCGGGATTATGTGTCCTGGGCGCCGGAGGACGAGGCCGGGCTTCTGACCGGGACGGCGGCCTTTGATCTCGACGACATGTTTAAAACTCCTGACGACTCGGGCGATCGTCGCAAAGGGCTCGATTACCGTCCCGATCCTCGCCTTTATTCGCTCGGTCAATGGGGGAAGCGGGTTGTCTCGGCCACGGCCGACCAGTTCTTCCCGTTCATGCAATATGCCTACGGCCCGCTCTGCATGTTGCCCCTCCTCGTCGAGTCGATCATCGTCGTCGACGAGGTTCACAGCTTCGACCGGTCGATGTTCAACACGCTCAGGCGGTTTCTCAAGGAGTTTCCCGGAGTCCCGGTCCTGTGCATGACGGCCACTATTTCCGACGAGCGAAGAAAGGAGTTGACCGAGGGATGCGGGCTGCGACCTTATGCCAACCTGGAATCGCCCCCGGATGGTCAAGTCGCCGACGCGGATTTCGACCGATACCGCATCCGGTGGATCAACCGCGACGACGCGAAGTGGCTGGTCCAAGGCGCTTTGCATGACGACAAAAGGGTGTTGTGGGTTTCCAACCGGGTCGATGCCTGTCAAGAAACATTCGGTTGGTTCCCCAACGAGGAGCATGGCTTCGCCGATGAAGCCACCTCCTTTTGCTATCACAGCCGCTTCAAGCTCGAAGACCGCAAGGCGCGGCACCAAGCCCTCATCAAGTCGTTTCAGGACGCGGTGCGAGACGAAGCCAGACCACGGGCCGTCCTGGGGGCCACGACCCAAGTTTGTGAGATGTCTTTGGATTTGGATACGGAGATCCTGGTGACGGAACTGGCTCCGATCGCGTCTTTGATCCAGCGGATGGGACGCTGCAACCGAGACTCGGAGAAGATGAGGAACCGTCCGATTGGTCGGGTCTACGTTCTCAGGCCCGAACCCGGCAAGGAGAAGCCATACGAGGACGAAGAGTTGAACCTTGCGAGAGAGTTCGTCAATAAGCTCGATGGTCGAAACGTCTCGCAGAACGAGTTGGACCAGATTTACAAATCTCTCGATCCCGGGGCGGTTGAACCGTCCAAACTCTGCCCGTTCCTCGATAGCGGCCCCTACGCCGACGGCAAGGAGGATTCGTTTCGTGAAACCGACGACTACACGGTCGCGGCCATCCTGGATTCGGACGAAACGGCGGTTGTGGAAGCGATCAAGCGGAAGAAGCCCTTCGACGGCTTCATCGTGCCCGTTCCCGGGTGGCTGGCTCCCGCTCGTGATTCCGAGATGTCGCGTCTGCCGCGCTGGCTCCGCGTCGCCGAGATGTCGCGGTACTGCCCGCTCACTGGGTTCGACGGTCGGCCGCGACCAAAACGAGAGGATGGAGATTCATGAGCAAGAAGAAAGCCGATCCCGAGAGCGTCACCCTGACGTTCGATCTCCATGATTTGCCCACCGCCCAGCACCGCGCCGGCCTGGCCGGTTTGATCCTCCAGATCGACTCGATGGGCGAAGGCAAAAATAATTTGAGTCAAAAGTTGCTCCCAACTATCAAAGAATTGACCGCCACATCGGCGACGATCACGTTCACCCGCGATTCGATGCGAGGGGTGTTCGACGACTTGTACGCGGCGAAACTCGTCCAGATCGTTGTCGCCGCCCGGTGGCCCGGCGAAACCAAACCCAAGCCGGGGGAGTTCTTCGTTCCCAGGAAAGACCCGAAGACAGGTGAAATCAAGCAGGCCGCCGGTTTCGCCTATGATGTCGTCCAACCTCAATCACCCTGTTTGTCGAGTCACTTTTCTCAGGGGGAAAAGAGTCCCTGGCTCGCGCTCTGGCGTCAGATGCTCTGGTCGATTCCTCGGGGAGGAAATAACGTCCGGTCGCGTGTCCCGTTCATCGATCTGGCGGGCAAGAGATCCTGCGGCGAAGGGGCGACCGCCTGGACCCAGATGGTTGATCTTCAGGAAAAGAAGGCGCAATCCCGATTCCCAACCGCGCCGATCTCTGGTGCCTTGATGCTTGGCGCTCAGGCGATCAATGCCGAATCCGTCCCGTTCGAAGGGCGGGTCGACCACAACCTTTTGCTCCATTTCTGGCAGCTGGTCGTGCTGACATTCCGGCCCCATGTCGTGAACAAAAAGGACGCGAAGGTCGAGCAGGTGGGTTTCGTCCTGGCGATCCCGGACATCGCCGACCTCGTTGCGTTTCGCGAGCTTTTTCCCGAGATTCTCGCCGGTCGTCCCGCTTCTGAGCCGGAACGGACGCCCCCCACGGCGCGGTTGGACCTGCCCGACCAGGCGGGCCTGGAGGTGTTTCGCTGGTGGAAAGAGAGCGAAGCCAAGCCGGAAGACGTCAGCGAGGGAACGACCCAACCCGGAGGAAAGACGAAACAACCACGGCTTCGGCGCAACCCGGACGATCTCGCCAATCAACTCGCGGCGATCCGCGAGTTGGCCGCCACGAACGCATCAAAGGGTTGGGGCGTTTGTGTCCGGGCCGTCGAGTCGTACCACATGCTCAAGGCCGGGAACAACGTCAAGCTCTTGTCGTACTCTCGGCTGGCCGGTCGGCCCGGACTTGTCGAGGATTATGAAGCGATCAGAAAGTATCGAAGTCCGCTATTTCGGGCCGCGCTGATGCGGGCCTTAATCCGTGGCGAATCCTGGCACTCGGGCATGATCGAACTTTTCAGCGAATACCCCTGGCCGTTCTTTATTGAAGGGGAGCAGACCCCGAGGTTCCTCCCTCGGTTCGGTCGCGATGCGAAGGAACAATTTCACAATTTTCAACGGGACTTACGCGGCATGGCACTCAAAGAGATGGACGCCGAGGAGCGGATCAAGCATCTGGGCACGGTCGTCCAGAAGATCATCAACAGGTACGTCGAGGGGAGGGCTGAGAAGAAGACCGGGATCAAGGTTTCCAGCCTCCCAAAGAGGGTCGTCAAGGACAAACAAGGCCAATCCTTGAAGAAGCCGAATGGTGAAGACCTGGTTTTGCCCGTTTATCCCAAGGAGTTCCGCGAGGTGCAACAGCGGGTTTGTTCCGACGCCTTCCTGTCGATGAGGTCGCGGCACGACCAGGACTTCGTCGAATACTTCGCCGGGTCGATCTGCTCGGTCGACCACCAACTGTCGCAGGCCAATTATCAATTTCTTGTTCAAATCCTGATGACCAATCCCGACCCCAATCCGGTGGGTCCGAAGCGTCTCTGCTGGGAAGACGTCAAGGCCATCGCGATGATCGCCGCTTCCGCTTGCTCGTTCCAGGTCCGACCCCACGACGCCGAATCTCAAGGGAGTTCCTCATGAACCTGTTCGCCACCGTTTTGACTTACCCGGCCCCGTCGGCCAACTATCGAGGTGAGAGCGAGGAGAACCTCGCGGTGATCCAGAAGATCACTTACGGTCGGTTCGAGTACCCGATCATCTCCCCCGAGTCGATCCGCAATGCCTTGCGTGAGACATTGGCGGAACTTGGCTTGCCCCGGAACCGGACTCGACTGGCCGACGAGGAGCAACTCGCCGTCCAGTTCGTCGAATACAACGATCCCGACCAATACGCCGACGACTTCTTCTTCGGCTACCTGATCGCCGCCAGCGGTAAAGAGCGGGAAAAGATCAGAAACGAGGTCAAAGCGAAGGGTCGGGATGGGGCGAGATTTCGCTTCAAGCGGGACTCCGTCTTGCGGATGAACCTCGCCCGGGGCGTCGAGCCGTACCGGAACAACAAAGTCTTCACCCAATCCCCTTTGACCGTACCCTCGGCGGGCTATCCGAGGCAGAACTCCAAATCATCAGGACTTCTGCACCGCGAGACGGTCTTGACCGCGTTCCAGTACCCGTTCGCCTTGAATTTGGAGGATTGCAGGGCCAAGCCGGAATGGACCAAGACTCTGCTCCGGGCGATCGGCGAACTGAACGGGGTGGCCGGCAACCACGCCCGGAGTTACTTCGAGATGGCCCCAGCGAGCATCGTCCTTCGGTTGACCGACCAACTCGTCGCCGGTTACGACACCTATGGGTTCGACTCGGCGGGCGAATTTCCCGAGGTTGTCAGAGGAATTTGCGACGTTGATGGGGACTATCCGGGCGAAGAGTTTTTTCTCGGTGGGAAGATTGTCAAGGACATGGACAAAGACGACATCGTCAAACTGAAAAACAAGGGTGTCACTCTCGAGCGTGACCCTCGCAAGGTTCTGGCGACCGCTGGGGAAAAAGCGTTCCCGAGCGGAAAGGCTTGAACATGCTCCGACTTTACGTCCAGGCCCCGTTCGCCGCATTCCGGACCTTCACCGCCGGTTGGTATCGACCCACCGCCGGATTCATGACCCCTTCGGCCGCATATGGGCTAGCTTTGAACCTCGCCGGGATCGAAACCCGCCGCGACGACGGCCTCTCGGCCATGACGGTGACCCGCTACGACCTTCCCCCGGCGCGCATCGCGTTGGGGGCGGTCGGGGATGAAGCTCGAGGATCACTCCCGACCGTCCACACGATTTTTCAGCAACTCCACAACTATCCCGTCGGGGCCTCGGGCAAGAACCGGAAGGAGGAAACCAAGGGGAACAAGTACAACATCACGCCGGTCCGCCGCGAGTTCATCGCCGACCTCCGAGCCATCATCGCCCTCGATTTCCCGGAACATCCCGAGGTCGAAACCGCGATCCGGCGGGCGCTCGACCGGACGTCTCCCGGGTCGCTTCCACGCTACGGCCTCCCTTTCGTCGGCGACAACGCTTTCCTCATCGACAAACTCAAAGTCTGCGATGAGCCGGTCGCCGCCCTTTGGTATTGTCGCCTCGACGCCCCGAGCGAGGACGGTCCAGTTCCCGATTCGACCCGACTCACGGTCTGGATCGACCGTCAAGATATGTCAAAGACGAGGTCTCTCCTCTTCGCACCACTGAAATTCGCGGTATCAGACATCCCCGACGCGGCTTGGACGTCGGTTGAGCCTCCTATTCAACCGACTTCACAAGCCAAGGGGAAGAAAGGATGACGCATGACCGTCGAGACTCACGCTCCCCCATTGCGAATCATCTCTCTCCATGATCTCGGCTACTGTCACCGCCTTTTTTATTTGACGGAGGTCGAGGGAATTCAGGCCCCGAACGCGGCGATCTTTGCCGGTCGCGAGTTGCATGCGTCGCTCGAGGCCGCCGAGGACGGCGAGCGGACGCAGATGGAACTGGCCGACCCCAAGATGGGCTTGGTTGGCAAGGTCGACGCGATCCGACGTCGCGACGGGTCGCTGATCCCGTATGAGCACAAGCGAGGCAAGGCCAAACGGGATGGCAAGGTCGCCGTGGCCTGGCCGTCGGATCGGCTCCAGGTCGTGGCGTATGCGACCTTGATCGAGTCGAGCACCGGCGAGCCGATCCCCGAGGGGCGGGTCCGCTACCATGCCGACAACGTCACCGTCCGCGTCCCGGTCGACGCCTCGGCTCGGGCCGATCTCGCCGAGGCGATCGCCACGGCCAGGGGCCTCCGCGAGTCGACCGACCGCCCTCCGGTCACCGCCAACGACCGGCTCTGCGTCCGATGCTCGCTCGCCCCGGTCTGCTTGCCCGAGGAATCGCGACAAGTTGAGAACCCCGACCGCGTCGCGACCCGGCTGTTCCCCCCCGACCGGGACGGCGCCAGCCTCCACGTCGTGACCCCCGGCGCGCGAGTCGGTCGGCTCGGCGAGACCTTGACCGTCACCCCGCCCGACGGGATGCCGTCCTCGAAGCACGCCATCCGCGAGGTCGACGCCTTGCTCTTGCACGGCCAAGCCCAGGTCACGACGCAGGCGCTGGCCCTTTGCGCCGACCGAGACATCCCGGTCCACTGGCTTTCCACGTCGGGATACCATACGGCCAGCCTGACCGCCTCGGCGGGCCAGGTCCAGCGTCGGGTCCGCCAGTATCGGGCCTTGACCGACGAGGAGACCTGCCTGCGCCTGACCAGGTCGTTGGCCCATGCCAAGGTCGAAGCCCAGCATCGCTACCTCCTCCGAAGCTCGCGGGGCGACGATGAGGCCCGTTCCGCGATCCTCGCCGACCTGGTGCCGCTCCGATCGGCGCTGTCGCGAATCGAGGCCGCCCCCGACCGCGATTCGATCCGGGGCCTGGAAGGGTCGGCCGCCGTCGGCTACTTCAAAGCCCTGGCCAAGCTGCTCAGCCCGACCGTCCCCGATTCGCTCCGCTACACCACCCGGAACCGCCGCCCCCCCGTCGACCGCTTCAACGCGCTTTTGAGCTTCGGCTACGGGCTGCTCCACACCGCGACGATGCGAGCGGTCCTGGCATCGGGGCTCGAGCCGGCGTTCGGCTTCTTCCACACCCCTCGGAGCGCGGCGTACCCGCTCGTGCTCGACCTGATGGAATTATTCCGGGTTCCCCTCTGGGACATGGTCCAGGTGGCCTCGCTCAACCGGGGGCAATGGAACCCCTCCGACGACTTCGAGGTGACCAAGGCGAAGGTCTGGCTCTCCGACGCCGGACGACGCAAGGCGATCGGCTTGTTCGAAGCCCGGCTCGACGAGTCGTGGAAGCACCCGGTCCTTGGGTACTCGTTGTCCTATGCCCGGACCTTGGAGTTGGAGGCGCGCCTCCTCGAAAAAGAGTGGAGCGGTGAACCCGGTTTGTTCGCCAGGATGCGACTACGTTGATGGAGCATCCTCGGGACACTTTGGAGAAAACCCAATGATCAACGCGAGGTGGTGGTTGGTCAGCTATGATGTCCATGATCCGAAGCGGCTCCGACGGGCCGCGGCGGTCATGGAAGGGGCGGGCCAGAGGATCCAGTATTCGGTATTTCGATGCTGGATGACCCCGGCCCAGATGGAGGAACTTCGCTGGGAGCTGACCAAAGTGCTCGAACCCGACGACGAGGTTTTATTAATTCCCCTCTGCCCACGCTGCGTTTCCGGGATGCGAACGACCCATTCTTCGCGGAACGTCCCCGATTGGCCCGACCAGCCCGAAGGCTACCGAATCGTCTAAAGCCAGGTCTTACCGCGATTCAAGGATCACCCGACGTCGGGCCGGCTTTCCGGCGTTTCGTGAAGTAAGCTGTTTGCCGAAAACGACTTCAAGCTCCTTGGCAATCCGGAAGACCCATGATTTCTCCAAAATCAAGAACCGTCAGCCACTTAAGTCGGGCCGACCCCTCGAACGAACCCGGTTCAGCGATTGATCCTCCATGTAACCGGGAGGTGCTTGAAAACCCGCTTTCTACGAGCTAAGCTCGCAAAGACTTAGGCGAAGGCGGTGAACCCGACAACGACGCTTTCGAGCGTTGAGCAGACGATCACCTTCCCAATCGCGGTCCAGAAGCCCGGTGAACCCGACAACGACGCTTTCGAGCGTTGAGCAGGTTCCCAACCGTGCCGCCACTGGCCGGCCTTGGAGTGGTGAACCCGACAACGACGCTTTCGAGCGTTGAGCAGTCCAGATCCTTTGCGGTCGGGCTTGGGGCCTCGTGGTGAACCCGACAACGACGCTTTCGAGCGTTGAGCAGACTTCCACGGCGTCCCGACCCTGATCGAAGTCGAGTGAACCCGACAACGACGCTTTCGAGCGTTGAGCAGCTCATGTTGCAGTTTTGGAACAAAACCGAACTGTACGGTGAACCCGACAACGACGCTTTCGAGCGTTGAGCAGTCCACCGCCGCCGCCCCGCGATCCGTCGCCTCCTGGTGAACCCGACAACGACGCTTTCGAGCGTTGAGCAGAAGTTCTCGAAGCGATTTCCGACAAGATCGCCCTGTGAACCCGACAACGACGCTTTCGAGCGTTGAGCAGCCTTCGGCCACCGATCCGGGGGGCTTGGCCCAACGGTGAACCCGACAACGACGCTTTCGAGCGTTGAGCAGCTCCCGCTGTCGAGGTCGGGGGGCAGGATGTGGAGGGTGAACCCGACAACGACGCTTTCGAGCGTTGAGCAGTGCTGAAGGCTCGGGTCGAGCGCTTCGCGGAGGCGATCGTGAACCCGACAACGACGCTTTCGAGCGTTGAGCAGCCCGAAGGGTTCTATGGCGAGACGGGGCAGGTCGTGGTGAACCCGACAACGACGCTTTCGAGCGTTGAGCAGCCGACACCTGATCTCGGCCCTCCAGAACTTCCGCCGTGAACCCGACAACGACGCTTTCGAGCGTTGAGCAGAGGCCATCGCCCTGGCAAGCCGGTGCGACGTGTTGATGTGAACCCGACAACGACGCTTTCGAGCGTTGAGCAGAGGTTGCCGTCGAGCGTCGTCGGCTCGCGGCGAAAGCGTGAACCCGACAACGACGCTTTCGAGCGTTGAGCAGCCGAGCTTACCAGGCCCGGTTCAAGCATCTGCTGTGTGAACCCGACAACGACGCTTTCGAGCGTTGAGCAGCGCAACCTGATCCGCCACGAACGGGAGACTCCCCGGTGAACCCGACAACGACGCTTTCGAGCGTTGAGCAGCTAACGGCGGCGACGGAAACGGTGAGGTTCGAGCCGTGAACCCGACAACGACGCTTTCGAGCGTTGAGCAGTCCTCATTTCCCTTGCCCATGATCGCCTCGAATCGTGAACCCGACAACGACGCTTTCGAGCGTTGAGCAGATGTCGTTCGAGTTGGCGTCTTTCCACATCGGTCGTGAACCCGACAACGACGCTTTCGAGCGTTGAGCAGCGATCCTCTACACATGGACCGTCGGTGGGTACGGCGTGAACCCGACAACGACGCTTTCGAGCGTTGAGCAGAGTTTCACCAGACTTGGCGATGGCTGCTCGACTCCGTGAACCCGACAACGACGCTTTCGAGCGTTGAGCAGCGACCTCAAGGGGAGCGTGACCTTAGCTACATCACGTGAACCCGACAACGACGCTTTCGAGCGTTGAGCAGCGCCGTAGCCAGGATGCCGCGCTGAGGCCCGCCGCGTGAACCCGACAACGACGCTTTCGAGCGTTGAGCAGCGAGATAATCGGTCGGGATCGATCAATGGTTCGACCGTGAACCCGACAACGACGCTTTCGAGCGTTGAGCAGAGACTTTGAGGACATCGCCGTTCATGTAGATCGACGCGTGAACCCGACAACGACGCTTTCGAGCGTTGAGCAGACGATCATCCCGAGATCGCGCCCCTTCTCGTAAGCGTGAACCCGACAACGACGCTTTCGAGCGTTGAGCAGCTCCCCAGGCTCGCCCCGCCCAAACCCGAGTGGCAGTGAACCCGACAACGACGCTTTCGAGCGTTGAGCAGACGACCTCCGTGTAGCGATCGGGGTGCCAGTAGGGGTGAACCCGACAACGACGCTTTCGAGCGTTGAGCAGTGCCTAGCTCCTGGTGGTCGTCGGGCAAAGCGGTCGCGTGAACCCGACAACGACGCTTTCGAGCGTTGAGCAGCTTTGACGATCTGGGGGAGCATGGTCAGGATCGAGGTGAACCCGACAACGACGCTTTCGAGCGTTGAGCAGCCTATCGGTATCCCCAAGCTTCGGCGTGCTTCATGTGAACCCGACAACGACGCTTTCGAGCGTTGAGCAGCTTACAAGGCGATGGTCCTCGACAACCCGAGCGAGGTGAACCCGACAACGACGCTTTCGAGCGTTGAGCAGATCATCGGGCCGGGCGGGGCCGACCTGACCGGCCTCGTGAACCCGACAACGACGCTTTCGAGCGTTGAGCAGGCGGATTGTCGATGGCCAGTCGCGACCGCTTGCGGCAGTGAACCCGACAACGACGCTTTCGAGCGTTGAGCAGCCGATCAGGCTGGAAACCTCGACGTCGTCGGAGAGGTGAACCCGACAACGACGCTTTCGAGCGTTGAGCAGTCGTCTGGGCGACCGAGACGGTGAAAGGACCCAAAAGCGTGAACCCGACAACGACGCTTTCGAGCGTTGAGCAGATTTCACCCGGGCCAACTCGGCCAATGGGGCCGTCGGCGTGAACCCGACAACGACGCTTTCGAGCGTTGAGCAGCTTGGAAGCGGCCATTGGGGTCGAGTCTCCGAGGATGTGAACCCGACAACGACGCTTTCGAGCGTTGAGCAGCCGCCTTCTCGCACCGCTCGCGGATCGACCGCCGCCGTGTGAACCCGACAACGACGCTTTCGAGCGTTGAGCAGCGGCTCCCTTTCTTGGTCCAGCGTAGCAAGCCGGATGTGAACCCGACAACGACGCTTTCGAGCGTTGAGCAGCCGACTACGCCGGGCCGGCCATGCCCGCCGATGTCGTGAACCCGACAACGACGCTTTCGAGCGTTGAGCAGAAGTTGACCCCGTAAGGGACGTAATCCACGGGCATGTGAACCCGACAACGACGCTTTCGAGCGTTGAGCAGGCCACCAGATCCCCATCGAAGGCGGCATCCCGGCGACGTGAACCCGACAACGACGCTTTCGAGCGTTGAGCAGACGAGCGAAAGCGCCTCGGCGGCCTTCGACGGGTTGTGAACCCGACAACGACGCTTTCGAGCGTTGAGCAGCACCTGACGGCGCCCACAACGACGCCGACGCCGACGTGAACCCGACAACGACGCTTTCGAGCGTTGAGCAGCTATCAAGTTTCGGAAAGTACAGAATCCAACCGAGGGGTGAACCCGACAACGACGCTTTCGAGCGTTGAGCAGCAATCGGGTCAGGTCAGGTCAGGTCGGCGAGGTCGGGGTGAACCCGACAACGACGCTTTCGAGCGTTGAGCAGCCGACCAATCACCGGCCAGCCCGATCGGTAAAGGGTGAACCCGACAACGACGCTTTCGAGCGTTGAGCAGACCCCGAGGCCGGGCCAAACCGGCGGGTTTCCTCGTGAACCCGACAACGACGCTTTCGAGCGTTGAGCAGTTCCGCGCCAGGGCGTCCAGGACCCACCCCGTCGGCGTGAACCCGACAACGACGCTTTCGAGCGTTGAGCAGATCCTCTCCGACGTCGGGACGCTCGCCCGGGCCTTGGTGAACCCGACAACGACGCTTTCGAGCGTTGAGCAGCTCGCTTGTCCGGGCAGTCGGGGTCGAGCTTGTGGGCGTGAACCCGACAACGACGCTTTCGAGCGTTGAGCAGGGGCTTCGGGCCGACGAATCGGTGTCGACCCGGCTGTGAACCCGACAACGACGCTTTCGAGCGTTGAGCAGCTTTCTCCACGACCCCGCCCGGTTCGAGTTCGAGGTGGTGAACCCGACAACGACGCTTTCGAGCGTTGAGCAGAGCCGACCGCCTGGGGATTCTTCAGGCGCGGGGGGTGTGAACCCGACAACGACGCTTTCGAGCGTTGAGCAGAAGCTTGGCGCGCCGATCCCGACGAGGCCCGCGCGGTGAACCCGACAACGACGCTTTCGAGCGTTGAGCAGCCATTGACCACGCCCCCGAAGGAAGCGCGCGGATGGTGAACCCGACAACGACGCTTTCGAGCGTTGAGCAGTTTGACCCGAGCCACGTCGATCGGGGCAAGCTCAAGTGAACCCGACAACGACGCTTTCGAGCGTTGAGCAGCTTCCTGGCGGCGCGAGAGCCCGGCGGGGACGCCGCGTGAACCCGACAACGACGCTTTCGAGCGTTGAGCAGCGACGCCGCTCGACCGGATGAGCGGACTGGCGCTTGTGAACCCGACAACGACGCTTTCGAGCGTTGAGCAGGCCAACCCCAACCGCCGGGCGGCGAACGCCAAGCTGTGAACCCGACAACGACGCTTTCGAGCGTTGAGCAGACGCTTCGTTGCGACGAAGCAAGTCTCCGTAGTATTGTGAACCCGACAACGACGCTTTCGAGCGTTGAGCAGGAGATCCCGGCGATGCCTACGACCACACCGACGATCGTGAACCCGACAACGACGCTTTCGAGCGTTGAGCAGCATCAAACCGCGATGGGCTGGCGGCGGTGTTGGCGTGAACCCGACAACGACGCTTTCGAGCGTTGAGCAGAAGCTTGCCGCCACGCTCGCGGCGTACACCTGCCCAGTGAACCCGACAACGACGCTTTCGAGCGTTGAGCAGTTCTGGGCGGGCCTCCAAGGCATGCTCGCCAAGCTCGTGAACCCGACAACGACGCTTTCGAGCGTTGAGCAGAGGTCGACCGCAACTTCCCCGCCCCGGAGATTGGAGGTGAACCCGACAACGACGCTTTCGAGCGTTGAGCAGAATTACGAGCCTCGAAAATCCCCCGCTGGTGTCGCCGTGAACCCGACAACGACGCTTTCGAGCGTTGAGCAGCTTCCAGGTCCGCCCGGCTGGCGCCGATCTCGACGTGAACCCGACAACGACGCTTTCGAGCGTTGAGCAGATGGATCGTCTCCGTCGCCGGTGTTGGCGATATCCGTCGTGAACCCGACAACGACGCTTTCGAGCGTTGAGCAGATCTCTAAGGTCCTCAAGTCGCTCGCCGGATCGCCGTGAACCCGACAACGACGCTTTCGAGCGTTGAGCAGGCGTGGGTTTCGGGCGAAAGGTTGAATGAGGTGGACGTGAACCCGACAACGACGCTTTCGAGCGTTGAGCAGCCCGCAATGCGGTGGGGCCGACGGTGATCGCCGAGGTGAACCCGACAACGACGCTTTCGAGCGTTGAGCAGATGCCGGCGTGGCGATGATCTCGGTCGGTGCCGCCGTGAACCCGACAACGACGCTTTCGAGCGTTGAGCAGCCTGGTCAACCTTGTCATCCAAAAGCTCCCCGAAGGTGAACCCGACAACGACGCTTTCGAGCGTTGAGCAGGCACCACGGCGGCCAACAACCCGACCCTCAAGATGTGAACCCGACAACGACGCTTTCGAGCGTTGAGCAGAACTGACGCCGGTCGCTCGCGGATTGGCCGAATCTGTGAACCCGACAACGACGCTTTCGAGCGTTGAGCAGGCGGTTCGTGCTTGAGCGGGGCCGATGAGGTCGAGGTGAACCCGACAACGACGCTTTCGAGCGTTGAGCAGGCACCCACGGCGACCTGGACGCGAGAGGGCGGATAGTGAACCCGACAACGACGCTTTCGAGCGTTGAGCAGCCGATCTGTCCGGCGGTGGGTTCTTGGGCGAGCGTCGTGAACCCGACAACGACGCTTTCGAGCGTTGAGCAGCATCTGGCCATTTCGGCCAGATGGCCCCGAAAGGCGTGAACCCGACAACGACGCTTTCGAGCGTTGAGCAGGCGAGTTCCCCCTGTTCACCTACTGTGCATTCGAGGTGTGAACCCGACAACGACGCTTTCGAGCGTTGAGCAGGCCATTATCCGAGGTGGCAGGATGCCCGCGACGACGTGAACCCGACAACGACGCTTTCGAGCGTTGAGCAGATCTGATCTTCGGGCACCTTGAGGTCGGGCCGATGTGAACCCGACAACGACGCTTTCGAGCGTTGAGCAGGGGTCCGGGTCGCCAACCGATGTGTCTGCCCCGAGGTGAACCCGACAACGACGCTTTCGAGCGTTGAGCAGTCTTCAACATTGGCAACAGCCGAACCGGCGGCGAGAGTGAACCCGACAACGACGCTTTCGAGCGTTGAGCAGTCGTCGGAGAGGGCCTGCATCGCCCTCATCTTGTTGTGAACCCGACAACGACGCTTTCGAGCGTTGAGCAGGGCCATAGAGGTTGAACCGGGTCGGATAGATTACCGTGAACCCGACAACGACGCTTTCGAGCGTTGAGCAGTCTTGATCTTGGCATAGTTGGCGATCTTGTGGGCGGTGAACCCGACAACGACGCTTTCGAGCGTTGAGCAGCGATCATGGGCCGCATTGTACCGTCGCCATGGCTGGAGTGAACCCGACAACGACGCTTTCGAGCGTTGAGCAGCGGTCGGAAACGGCGTCCAGTCGATCCAATTGCTCGTGAACCCGACAACGACGCTTTCGAGCGTTGAGCAGACAGGTGCCGCCTTGGCGGGGTCGGCTCGCATCGGGTGAACCCGACAACGACGCTTTCGAGCGTTGAGCAGATCAATAACGCACGCCGCCTCCGCGATCCGGGGTGTGAACCCGACAACGACGCTTTCGAGCGTTGAGCAGGACCTTGACCGGATCACCTCGCTGCGGGCCTTGGTCGTGAACCCGACAACGACGCTTTCGAGCGTTGAGCAGCCCGATTGCGGTTGGTTTTGGGGGATCGGAGCCGGGGTGAACCCGACAACGACGCTTTCGAGCGTTGAGCAGCGGATGCTTGGCCTTCGGGGCTTCGATCGCGGTCCGTGAACCCGACAACGACGCTTTCGAGCGTTGAGCAGCTTTGTAAGGCAAGATCAACTCTTGATCGGCTCCGGTGTGAACCCGACAACGACGCTTTCGAGCGTTGAGCAGCAATCGGCCTTCATCACGAGGTCAGGACGGTCGGGGTGAACCCGACAACGACGCTTTCGAGCGTTGAGCAGACTCGATCCGCCGCAACCTCGACCGTCGCCGCGACGAGTGAACCCGACAACGACGCTTTCGAGCGTTGAGCAGCTTCCCCGTCTGGCTCGGCCCGGTCCCGCCGTTCGAGTGAACCCGACAACGACGCTTTCGAGCGTTGAGCAGCCGTGGCACCAGCGCCGGAGCGGGCACTCGGGGCAGTGAACCCGACAACGACGCTTTCGAGCGTTGAGCAGATCATTTTCACCGGAGTCCTCAATGTCGAGATCGACGTGAACCCGACAACGACGCTTTCGAGCGTTGAGCAGTTGATCGCCGCGTTGTGGTCTCGGTCGCGGCTGTTGTGAACCCGACAACGACGCTTTCGAGCGTTGAGCAGTACCTCACGGGCCAGTGCGTCATTCGCGGGTCGGTGTGAACCCGACAACGACGCTTTCGAGCGTTGAGCAGACGCTCGACGGCAACCTTGTCGCGGGCTTGCTCGAGTGAACCCGACAACGACGCTTTCGAGCGTTGAGCAGCCCTGTCCACGATCGTCGTTGCTATCGAGGGCAGGGTGAACCCGACAACGACGCTTTCGAGCGTTGAGCAGCGACCCTCAACGCGAACTTCGACACGATCGACGGGTTGTGAACCCGACAACGACGCTTTCGAGCGTTGAGCAGAATATTTGCTGATCTGGACCGGCGAGGCAAGTCGCGTGAACCCGACAACGACGCTTTCGAGCGTTGAGCAGATACCAGCGGGGATTCTCGATCTTTTGGCCGTCGCGTGAACCCGACAACGACGCTTTCGAGCGTTGAGCAGCCCGATGCGTAGGTCGGATCGACCAGGTTGACCGTGTGAACCCGACAACGACGCTTTCGAGCGTTGAGCAGTCGCCGATACTCCGGTTGCCAGGACCGCCCCCGCCGGCGTGAACCCGACAACGACGCTTTCGAGCGTTGAGCAGGGCCACGCTCGCGCCGACACCCCCAACCCGAGCCATCCTCACCGTGAACCCGACAACGACGCTTTCGAGCGTTGAGCAGCCAAGTCCAAGGGAAAGCGAAAGCCGAAAGATGAAGTGAACCCGACAACGACGCTTTCGAGCGTTGAGCAGATACCTTCGGCCTTCGGGCGATACTGAGGGCTGCAGTGAACCCGACAACGACGCTTTCGAGCGTTGAGCAGTCGATCATGTCTTCGGCGGGGTGTTGGGGGTCGAGCGTGAACCCGACAACGACGCTTTCGAGCGTTGAGCAGAATGGATATATCGTCATCGGTCAGGTGGGGACCAGCGTGAACCCGACAACGACGCTTTCGAGCGTTGAGCAGGCATCATCAATGCCGTCGCGCCATGGGTGCTCGAAGTGAACCCGACAACGACGCTTTCGAGCGTTGAGCAGGCTTTCCTTGCCGGATAACCCCCTCCAACCCCGGAAGTGAACCCGACAACGACGCTTTCGAGCGTTGAGCAGCTCCCCCAGATCGTCAAAGCGTCCTACGACCTCAAGTGAACCCGACAACGACGCTTTCGAGCGTTGAGCAGTCCGACGCCGATGCCAAGTTCAAGGCAGCATGGGCGTGAACCCGACAACGACGCTTTCGAGCGTTGAGCAGACCTGGGCTGTGCCCGGGATCGTCAGGAGTGGAGCCGTGAACCCGACAACGACGCTTTCGAGCGTTGAGCAGATCCGATGACCGCCGCCGAAGCCATCCGCTTGATTGGTGAACCCGACAACGACGCTTTCGAGCGTTGAGCAGTCGACTATATCGCACAAGGCATTGGTGATTGTCCCTGTGAACCCGACAACGACGCTTTCGAGCGTTGAGCAGCCCAAGGAGACCTCCATCAGGTCGCAGCGGTTGATCGTGAACCCGACAACGACGCTTTCGAGCGTTGAGCAGACCCGTTCGGTCGATTGGAGGCCCTTGGGTTCCCGACGTGAACCCGACAACGACGCTTTCGAGCGTTGAGCAGGTGGAAGGACTCTTGCAAAAATCGCCAATTCCTCGTGAACCCGACAACGACGCTTTCGAGCGTTGAGCAGGCATGCCCCAATTCAGCCCCCACGACGTTCGCCAGTGAACCCGACAACGACGCTTTCGAGCGTTGAGCAGCTGCCTTGATCGGGGTCATTCATCGTCGAACTCCGTGTGAACCCGACAACGACGCTTTCGAGCGTTGAGCAGCTGATCAAGCTCAATCGGCCCGAACTCGCCCCCGGGTGAACCCGACAACGACGCTTTCGAGCGTTGAGCAGATATTTCGGGGCGTGGCGTTGGGGGCCACGCCGGCGTGAACCCGACAACGACGCTTTCGAGCGTTGAGCAGAGTTCGCCCGGGCCATCGCCCAATCTCTCGCGGTGTGAACCCGACAACGACGCTTTCGAGCGTTGAGCAGGCCATTGCCGAGCGGCGACTCCACGAGATCAGGCGGGTGAACCCGACAACGACGCTTTCGAGCGTTGAGCAGAGTTGATGGCAAGTTCGCCACCAGGGCGAAAGACGGTGAACCCGACAACGACGCTTTCGAGCGTTGAGCAGGACGACCGAGCCGCCGGGGTCGATGTTGACTTGGGTGTGAACCCGACAACGACGCTTTCGAGCGTTGAGCAGACGGCATCGCCTTGTCTCGGTCGATGCTCATGCCGATGTGAACCCGACAACGACGCTTTCGAGCGTTGAGCAGGCGGACCAATAGGCCGGTGTTGCCGCCGGGGACCTTCGTGAACCCGACAACGACGCTTTCGAGCGTTGAGCAGTCGCTTCTTCGAAGACTCTCGCCGCCCACGCAAGCGTGAACCCGACAACGACGCTTTCGAGCGTTGAGCAGCCGATGGCGTCCCGGAGGAGCATCAACTTTTGGTGTGAACCCGACAACGACGCTTTCGAGCGTTGAGCAGGCCGATTTTGATGGCAATGAAAACCTCGCGGATTCGCGTGAACCCGACAACGACGCTTTCGAGCGTTGAGCAGCCGTTTCCGGGCGCGTCGCCGGGGTTTCGCTGGGGTGAACCCGACAACGACGCTTTCGAGCGTTGAGCAGTCTGGGCGGCCTGCTTGGCGAGATAGAGGTCGCGGACGTGAACCCGACAACGACGCTTTCGAGCGTTGAGCAGTTGGTCAGGCCGGGGATCGTGGCGCCCAAGATCGAGTGAACCCGACAACGACGCTTTCGAGCGTTGAGCAGGGATCGATCGATGGGTTGCGGTGTCCGAGATCGCGTGAACCCGACAACGACGCTTTCGAGCGTTGAGCAGCGATCGGCGCGGGCGAGTGCAACCTGGGCCTTGGCGGGTGAACCCGACAACGACGCTTTCGAGCGTTGAGCAGACTTCTTCAATCGCCAGATCGCCCAGATTCGCCGGAGTGAACCCGACAACGACGCTTTCGAGCGTTGAGCAGCTCAACAGGATTCAATGCGCGCGGCATTGGGCGATGTGAACCCGACAACGACGCTTTCGAGCGTTGAGCAGGTCCTGCTCTACAAAGCCTTCGAGGAAGCCAACGGGTGAACCCGACAACGACGCTTTCGAGCGTTGAGCAGACGCCCAAGTTCGCCTCGGACACGCCGAGGCGAACCGTGAACCCGACAACGACGCTTTCGAGCGTTGAGCAGTCCGATTCATCGACATACCGCTGGCCGAGTTGGCTCGTGAACCCGACAACGACGCTTTCGAGCGTTGAGCAGCCGGCGATCGTCGCGGGGTTGCCCGATCCGTCCAGGTGAACCCGACAACGACGCTTTCGAGCGTTGAGCAGCCTTGGGATGGACGCTCCAGGTCAGCCCGTCGGTCGTGAACCCGACAACGACGCTTTCGAGCGTTGAGCAGGTCGTCATGGTTGTCGCTCGATGAACCGGGCTTGTGTGAACCCGACAACGACGCTTTCGAGCGTTGAGCAGTCGTTTCCCTGTCGGCGATCGGATCGACGATGACGTGAACCCGACAACGACGCTTTCGAGCGTTGAGCAGAGATCGAGTGCGAGGTCCACCAGGGGGGATACCGCGGTGAACCCGACAACGACGCTTTCGAGCGTTGAGCAGGTGATCTGGCCGATCGGCAGCTTGGTCATCGTGGTGTGAACCCGACAACGACGCTTTCGAGCGTTGAGCAGACGATAGTCCCAAGGATGGGGACATTGGCCGGATGTGAACCCGACAACGACGCTTTCGAGCGTTGAGCAGCATCTGGCCGAAAAGCCGGATAGCCCCGAAAGGCAGTGAACCCGACAACGACGCTTTCGAGCGTTGAGCAGTCGGGCCAGCCGATCGCATCGACATTTCCCGGCGGGGGTGAACCCGACAACGACGCTTTCGAGCGTTGAGCAGCCTCGAATTCGGCCTTGGTCACGGCTTGCTCGGGGGTGAACCCGACAACGACGCTTTCGAGCGTTGAGCAGCTCAGGACCGAGCAAAGGCCCGGACCGGTCGGGCATGTGAACCCGACAACGACGCTTTCGAGCGTTGAGCAGAAGCGATGCAGTCGTTGATGCCGGCTTCGAGGGCATCGTGAACCCGACAACGACGCTTTCGAGCGTTGAGCAGGGTTGTAACCTCGGTCGCGATACCAGGCCATTGCGGCGTGAACCCGACAACGACGCTTTCGAGCGTTGAGCAGCCCTTGCCGATCGAGGCGTCGTCGGGGGGTTGGAAGTGAACCCGACAACGACGCTTTCGAGCGTTGAGCAGCGGGCCCAATCCGCTTACGGTCGGGCCCAGGCCGCTGTGAACCCGACAACGACGCTTTCGAGCGTTGAGCAGTCCTTGCCCATCGAGTAGGGCACCGCCGCGTGCTTGTGAACCCGACAACGACGCTTTCGAGCGTTGAGCAGCGGCTAGTCGCCCTCGAAACCCTCCCGGCCGCGCCCCGTGAACCCGACAACGACGCTTTCGAGCGTTGAGCAGACGACGTGGAAGGCGTGCGACGTCGTGGTGATCAAGTGAACCCGACAACGACGCTTTCGAGCGTTGAGCAGATGCCAACAAGCTCGCCTCCGCCCCGGGAGGCTAGTGAACCCGACAACGACGCTTTCGAGCGTTGAGCAGTTGAGACGGACGGATCGTCGTCCCAATCTTGATTGGGGTGAACCCGACAACGACGCTTTCGAGCGTTGAGCAGCCCGATGGCCGCCGGACCGCGTGGGGGGCGATCATGTGAACCCGACAACGACGCTTTCGAGCGTTGAGCAGCCGCTTCGGGGGTGCCCGTCGGCTGGAACTTGCGGGGTGAACCCGACAACGACGCTTTCGAGCGTTGAGCAGCCTTCGCTTGGGCGGGGGCTTGGGCCGACCCCGGGGTGAACCCGACAACGACGCTTTCGAGCGTTGAGCAGAGGTCATCCTCGATCAGAAGACCGGGATGGCCGGGAGTGAACCCGACAACGACGCTTTCGAGCGTTGAGCAGCCTTGGGATGGACCCTCCAGGTCCGCCCGTCGGTCGTGAACCCGACAACGACGCTTTCGAGCGTTGAGCAGGACCAGGGGCAACCGCAACCGTAAGCACGACCCGGTGAACCCGACAACGACGCTTTCGAGCGTTGAGCAGCCGATGCGTCCGGGTGGTCCGTGTGCCAAAAATCCCGTGAACCCGACAACGACGCTTTCGAGCGTTGAGCAGCTTATTACAATGGATTTTACAATGCTTGCGTCTAGTGAACCCGACAACGACGCTTTCGAGCGTTGAGCAGCTCTCGCTCCGGTCGGTCAAGGGCGAAGTGGCGATGTGAACCCGACAACGACGCTTTCGAGCGTTGAGCAGCGAAATCGAAATCAACCTTGCCGTACTCGCGGGCCGGGGTGAACCCGACAACGACGCTTTCGAGCGTTGAGCAGCGGGCAGGTGGAGGGTTTCCCCCGAGTTGCCGCCGCGTGAACCCGACAACGACGCTTTCGAGCGTTGAGCAGTCGAGTTCATCGCGGGCCTCAAGGCCGCCGATGGTCGTGAACCCGACAACGACGCTTTCGAGCGTTGAGCAGGTGCCCGATGTCGTGGTCCCGGCGGGCTTGAGCAACGTGAACCCGACAACGACGCTTTCGAGCGTTGAGCAGACTCACGCTCCCACCTCCGCCGGCTCGTTGGCCGGGTGAACCCGACAACGACGCTTTCGAGCGTTGAGCAGCCGGGCCCGCCGCGAAGGGAATCTCCGGCCCCTTCGTGAACCCGACAACGACGCTTTCGAGCGTTGAGCAGCACAAACCGCAAGAGTTGTGCCACGACACGACAAGGTGAACCCGACAACGACGCTTTCGAGCGTTGAGCAGGGGATCACTTACCAGCAGTGGTCGAACCTGAAGCGGGGTGGTGAACCCGACAACGACGCTTTCGAGCGTTGAGCAGACAATAGTCCCAAGGATGGGGACATTGGCCGGATTGTGAACCCGACAACGACGCTTTCGAGCGTTGAGCAGCCGACACCGCCCGCCTGGACGTGATGACCCGGGCGTTGTGAACCCGACAACGACGCTTTCGAGCGTTGAGCAGCCAACGGGAAGACTCTTCATTCCGTCACTTTGAGAGTGAACCCGACAACGACGCTTTCGAGCGTTGAGCAGCCTTGTTCTCCCGCAAGCTCGCCGCCAACCCCGCCTGGTGAACCCGACAACGACGCTTTCGAGCGTTGAGCAGGGCCTTTAAGCCATCCAATCGCTTGGACGTTAGTTGTGTGAACCCGACAACGACGCTTTCGAGCGTTGAGCAGGTGTAGCCACTGGCCGGGCTGAATCGCCGCCGCTCGGGTGAACCCGACAACGACGCTTTCGAGCGTTGAGCAGGCCGGCGTCCACGGGTTGCCAGTCGCCGGAACCGTCCGTGAACCCGACAACGACGCTTTCGAGCGTTGAGCAGGATTGTAGGTGTCGCGGATGATCTGCTCGGCGTGGCAACGTGAACCCGACAACGACGCTTTCGAGCGTTGAGCAGCCCTCGAAATCCAGGTCCGCGACGACGACCCGGGGCGTGAACCCGACAACGACGCTTTCGAGCGTTGAGCAGCCCAGTGCGTGGTCGTCGAGCGGGATGGCGTCGGGAGTGAACCCGACAACGACGCTTTCGAGCGTTGAGCAGCCGCCAATCGTGGTATTCCAGGAAGGCAACGCCTATCGTGAACCCGACAACGACGCTTTCGAGCGTTGAGCAGATTTTCGGATGGTCGAGCTTTTCGAGGTCGATACCGTGAACCCGACAACGACGCTTTCGAGCGTTGAGCAGAACTCGGACTCGAAGTTGAACATTGCAATATCTGTCGTGAACCCGACAACGACGCTTTCGAGCGTTGAGCAGGCGAATGGCGGCGAGCGACCGCCAGTTGTCACGGTGTGAACCCGACAACGACGCTTTCGAGCGTTGAGCAGATGGCGCCGCCGATTTCGTCGCGAAGCTCGAAGCCGTGAACCCGACAACGACGCTTTCGAGCGTTGAGCAGCAAGGAACAGATTCGTCGGAGGTGGAGCCGTGGCGATGTGAACCCGACAACGACGCTTTCGAGCGTTGAGCAGCGTCATATGACTTGGATCAAGAGTACCGGATCAACGTGAACCCGACAACGACGCTTTCGAGCGTTGAGCAGCCTCGAATTCGGCCTTGGTCACGGCTTGCTCGGGGTGAACCCGACAACGACGCTTTCGAGCGTTGAGCAGGCCATCAACCAAGTCCTGCCGATCGTCCAGGCCAAGTGAACCCGACAACGACGCTTTCGAGCGTTGAGCAGCCGAAATCATTGACCCCGCCGAAGTCGATATCGCGAGTGAACCCGACAACGACGCTTTCGAGCGTTGAGCAGATCGCCAATCCGAGCGACAATCGCCGCTGCCATGGGTGAACCCGACAACGACGCTTTCGAGCGTTGAGCAGTTTCGATCGGGGCATGGGTCGAGATGATGGATGACGTGAACCCGACAACGACGCTTTCGAGCGTTGAGCAGTTGTTATAAGTCGTGAACCGCTTGGCGACATTCTGGTGAACCCGACAACGACGCTTTCGAGCGTTGAGCAGATACCGCCAAGGCCCAAGCCTACGCCGACAACCTCCGTGAACCCGACAACGACGCTTTCGAGCGTTGAGCAGCGATCTGGGCGGGAAAAGGGCGGACGCGGTCGGCGGTGAACCCGACAACGACGCTTTCGAGCGTTGAGCAGCCATCGGCGAGCCTCAAGGTCAAGCTCGCCGCCGGAGTGAACCCGACAACGACGCTTTCGAGCGTTGAGCAGATTCCTCCCAAGGCCCCCCCCGTCATCTTGGCGACGTGAACCCGACAACGACGCTTTCGAGCGTTGAGCAGCCCAGTGCGTGGTCGTCGAGCGGGATGGCGTCGGGGTGAACCCGACAACGACGCTTTCGAGCGTTGAGCAGATCGACCACTTGCTGTTGGGATCGACCCAGCTATTGTGAACCCGACAACGACGCTTTCGAGCGTTGAGCAGATGCTCATGCACGAATCCCAGATCCGCGACAATAGTGAACCCGACAACGACGCTTTCGAGCGTTGAGCAGAAAGTTTTTCGGGCCACTTCGATGGATACTCGGTTGTGAACCCGACAACGACGCTTTCGAGCGTTGAGCAGTGCGGCGCGGCGGGCGTCATGCCGGTGCGGCGGGCGAGTGAACCCGACAACGACGCTTTCGAGCGTTGAGCAGTCCTTTTGGCCTCCCTCGTCCGAATCGAGGGAGGCGTGAACCCGACAACGACGCTTTCGAGCGTTGAGCAGAGGCCAACCAAGCCGAGCTTGACAGGCTCAAGCGCGTGAACCCGACAACGACGCTTTCGAGCGTTGAGCAGACCAAAACACATGCTTGGCGAAGCTGGCGTTGGTCGTGTGAACCCGACAACGACGCTTTCGAGCGTTGAGCAGCCGCCAGTCCGGCGCCGCCCCCGCTATCTGGCCGAGTGAACCCGACAACGACGCTTTCGAGCGTTGAGCAGACGGGACTCCGGTCGTCACCTCGCTCCCCGTCCGGTGTGAACCCGACAACGACGCTTTCGAGCGTTGAGCAGCGGCCTGTGGGATCGACAACGACCCACCAGCCGGGGTGAACCCGACAACGACGCTTTCGAGCGTTGAGCAGCTGATGGCGGTGGCCACTTCATCCGAATCTGTGAGTGAACCCGACAACGACGCTTTCGAGCGTTGAGCAGCCCCAAGAGTCGGTCCTCTACGACCGCCGGGGCGAGGTGAACCCGACAACGACGCTTTCGAGCGTTGAGCAGGCCTCCAGCGGTGCGGGGCCTTGTTCCGCGACTCGCGTGAACCCGACAACGACGCTTTCGAGCGTTGAGCAGCGGGTGATCGGCCAGTGATCGAGCGGCCTGAGTCCCGTGAACCCGACAACGACGCTTTCGAGCGTTGAGCAGACAATAGTCCCAAGGATGGGGACATTGGCCGGATTGTGAACCCGACAACGACGCTTT